>AMWB02062522.1_pt1 | contig 62243 bp, 56 predicted proteins | sample 200311 | NCBI WGS metagenome assembly AMWB02 (sample SAMN02737377, study PRJNA173069) | bioreactor metagenome | biome: anode biofilm in microbial fuel cells | place: USA: California | collected 2010-12-16 | reverse complement strand
CCGACACCGCCTGCGGCCAGATCCGCTCGGGGCCGGCATACGCCTTGGTCGTTTCGTGAAATCCCCGGTCCTCGATATCGGGACGGAGAATGATGCGGACCGGCCGGTCATCCGCGAGCCGCCCTTTTTCTCCGCCGCACGGGTGCCGGCAAAAAGAGATGCGGACGGCGTTTTCACCCGGGATCATATGGACGGCGATCGAGAGCGAAATGTCCTCTCCCTGGCCGGTGGGGATATGGTACCGCCAGCAGGCCCGGTCCTCTTTCTCCACGAAAAAGGCGTCGAGGCAATCGAGCCCGATCTCGTAGGAAAATCCCTGATAGACGACCCAGGCGCGGCACCGGGTGAACATGATCCGCCGGTCCTCGGGATACACGGGATTGAGATTGCCGGCCAGCAGGGCGTCGTAGCGGCTCGCGAGCTTTCCCCAGGCTGCGTGGGCCCGGAGCATGCCGCCGCGGCCGTTGGTCCCGAGAAACAGGACCGGCCGGGTGAGAAGCTCGCCGCGCCGGAACATCTTCCGGACCCGGGCGTCGTCGGGCCGGGAAAGAAACAGCAGCGGGGCTTCGCGCCGGACCGGGCCCGTGCCTTCATATACCGTCATGACGAGCGACCGCGGCCGGTGGCTGCCGGGTGCGGCCGCGGGGGAAAAGAGGGCAAACCACGCGGCACCGCCTTCAACTGTCTCACGGGGAAGGCCTTCCTCCTGGGCCAGGACCTTTTCGCCGTCGGTCACCCTGGCGCGGAACGGCGCCGCCGCCGTGACCAGAAGGAAGTGATCCGGCGGGATCATCACCGTCCGCCGGAGATCTTCGGGCCACCGCCAGGAGATCACCCGGGCGTCGTTTCCGTCGGGGTTCATGCTCCGGCAGAATCCTGCGGGATCGGTTTTCAACCGCTCGGCCGCTTCGTCAAGATCGAAACCGCCCAGATCTCCGGTGCCGTGGTAACATCGGTGGACATCCAGAACCTTGGCGCGCAAACACTGCGTCCGGATGCGGTCGGGGACGACGCACGGGTCCTCCATCCACATGCCGGCCGCCTCTTCGCTCAGGCAGAGAACCTGTCCCGGCAAAAGCGTATGCATCTGGGCCGAATCTTCGGTCCTGACCGACACCGTCTGTCCGGACAGCAGATCCCGAAATTCGTCTCCCATCCCTTCCTGCCGTTCCCAGGCCAGGGAAAGATGGCGTTCATCGTCGAGATTGACCAGAACGATCAGGCGTAGATCCCCGGATGAAGAACGCCGCAACAGCGCAAGCCCGTTGCCGTCCCCCTGTTGAATCATCCGAACACGGGCCCGGTCGTGGAACGCCGGATGGTTTTTCAACAGCGCGTTCAGGCGCCGGATCTGATTGACCTGGTTTTCCGGGCTGCCCCAGTTGAGCGACGAGGCGTCGTGGACCAGGATCTTCTCGCGGGCGAACCATTCCACGCCGTTGGCGAAGGCAAAGCCCCCGTTTTGGGAAAAGAGTGCGCAGAGCGCCGTCCGCATCGCGGCCCAGATCGTCGACCGGGCCGCCAGGCGGTTGTTGTCATGGGTTTCGGCGAAATGGATCAGAAGGCCGTCGCTCTGATGGATGTCCCAGGCCCGGGGCAGATAGTGCTCGATCTGACCGCGGTCGTAATTCTGAAAGAGCTCGGAATAGGCCCAGTCGAGGTTGGACCGGTTCAAAAGATCCCTGGTCACGGAGATCTTTCCGCCGAGGCCCTCCAGAAAGAAAATCGTGTCCGGATACTGCTCCCGCACCCGGGCGACCATGAACGTCCAGGCGGCCATGGGGATCATGTACCCGGCATCGCAGCGGAACCCGTCAACGCCCCGCCGGCACCAGGTGAGAAACACGTCGGCCATGTAAACCCATAGATCCCGGCGGCCGTAGTCCAGCTTGGTGAGATCGGCCCAGGTCACCCCCCAGGCGCCGGGCATTTCGATCCTCCCCTCCGCGTCGCGGGCGAGCCATTGGGGATGGGTTTCGTGAAGAGCCGCCGCCCAGCCGGTGTGATTGATGGCGATATCCATGATCAGACGGCCCTCCCGGGCATGCACGGCGTCGACGAGCTCGATGAACTGTTCCAGGGGCGTGGCCGTGGGATCGAATTCGGCCAGAGCGGGGTCGACCTCGGTGAAGCTGAGCGACGCATAGGGGCTGCCGAAGCGCCCCATCCGCCCGTAGGTCGTCGGCGTGGGATGGACGGGCAGCAGCTGCACGTACCGGCAGCCCAGCTCTGTGATGATGAAATCGAGCTCTCCGACGAGATCCCGGAAGGTGCCGGACTTCGGGATCACCGTGTAACCGTCCGCGTCCATCCGCTGAATCCATGCGGCCATGTCCGGGTCGATCCCGGCGCGGACGGATTTGTTGGGGCCGAACTGGCGGACAAACGCGTTATAGATGATATTTCCGCAGCAGCAGTGCGCGGGCTCTACGTTGAAGGCCGTGTTGGGCCCTTCGGGCCAGACGGGGTCGGTTTCACCTTCAGGCAGAAAATAGGCCTTGGCCTCGAAATGCCCGACCTCGGCCAGGGGAACCACGGCTTCAAAACGGTCCGCCGCGATTTTCCGCATCGGGATATCGTACCAGTCCCGGCTGAGCGGCGACACGTCATCCAGCACTTCCCGGATGATTTCCCGCCGGGCTACGCCGGCCCCGCCGATGTTGGTGCGGAACCACGCGCCGCCGCGCCAACCCTCGGGGGCGGCGAGCACGACGGCGGCCGTATCCCCGCGAAATCTTACGGTCCGTGATCCGGGGGCGGGTGTCTGAATGAGCTGGGTGCTTGTTTTCATGAGGTTTTGGTTTAAGCTTCCGGTTGTAAGGGGATAATCATTATTATTGTGCAGAATTTCATCTTCAATCCGCCGCAGCCATTTATGGATTGATGATGTTGACGGTCATCGCGATCCTTTTCAGGGGATTGTCCCGGGCGTCGCGCTCCTGGGATACGATCTTGTCCACCACGTCCATTCCGTCTACCACTTCGCCGAAAACAGTGTACTGCCCGTCAAGATACGGCGCGTCGGCGACGCAGATAAAGAACTGGGACCCCGCGCTGTCGGGTTGCTGGGATCGGGCCATGGAAAGCGTGCCCCGCTTGTGGGGTCTTTTGTTGAATTCCGCCTTCAACTGATATCCGGGGCCGCCGGTGCCGTGCCGCATCCGGTCCGCGTCTTTTGAGTTGGGATCTCCCCCCTGAATCATGAAGCCGGGAATCACCCTGTGGAACGTCGTGCCGTCATAAAAGCCCCGTTGCGCCAGTTCGATGAAATTATGAACATGGTTGGGCGCTTCATCCGGAAAAAACGCAAGCACGATATCGCCGAAATCGGTATGGATGACCGCCCGCCGGTTCTTCATGGCCGCAATCTCCGCTGGCGTAAACGTCTTCGATCGGATCTGCCCGGCATCGGCCGCTGAAGTGGTGTCAATCAACCCCAGCGAAAACAGCGTCACCACGGAACAAGCCATCATCAGCAAGATCTTTTTTCGCATGATATCATTCCTTTTTCAATCCTCTTTCAATCATGGCACGGCTGGTCCAGAGACAGCCGTCTAAACTTATAATTTAAAGTTATACCATTTCACATCCGTCGCGTATAGAATTATCTTAAGGCAGTTGTCATGCGGAGAAATCGTCAATAATTCCGAGGAATATCCGCAACGGCTTCTTTTCTTGCAGACCATGGGAAAAGATGATATACACCATAAATTCAAAATTTGAAAATGTTAAAAAAATAGATAGTTAACGAATACCTATAACCGTTTTCAAAAAAGCGGTGCCGCCATTTTTTGCCGGTCGCAACCTAACGAGGATGGCCATGCTTACACCAGACGGAACGATACCCGTCGCCGAAATCGACCATCGCATCGACAATCTGAAGCGCCGTCTTTCGGAAGGCGGCGCCGATGGGGCGCTGATCGTTCAGAAAGCCGATCTGTTTTATTTTTCGGGCACGACGCAGGATGCGCATTTATATGTTCCCCGAGACGGGGCACCCATCCTGATGGTCAGAAAAGATCTGGACCGGGCGACCGCGGAATCATCGGTCGCAACGATCGTTGCCCTCAAAAGCTCAAAACAGATTCCCGACATTCTTCAGCAGAACGGATACCGCCTGCCCCAGACCCTCGGATTGGAGATGGATGTTCTGCCGGCCAATCTCTATCTGGATTACCAGCGCATCTTTGGCGGAGCTGTCATACAGGATGTTTCCCACCCGATCCGGCTGACCCGGATGGTCAAGTCGGCGTTCGAACTTCAAACGCTTCGTGAGGCGGGAAAAAAAGCCGACGAACTCTACGCAGGCATTCCGGATCTGATCCAAGAGGGTATCCCCGAGATCGAACTGGCAGGCCTTGTCGAGGCCCGGGCGCGGAAGTTAGGCCATCAGGGCACCGTACGCATGCGGCTTTGGGGAAGTGAAATGTTTTACGGGCACCTCATGGCCGGCCCGTCTGCCGCCGTGCCCAGTTTTCTTGCCTCTCCGACCGGCGGACAAGGTACCAGCCCCGCCATTGCCCAGAGCGCCGGATTTTCGCCGATCGCGCGGGGAGTGCCCATCATCGTCGATTATCCGTTTGTCTTCAGCGGATACATCTCCGACCAGACGCGGATATTTTCCATCGGCGGTTTGTCGGATGCGTGGTACAAAGCGCAAGAGGCGATGATCGGGATTCAAGCGCTCATCCGGAAAGCGGCCATGCCGGGCGTAAGGGCGGGCGATCTTTACGAGATGGCCGTCGAGCGCGCGGGCGAACTGGGTTACAGCGATTATTTCATGGGCGCAGGCCCCCGCCGCATCCGTTTTATTGGTCACGGCGTCGGCACGGAACTCGATGAATATCCGTTTATCGCCAAGGGTCAAACGGTTCCTCTCGAGGCAGGAATGTGCATTGCCATAGAGCCCAAGCTCATCTTTCCCGGCAAAGGCGTGGTGGGAATTGAAAACACCCATATCGTCACCGCCGGCGGCCTGGTCCCCTTGACATCGTTTGAAGAAAACATTGTAGCGGTGTGACCGAAAACCGACGTGATTTTCCATCGGGAAAACGTGTCTTGGAAAAAAAATGCCCGATAGAGTTATAAACACGAAAATTGCCCCGTGTATTACCAATGATATCGTGTTGTGCGCCGTAACACGAGGAGGTTGCCATGTCAGTTGATCTGCCTGAAAATTACATTCCCACCGATGATGAACCGTACATGAATCCGCGTCAGATCGAATATTTTCGAAGAGAACTGGTTGCCTGGCGGGAAAATTTGTTGCAGGAATCGGAAAAAACGCTGAACAAGCTGAAAGAAGACAAAGAAAGGGATATCGAAGCCGTCGATCAGGGAACGAATGAATCCGCGACAGCGTTCGAGTTGAGAACCCGCGACCGTTACCGGAAGCTCATCAAAAAAATCGAGAGGGCTTTGGAGCGGATCAGCAACGGCACCTACGGATATTGCGAGGAAACCGAAGAGGAAATCGGCATCCGGCGGCTTTTGGCCCGCCCGATCGCCACGCTTTCTCTCGAAGCGCAGGAACGGCATGAACGCGAAAAGAAAAAACGCGAAGCCAGAGGCGGTTGACCACCGCGTGCGCCTGGTTGAAACGCACAGCGGTAGTTTGAACAGGATTACCGCTGTTTTTTTCAATGCCGCTTTATGGTTGCGGCGACCTCAATTCTTGAACACCTTCATCCCGTCTTTTCCATCCTGAACGGCGTATCCCAGGGCCTGAAGTTCATCGCGAATCTGATCGGAAAGGACCCAGTTCTTTTCCCGCCGCGCCTTTTTTCTGGCATCGACCTTTTCCTGGATATCGCGCGGAAGGGTCTGGTCGTCATCGACCCGGCCCAAGTCGAACCCCAGCACGGCATCATACGCTTGAATCATTTTGAGCTTGGAAGCCGGCGGTTCATCGGATTTCAGCAGCTCCTGCACCACGGCCATGGCCCGGGGCATGTTAAGGTCATCGTTCAGCGCTTCGAGGAATTTTTGTGTCCATGCGCCGGCGGCATCGGCGGACATTTCCGCCTCCCGGCCGGCGCATGCCTCTTTGATATGCCGAACCTGGTTCTTGAGGTGGATCAGTCCGTTTTGCGCTGCCTGGATGGCCGTATCGCTGTATTCCATGGGATTGCGGTAGTGGGTCTGAAAAGCGGCATACCGGTAAGCCAGCGGATCGATGCCGTTGTCGATCAGGGTATGCGCGACCGTGAGAAAATTGCCGGCGCTTTTGGCCATTTTCTTCCCGCCCTCGATATTGAGAAACGCGCCGTGCATCCAGAACCGGAAAAACGGCTTTCCCATCGCCCCTTCAGACTGGGCGATCTCGTTGGTGTGGTGCACATTGATGTGGTCGGTCCCCCCGCAGTGGATATCCAGGTGATCTCCCAGAAACTTCATGCTCATGGCGGAGCACTCGATGTGCCATCCCGGAAACCCGACACCCCACGGAGATTCCCATTCCATCTGCCGCTTCCGGTCCTTGGGAGAAAATTTCCATAGGGCGAAATCCGTGGGATTCCGTTTTTCCGGATTTTTTTCGACCCTCGCGCCTTCCTGCAGGGCTTCCAGATTCTGATGCGACAGTTTGGTGTAATCCGGGAACCTCGCGGTGTCAAAGTAGATCCCGTCACTGGTGGCATAGGTAAATCCTTTTTCCTCCAGGGTTTTGATCAGGGCGATCTGTTCGGGAATCGTATCTGTCGCCTTGCACCAGACATCCGGCGGCGTCAGATTGAGCCGGACCATATCCTCCTTGAAAGCGCTGGTATAGATCTTTGCGATCTCCCACGCGCTGCGGTTCTCGCGGGCGGCCCCCTTCTCCAGCTTGTCTTCCCCCATGTCGCGGTCGCCGGTCATGTGCCCCACATCCGTGATGTTCATGACACGCCTGACGGTAAAGCCGTTGAATCTGAGCACGCGGGTCAGGATATCTTCAAAGATATAGGTCCGCAGATTTCCGATATGGGCATAATTGTATACGGTCGGACCACAGGTATATATACCGACGAAATCGGGAAAAAGAGGCGTAAATTCCTCTTTCTTCCGGGTCAGTGTATTATACAGATAGAGTTTCATGGTCTTCCTTTTTCAAGAAGAGATACAAAACGATTCCCGCAACGATCATCAGGCCGCACAGCACCTGGCCCGCGGAAAAACGAAACAGCACAAATCCCAGCTGGGCATCCGGCTGCCTGAAAAATTCAATAAAAAATCTCACTGTTCCGTAGCTGACGAGATACAAAGAGAACATGGCACCACGCGTATGAATACGCTTTCTGGCAAACCATAATATCACGAAGCAGAAAATCCCCTCGAAAAAAGCTTCGTACAGCTGGGACGGATGGCGGCGTTCGACGGTCGGCGCCGCGGGAAAATACATCCCGATCGGAAGATCCGTCACCCTGCCGTAAAGCTCGCCGTTGATGAAATTGCCGATGCGGCCGAAGGTATACCCCAAGGGAATGGCCGGTGTATACAAATCGGCGATCTCCAGGAAGCCGATGCCGTTTTTGCGGCCATATATCAACGCCGCGACCACCACGCCGATGAGCCCGCCGTGATAGGACATTCCGGAGATGCCCGTAAAATGCATCCCCCCCTCGAAGCTGAACGGCAGAAAAACCTCGAACGGATGCCGCAGGTAGTATGCAAGATTGTAAAACAACACATATCCGAGCCTTCCGCCCAGGATCACCCCGACGATCATTGCCGTGGTCAGGGATTCCACCTGCGAGGCGGTGACCGCAAAGCTTTTTTCATGCCGGATCCGGTACAGCACCAGAGCGTAGGTGAGACCGAAGGCCACGAGATACATCAGACCATAGTATTGAAGCCTGAAAAAACCGATCTCGACAATCACGGGATTTAAATGCTCGGGAATATGCTGCCACCAGCGCCAGAATTCGTTTGTCATCACCTTCGCCGTTTTGACTTTCCGGTAACCCGGGCCGTGAAAATATGGAACCACCCTAAAATGACGTTACCATAAGCCCTTCATTGCGCTAAATCAAGCGTATTCTCCAGATATCCCGGGGCTCTTCCCGCTGTAGGGTTTGATATCCGGCACGAATATGGTAAACGGTATTCCTACCGGATATGGTTTTCATGGAACGAACCGGACATTCGAACACCCTGAACACCAGGCCCCCTGAGCAAAGGATTCATCGATGGAAACACGGCACCACTTCTTCTTTTCCACCGCGGAGCGGATGCCTCAGATTCCTGATGCGAGCATCGATCTGATCGTTACGTCGCCGCCCTATCCCATGATCCGGATGTGGGACGACATGTTCTGTGAAAACCGGCCCGAAATCGCGGAAACCCTCACAAAAAATCGCGGCGGCGAGGCTTTCGAACGGATGCACCATTCCCTCGATGCGGTATGGAAGGAATGCCGGCGCGTCATGCGCGCCGGCGGCATCGCCTGCATCAATATCGGCGATGCCGTCCGGACCATCGGTGGTGATTTCAGGTTGTATCCGAATCATGCCCGCATCCTTCAGGCCATGCTGAATGCCGGTTTTTCAGCGCTTCCCGCCATCGTATGGCGCAAACAGACCAACGCCCCCAACAAATTCATGGGATCGGGCATGATGCCGCCCGGTGCTTACGTCACCCTCGAGCACGAATACATCCTGATCTTCCGAAAAGGCGGAAAACGGGAGTTCAAAACCCCGGAAGAAAAGAAAAACAGATCGGAAAGCGCCTATTTCTGGGAAGAGCGAAACAGCTGGTTTTCGGATATCTGGACCGATCTGAAAGGAACCGCCCAGAAGATGAGCGACCCGGACACCCGGCGGCGCAGCGCAGCCTTTCCTTTTGAACTGCCCTTCCGGCTGATTCACATGTTTTCCGTCAAGGGGGACACGGTCCTGGACCCGTTTCTCGGCACCGGCATAACCGCCGCGGCAGCCATGGCGGCCGGCCGGAACAGCATCGGATACGAAAAGGAGACGGGATTTCGCAACACGATTGTCGGGCGCGCCCGAGACATCGTCTCCTTTGGCAACAGCCGGATCGATGAGCGGCTGTCGCAGCATATGAAATTCGTGCGGGAAAGGGCGGCGGCAAAGGGTCCCATGACGCACCGGAATGTACATTACGGGTTTCCCGTCATGACGAAACAGGAAGTCACTCTTCTCTTCAACCCCCTTCAGAGCTGTCGCCGGTCGGATACGGATCCGGATGTCATACGCGTGCTCTATGCCGTGGTTCCCGAGCGGATGCAGATGCATCTGTTTGATTGACGCTTTCACTCTTTTGTCCCGGAAATCCGCCGTTGACCGGGCCGCATGGGTTGACAAAACGCCGGATCAACCCAATATTTTACGCAAACCAGTCCGCAGGGTTTCGACCTGAACCGTCAAACAATTCAATTGATTCAACTTCATCGCGCAATATCATGTCAGGTCGATATGGCGCCGCCAGGATGATGAACAGGGGAGAAAGATGATTGAACTCAGAAATGTCCGGTTTTCCGTGCCGGCGGATGAATCCAAGGATGGTGATGGTCCGTTCAAGACCATCATCGATGACGTGAGCTTCACATTTGAACGCGGCAAATTTTACGGTATCACCGGCCCCAACGGCAGCGGCAAGACGACCCTTTCCAAACTGGTCATGGGCATCAATCCCGTCACTTCCGGCGCGATTCTGCTGAACGGGGAAGATATCACACAGCTTTCCATCACGGATCGGGCGCGTGCGGGAATCGCTTACGGATTTCAGAACTCCGCCCGGTTCAAGGGCACGACCTTTCGGGATCTTCTGGGCATCGCCGCCGGCACCGACGATGAAAACGCGCTGGTGAACATTCTTGCCAGGGTTGGGATCTGCTCGCTTTCCTTTCTCGACAAACCCGTCGATGCCAAGCTTTCCGGCGGGGAAATCAAAAAGATCGAACTGGCCACCATCATCGCAAGAAATCCCCAGGTGGCCATCTACGATGAACCGGATACCGGCATCGATCTCTGGACCATCGGTCCCATGGTAGAGGTATTGAAAAAAGAACAAAAGGAAAAAGGGGTCACGACGATCGTCGTCAGCCATAACCGAACGTTTCTGGAGGCCGCCGATGTGATCGTCATGATCCGCGAAGGCCGGATCGCCTATGCCGGCGATCTGGACGGAGCGCTGCCGATACTGGAAGATTTGAGTGTATGCGGTTTCAGCGATGCCTGTGAAGGAGTCAACGATGTTAGATGCCTTAGATAAGGAACTGTTGAAAGCGGTCGCGGATCTGGAGAGCATCCCGAAAGGGGCCTACAATATCCGGAAAAACGGAAAGCTCTTAGGCCGGGAGATCTCGGCGAATATCAATATCGAAAGCAATGCCGACGGGACGGGCATTGTCATCAACATCAAACCGGGCACCATCGACGAATCGGTACACATTCCGGTGATTTTGAGCCAGGCCGGCCTTCATGATGTCGTCTATAATACCTTCAACGTCGGCGAAGGCTCCGATGTCACGATTGTGGCGGGATGCGGCATTCACTGCGGCAGCTCCGCCCCCGAAGGACACGAAGGGATCCACGAATTCAGAATCGGGAAAAACGCGCGCTTGAAATACGTGGAAAAACACGTCGCCCTTGGACCGGGCAAAGGAAAACGAACCCTCAATCCCACCACGAAGGTCTACCTCGAGGAAGGCGCGTATGCGGAGATGGAGCTTTCCCAGCTGGGCGGCGTAAACGAAGCCCGCAGGCTCAATACGGCCGAACTGGGGCCCGGCAGCGCCATCCTGATTACCGAACGGGTCATGACCGACGCCGACGACCGGGCGGAATCCCGAAACGAGTTGATCCTTCAAGGGGCGAACAGCAAGGCCAATATCGTGTCGCGGTCGGTGGTCAAGGGCCATTCCAAACAGGATTTTATTGTCAACCTCGAGGCCCGGGCCAAATGCTACGGACATATCGAGTGCGATGCCATCATCATGGATCAGGGCATCAGCGAGACGGTGCCGGCGCTGAAGGCGCTCCATCCGGACGCGGAGCTCACCCACGAGGCATCCATCGGAAAGATCGCAAACGACCAACTGATGAAGCTCATGAGCCTCGGGTTGACCTACGACGAAGCGGTCAACCGCATTATTCAGGGGTTTTTGAACTGACGACGATGTTCACGATACGAGGTTTTTTGGGCGGCCGCCATCCGCTACGGTCGTCCAGGATTGCCATCCGCCTTCATCCACCCTGGACGAGACAGTCCATGCCATCAAGCCCCATATGAATCAACAGTCCAACGCCCCCCCACCGGAGAAGCCGTGACGTCGGCACGAACGTCAGAAGCGCGTAAATCCCCATCGCAAGCGCGCTGTGAAGCGGATGAAACCCGATGCTGCATCGGTCGGGGTCGAACACCGGCGTGGCCGGAAGATGATCGAGATCGACCACCATCACCGCCGTCATCACGGCCCATGACTTCCAGAACGTTTCTCGATAAGCCAACCGCGCCGCCAGGCCCGGCGCCACAATATGTAAAACGATATGCGTCCCTGCCCGAAATCCGATCATTTTTGCGCTGATACCGTCGGATAATGGACGGCCAGCCATATGGTGTCCATCTCCGAGGCGGTCCATTCCACGCGGTGGCGGAGATGCGCCTCGATGATGAGATAATCGCCGGGCGATAGAACGACCGGCTCCGCCTGGCCCGCGATGATGATCCCGGCGCGTCCCTGCATCAGCAGAACAAATTCGTCCGTATCCTGGTCGTACCAGAAGTTTTCGGAGGAAGCGTGTCCGCGTGAGACGATCCGTTCGATCCTGACATCCCCTCCGGCGGCCAGAAGTTCAAACAATTCATGCGGCAGGTCTTGCGGAACCGCGGTAAATAAATTTTTTTTATACACGGTTGTCATGGACCGATCTGCAGAGAATGTTTTCAACGGACATGAGATGAACAAATTTTGTCATTTTATGATGGAAATTTTGTCGCCATATTCAACAGTTTTCACGAAGAAAGCTTCAGTCCGCCGGGCTCTCCGATCTGTTTTCAGCGGCGCGCCGCAACAGCGCTGCCTTTCTGATCTTTTCACATCCGGTTAACATCCGGCTCCATTAAATATCTCACAGCCCCCTGTCACCATGATACCGGCCGCTATGTTTTTTTCTTTCCCCCAGTCGGTCAAGGAAGGCATATATCTTGCTGATCTCAACCGTATCCGGAAAAAACGATAAGAAACAATTCATCATTCACACCTCAGTTCCTTGAGGAAAAACAGAGCCGTATCTACATGCCTAATTACAAGCTGAGGTATGTCGTCATTCTGATCAGCATCATTATTCTCACATTCCTCGCCCTTCAGCTCATCTCAACAGCGCCGGAGGTTGGCCCTGAAAGCTCTGGTCCGGCTAAAAGGATCGAGGCAAAGCAAAGCCATAGCCCGCTGTACTGAATATCCAACCATAAACGTCAAAACATGAGAAAAGAGTGCCGTTGTTGGAGTTCATTGCATTCCCTCAACCTACGGGCCGTACGGGCTCGTAGGTTACCATCGTAGGTTGGGGTGAGCGCAGCGAACCCCAACATTCAGATCCCGATAAGCCAACCCATCATAGAAACGGTTCCGTCTATCAACGGTCGTCTTATCGTTCGGTTTTCATCATGGTGCCTTTTGTTGGGGTTCATTGCATTCACCCCAACCTACGGGCTCATGTCCGCGGCATGTCATACATTACATAAAACTCAGGCCGAACCCGTTTCCAGATTCGGCCTAGGATATTGTTTTTATGTGGTCGGGAAGACTGGATTTGAACCAGCGACCCCAGCGTCCCGAACGCTGTGCTCTACCAGGCTGAGCCACTTCCCGACAAGGGTTTTTCTTCTATGTCAAATGAGTCAAAATGTCAAACGAAAATTGAGCCGTCCCGTCAAAAAAAGCAGAACACCTTCAATCCCGGGCATCTCATTCAATTTTCTTTGTGTTGGCGCCGGATGGCAGCTACATGAACGGATTTTCAAGCACGATGGTTTCGCTCCGGCCCGGACCAACCGAGATGATCTTGATCGGCACGCCGATCAAGGTTTCGATCCGCCGGAGATAGTGTCGGGCGTTTTCCGGAAGATCTTCAAACCGCCGCATCTTTGAAATATCATCCCGCCACCCCGGCAGGATCTCGTAAACGGGTTCACAATCGGCCAGCACCTTCAGGCCGGCGGGAAATTCCTGAACAATGTCATTGCCGTGGCGATACGCGGTGCAGATCCTGAGTTCCTCGAGGCCTCCCAGAACATCGAGCTTGGTAATCACCAGGCCGGTCAATCCGTTCAACCGAACGGCATTCCGCAGGATGACCAGATCCAGCCAGCCGCATCGTCGTTTCCGTCCGGTCGTTGCACCGAATTCCGCACCTTTTTTCTGGATCGCATCTCCGATGGTATCAAACAGCTCCGACGGGAAAGGCCCTTCTCCGACCCGAGTGGTATAAGCCTTGACGATGCCGTAAACATCGGTGATGGCCGTAGGTCCGATGCCTGCCCCGCAGCAGGCGCTGCCGGAAACCGTGTTGGAAGAAGTGACATAAGGATAGGTGCCGTGATCGATATCGAGGTGGGTGCCCTGGGCGCCTTCGAACATCACCTGTTTGCCCCGACGGATACCCTCGTCGATGGTGACGGAAACATTCGTGACCAGAGGGGCCAGCCGCTCGGCATATCGGCCATATTCGGCAACGACGGCTTCAGGATCGATGGGGTCGGCATCGAGGAATTTTTCAAGGTAGAAATTTTTCTCGATCATGATCGTTTCAACCTTTTCCCGGAAGACTTCCGGATCCAGAAGGTCAACAAAACGCACGCCGCGGCGGGTCGCTTTGTCTTCATACGCCGGCCCGATGCCCCGGCCGGTTGTTCCGATCTTTTTATCCCCGTTCATCCGCTCCCGCCCATGATCGATGGACTTGTGGTAGGGCATGATCAGCTGGGCCCGTTCACTGATTTTCAGGGTGGTTTCATCCACGCGAATGCCCTTTTTGATGAGATAATCGATCTCTTCCACCAGCACGGCGGGATCGACCACCAGGCCGTTGCCGATCAAACAGGCCCGGCCCTGCAGGATGCCCGACGGCACCAGGTGGCTGATAAACTGCTCTCCATCGACCACCATCGTATGCCCCGCGTTGTTCCCCCCCTGAAACCGCACGACGATATCCGCATATTCAGCAAGCAGATCGACGATCTTGCCTTTGCCTTCGTCCCCCCACTGTGTTCCGACAATTACGACATTCGCCACTTGTTTCTCCTTAACAAAATATACAAGCTCAAATTTTAACCTGGCCGGGACTTCCGGTGATGATCTTCTTTGCCGTTCTCCGGGATTGAAAAAAGTGCTGCATCACCTTCTTGCACCGTTCTTCCATCACACCGCCGGTCACCATGACCCTGTGATTGAGCCGGGTGTCTGAAGAAAGGTCGTAAAGAGACCCCGCAGCACCCCATTTACAATCATAAGCTCCGAAAATCACATGAGATATTCTGGCATGAACGATCGCTCCCATGCACATGACACAAGGTTCAATGGTAACATACAGGGTCGTGTTTAACAACCGATAGTTTCCCAAACGTCGCCCGCCTCCCCGCAAAACCAATATCTCCGCATGGGCGGTCGGATCATTCCGGGTGATCGTCTGATTGCGGGCCGCCGAGAGCACCGCTCCCCGCACATCGACCAGAACCGCGCCGATCGGCACCTCACCGTCATCGGCCGCGCGTTCGGCCTGCTGCAACGCCTGGGTCATCATCTGATGCATCAACAGAGGATTCATTAGAATTCCATCCATTTTCCCGATATCAAAATTTTTGAAGAAATCGTTGACAGATTTGTGATAATAGCCTATTAAACCTTCACAATTCAACCATTCTTAATCTTCGCGCCCGTAGCTCAGTTGGATAGAGTGCCGGACTACGAATCCGTAGGTCGCAAGTTCGAATCTTGCCGGGCGCGCCATAAAATTCAAGGGTTTATGGAGAGTATTCCATAGGCCTTTTTTTATTAGACGGGATTTGCCGTCATTCTCGGCGCACACTCGGCCGTATTCGATGATAAGGACCTGAGACGAAATAAAGTGGACAAAGATTGCGTCGGATGTTGGGTCGTCTTCAAGGCGCGTCAACGGTCGCATACTTTACGTATGTGGCCTTTGGCGCAACGCGGAAGACGGGTCAAAAGACAAGCAGGATTGTTCAGTTTATTTCGTTTCAGGTCCTAAGGCCGCTTAATAGGCTGGGGATGCTCTATGAATAAAAAATAAAATCTTATTTGTCTGGCTGGACAGGCTGTTTTCTGATAAGAATATCGCCAATATCCAATTCCGCATCATACGTGTTGGAATTTTTTTGAATTGCAACATCCCTCCCCTGCCTTATTTTATCGAATATGAAAGGGAACGCAAGATTCCCTTCTGATCCTCACCAATGCGCAGGCGACGATTTCCGGAGACGGGACATGCGTCTTTTTTATCGAAAGATGAACTCCTGATGGCAGCCAACTTCCGGTTTTCCGCAAAGCGTCTCGCAGGTCCGGCGGTCAGCATGATTCTCTTCGGTGCCGCGGCATGGCTCCTGCACCGTGAACTTTCGGCCTACCGGCTGAAAGATATTATCCATAATTTCTCCCTGATTCCATCGATTCGCCTCTGGGGCGCCGTTTTTCTTACCATGGCCGGCTACGGCGTCATGACCGCCTACGACGCCATGGCGCTTCGCTACATTCACCATTCGATCGACTACGCGAAGTGCGCACTGGCATCGTTCATCGGCTATGCCTTCAGCAACAATATCGGCTTGTCCATGATTGCCGGGGCCTCGGTGCGGTATCGTCTATACTCGTCCTGGGGGCTGTCGGTGATCGAAATCTCCCAGGTGGTATTTTTTTGTATCGTCTCGCTTTGGCTGGGCTTTTTTCTTCTCTTCGGGGTGATGTCGGCGGCAGCGCCGACCGCCGTTCCGCCGGCCATGCACCTGCCGTTTTCCTCGACGCGATGGATCGGTTTTTTATGCCTCGCGGCGGTCGCCGGCTATGCCGTCATCGCCGGCATCCGAAAAAAACCCGTCGTCATCCGGGGAGAGGCGGTTCAATGGCCCCGGCTCGGGCTGGTTCCCTGGCAGATCGGTATCGGCGCCGTGGACTGGCTCCTTGCCGGCGGGGTGCTTTACCTGTTGGTTTGCCGGGGCGCGGCCGATGTCTCGTTCACGGTGTTTTTGGGAGCCTTCCTGTTGGCCCAGTTCGCCGGCCTGGCCAGCCAGGTTCCCGGTGGCCTCGGTGTCTTCGAATCCGTTTTCATCGTCCTTCTCTCCCCCTCCCTTCCGGCACCCCGGATTCTGGGGGGGCTCCTGGCCTACCGCATGATATACTACTGGCTTCCCCTTGCCGCGGCCGCCGTTCTTATCGGGGTCCATGAAGTATTCCAGGGGAAAAAAAAGTTCGCCGGCCTCGATGTTTTTTTTGGTAGATGGATCTCCCCTCTGATCCCTCAAATATTCGGTCTTGCCGTATTTCTGGCCGGTACCATTCTGCTGCTGTCGGGAGCCACGCCTGCCATCGATTCCCGCCTTGCATCACTGCGGCGGATGCTGCCCCTGCCGCTGCTCGAACTCTCCCACTTTTCGGCCAGCGTGGTCGGCATGGGCCTGCTGCTCCTGGGCCGCGGCCTTCAGCGTCGTCTGGATGCGGCCTATCTCCTGACGCTGACGTTCCTGGCAGTGGGTATCCTGAGCTCCTTTGCAAAAGGATTGGATTATGAAGAGGCTCTCGTGTTGCTTCTGGTGGGTGCCATGCTCCTCCCCTGCAGACGCTATTTCTATCGCAAGGCATCCCTGTTCGGGGGCGAGTTCAACGCGTCCTGGATCGCCGCGGTTCTGGTGGTGCTCTATGCATCGATATGGGTGGGGTATTACAGCTACCGGCATGTGGAATATTCCGACAGCCTCTGGTGGCAGTTCGCCTTTTCGGGTCATGCCTCGCGATTTCTCCGGGCGAGCCTGGGCGCGGTACTCCTGCTTCTTTTTTTCGCCGCGGCCCGCCTGCTGCAGCCGGCACCCCCCCAACCATCGCTGCCGACGCCGGAGGATCTTGACCGGATATGGAGGCTCGTTCAGAACTCCGGCGACATCAATACCCATCTGGCAATGCTGGGAGACAAGCATTTTATCTTCAATGCGGAAAAATCGGCGTTTCTGATGTACGGCATCGGCGGCAACAGCTGGATTGCCATGGGCGATCCGGTCGGTCCGGAGGACGAACAGAAAGAATTGGCGTGGCGATTTCGGGAAATGGCCGATCATTACGGCGACCGCAGCGTATTTTATCAGGTCAGCCACCAGCGGCTGCCCATGTACCTGGAGATGGGGTTGAGCCTCCTGAAACTGGGCGAGGAAGCCAGGGTGCGGCTTGACAGCTTCAACCTCGCGGGCAAGGAGCGTAAACATTTCCGCCATACCCTGCAGAAGCTGAAAAACGAAGGATGCCGCTTCGAGATTCTGCCGCCGGCTTCGGTTGCCGGCCGCATGTCGGATCTGAAAGATATCTCGGATCAATGGCTCGCCGGAAAAGGGGGCCGTGAAAAAGGCTTTTCCCTGGGCTTCTTCTCCGAGCCCTACCTCATGCGCTACCCCGCGGCCGCGGCGTATCACCATGATCGGATGATCGCCTTTGCCAATATCTGGACCGGAGGGAACAAGGAGGAAATTTCCGTCGATCTCATGCGTTACCTGCCTGACAGCCCGCACGGGATCATGGAATATCTTTTCCTCCAGATCATGCTGTGGGCAAAAGCCGAGGGCTTTGGCTGGTTCAACCTGGGGATGGCCCCGTTTTCCGGATTGGAAGCACGATCCTTTTCGCCCGCATGGAATAAGGTGGGCGGTTTCGTTTACCGATATGGAGAGCACTTTTACAACTTCAAGGGCCTGCGTCGTTACAAAGAGAAGTTCGGTCCGGTCTGGAGCCCGAAATATCTGGCGTGTCCGGGCGGGGTTTCGATTCCGCGGACGCTGGCCGACATCAACCTGCTGATCTCGGGCGGCCTGAAAGGGATATTGATCCGGTAGCGGGCGATGGATATGAACCACCGAAGGTCGCCGTCCATTTCCTCGAAGGATCCCGATGCCCGGCCCCTCCGGTCGATCCGCTACTACGAAGAGGACAAAAAATCATGAAAAGATGTCTGGGTGCATTGCTGGTGGCATCGTTCGTTTTCTGCGGCAACGTTTTGGCTGTGGATTTCATTCCGACGTTTCCGCGTTTTGGCAAGGCGGCGTTATATCATCCCAAAGGCACCCCGGACGGTGTGGTCCTCTTCGTCTCCGGCGACGGCGGATGGGAGCCGAGAACCGATGTCATGGCAAAACAGATCGCGGCGCTGGGTCCACTGGTCGTCGGCATCGACATTCGGGTCTATCTGAAGGCACTCGCTTCGGAAAGCGGCGCCTGTGCCTATCCGGCGGCGGACCTCGAGGCTCTCAGCCAGTACATCCAGAAGCAGCAGGGGTTTGCAGATTATCTGACGCCCATTCTGGTCGGATATTCCTCCGGCGCCACGTTGGTCTACGCCACGCTCGTACAGGCCCCCGCGAACACCTTCGCAGGCGCCGTCAGCTTCGGGTTCTGTCCAGACCTTGAAATTTCAAAACCATTCTGCAAGGGTGCGGGTTTGACATGGCGGCGGAAGAAAAACAGCCTTGTCTTCGATCCGGCCTCTCATCTTGCAAAACCCTGGATTGCGTTCCATGGCGATGGCGACCAGGTATGTGATATCTCACAGACCCGGACTTTCGTCTCCCAGGTCCAAAACGGCAAGATCGTCGAACTGCACAAGGTCGGACATGACTTTTCCGTCTATCGCCGCTGGCTTCCCCAATTTCAATCGATTTATAAGGAGTTGAAACAAGGCGCCGCCGGAAAGCATGACCGCACGACTCATCCCAAGGCGTCCATCGGCGACCTGCCGTTGGAGGAAATTGCGGCCCAGGGCAATACGGCCTCCCGCATGGCGGTTTTTTTCTCGGGAGACGGCGGGTGGGCGAATCTCGACCAGGGGGTCAGCGCAGTCCTCGCGAAAAACGGAATCCCGGTGGTGGGAGTCAATTCATTGAAATACTTCTGGAAAAAACGAACGCCGGAACGAGCGGCCGCAGATCTGGAAAGCATCATCGCCCACTATACGGACCTCTGGCACGTACGCGACGTCATCCTCGTCGGCTATTCCTTCGGCGCCGACGTCATCCCGTTCATGGCATCCCGCCTTTCCCCGCCTGCCGCTGAAAAAATCGACCTCATCGCTCTGCTGGGGCCGAGCCGGACAGCGGAATTCGAATTTCACCTCACCGACTGGCTCGGCCGCGGCGCCAAAACGGCCAGGCCCGTCCTGCCCGAAATCCGAAAACTGGAGGCCACGCCGATGCTCTGTTTCTACGGGGATCAGGAAGACGACAGTTTGTGCCGCTCGCCCCTGCCGGAAAACGTCGTCCCGATACCGCTCGAGGGCGCCCATCATTTCGGCGGCGACTACGAGCGGATCGGACTTGAAATCGTCGATCACTTGAAGTAAGGGATGATCTTCTCTTTTCATGTGATTTATGATGGACGCATGGTCCACCGGCAGGGATAACGGCGCGGCAACAGGAAAATTTTCTCCATGAGCGGTAAGAAATTTTATGCGGTGGCAACAGGCAGAAAACCCGGCATCTATACCGAATGGTTCGGCCATGCAGGCGCCCAGGTCCAGGTCAAAAACTTTCCTGGGGCGGTCTACAAGGGATTTGCGACCCGTGCGGACGCGGAAGCGTTTATGAAGAATCCGCCCCGGTGGGGAGGACGGCGGCGCTCCGCCGCCGTCGAAGCGTCGTCGTTTCAAGGTCGCCAACCGGGCGGTACGGTCCATGACGACGGGCGGGTGATCGTTTACACCGATGGCGGCGCACTGGGAAATCCGGGTCCGGGAGGGTACGGCGCCGTCGTCACCGAAAATGGAAATACGCGCGAATTTTCAGGAGGTTTTCGGCTGACCACCAATAACCGCATGGAACTGACCGCCTGCATCGTCGGCCTCAGCGCCCTGGCCGCGCCCGCCTCGGTCATCCTCTACAGTGACTCCCGGTACGTCGTCGACGGCATCACCAAGGGGTGGGCCAGAAAATGGCGGGCCAACCGCTGGATGCGGACCAAAACCCAAAAAGCCGTCAATGCCGACCTGTGGGAACGGCTTCTCTCTCTTTGCGAAAAACACGACGTGGAATTCCGGTGGGTGAAAGGCCATGCCGGAACCCCCGGCAACGAGCGGTGCGATCAACTGGTGAGGATGATGTCCGCCAGATCGGATCTCCCGCCCGATGCGGTCTACGAAGCGCTACAATCCCAAAATGATCCCGGAAACAATCATTGATGCGGATGATCGTGGTCCACATTCTCGTCCATGCCGTGTTCGTGATCATGGGGATGTGGATGATCGTGGGTCGTATCACCGTGGGAATGCGCATGCGAGTGGATCAGAATCTTCCCTTCTCCTCCACACTTTGAACAATTCTCGGCGTCGATTGTTCCAATTCCTTTGCACTCGGGGCATTCTGTCTTTTGTTCCATGGTCTCTCGTCTCCTTTTGATGGTTGGATGCCGATGCGTCCAGTTGACGGATGCACCATCGATGGCCTCGCTATATTGATTTGAAACCGATGCAAATAAAGATAAAGTGATCGATCTCCCAAAGCAATACGGTCCTTCCCTTAGATTGATGCCGGTCCGTCCTTGGCCGCCCGCTTAACCCCACGCGCTGCTCCGCCGAGGATCAATCCGTCGGGATCGCATTTTTCCCGGAGGATCCGAAGCTCGGCGTCCGTGGGCGGAACTGCTGCGACCGCCCGGGAGACATCGATGGAAAATCCCGTGCATTCCAATATCTCCGCGGCGGTCGTTCCCGGATAATACCGGTCGAGATAGAGCCTTTTGGTCTGGGGGTCGATCCGCATCACCGCCTTGTTCGTGATGACGACGCTGACGCCGCCGGGGCGCAGGCCGGCCTTCTCCCGCGCGTTTCCGCCGTCCAGCCCGCCGGGGCTGGTCAGATAGTCGAGCCGTTCGACGAATTTCCGCTTTTCATGCTGCATGAAGGCGATGCAGCGGGGAACGAACGATGCCGCGTCGCACCCGCCGCCGCTTCCCGGGAACCTTACCGTCGGACGCTCGTAGTCTCCGATGCAGGTCGTGTTCAGATTGCCGAAAGGGTCGATCTGGGCCGCCCCCAGAATCGCGATCACCCGGTCGCCGGTGATGCGGTTCTGCATGAAGGCGAAAGCGTCCAGCAGGCTGCCGTGGCAGGCGGCCCCGTACATGACCCGCGGGTCCGAAACCGCTATCGGCAGCGCCGCCATCATGGAATCGACGGCCCCGGTTTCAAAAAAGATGACGCTTGCGGGCGCGTTGATGTTCTTGGCGGCCGCGGCGGCCAGCATCGAGATGCCGGTGCCGCAGAAAACGATATCCCCGTCCCGGATTTCGCGGGCGGCCATGATCGTCATCATTTCCTTGGGGGTATAGCGCATCGTGGTCTTCATATCGCCCTATCCTCTTTTCATATCGACGGCATAGCCGGTCTCTGGATCGGCTTTCAAGGCCGCGAGCCGCGCGCGTCCGACCCGGTCGAGAAACGCCGCATGGGAATCGACGCCGTAGATGTAGCGCTCCTGGTATGCTCTGAACCGCCGGTCGTCGGAGGCGGCGTCGGCATAGGCCCGCAGGTATTCGGCGTCGTAGTCATACCGCCGGTAGACGGCGGTCGGATATCCGCCGAACGGGACGTGGCAGACGGCGCTGACATGGGGAAACGCGAGCTGGTTCCGTTCCGGAAACGCCCGCAGCTCCTCCGCCTCCGCGATCTCCTCGCAGGTGACGATCACATGGCGGGAGGCCCTGGCCTGCTCGATATCGGCAAACGGCAGGCCGTCGATGCGGCAGGTACCCATAGCGTCCGCCGTCTGCACATGGAGCAGGGTCACGTCGGGATTGACGGCCGGCACCAGGAGCACCCGGGAGGCGTCGCCCCGGCGGCCGAAGGGGTTGTCCATGACAATCAGTTTGTCGGCCGGGAGGCGCGGGTCGTTCGCCCGCATCTCCTTTGAAAACCCCCATCGGGCGGCGATGTCGGACCCGAGGCCCGACAGGGTGGGCAAAAAAGGGACCCCCATCGCGCCGGCCAGAAACCGGAGGCTCATCATGTAATTGGAATAATCCTCGATCTCGATGCGGTTTTCCAGGACCGCCTTCCGGAACCGGATGCAGGTGGGAGCCGCCTTGCCGTTTCCCCCATAGGCGATTTCCATCGCCGCAACACACCCTCCGCCGATCAGCTCATCCACCCCGGTCCCGTTGGAATGGGCGTAGAGGTGAAGATCCCGGATCTTCTGCCGGACGATCTCGTATACGGCCGCCATGGGGTTCCGGTTGAGCGTGAACCCGCCGATCGAGATGTGGGCGCCGTCGGCGACGTATCGGCGGATGGCCTGTTCCAGAGGCATCACTTTATTCTGCATGCGCTTCACTCCCCCTGTTCTCCCGATGCATCCTAGAGGTGATCTCCGTCGGCGGATTCACCGCCGGGCTCCGTCGGCAATTCAGGGGCCGGCTCCACGGCCGCGAGCACTTCCATACAATCGACCCGCTGATACCCGCGCGGCAGTTTTTTTCCGCGGCGTCCGCGCTCTCCCATGAACGCCTGAAGGTTTCCCCACGTAAACCTGACCGACTGCTTCCCCGAATGGAGCTTCACGGCCGCGCCCTCCGGGACGATCTGGACGATCTTGACCAGCTCCCTGCCTTCCCGGGCGGCCGCGGGCGGAATCTGGATGATCTTGTTTCCCTTGCCCTTGGGCAGTTCGGGCAGATCCCGAACCGGGAAAACCAGCATGCGGCCCTCGGTGGTGACGGCGGCGAGATGGTCTGTTTCCCGATCGGCGATATATAGAGGCATCAGGGGTCTGGCGTTTTTCGGAAGGATCAGCATGACCTTCCCCTTGGTGTTCTTGGTCACCATGTGGGCGGTCTGTGTCACAAACCCGTATCCGCAATCGCTTGCGAGCAGCACCTTCCGGTCGGGTTCATCCATGATGACGGCCAAAAACCGCTCCCCCGCCGGAAGCGCGAGCCGGCCGGTCAAAGGCTCCCCCTGGCTTCTGGCGGACGGCAGCGTGGCGGGCGTCAGCGCATAGGTTCTCCCCGAGGTGTCCATAAAGATCGCCGGCTGGTTGGACCGGCCCAGGGCGGCGCTCAGAAATTCGTCTCCGGCCTTGTACGCCAGCTGGGTGGGATCGATATTGTGCCCCCGGGCCGCCCGCACCCATCCGTTGGCCGAAAGGACCACGGTCACCGGTTCGGCCGGGGCAAGATCGATCTCATTGATCGGCTGGGCTTCCCGGCGCGCCACAATGCGGGTTCTGCGGTCGTCGCCATACTTTTCCGCATCGGCCGCAAGCTCTTTCTTGATCAGGGTTTTCATCCGCCGCTCGGATCCCAGCGTCCGTTCGATCCCGTCTTTCTCCTTCTCCAGCCCGGCCTTTTCCTCCCGGATCTTGATCTCTTCCAGCCGCGCCAGCTGGCGAAGGCGGATCTGGAGGATCGCCTCCGCCTGAAGGTCGGTGAGGGCAAACGACGACATCAGCGCGGCCTTGGGTTCGTCGCTGTCCCGGATGATCCGGATGACCTGGTCGAGGTTGAGATAGGCCGCAAGGAGTCCGTCGAGAAGATGGAGGCGCTCGGTGATCTTGTCCAGCCTGAACCGGAGCCTCCGGGTCACGGTCTCCTTCCGGAAGGCCAGCCACTGGCGCAGCAGGCCGGGAAGGCTGAACGTCTGGGGCTTGCGGTTCAGGCCGATGGCCGTCATGTTGACCTTGACGCTCTTTTCAAGGTCGGTCGTGGCGAAAAGATGGCTCATGAGCGCGTCTTTGTCGACCCGGGACGACCGGGGGATGATCATGATGCGCGTCGGCTCCTCCTGGTCCGACAGATCGCGGATGTCGGCGACCATGGGAAGCTTTTTGGCCGCCATCTGGGCGGCGATCTGTTCGATGACCTTCTCGGGCGACACCTGGTAAGGCAGCGCGGTAATGACGATGTCGCCGTTGTCGGTGTCACAGGCGGCCCGCATGCGGATCATCCCCTGGCCCGTGCGGTAAATCCGGACAAGCTCCGCGGGCGGCGTGATGATCTCTGCGCCCGTGGGAAAATCCGGGCCGGGAACGATGTCGCAGATCTCCTCGAGCGAGGCCCCGGGGGTGTCGATCAGGTGGATGCAGGCGGCGGCGATCTCCCTCAGGTTGTGCGGCGGGATGTCCGTGGCCATGCCGACGGCGATCCCCGCGGCGCCGTTTAGGATGATGTTGGGCAGCCGCGCCGGCAGCGTGCGCGGCTCCCGGAGGGTTCCGTCGAAATTGGGGGCCCAGTCGACGGTGCCCATGGAAAGCTCCGACAGAAACGCATCGGCATAGGCCGACAGGCGCGCCTCGGTATAGCGCATGGCGGCGAATTCCCGGGGCGAGGCGATCGACCCCCAGTTCCCCTGCCCGTCGATGAACGGATAGCGGTAGGAGAAGTCCTGTGCCATGAGAACCATGGCCTCGTAGCATGCCGAATCGCCGTGGGGATGAAATTTTCCCAGAACGTCGCCCACCGTCCGGGCCGACTTCTTGTGCTTGGCGGTCGCCTTGAGGCCCAGCTCGCTCATGGCATAGACGATGCGCCGCTGGACCGGCTTGAGGCCGTCGCCGACAAACGGCAGGGCCCGGTCCATGATGACGTACATGGCGTAGTTGAGATAGCTGGGCCTGACAAAATCCCCCATGGAGAGCTGTTCGACCCCCTCGTAGGAGATCGGTGCGCTGTCAGTCGTATCGATCATATTTCGGTATACCCCGTTGACGTTCTGATGCCCGCATGCCGCCGGGCCGGTTTAGAGGACCTCGGATTCGGCAAGGTCGCCCTCCTCCTCGAGCCACTGCCTGCGGTCTTTCGAACGCTTTCTGGCCAGCAGCATGTCCATGGTTTCGTCGATGCCGGCCGCGTCGTCCAACGTCAGCTGGATCAAGCGGCGGGAGTCGGGAAACATCGTGGTTTCCCGAAGCTGCGCCGGGTTCATCTCTCCCAGCCCCTTGAACCGCTGGACATCGATCCGCCCCTTTTTGGGGCCGCCGTCGAGGCGCTTCAAAATGGCATCCTTCTCGTTTTCATCGAGGGCGTAATACACGCTCTTGCCCTGATCGATCCGGTAAAGGGGCGGCATGGCGACAAAAATATGGCCGGCCGCCGCAAGAGGCCTGAAATGCTGCAGAAAAAGGGCGCAGAGCAACGTGGCGATGTGAAGCCCGTCGGAATCGGCGTCGGCCAGGATAATGATCTTTCCGTACCGGAGCCCCGAAAGATCGGAGGAGCCGGGATCGACGCCGGCGGCCACGGCGATGTCGTGGATCTCGTTCGATTTCAGGACCTGTTCGGTTTCGACCTCCCAGGTGTTCAGGATTTTTCCCCGCAGCGGCATCACCGCCTGGGTCTGCTTGTCGCGGGCCTGCTTGGCGGAGCCGCCCGCGGAATCGCCTTCGACGAGAAAGAGCTCGGTTTCGGCCGGATCCTGGGAGACGCAGTCCGCAAGCTTTCCCGGCAGGGTGGGCCCGGCGCCGATCTTTCTGCGCACGACCTTCCGGGCGGCCTTGAGGCGCCGCCGGGCGCTGTCGATGGCCATCTCGGCCAGCCGCTCGCCTGCGTCGGTATTGAGGTTAAGCCAGAGCGCAAAGGAATCCCGCACGATATTCGACACGAAGGACGCGCACTCCCTTGAGGAGAGCCGCTCTTTGGTCTGGCCCGAAAACTGGGGGTCGCTCATCTTCACCGACAGCACATAACAGCACCGGTCCCACAGATCATCGGGCGCCAGCTTGATGCCCCGGGGAATCAGGTTCCGAAAGTCGCAGAATTCCCGCATGGCCGCGAGCAGCCCGGTCCTGAAGCCGTTGACATGGGTGCCGCCTGCGGGCGTCGGGATCAGATTGACGTAGCTCTCGGCGACCAGGGGCGCCTGCGCCGGCAGCCAGACCGCCGCCCACGCCGCCGTCTCCCCGTCACCCTCATGGTCTCCCGTGAACGGCCGGTCGGGAATCCGGTCATGATCGGCCAGGGTTTCCATCAGATAGTCCTGGAGGCCGTCCTCGAAATACCACCGGTCGGCCTCGCCCGAGGCTTTGTCGGTGAACGTCACCGTCAGGCGCGGGCAGAGCACGGCCTTGGCGCGCAGGGTATGCCGGAGTCTTCGGACGGAGAAGCCCGGTACGTCGAAATATCCGGGATCCGGCCAGAACCGGACGGTCGAACCGGTGTTGCGGACGCCGACCGTGCCGATCAGGGTCAGATCCGATGTTTTTGCGCCGTTTGCAAAAGCGATGGCGTAGCGGTTGCCCCCGCGCCGGATCTCGACCTCGAGGCGGAGGGAGAGGGCGTTGACCACCGATACGCCCACCCCGTGAAGGCCGCCCGAGAACCGATAGTTCTTGCCGCCGAATTTGGCGCCGGCGTGCAGCTTCGTCATGATGACCTCGACGCCGGTCATCCGCTCCTCGGGATGCATGTCGATAGGCATGCCCCTTCCGTCGTCGCACACCTCGAGCGAACCGTCCTCGTGGAGCACCACCTTGATCTGCCGGGCAAAACCGGCGATGGCTTCGTCCACGGCGTTGTCGATGACCTCCTGGGCGAGGTGGTTCGGCCGGCTCGTATCCGTATACATGCCGGGCCGGCGCCGGACCGGCTCCAGCCCCCGCAGCACCTCGAGGGACGAAGCGTCGTAGTCCCCGCCCGCCATGCCGTCAAAAAGATCTCTGTTCTTAATCTCAAACCTCCATGCACCTGAAAGGCCCCCACCGGGAGCGCTTACGGATTGTTCCCTATCAATCAAAAACCGGTAAACAATTGCTGTTCCCTCTGAATACCACTCTCATGCCGAAAAGAAAATTGGAATTCCACGCCGTCTTCTCCTGCAGGGTTTCATGTAGATCTCCGGCAGGCAGGATTATTGTTGAACTCTGATGATGATAAGCCTATAATGAGATTCTGCTGAGGAAAACGAATGAATGTCAACAGACAGGAGGAATCCTGACATGAGTGTCTGTATCGAGGGGAATGTTCTGGAAGAGCTGCTCGATCTCCTGAAGCTCGAGAAGATCGAGGGGAATATCTTCCGGGGCCAGAGTCAGGACTTGGGCTTTCGGAGCGTCTTCGGCGGCCAGGTGCTGGGCCAGGCGCTCTCGGCGGCGTATCAGACCATTCCCGAAGACCGCAGGGCGCACAGCCTCCACGCCTACTTCCTGCGGACGGGGGATGCCACGCAGCCGATCGTCTACACCGTGGACTGCATCCGGGACGGGAAAAGCTTCACGACCCGTCGGGTCATCGCCATCCAGAAGGGGCGGCCGGTGTTCAGCATGGCGGCCTCCTTTCAGGTCGATGAGCCCGGGTTCGACCATCAGGACGGAGCCCCATTCGTCCCCGGCCCCGAGGGCATCGAAACCGACCTCGCGTTCGCGGTCCGGTACCAGGATAAAATACCGGCCGAGATGCGGGACAAGATCCTCTGCAAAAAACCCATCGAACTTCGTCCGGTCAATCCGATCAATCCCTTTGCGCCTGAAAAAAGGGAGCCGGTCCGCTACACCTGGTTCAGGGCCATCGACCGGATGCCCGACGACCCCCGGATCCATCAGTATATGCTGGCTTACGCCTCCGACTTCGGGCTGGTGATAACGGCACTCTACCCTCACGGCCACAGCTACTGGGAGCCCGACATGCAGGTGGCGAGCCTCGATCATGCCATGTGGTTTTACCGGGATTTCCGCATTGACGACTGGCTCCTGTATGCCATGAAAAGCCCCAATGCCTGCGGGGCGCGCGGACTCGCCTCGGGAAGGATCTACACCCAGGACGGCAGGCTGGCGGCATCGGTGGTCCAGGAGGGGCTGATCCGCCATCGCGGCGACAGCAGCCGGCAGACACCGTGACACCCGCCGCCGCCCCTCTCCGTGGTTTCATGCACCTGAAGCAGGTGCTGCTGGACGTGGTCTTTCCTCCCAAGTGCATGGTCTGCGGACGCTTCTATCCATATAAAGTCTCAAAGCCGGATAAAGCCTTAAAACCGGATCGATACATCGCAACAGAAGCGCCTCCACAGGCGTTTTCAACGCGCATGACACCCTTTTTCTGCCCGACATGCCGGGATGATTTTACATGTATGGACCGTCCGGTATGCAGCCGGTGCGGCAAAAGCCTCGAAAGCCGCGACGACGGGAAGCCGGTCTGCGATGTCTGCCGCCGGCGGCCTACACACGTTGGCCGGGTCCGCGCATGGGGCATCTACGACGGAAGCCTCAAGACCGCCCTGCATCAATTGAAATACCGGTCGAAGACCCAGCTGGCCCGGCCGCTGGGAGAACTTCTTTTCAGCGCTTTCCTGCGGTATTGGCCCGACATGGATATCGACCTCGTCGTGCCTGTGCCGCTCCACCGACGGAAATTCAGGCAACGGGGATTCAACCAGGCCTATCTGCTGATCAGACAGTGGCCTGATCTTGCCGCAAAATGGAGCCGCTGGCTTCCCGAAAAGATGATTCAAAAATCGGTCCTCAAAAGAATCCGCGCCACGGATACCCAGGTCGGCATGAACCGCGGCACCCGCCGCACGAACCTCCGGCACGCTTTTGCCATGGCCGCCGGCAGCAATGTCGGCGGTAAAAGAATCCTTCTGGTCGACGATGTGTTGACCACCGGCGCGACCGCCGATGCATGCGCGGGGGTTCTCCGGCACGCCGGCGCCGCCCGGATCGACGTTCTCACCTTGGCCCAGACGATACGCAACCGGTGAATATCGATGCGACAGATCAAAGACAGCAGATCCGATGCGACAGATGAAATACCGTCCCCGGAAGACTTGCCCGGCAGTGAGGCAGGCATGAAGGCGCGACATTGAGCCGCATGTATCCGGATCAGCCCCGCGTCGGTGTCGGCGCCGTGGTCTTCAAGGAAGCATGCGTTCTTCTGGTCCTGCGGGGAAGGCCGCCGGCGGAAGGCGTCTGGGCCGTCCCCGGCGGGCGCCTGAACCTCGGGGAGAGTCTTAAGGACGCCGTCGAACGCGAAACCAGAGAAGAAACCGGGATCGTCATCCGGGCAGGAGAGCCGGTATTCGCCTTCGATGCCATTGAACGGGATCCGGACGGCAAGGTGCGGTTTCATTATGTGATTGTCGATCTCGCGGCCGAATACGTCGTCGGGACGCCGGCGGCCGGAGACGACGCCCTGGACGCGCGCTGGGTATCGGCCGCGGAACTGGCGGATCTGGATGTCAACCCCGTCACCCGGAAGCTCTTGAAAGACCGGTTCGATTTCGGCTGACGTCCGTGCCGACACGACCGGAATACCACCCGCAATCGAATCATAACCCGATTGAACCAACTTCTCCTTGCAGCAGCAGAAGAATCCGCAACCATGACCCAACATGACGAAAAGATCGAAAACAGCACCGAAACGCCGCCGGTAAACCCATTCTTCGCCCTGGTGATCGGCGTGCTGGCCGTTTCCACGGGCGCCATCTTCGCCCGCCTGGCGGGTGAAGCCCCGGCCCTGGTTATCGCCGCCTATCGCGTGGGGCTCGCATCGGTGATTCTTCTGCCGATCGCCTGGTTCACCGTCCGGAGAGAGCTCATGGGTCTCTCCCGCGCGGAGTTGCGGCTCGCCGGATTTTCAGGCCTGTTTCTGGCGCTTCATTTCGCCACCTGGATCTCGTCGCTCGATTACACCTCGGTAGCCAACAGCGTGGTTCTCGTCAACACCAATCCCCTGTGGGTGGGCATCCTGACGCCGTTCATCGCGCGGGAGCGCCTGAGAAAGACCGCCGTTGTCAGCATTATCGTCAGCGTGGCCGGGGGCGTCATCATCGGATACGGGGATTTCGATACCGGCGGCAAAGCCCTTCTGGGCGACGGGCTCGCCCTTGCCGGCGGCGTCTGTGCGGCGATCTACCTGCTGATCGGCCGCCGGCTCCGGCAGAAACTCTCGCTCACCGCCTACATTATGGTTTGCTACGGCAGCGCGGCCGCCATATTGTGGATCCTGGTTCTCGGGCTGGGGCTGCCGGTCACCGGCTTTTCCCCGAAGACGGTCACCGTCTTCTGGGCCATGGCCTTGATCCCCCAGCTGATCGGACATACGAGCTACAACTGGTCGCTCCGGTGGTTCAGCGCCGGCACCATTGCCGTCAGCCTCCTGGGGGAGCCCATCGGCAGCAGCATCATGGCCTATTTTCTTTTTGGCGAACGGCTGACCGTGCACAAGCTCGTCGGCGGGGGGCTGATCCTTGCGGCGATCTACCTGGCGTCCCGTGAAGAGTTCCGTAAACGGCGGGATGAATCCCGTTGACAAAGCCGGCCCGATACTTTACTCATTGACATTTTCAGGATTTTTTCACCAATCTTTCCAGATGATACGTTCAGATGAAAACGGAGGATATCCAATGACATACGAAAACCTTCTGTTCGCGTCGCAAGACGGCATAGCCACCCTGACCTTCAACCGTCCGAAAGCCTTGAATGCCTTAAACGGCGCCCTCCTCGCCGAACTGTCGCAGGCCCTGGACGAAACCCGCGCCGATGAGGATATCCGGGTGCTGATCCTGACCGGCGCCGGAGAAAAATCCTTTGTGGCCGGGGCCGACATCGTCGAACTGGCCACCTTCGGCCCCCTCCAGGCCAAGATTTTCGCCCGCAAGGGACAGGCCGTCATCGGCAAGCTTCAGGCCCTGTCCATTCCGGTGATTGCCGCCGTGAACGGATTCGCCCTGGGCGGCGGCAGCGAGATGGCGCTGGCGTGCGATTTCATTTATGCATCCGAGACCGCCAATTTCGGCCTCCCCGAGATCAGCCTGGGCATCATTCCGGGTTTTGGCGGCACCCAGCGGCTGCCGCGCCTGATCGGGGCCAACCTGGCCAAGGAGATGATTTTCACCGGGAAGATGATTCCGGCGGCCGAAGCCCGTGACATCGGGATCGTCAACCGGGTCTTCCCCGCCGAGACCCTGATGGAAGAGGTCCTCAAAACCGCCCGGACCATCGCCGCCAAGGGGAAGGTCTCGCTGAGGGCCGCCAAGGAAAGCATCAACCGCGGCCGCGATGTCAATCTCGCCGTCGGCCTCGAGATCGAATGCGACGCCTTTGCCCTCTGCATGGCCAGCGAAGACGCCAAAGAAGGCACCACCGCCTTTCTGGAAAAACGGAAAGCGGCATTCAAAGGGCCGCTGAAATAGGAGAGCGCTGCAAATGATCTATGACATCGAATATGAAACGATGCCCCGGGAAGCGCTCGAGGCCATCCAGCTGAGGCGCCTCCAGACGACCCTCGAACGGGCGTACGCCACCGTGCCTTTTTACCGGAAAAAGTTCAAAGAGGTGGGCGTCACGCCCGGCGACATCAAATCCCTGAAAGATCTCCGTCTCCTGCCGTTCACGACCAAACAGGATCTGAGGGACAACTATCCTTTCGGAATGTTCGCCGTTCCCATGGATACGGTGGTCCGCATCCACGCCTCGTCCGGCACCACCGGCCAGCCCACGGTGGTGGGCTATACCGCCCGGGACGTGAATACCTGGGCGACCCTGATGGCCAGGGCTCTGGCGGCCGGCGGCGCCGGGCGCGGCGACATCATCCACAACGCCTTCGGCTACGGACTGTTCACCGGCGGCCTCGGGGTGCACTACGGCGCCGAAAAACTGGGCGCATCGGTCATCCCCGTGTCGGGCGGCAACACGAAACGCCAGATCACCATCATGAAGGATTTCGGCCCCACCATCATCACCGCCACGCCCTCCTACATCCTCCACCTTGCCGAGATCGCCGCGGACCTCGGGGTCGATTTCAAGGACCTGAAATTCAAATACGGCATCTTCGGCGCCGAACCCTGGTCTGAAAACATGCGGGAGGAGATCGAAAGAAAACTCCATCTGAAGGCGGTCGACATCTACGGGCTGAGCGAGGTGATCGGGCCGGGGGTTTCCATCGAATGCCACGAAGCCCAGCGGGGGATGCACATCGCCGAAGATCATTTCATCGCGGAGATCATCGATCCCGACACCGGCGACCCCCTCCCCTACGGTGCCGCCGGCGAGCTGATCTTCACCTCGATCACCAAAGAGGCGTTTCCGGTCCTTCGCTACCGGACCAGGGACATCACCTCCATCAATCCCGAGCCCTGCATCTGCGGCAGAACCCTCGTCCGCATGAACAAGGTCAGCGGCAGGACGGACGACATGCTCATCATCCGCGGCGTCAATGTGTTTCCCTCCCAGATCGAAAGCGTCCTCATGGAAACCGAGGGGGTCGAACCCCACTACCAGCTTCAGGTCGACCGGGAAGACAACCTGGATCAGCTCACCGTGATGGTCGAGGTCGGTGAGCATCTCTTCTCGGATACCGTAAGACCCCTTCAGGACGTCGAAAAGAAAATCACGAAAAACATCAAGGAAACCATCGGCGTGTCCGCACGGGTGAAGCTGGTCGAACCCAAAACCATCCAGCGCAGTGAAGGCAAGGCCGTACGGGTGATCGACAACCGGAAGTTGTAACGACCGTGTTCAGGCAAAGGAGACTACCATGCGTGCAGAACAGATTTCGATATTTCTGGAGAACAAATCCGGACGCCTCGCCGAGGTTACCCGGATTCTTGCCGAAAACAAGATCAACATCCGGGCGCTATCGGTAGCCGACACCTCGGATTTCGGTGTTTTGCGGCTGATCGTGGACGACAATGAGCGCGCGAGCGTCGCCCTCAAGGAACACGGCTTCACCGTGGGAAAAACGAATGTCGTGGCGGTCGAGGTGCCGGATCAGCCCGGCGGGCTCTATCATATCCTCACGATCCTTCAAAACGGAAAGGTCAACGTCGAATACATGTATGCATTCGTTCAGCAGAGCGGCAGCAACGCCGTCATGATCTTCAGATTCGATCATACGGACGAGGCCTTGAAGCTCCTTCAGGACAACGGCGTCACGGTGATTGAAGGCCGGCGGCTCTATACCCTTTAGCGCCGCCCCGGACATTCATCCCCGCTATTGCGCCCGGGGCGGCCGGACCCCCTTGATAAAACCGCTTCGGCGGGACGTTCCCGGAATCTTCGCAGTCATACCCGACACCCACTCAAAACCGTTCCAAAAACCATGATGGAGGAAAGCGAATGCAGACGACAAAGAGACTCGGAAGAAACCGTTGGTGGATATTGCCGATATGGGCGTTCGTCACATTTTTTTCTGGCAGCGCCATCGCTGCGGAGGTCTATAAGATCGGCGGCATTTTTTCCGTCACCGGCCGGGCGTCCTTTCTGGGCGATCCGGAAAAGAAAAGCATGGAAATGATGATCGACGCCGTCAACAAGGCCGGGGGCGTCGACGGACACATGCTCGAAGCGGTCATCTACGATTCCGAGGGGGATCCCACCAAAGCGGTCATGGGCGTCAGCAAGCTTCTCAACAAGGACAAGGTTCTGGCCATCATCGGACCCAGCACCACGCCGACGACCCTGGCCGTCATGCCGTTTGCCGAAAAAGCCGGTACCCCGCTCATCAGCTGCGCCGCCGGCAACAAGATTACCATGCCGGTCGATCCGTGGGTGTTCAAGACCGCCCAGAGTGATATCCTGGCCGTCCGGACCATCTACGAACACATGAAAACCCGAGACATCAAAAAGATCGGCATCCTCACCGTCGCCGACGCCTTCGGCGAGTCCGGGCGCGAGCAGCTGGAAGCCAAGGCCGGCGACTACGGCATCACCATCGTTCAGGCGGATAAATTCGGCGGAAACGATACCGACATGACCGCCCAACTCACCAAAATCAAAAGCGCCGGACCCGACGCGCTGGTCTGCTGGGGCACGAACCCCGGGCCCGCGGTGGTCAACCGTAACGCCAAACAGCTGGGGCTTTCCATCCCCATCTATCAGAGCCACGGCGTGGCCTCGCCAAAATTTATCGAGCTGGCGGGACCTAGCGCCGAAGGCACCCTGCTGCCCACCGGAAAGATCCTGATCTACGACCTGCTTCCGGACACCGATCCCCAGAAGGCGGTTCTTGCAACATATGCAAAAGATTACACCGATGCATTCCAGCAGCCTGTTTCCGGATTCGGCGGCTATGCCTATGACGGCGTCAACATTCTTGTCCGGGCGCTTGCGGGCACCGGCGGCGACAAAGAGAAGCTCCGCAAAAACCTGGAAGCTCTCAAGGGTTACGTCGGTGTCTCCGGCGTGTTCAATTTCGGCCCGGAAGATCATAACGGTCTGGGTCCGGATGCCTTTGTCATGGTTCAGATCAAAAACGGCACCTGGGAGCTAGTCAAATAAGGTGGACGAACTCGTTCAGTACCTTTTTTCCGGCATGACCAACGGCGCCATCTACGCGGTCATCGCCATCGGATTCTCGATGCTCTTTTCCGCCACCGAGCTGATCAACTTCGCCCACGGGGAATTTGTCATGCTGGGCGCCCTGGGATTGGTGACGCTGTGGGGAGGATGGCACCTCCCCCTTCCCGTCGCCTTCGTTCTGACGGTCATCGGCGTCGCGTTTGTCGGCCTCGTGTTCGAGCGCGTCGCCATCCGGACGGTTTCAAAGCCGCACCCCATCGTTCTGGTGATCATCACGGTGGGGGCTTCCATATTCCTGAGGGGTGCGGCCATGATGATCTGGGGCAAAGACGCCCACAGCCTTCCCCCGTTTTCAAACATTCCTCCCATCGATCTCGCGGGGGCCAGGCTGCTGCCCCAGAGCCTCTGGATCCTGGCGATCGCCTTCCTGCTGACCATCGGCCTTTTTTATTTCTACCGGAAGACCCTGACGGGAAAAGCCATGCAGGCCACGGCGATCAACAAGTGGGGCGCATGGCTGTCCGGCATTCCATCGGAAAGGATGGTGCTGCTGGCGTTTGTCATGAGCACGGGCCTGGGGGCGACGGCGGGCGTCATCATCGCCCCCATCACCATGTGCGGCTATGACATGGGCACCATGCTGGGCCTCAAGGGCTTCTGCGCGGCGATGCTGGGCGGCATCGGCAGCCTGTGGGGGTCTCTGGCGGGAGGGTTCCTTCTGGGGCTTGTCGAGGCGACGGCGGTGGGCTACATCTCGTCCGCCGCCAAGGACGCCATCGCCTTCATCCTGCTGCTGCTCATCCTCTACATCCGGCCCGGCGGACTTTTCGGGGCGGCCGACACCTCCCGGTTCTGATCGATATGCTGCCGATCTTCAAGACACGCCCAACGCCCGCGCTCCGCCGGGGCATTACCTACGTTCTCGTCATTTTACTGATCGCGGGCACCGGGCGTGCCGTCACCAATCCCTACCACCTCCAGGTGCTGACCTTCATCGGCATCAACGCCCTGCTCGCCCTGGGCCTCAATCTTCTGATGGGATATGCCGGCCAGATTTCCCTTGGGCACGCCGCGTTTTACGGCATCGGCGCCTACACGACAGCCATCCTGTCGACGAGCTACGGGTTCTCGCCCTGGCTTTCGCTGCCGCTTGCGGTCTCGGCCGCCGTCCTGATCGCTTTTCTGGTGGGGCTGCCGACCCTCAAGCTGTCAGGCTACTATCTGGGAATGGGAACGCTCGGATTCGGCATGATCGCCTTTATCGTCTTCCGGGAATGGGACACGATGACCGGCGGGGCGTCCGGCTTTGTCGGCATCCCGCCCCTTGCGGTCGGCCCGGTGAAATTCTCGTCGGGGAAAAATTATTTCTACCTCGTCTGGACGGTGCTGATGATGACGATACTCGTCTGCCGTCGGCTGATCGATTCCCGCACGGGACGGGCGCTCCGGGCCATCCACGACAGTGAAAAGGCCGCCGCCGCCATTGGCGTGGGGACGATGCACCTCAAACTTCAGATCTTCATCTTCAGTGCGGGCGTTGCCGCGCTGGCGGGGTTTCTCTATGCCCATTACGTCAGCTTCATCAGCCCCGGCAGCTTTGATTTCCTGATGTCGGTCCGGATGGTGACGATGGTGGTCATCGGCGGCATGGCCAGCATCTGGGGGGCGCTGTTGGGGGCGTCGCTGCTGACCCTCCTGCCCGAATGGCTCCACGCCTTTTCCGATTTCGAAATGATCGTCTACGGCATGATCATGATGGGGGTGATGATCGTTATGCCGCAAGGGCTCACCCGCGGCCTTCTCGACATCTATGAACACGCACGGAAACGGCATGGCGGATAAACCGGCGCTTCTGCAGCTTCAGCGGGTCTCGAAAACCTTCGGCGGCGTCCGGGCGCTCGCGGACATATCGTTTGATTGCGACGCCGGCCGCATCATGGGTCTGATCGGCCCCAACGGCGCCGGCAAGACGACCCTTTTCAACGTCATCACCGGCGCCTCGGTTTCGGACGGCGGGAAGATCTTTCTGGGGGGCATCCCCATCCGCGGCCGGCGGATTCAGGATATCGTTCGCCTGGGCATCTCCCGCACCTTTCAGAATGTCGAGCTCTTCGACAGCATGACGGTCGTCGAAAACATCATGGTCGGCCGCCACGTCAGAACCCGCAGCGGATTCTGGGGCGCCGTCATCCGCCTGCCGTCGACCCGCAGAGAAGAAAAATCCCTTGAACGACGCGCCCGGGAACTGCTCGACTTCGTCGGCCTGACGGCTCAGGCCGACCAGCGGAGCGGCGATCTTCCCTTTGGCTGGCAACGCCTGCTCGAGATCGCGCGGGCCCTCGCGGCAGACCCCAAACTGCTGCTTCTGGACGAGCCGGCGGCCGGTCTCAACGCCGTCGAGACGCACCGGCTGGGGGAATTGATCCGCAGGATCCGGGATACCGGTGTTACGGTCATGCTCGTCGAGCACGACATGAGCCTGACCATGAACGTCTGCGACCGGATTATCGTCCTCGACCAGGGAAGGATGCTGGCGTTTGGCACCCCCCGGGAAATACAGGCCGACCATGCCGTCATGGCCGCCTATCTTGGAAACGGGTAAACCGATGCTGTTCATCAAAAATCTGCGGTGCTATTATGGCGGAATCATGGCCGTCAAGGGCGTCAGCATCTCGGTGCGCCAAGGCGAGCTCGTCACCCTCATCGGGGCCAACGGCTCCGGCAAGAGCACGCTCCTGATGTCGATCTGCGGCCTTCTTCCGTCATGGAAGGGAGACATCGTTTTCAGGGAAGCCTCGCTCACCGGAATGGATCCGCCGGCCATCGTCCGCATGGGGATCAGCATGGTTCCCGAAGGCCGGCAGATCTTCGCGCCCATGAGCGTTCTGGATAACCTGAAGCTGGGCGCCTACACCCGCTACCGCCGGAAAGAGCACCGGCAGGTCGCGCAGGATCTTGAAGCGGTCACCGCCGTCTTTCCGATCCTGGGCAGACGGTCCGATCAGCCGGCCGGCACCCTCTCCGGCGGGGAGCAGCAGATGCTGGCCATCGGCCGGGCGCTCATGGCCAGGCCCCGCCTTCTGGCCCTGGACGAGCCGTCCATGGGGCTGGCCCCGCTCATGGTGGAAAAGATACTGAACACCCTGGTACAACTCAAAAACGACGGCCTGACGATTCTTCTGGTCGAACAGAACGCGCAGGCGGCGTTGAAGATCGCGGATCGCGGGTATGTTCTGGAAACGGGCAAGGTCGTACTGGAGGGGACCGGCGACGATCTGCTTTCGGATGTGGAAGTCAAACGGGCCTATCTCGGCAAGGATTACGAGGAATTCTACGATGGGAGGGTATAAATGCTGACTCTATCCCCCGGCGAACGGGAACAGCTCCAGCTCGAGCGCCTTCAGGCCACCCTCAACCGGGCTTACCGCAATGTACCGTTTCACCAAAACCGCCAGAACGTCGTCGCGCAAAGAAGCGGTAAAGATCCCTCGGTCATCGAACAAATCGCCGATATCGCGGCCCTTCCCTTCATGGAGCGAAAGCATCTGGGAGAACATTATCCTTACGGTCTCTTCGCCGTTCCATTGAAGGATATCGTCCGCATTCACACGGCCCCCGGAACCACCCGGCATCCCACCGTCACGGGCTACACCCGCCAGGACCTCCGCGTATGGCGCGAGCTGGTCGGCCGGGCCTTCACCGCCGCGGGGATCGGCTCCGAGGATATCCTGCAGATCGACCTCGACCCGGGACTCGCCAACTGGGGCAGGGACTACAAGGACGGCGCCGAAGCCCTGGACGTAGCGGTCATTCCGAATACGCTCCTCTCCCCGAACAAACACCTGATGGTGCTGCGGGACTATAAAACATCGGCACTGGTGACAACGCCGTCGCGGGCCGTGCAGCTGTCCGAACTGATGTTCGCTGCGGAATTGAATCCCACCGCCCTCAATCTCAAAAGACTGATTCTCGTAGGAGAACCCATCACCCGTGAAACACGGCAACGCTTGGCATCCCAACTGCACGTCGAGACATGGCACCAGTTCGGGCTGAGTGAGGTTCCGGGCCCGGCCATTGCCTTTGAATGCGGCGGCCACCGGGGACTGCATGTCAATGAGGATCATTTTTTTCTGGAAATCATCGATCCCGCCACCGGCAATGTCCTCTCCCCGGGAGAGATCGGCGAGCTGGTACTGACGACACTGACGACCCGCGCCTTCCCCTTGATCCGCTTCCGGACCGGAGAAAGCGCCCGCCTGATCCACGAACCCTGCACCTGCAAGACCTCTTTTTTGCGGATGGAATGGTTGGAAGAACGGACCGACGATATTTTGAACATCAACGGCGTCAAGGTCCATCGGAGCCAGATCATCCGGCCGATCGAGGCCGCCCTATCGTTCGTTCCAAAGTTCCGTTTTGTGGTGCGGGAAGCTTCGGGAGAAAAGAAACACCTGGAAATCTCCATCGCCATGGACGACCGGCTCTTTTCCGATGAAATCAAGATCCTCGAACGCCGCGTTCATCAGCTCGAGACGGCTCTGTCTGAAGATTTAGGCGTTCCCGCGACCGTTAAACTGATAGAGACTTCTCTCACTTAAAGATCTCTAGCGGCGACTCCTGATCGTCTATTGCCATGCCGTGATCGATTGATTTTATTTTTTTGGGAAACGTTTGACACACCCCCGCAAAGCAGTTATAATCCGGTAAGCTTATAACTTTTTATATATTTGTTTCTGATTTTTATTGAATTATTCTATCAGCTTGAAGATATCAAGCTCATCGAACCGGCGCATGGCGCCTCGATCCGCGCCGCTGCCGACCATGGATAGCGTGAATTACATGACCAAAGAAAAAATGATCTTTCAGATTGTATGGGGTGTCCTGCTTACACTCATGGGTATCGGCGTGTTTTTTAGAATTCCCCAGGTGATGCCCAGGATTGAACAGATCGAATACTTCTCTTCGATCATCTGGTTTGTACGCTTCAGTTTCTATCTCCTGGGAATACTGCTCGTCGGCGGCGGAATCAAAAAAATCGTTTTCTACTATCGCAAACTAACCGGCAACGCTTCCTCGTAAACGTCTCTCAGCCCTTAACCGTCTACAATGCCGATATAGAAGAAGGTTGGAAGAACAGACATGGCCAAAGCGACACCGACACACATCAAGGTAGATCTTCCCGTCAGCCACCTGAAAGTCGATACCTCCCGATCGAATGATAAAAACAGGGCGATCGTCGCGCATCCCCAGGGCACAAAACCCGGCGTCAGCCCCGAGGTCGCCTTCCGGATCAAATTTCAGATCATCAGCAACAAAATCCAGATGGCCCATAATCTCGACCAGGTTCTGAACAATCTCAAGGGCGAGATCGTCGATCTTTTCGAATCCGAACGCATCACCATTTACATCATCGACGGCGTCAAACGCGAACTGGTGTCAAGGGTCGTCGCCGGAAAAAACGTGCACGACATCCGGATTCCCGTAACCGCCGCCAGCATCGCCGGATTCGCGACATACAAGCAGTGCCTGGTCAACATTCAGAACGCCTATGATGAAGAGGAACTGAAGGCGATCGATCCGAATCTCACCTTTGACAAGAGCTGGGACAAACAATCCGGGTTCATCACCCGGCAGGTGCTGGCCTGTCCCATCCATTTCCATAAATATCTTCTGGGCGCCATCCAGCTGGTCAACCGAAAAGACAGCCTGCCGTATACCAAAATGGACGAGCACTTTATCCGGGAGCTCGCCAAGATTCTCGGCATCGCCATGTACAACCTCAAACGCGCCGCCCGGCAGGCCAGCAATAAATTCAATTATCTCCTCCAGAATCAACACCTGACCCAGAGCGATCTCAAAAACGCCATTATCGAAGCCAAAAAACGGCGAGAATCGATCGAAAGTTACCTGATCGGCGTTCTGAAAATACCCAAAAAGGAGGTCATCGACTCTCTCTCCAAATACTATGAGGTTCCGGGGGTTCTGTACGACCCCAACTGGCCGATCCCGGGCGCCCTCATGCGGAAAGGGAAAGAAGCCTTCATGAAGAAAAACCTGTGGGTCCCCCTCGAGAGCGACGGCGGAAAGGTCGTGATCGCCGTCGACAACCCCCAGGACATCCAGAAGATCGACCTGATCAAGCCGCTCTATCCCAACACGCCTTTAGACTTTCGGGTGGCGCTGCCCGGCGATATCATCGATTTCATCAAACTCTTCTCGTTCGAGGAGGTCAGAAACGTCGGTGATATCGATGACATTCTCCATGAACTGCAGCGGGAGGCGGACAACGACGACGACAATGAGGAAGAGTTCGATGAATCCGACAGCGCCGTTGTCAAGCTCGTCAACAAAATCATCCAGGACGCTTTTGCCCGAAAGGCATCGGATATCCATATCGAGCCCTATCCCGGCCGGCAGAACACGCTGGTGAGAATCCGCATCGACGGCGCCTGCTCGGTCTACCAGACGATTCCTTACAACTACAAACGCGCTGTAGTCTCACGCATCAAGATTATGGCGGGCCTCGATATCGCGGAAAGAAGAATGCCCCAGGACGGCAAGATCCAGTTCAAGAAATACGGCGGCCTCGATATCGAGCTTCGCGTCGCGACCATTCCCACCCAGGGCGGCCTCGAAGACATCGTCATGCGTATCTTGAACGCCGGCGAGCCGATTCCCCTGGCCAACATGGGGTTTTCCGAAAAGAATTTCAGCCGGTTCGTCGACCTGATCACCCAGCCTTACGGCATCATCTATGTCTGCGGCCCGACGGGTTCCGGTAAAACGACGACGCTTCACTCGGCCCTGGCCTACATCAACAAGACGGAGACCAAGATCTGGACGGCCGAGGATCCCGTGGAAATCACGCAGAAGGGACTCCGGCAGGTTCAGGTGCATCCAAAGATCGGCTTCAATTTCGCCACGGCCATGCGCGCCTTTCTTCGCGCCGACCCCGATGTCATCATGGTCGGCGAGATGCGCGACAAAGAGACGACGGCCATCGGCATCGAGGCGTCTCTCACCGGCCATCTCGTTCTCTCGACCCTGCATACCAACAGCGCGCCCGAGAGCATCACGCGGCTTCTCGATATGGGAATGGATCCATTCAATTTCGCCGACGCCATATTGGGCATCCTGGCCCAACGGCTGGTCAGAACGCTCTGCAAGAAATGCAAGAAGACATATCAGCCGACGCGCGAGGAACATGAACTGCTGATCGAACGATATGGACGGTATGAATTTGAAGCCGATTTTCCGGATCTTCTGAACTATCGGGACGACATGCTCCTGCACCAGGCCGGCGGCTGCACCAGCTGCGGCCAGACCGGATATGCCGGCCGAATGGGCATCCACGAGCTCCTCGTCGCCACGGAAGACTCCAAACGGATGATCCAGATGCAGGCGCGACTCGAGGAACTGAAGGATCAGGCGCTCAAAGACGGCATGCGGACCCTGGAACAAGACGGCATCAAGAAGATTTTCGGCGGATTTACCGACATTCAACAGGTCAGAAAGGTTTGCGTAGCGTAATTCATTTCATTTTTTTTCGGCGGCGGCCCCGCGGAATTTTCTCAGCTGATCTTCAAAATAACCCCGGTCTTCCGTCGCCGCCGCATACGCCCGTTCGCCGGCCCTGACGGCGTCGTCGAAGCGGCCGTTGATATAATAGCTCTCGGCAAGCGTATCCAGAATATGCGAGGCGCTTGAAAGCGCCGATGCTCTTTGCGCCAGCTCGAGCGCGCGTCTTGGAGACCGGAGAGAGGGATCTTCACTGGTGGCATACAGCCACGCCAGGTTATTGAAAATCTCCGGCCCCTTGCCGCCCAGCCGAATGGCATCTTCATAGGCCCTAGCGGCTTCCGCGTATTGATTTCTGCTGTAATACAAGTCGCCCAGCAACCCATATAAATCCGGTGAAGCCGGCTGCTCCTGAATTTCCCGCCGGATGACCTTTTCGAAAAGGGTGGCATTCAGCCGCCGCCCCGTTTCACCAAAATTGAGCGAATACCCGATAGCGGCCGTCAATGCCAGCCCAACGAGGTATAAGGCGATGCTCCGACGAACCTTTCGATCGTGACGGCGGATCCAGCGCCGATCCGCTTCGCTGTTGATCAGGAATCTGACGCGTTCGGCAATGCTGAAATGATGCCAGTTGGGTTTGTCGGGCGATTGTCCGCTGGTCAGGGTAATCTTTTCAAAGGTTGAAATCAACGGGCCTGCGGTATTGAATAGCGTATAGACATAGCCGTCCGCCTGACGTTCGAAATTTCGCATGAAATATCCGAAAATATACCTGAAATATATGAGAAATATAACGACCGTCGCCACCGTGATCAAGGTCGACGCCACCGCCGTCTGACTCACGCCCGTCCGGATCACAAACCGGTAGAGCGGCTCGGTGTAAATAATGCCGTAGACGATCAGGTCGAAAACCGCATAGGAAAACAGCATGTATCCGACGAAAAAAAACAGATAGAAAAGAATGTGGTTCCGCTTGACATGCCCGATTTCATGGGCGATCACCGCATCCACTTCCATCGGGTTCAGAAGCTGCAACAAGGCATCCGTAACCAGGATGTATCGGTATCGTCTGACAAGCCCCATCACTCCGGCCGTGATCATCCGGCCTTCAAAGATGGGCCACGAAAGGATATCCCGGTATGCCAGCCCGGCCCTTTCGCAGAGTGATTCGATGCGGCTCCGTTCAACCCCCGCCGGCAAAGGTCTGCATCCCCAGAATTTCTGGATCATCAGGGGTCCGAACACCGCAACGATCATGAGAAAAAGAAAGAAATAGATCACCTGACCGCCGGTGCTCTCGAGAAACCGTTTGAGCCCTTCAAACGGCAGCATGCGGATCAGATCGGCGCATCCGGACAGCATGAGCCACGGCAGCAGCACCGGGATGGAAACGGCGATGTTGGAGATCATGTAGTTCCATCGTTTCAATTCGGTGCCGTAAAGCATCTGGTAGGCGTTGAACGCAATGCTCCAGAGAACGGCAAGATAGGCGACGAACAAGGCGATAAAAATCAGGGCCGGAATGGTGGGAAAGGATGCCATATAAGGCAGCTTCAGAAGAATCTCGACCATATTCAGCAGGTAAATGTCGACTGCGAAAAGGACGATCGCCAAAATGGACTGCCGGGTCACCGTTCGCGTAAACAAGTGGTCAAGGCGGTGAAAGTCGCCGGTGGAGATGCGCCGTTCGATTCTTCGAAAAAGAGCATAGGTGAGGCCGGCATAGCCCAGGAAAAGTGCCAAAGCCAGTGTTATCGACATTGACATCGATACACCGTCTCCGTCGGATGGCTGATAGGTTGTATAAATCAGGAGAACGACGATAAAATAGATGAAATTTCCGAACATGATTTCCTTTCAGCCGGTTGGACTTCGATCGCCGGATTTTATGCGGCAGGTCATCTGGCTTAATGAACCTGATGAGGCTGAAAAACGGATGAACCTCGCGTGGATACTTGAAATAAAAGAGTTAAGATAGCAAAGTGAGCTTTCGGGCACAAGATAAAAATCCATGCCGAAAGCGAAGGATGAGATTGAACGGATTGGCGCGGCCCTTAACGCATCAGGAAAAATGGCTGTCGGGCCGGAAAGTGTCGCGGATCTGACGAAAGGAGGCCTGGAAAAGAAAACCCCGACCGTTGGGCCGGGGTTTTTGATAGCTTGGATGGAGCGGGAAACGGGATTTGAACCCGCGACTTCGACCTTGGCAAGGTCGCACTCTACCACTGAGTTATTCCCGCCCAACGAAAATAAAGAACAGGATACCGTTCTTCATCTCGGTTATTCGCGGTTGTTAATGTAAAAATGGAGGCGGCAACCAGATTCGAACTGGTGAATGGTGGTTTTGCAGACCACTGCCTTACCACTTGGCTATGCCGCCTTGATGGAGCGGGAAACGGGATTTGAACCCGCGACTTCGACCTTGGCAAGGTCGCACTCTACCACTGAGTTATTCCCGCTCGAACGGATAACGCTTATAACGAGTTATCCCTTTGCTGTCAATACAAAAATCATAAAAACATCCATAAAAACATTATAGATCAATCAGTTTTCTGAACGTGACAAAATAATCGACTCCCGACCAGATCGTGAAGAACAGGGCGCCCCAGAGGAAAAAAAGGCCGATGGCATGAAAGTGAATGCCGAAATAAGGGAAATGGATCAGCAGGCAGATCATGGCCGCGATCTGAAACCCTGTCTTGTATTTCCCCAGCCATGATGCGGAGATATCCTCCCCGCTTTCGATCACCACGACGCGCAGGCCCGTTATCGCCAGCTCCCTGCCGATAATCACACAGGCCACCCAGGCCGGAATCCAGCCCAAAGACGAAAGCATGATCAGGGTGGAGGAAACGAGCAGCTTGTCGGCCACCGGATCCATGACCTTGCCGAAATTGGAGATCATCTCCCAGCGCCTGGCGAAATATCCGTCCAGGTAATCTGAGATCGCTGCCGCGCTGAACAGCAACGCGGCGGAAAAGGTTGTCAACCGGTTGGGCACCAGCAGCAACAGCACCACGCCCGGTGCGGCAATCATACGAAACATGGTCAAGAAATTGGGATTGCTGACGACCCTGCCCATTTTTTCCCATCGTGTCATGCGGCACTGTTTCCTGTTCCGTCGTCCGGATTCGCCGGTATGGTATGATGTATCGGGATTGTTGATCTGATTAATTATTTGGGTGATGCTGCTTCCGAGCGCCGGAGATAAAATCATCCCGGCATTTCGTGCTGCAGAAGAGCAGCTCTTTTCCGTCTGAAATCAAAGGAATTCCTTCCCGCCTGGGAAAATAAGCATCACAGTAAGGATCCTGGATCATGACGTCTTCGACGGCCTTCGTCTCGCTTCCTGGCTTGCCTGCAAGACCTCTGGACCAGGTTTGGTATTGCCGGTATAAAAAATAGATCAATCCGGCAATGATCAGTAATCGTATCAAGACGGCATCACTCCTTGGCCGATGTACGGAACGATCTCCTGTCCCGCATCGTCTATGTGGTCTAGAAGGTATCGAACGCTTCTATGGAAAACAGGATGAACGATGGTCGGATCTATATCACAAAGCGGCTGCAATACAAAGCGCCTTTTATGCATCCGGGGATGGGGAAGCGTGAGTTTATTTGTTTCGACAACGCGGTTTTCGTAGAAAATGATATCCATGTCCAGGGTCCTGGGACCGAAACGGGCGCCCGTCCGATCCCGACCCGCCTTGCGCTCGATCGCGTTCAGAAGGTCGAGCAGCGCCAACGGGCTCAGACGGGTGTCGATACGGACAGCCGCATTGACGAACCAGTCCTGATCCTTGTAATCCACCGGTTCGGTGCGGTAGAACCCGGAACGGCCGGTAATGACGGTACGGCGGTCTTCCTCGAGACCCGCGATTCCTTTTCGGCAATACATGATTTTATCGCCGATATTGGAGCCTATGGCGATAAAGGCCGTTGCCGCCGCATCATCGATCATGTGATGATCTTCATGGTATGGCCTTGGAGTGACGCCGTTTCCGGGGCACCCCAGCGCCATGCATCCTCCCAGAGTTCGCCGGTACAGATGATCCGGGCGTTTCCTTCCAGAAAGACATCGCTGAAACGCCCGCCTGTTTTCTTAAAATATATCGCAAGCGGTTCGCCGCTTCTGGGAATCACCGTGATGGGCGGGGTCATATTGGTCCGGCCGGACAGGATCAGCGCGGCCGCGACGCATCCGGTGCCGCAAGCCAGGGTTTCCCCTTCCACGCCGCGCTCGTATGTCCGGTTGAACATCCTTCCGTCCGCATGGATGAAAACGAAGTTGACGTTCGTGCCCGCCGGAGCGAACGTATCGTGATACCGGAGCTCCCGTCCGAGTCCGACGACATCCGTCTGTTCGATATCCGTCACTTCGATGACGGCGTGGGGCACGCCGGTGTCGATACACGACACCGTGAGCGGACCACGACTGGTTTCAACCTTTATCCCCGCTTTGAATGCCCGAGGTTCGGTCATGCGGATTTTCACCAATTCGCCGGTGACCCGCGCCGCGATCGTGCCGGCGCCGGTATCGAAGGTCATATCCGGTCCCGCGATCCCGTTAAGGGTCGCAAACCGGGCCACACAGCGGGCACCGTTGCCGCACATGTCGGCCCGGCTGCCGTCCGAGTTGAAAAAGTGCCACCTGAAATCCGCGGTCGGCGAATCATCGACCACCACGAATCCGTCGGCGCCAAGGGACATGGTCCGGGCGCACAGCCTTCGGGCCAGGCCCGGAAAAGAATCTTCCGGCAGCACCTTTCGCCGGTTGTCGACGATGATGAAGTCATTCCCGCTGCCGCACATTTTGTAAAACGGTATTTTGTTCATTGCGATCACCGCTCCGTTTCGATCATTGCCGTCAGCCGCATTGCCCGGACAGTAGGCCGTGAAAAAGGTATTGGAGTCTTCGCTGCCGACGCCGAATGCGTCTACCGAACGCAGTTTATACCCGTAACGATATCCCTTTTCGAGGGGTTCGGAATATGTCATTCGGCCGGTCCTGCGATCTGTCGCGGTGACCGGCAACTGCGCCACCTGTGTAAAGATCAAGGGGCAGTCCCGGCATTCGGCCGCTTCCACCGGCGTCTTCGACCGGTAAACGACAAATTCGACAGGTGCGCCGGCCGCCTCATCCTCGGCCGGAATCCCCCACATCAGATGCATGACACCTCTGTCCACCACCCCCGACAGATCTTTGACCACCGCGGGCGGCAGACGCTCCGGCGGCCGGGGCGGCGCCTTGACGCCGCATCCCGTCCATCCCGTCCATAGGATCATCGCCAGAAAGGAAACCCGTATCCGTCGGCCCGTGCTTGTCAATCGTCCGCCTTTTCGGAGGTTTCCGTCGACAGTTCTTCATCCAGAAGCCGGCGCGCCTTCAGGATGGCGGAACGCACATTTTCGGTGGCCGTTCCGCCTGCCGAAGACCGGCGGTCGATCATCTGCCGGACCTCCATAAACGAGAAGATATCCTCCTCGATCAGCCCGGAAAAGGACTTGAGCTCCGCCAGGCTGAGCGCGTGAAGCTCCCGGCCCTGGGCAATGGCGAAGCCCACGGCCTTTCCGACCACATGGTGCGCCTCCCGGAACGGCATGCCGCGCGTCGCGAGGTAGTCGGCCATGTCGGTCGCGTCCAGAAAACCGGTGGTGGTGGCCCGCGCCATCGCCTCGGTTCTGAAGGTGATGTTGGGCAGCATGCGCGTCACCACCGCTATCGTCGTCTTGAGGGTGTCGACGGCGTCGAACAGCGGCTCCTTGTCTTCCTGCATGTCCCGGTTGTAGGACATGGGCAGGGACTTCATCAGGGTAAGAAGCGCCATCAGGTCTCCGTAAACGCGTCCGGTCTTGCCCCGCACGAGCTCGCACACGTCCGGGTTCTTTTTCTGGGGCATGATGCTGCTGCCGGTGGTGAAGGCGTCGGCGATCTCGGCAAAGGCAAACTCGGCCGACGACCACAGGATCAGTTCCTCTGCCAGCCGGCTGAAATGCATCATGCAGATGCCGGCGTCGGCGGTGAACTCGATGGCGAAATCCCGGTCGGCCACCGTGTCCATGCTGTTTTCGGTGATCCTGGGAAAACCCAGCAGATGCGCCGTGTATTTCCGGTCGATGGGATAGGTGGTCCCGGCCAGGGCCGCCGCCCCCAGGGGCATGACGTCGATGCGCTTCAGTGCGTCACGGAAGCGTTCGGTGTCGCGGGTGAACATTTCATAATAGGCCATCAGGTGGTGGGAGAGCAGCACCGGCTGCGCCCGCTGCAGGTGGGTATACCCCGGCAGAACCGCGCCCAGGTGTGCCTCGGCCAGCGAGACGACCGCATGCCGGAGACGGGCGAGATCCGCGATGATGCCCCGGGTTTCCGCCCGCAGAAACAGGCGGATATCGAGGGCGACCTGGTCGTTCCGGCTCCGACCTGTATGCAGCTTCCGGGCCACGGTGCCGACGATGTCGAACAGGCGGGATTCGATGTGCATGTGAATGTCTTCGAGGCGGTCGTCGTACGTGAACTCACCGGCGTCGATTTCCCGCTGCACCTGCGCGAGCCCTTTGGCGAGCGCGGCCGATTCGGCGGCCGTGATCACCCCGGCTTTGGCGAGCATGGTGCAGTGGGCGATGGACCCCTCGATATCCCAGGCATAGAGACGCCGGTCATAGGCGATCGACGCCGTAAACCGTTCCACCAGTTTGTCGGTGCCTTCGGAGAACCGGCCGTCCCAGAGTTTTTCGGACATCTTTTCCTCTTTTAGCCCTTTTTTCGATGTATTTCCCGGATGCGGAGCCTCAGGGCATTCAGTTTGATAAAGCCGTCGGCATCCCCCTGACGGTAGACGCTGTCGTCCTCGAAGGTGGCAAAATCCTGGCTGTAGAGGGAATAGTCGGATTTCCGTCCCAGGATCATGCAGTTGCCTTTATAAAGCGACAATCTGACGACGCCGGATACGTTCCTCTGGGTCTCGTCGATCAGCTTCTGCATCAGTTCACGCTCCGGAGAGAACCAGAAGCCGTTGTAGATCATCTCGGCATACCGGGGCATCAGACTGTCCCTCAGGTGCATGACCTCGCGGTCCATGGTGATCGATTCCATGGCGATGTGGGCCGCCCGCAGGATCGTACCGCCCGGGGTTTCATAAACCCCCCGGGACTTCATCCCCACGAAACGGTTTTCGACGATGTCGGCCCGCCCGATACCGTGCTACCCGCCCAGGCGGTTCAGCTCCTGAAACAAGGTCGCCGGCGTCATCTGTTTGCCGTTGACGGCCGTCGGATCGCCGTTTTCGAAGGTGATCTCGATCTCCTCGGCCGCGTCGGGGGCGTCCTTGGGCGATACGGTCAGGGTGAAGATGTCTTCGGTCGGCGCGTTCCACGGATCTTCCAGGATGCCGCCTTCATAGCTGATATGGAGCATGTTCCGGTCGGTGCTGTAGGGCTTTTTGCGCGTCGAGAGCACCGCGATGCCGAACTTCTCGGCAAAGGCCATCAGGGCCGTGCGGGAGGTGAGATCCCAGATCCGCCAGGGGGCGACGACCTGGATGTCGGGCTTGAGGGCATAGTAGCAGAGCTCGAACCGGACCTGGTCGTTGCCCTTTCCGGTGGCGCCGTGGCTGACCGCGTCGGCGCCCTCCAGGTTGGCGATCTCGATCTGCCGCCGGGCGATGAGCGGCCGGGCGATCGAGGTGCCCAGGAGATACTGGCCCTCGTACAGCACATTGGCGCGAAAGGCCGGGAATACATAATCCCGGATGAACGGCTCTTTCAGGTCGTCGATATAGACCTTGGACGCCCCGGTTTTGAGCGCTTTTTCCTCGATGGTGTCGAGTTCCTCGCCCTGCCCGATATCCGCGGAAAAGGCGACGACCTCGCAGTCGTAGGTCTCGATCAGCCATCTCAAAATCACCGATGTGTCCAGGCCGCCCGAATAGGCCAGCACCACTTTCTTCACTTGCTCCGTCATCTGTCGTTCCTTTGATTCGTTATTTTTGAATGATCGCCCGTATCTATTGCGCTCTGTCTTCTTCGCCGGCCAGCAGACCATCCAGGCAATCGACCAGTCGATCGATCGCGGCTCTCTCGACGACGAGCGGCGGCGCAAACCTGAGAACGGTCTCCTGGATGCAGTTGACGAGAAATCCCCGATCGAGGCCGGCGGCGACCAGAGGCGCCGCCGGCGCGTTCATCTCCATGCCGATCATGAGTCCGACGCCCCTGACCGCAACGATCGAAGCATGTCGGTCTTTCAGCTCCCGAAGCCGCGACATGAAATATCGGCCGGTTTCGGCCGCCTTGTCGATGACGCCTTCTTCGGTCAGCACCCGAAGCGTTTCAAGCGCGGCCGCGGTGACCACGGGGGTGCCGCCGAAGGTCGTGGCGTGGGCGCCGGGTCCGAAGGCTTGGGCCACCGCCTCCCGGGCCAGCATGGCGCCGATCGGCAGGCCGTTGGCCAGGGCCTTGGCAAGGCTCATGATGTCGGGGGAAACCCCGTAATGCTCGTAGGCGAAGAGTTTTCCGGTTCTGCCGATGCCGGTCTGGATCTCGTCGAAAATCAGGAGAATTCCCGCCTGATCACACAGCTCCCGAACCGCCTGAAGGTATCCGGGTTCCGGCAGGCGGATGCCGCCCTCGCCCTGGATCGGCTCTAGCAGCACGGCGCAGGTTTCGCCGGTGACGGCGCGTTTCATGGCCGCGATGTCGTTGAACGGCACGAAGTCGAACCCGTCCAGAACCGGCTGGAATCCCGTCTTGATCTTGTCCTGACCGGTGGCGGACAGGGTTGCCATGGTCCGTCCGTGAAAGGACTTTTCAGCGCATACGATGCGGTGGCGCCGTTCCGCTCGTTCATGAAAATAGCGCCGGGCGAGTTTGATGGCCGCCTCGTTCGCCTCGGCACCGCTGTTGCAGAAAAAGACGCGGTCGGCGAAGCTGTGGTCGACCAGCCATGTGGCCAGCTCGGTCTGAGGCTGGGTATAGTAGAGATTGGAAACGTGGAAAAGCCGCCCTGCCTGGTCGCACAGGGCCTTTACCACCCTCGGGTGGGCATGGCCGAGGTTGCAGACGGCGATGCCCGCCACGAAGTCCGTGTAGGCCTTCCCGTCTGCGTCCCACACCGTCGTCCCTTCGCCCCGGGTGATGACGACGGGCTGCCGGAGATAGGTTTTCGCCATCACCCGGTCGGCCTGTGCCATGATTTCCCGCGACGTATCGGCGTCTTTAAATGAATGGTGTTGCGTCGTCTCTGCCGTCATAGGGTCACCTGCGTTCCGATACCACTGTCGGTGAAGAGTTCGAGTAAAATGGCGTGCCGCTTCTTGCCGTTGATGATATGGGTTTTGCCGACGCCGTTTTGAAGCGCGTCTATGGCGCATTCGATCTTGGGAATCATCCCGCCCGTGATCTCGCCGCCATCGATCATGCGCTTGATGGTCGCGGCGTCGATGGAAGAGATGAGGGCGCCCGCGGCGTCCATCACCCCGTCGACGTCCGTCAGGAGAATGAACCGTCCGGCGCCCAGCGCCCGGGCGATCTGTCCTGCCACCAGGTCGGCGTTGATGTTGTAGCTTTCCCCGCCGTCGCCGGCACCCACGGGTGCGATGATCGGAATAAACCCCTCCCGGGACAGGGTGTGAATAATGGCGGCATCCACCGCCACCACCTCGCCGACCATGCCGGGATCGATGATCTCGGGCGGTTTGGTCTCGTCTTCCTGAAAGACGATCTGAAGCTTTCTGGCCCGGATCAGCCGGCCGTCCTTGCCGGTCAGCCCCACGGCTTTTCCGCCCTCCTGGTTGATCTGGGAGACGATGCTCTTGTTGACCTTTCCGCCCAGCACCATCTCGACCACATCCATCGTCACGGCATCGGTCAGGCGCATCCCGCGGACAAAGGTCGAGGTGATGCCCATTTTCTCGAGGACCCGGTTGATCTGAGGACCGCCGCCGTGAACCACGACCGGGTTGAGCCCGATCAGCTTCAGAAGGGTGATGTCCCGGGCGAAATCCGTTTTCAGCTGCCGGTCCACCATGGCATGGCCGCCGTACTTGATGACGACGGTCATCCCGCTGAACCTGCGGATGTAAGGTAACGCCTCGATCAGAATATCTGCGACATTCTTGTTCATGATCATCCTATGAAATATAACGGCCTATAAAATGAATCGGCTCAAATCCTCGTCGGCCTTGATGGGCCCCAGTTTATCCGCGACGTAGGCGCGGTCGATGACGATCTTCTTCTCGGCCGTGTCCGGCGCGTCGAAGAGGATGTCTTCCAGGAGGCACTCCATCAGGGTGTGCAGCCTTCTGGCGCCGATATTCTCGGTGGCCGCATTGACCTCCTCGGCGTAGGCGGCGATCTCCGTGACGGCGTCATCCTCGAACACCACCTCCACGCCCTCGGTGCGCAGCAGGGCCATATACTGGAGGAGCAGGGCGTTTCTGGGCTCGGTCAGTATCCTCACGAACTCTTCTTTTCCGAGGGAATCGAGTTCGACCCGGATGGGAAACCGGCCCTGCATTTCCGGAATCAGATCCGACGGTTTGATCGTATGAAAGGCGCCGGCCGCGATAAACAGGACATGATCGGTCTTGACCGGTCCGTATTTGGTCATGACGGTGCACCCCTCGACCAGGGGCAGCAGATCGCGCTGGACCCCCTCCCGAGAGACATCGGGGCCCTGGCCGCCTTTCTTGCCGACGATCTTGTCGATTTCGTCTAGGAAGATGATCCCCGACTGCTCGACCTTCTCCACGGCCATCCGGGTCACCTTGTCGACGTCGACGAGGTTCTGGGCCTCCTCCAGGGTGAGCAGCTCCATTGCCTCGGCCACCTTGACTTTCCGCCGCTTGGTATTCCGGGGCAGGATATTGTTGAACATATCCTTGAAATTGATCCCCATCTCCTCCATTCCCACATTCGAGAAGACCTCGACCATCGGAAACGACCGTTCGGTCACGTCGAGATCGACGAACCGGTCATCGAGCTTCCCCTGGCGGAGCATCTTTCGGAGCTTTTCCCGGGTCGACGAGGCCTGGGTCCGTTCGGTGGTCACCACCTCGACGGTTCCGCCTTCCCCCTCTTCCCCGCCCCGGAACGGCCGTTCTCCGGATTTGGGCAGCAGGAGGTCCAGGATCCGCTCTTCGGCAATCCCGACGGCCTTGTCCCTGACCGCCTCCTGCTCCCGGGATTTCAGCATGCTGACGGTCAGCTCCACCAAGTCCCGGATCATCGACTCGACATCCCGGCCGACATAGCCGACCTCCGTGAACTTGGAGGCTTCGACCTTGTTGAAGGGGCTGTCCGTCAGTTTGGAAAGACGCCTTGAGATTTCGGTCTTTCCGACACCGGTCGGACCGATCAGGATAATATTTTTAGGAGAAATCTCTTCTCCCAGTTCGGAAGCAAGCTGCCGCCGGCGCCACCGGTTCCGGAGGGCAATGGCCACGGATCTTTTGGCGTTGCGCTGGCCGATGATATACCGGTCCAGCTCCCTGACGATTTCAGACGGTTTTAAATCACTCATATCAACCTGTTTGCCGTTCATCCGGCGCCTGGCGCCGAAGGTTCATGCGGTAAGTTCCGCCGGGTACGGGAAGGTTAAATCTCTTCGACGGTGACGACCGTATTCGTGTAAATACAAATCGATGCGGCGATTTTCATGGCCGCGTCAACGATCTCCCGGGCCGTCATCCCGGTGTGGGTCATCAGCGCGCCCGCCGCGGCCTGGGCGGCCACGCCGCCGGACCCGATGGCCACGACGCCTTCATCAGGTTCGATGACATCGCCGCTGCCCGAGATCAAAAATGTCCGGTGGTCGTCCGCCGCGATCATGAGGGCCTCGAGGCGCCTGAGGTATTTGTCCGTCCGCCAGTCGCGGGCCAGTTCGACCGCGCTGCGGGTGAGATTGCCGTTGTAGCGCTCCAGCTTTTTCTCGAGGCTTTCGGAAAGGTTCAGGGCGTCGGCGGTCGCCCCCGCGAAACCGACAATGATCTTGTCGTTGTACACCCGCCGGACCTTCCTGGCCTGGTGCTTGACCACGGTGTTTCCCAAGGTGACCTGCCCGTCTCCTGCGACGGCCAGTTTTCCGTTATGCCGAACCGCCAGAATCGTCGTTCCATGAAACGATTCCATCATTGACGCTCCTTCCATCCGGATCGTTTTCCTCGCGTCGTCCCGTGCTTCTCGGTAGAAGAGGGGTGTGGCCGAGGTCCGGTTCAAGATTCATTTGCGGGGGTGGGCCTTGTCGTAGGCCGCCGTCAGGGTATCGATGCTGACATGGGTATATCGCTGCGTCGTGGACAATTTGCGATGCCCCAGCATCTCCTGCAGCGCTCTCAGATCGGCGCCGGCACCCAACATGTGACTGGCAAAAGAATGTCTCAGGCCGTGGGGGGAAACCGGAGTGAAGATCCCGCATGCTTTGATGCGGCGCTCCAGTATCCGTCCAACGGAACGGGCGGTAAGCCGCCCCCCGCGACAGTTCAGAAAAAGGGGGCCGTCGGTGTCCAGGGGCAGCGATTTTTCCAGCAGGAGAGCTTCCCGGTATGCCCGGATCGCCATCAGGCTTTTCGCGCCTGCCGGCACCACCCGGTCTTTGCCGCCCTTTCCGGTGACCCGCACGAGCTTCTGCGCGATATCGACATCGAACCAGTTCATGCTCACCAGCTCCGAGACACGGATGCCGCATGAATAAAGGGTTTCGAACATGGCGCGGTCGCGTTTGCCCGCCAGCGAATCGGTCTCGATGGCATCGAGCAGCCGGAAGGCGTCATCGACCGACAGGCAGCGGGGGATGGTCTTTTCGAGTTTGACGGTCTGAACCCGAGCGGCGGGATTTTTGTCCGCCATCTCCCGGTCGACCAGAAAGTCAAAAAAAGAGCGCACCGCCGCCAGCTTCCGCGCAATGGTCCTTTTCTTGTTCCGCCGGTGGAGCATCCCCAGATATCCCCGGATGGTCTGCGGCGTGATGCCGGCCAGGCACCCGCCGCCGCTTTCCCCGGCCATGCCTTTGTCGGCAAGGGCTGCGAAAAACTCCTTCAGATCGTGATCGTAGGCGCGGCAAGTATGACGGGAATATCCCTTTTCCACCCTGAGAAATCGAATAAAGGATTCGATCAGCAATTTTTGGGGATCATCCGGCATCAAAAGGCGATCATGGCTTCCAGCGCCTGCCAGCTGTCGACCTCTATGAAAGGATGCTTCCGCCGGTTCCAGGGTTGTTTGAACAAAATCGGCGTAATGCCCGCATCATCCAGCTGAAAGCACGTTTCGAGCCTGTCCTCGACAAAATAGCGCCTCTGCCGCTCGATCAGCACATCGGCCTTGGCATCGAACGAGCCGGTCGCCGTAATATCGACCCCGTCGATATTTACGCCCAGGGTTTTCAGCATCCATTGATGGATGTGCTCGTGGTTGGGACGCGCGGTCACAAAGCAGAGGGGTCCGAAGCGCCTTCCCAGCCGCGTCAGCACGCGTGGCGCTCCCGCAAGCGGCCGCAGGCTGTCGTCCCGGCTGCCGTCGAGCAGCTTTTCGATGATCTCCCGGATGATGTCGGGTTCCAGATCCAGGCATTCCTCGAGCATGTAATGGGTGATATCATCGTAGCCGATGTGGCGGATGTCGTAATCCGTCCGCAAGATGTCTATAAAGAGCTGCATGGTATCGGCCACCACGCCGTCGATGTCGAACGCCAGAGACGCCGGATCGATCATCCGTGTTTCAGATCCGATGGAAGGCATGTGCTACGCCACTCTGCGGGTCTTCTTCTTGAGCTGAATCATCCGTTTCCGGTATATCCCCGCCATCCGCTCGTCATCCGCAGCCACGGCCGCCTCGTGCTGCGTTTTCAGGTCCTTGAGCTTCTGTTTCAGCTCTCTGACGCCCGTGTTCGTCTTTTTCCCGGCCGGCTCTTCGATGCCGCGGGCTTTGCGGATCTGGGCGATCAGCTCTTCCTTGTTCATGCCGCTGGCGCCGGTCACGCCCTCGGTGCTCATCGCCAGTTCCCGCAGTTCCTTTGCCGTCATTTTGTCCAGGGGTTTTTCTTTCGCCTCTTTTTTCTTGTTGCCCATATTTCAACGTTCCTTTCCGGTTATCATATCAAAAAAAGCACAAGCGGAGGTCTCCCCCCGCCTATAAACACCCATAAAAAGGTCAAATTTTTAAACTATTTTTCCCTGACATGTCAACTGTTAAATCTTTTTCATCGCGTCATCTTCATGGCATCATCTTCATCGCTTCCATGAGCTTCTTGATGTCCTCCCACGTGTCCCGCTTCTTTTCCGGAGACCGCAACAGGTATGCAGGATGATAGGTGGGCATCACCGGAATGCCGCGATAATCGTGAAACCGGCCCCTCAGCCGGGAAATCGGGGCGCCGGTTTTCAACAGCGTCTGCGTTGCCACGGCGCCCAGGGTGCAGATGAACGAAGGGGCGACGGCCGTAATCTGGCGCTCCAGAAACGGCATGCAGCTTTCGATCTCGTCCGGCATCGGGTTCCGGTTGTTGGGCGGCCGGCACTTGACGATGTTGCAGATATAGACCGCCGAGCGGTCGAGCGCCATGGCGGCGACAATCCGGTCCAAGAGATGTCCGGCCCGGCCGACAAAAGGTTCGCCCGACCGGTCCTCCTCATAGCCCGGCCCCTCGCCGACAAACATCAGCCGGGCTGCGGGATTGCCCCTTCCGAAAACGATATTCGTCCGGGTGCGGCAGAGCCCGCAGCGGACACAGTCGCCCAGATCTGAACGGATCTCTTCAAGGGATTCGCCCGCGCCCGTTGCAGGGAGGCCGCTTTCAACGGCATGGTCGCGGCGCTCCTTCTCCACCGCGATGTCAAAGCCCGTGCAGCCGCAGGCGGCCATGAACTTCAAAGCGTTTTTGGCCTCCGACAGAATCGCCTTGAATTCGGCGGAGAAAACACGATCGGCTTCGTTCTGATTCATTTTGCAGTGTTGCACGGCACCGGCAGCCGCTCGCATACCCGGTCCAATATGAGGTGCGCCACGGCGTCCTTGTCCATCTCTTCCAGGGGCTCGATCGTGCCGTCCCGGTAAAAGAGGGTGACCCGGTTGGTATCGGTTCCGAATCCCGATGTGGAGACGCCGACCAGGTTGCCCGCGATCATATCGAGATTTTTCCGGGCGAGCTTTTCCAGGGCGTTCTCCTGAAGATCCCGGGTTTCCGCGGCGAACCCGACCAGGAACTGGCGGGTTTTCCGCGCACCCAGCGATTTCAGGATATCCTCGTTCTTGACGAGGGTGAGTGTCAGTTCGTCGGCGGTTTTCTTGATTTTGTGGGCCGCGGCCTCTCTGGCGCGGTAATCCCCGACGGCGGCCGTCTTGACGATGATATCGGCACCGTCCATATGCGCGAATACCGCCCGGGCCATCTCCGCGGCGGTCTGGATCCTCACGGTGCGGACATTGGCGGGATCTTCCAGACCGGTGGGGCCGCTGATCAGTATGACGTCGGCCCCGCGGTATTCGGCGGCCCGCGCCACCGCATATCCCATCTTACCCGAGGAGGGATTGCTGATGAACCGGACGGGATCGATCGGCTCCCGTGTCGGTCCCGCCGTTACCAGAACCTTTTTGCCCTCTAGATCTTTCCGGGTCAGAAGCGCCGTCAGCCGGTCGAGGATCTGGGACGGGTCGGGCAGACGTCCCGGCCCGACCGTTCCGCACGCCAGCTCCCCCGCCCCCGGCTCGAGCACCAGGTGCCCGTCCGATTTCAGAAGATCGAGATTGCGCTGTACCGGCGGGCTCAGGTACATGTCGGTGTTCATGGACGGGCAGACCACCACGGGGCAGGTCGCCGCCAGCAAAAAGGTGCTGAGCGCATCGTCGGCCAGGCCGCGGGCGTACTTGGCGACCATATTGGCCGTAGCCGGCGCGATCACCACGCCGTGGGCATCCCTTGCCCAGTCGATATGACGGATGGATGCATCGGCGTCGGACGCGTCGAAAAGATCGGTGCAGACCGGCTTTCCCGACAATGCGCCAAAGGTCACCGGGCCGACGAACCGCGCTGCGTTTCGGGTCATGATCACCCGGACATCCGCGCCGTTTTTGGTGAGGAGGCGAAGGAGCTCCGCGCTTTTATACGCGGCGATTCCTCCACATACCCCGAGAACGATATTTTTTTTATGGATCGCTGTTTTCATCGGTTTATCATCGTCGCGGCCGATGCAAGGCCCTAGTTTGCCGGAAGGGCATTGTCCGGCAGCGGCAACGTTTCGAAGGAGGTCCCCGCACCCTGCACATCCAAAGTGGAAGGCAGTACGGTAACCTCCGCCATTGAATACCACATCCCTTCGGAGATCGATATGATACACCACCGGGTCTCCTTCAGAAACAGCAGGGTCGTCTTGACGGCAGAAAGAGATCCGATCAGCTTCCAGTTGTCCTTGGCCATGTTTTCCTTGAAAAAAGCCACCAGCGAGCCCCGGTCGACCCGTCCCTTGAAAACCATCATCCCCGCGGCAAAACCGCGCGACTGAAAAATCGACGAGGCGTCCCTGTCCTGCTCGAGCTCTCCGGGGATGAGAATGTCGTTGAATCCCTCGTAATACAGGGGTGCCGGCCCAGAAGGTGCGGCAGCCCCGGACCCGCTGCTCTTCAAACTCGAACATCCCGCCAGCCCAATCATCAGCAACACGAGAATCATACCTGTCGAAGCACTTTTGCCGAATCTGCCATGGTTCATCTCTTTTTCCTTCCTTGGTGTTAAGTATTAGGGATCATGAAGCAGGATGTTCGCAATCGGGGGAAGATCCGTCGGCGTATCCGGCCGGGTTGCGCCGGTGCCAGTCCCAGGCGGTTTTGATGATCGCATCCATATCCGAGAATTCGGGGCGCCAGCCCAGCTCCTGAAAGGCCTTTTCAGAGGAGCCGATCAACACCGGAACGTCGCCCGGCCGCCTGGCCTCGATCCGGGCGGGAATGGCTTCGCCCGTGATCTTCCGGGCGCGTTCGAGAACCTCTTGGACCGTAAATCCGTTTCCGTTGCCCAGATTGTATTTTCCTCCCGGCCGACCGGCAAGAAGTTTTTCAAACGCAAGAAGATGGGCCTGCGCCAGGTCTTCCACATGGATGTAATCCCGCACGCAGGTGCCGTCCCGGGTGGGGTAATCATCGCCGTACACGCTCAGAACGTCCCGCCGGCCCAGCGCCGTTTCCAGGATGATGGGAATGAGATGGGACTCCGGACGGTGGTCTTCTCCGATATCTCCCTCCGGATCCGCGCCGGCGGCATTGAAATATCTGAGGCAGACAGCGCGCATGCCGTATGCCGCCTCGAAATCGTCCAGAATCTGCTCGACCATCCACTTGGTTCTGCCATACGGATTGGCGGGCTGCTGCACATGTGTTTCGGTCATGGGCGTGCCGTCGGAAATGCCGTAAGTCGCGCATGTCGACGAGAAAATCAGACGTTTAACGTCATGGGCGATCATGACATGAAGGAGATTGACGGTGTTGGCAACATTGTTCTGATAGTATTTCAAGGGGTCCGCCACCGATTCGGGCACATAGGTGTAGGCCGCGAAATGAAACACCCCTTTGATGTCGAATTCGGAGAAAATCCGGTCGAGCACCGCCGCATCCCCGGTGTCGCCTTCGATGAAAGGTCCCCATTGCACCGCCGCCCGATGGCCGTATACCAGATTATCGAGGACAACCGGCCGGTATCCGTGACGCTTTAAATATTTGCACATATGAGAGCCGATATATCCCGCTCCGCCGACCACCAGAATGTCATTTTCAGCCATACCCGTCTCCTGAACCGAATCAGATCCGCCACGTCTGTTATATCTATTTATATCCATTTTATGAACGAAACAAAGATGCCTGAACCCGGATCTTGAACGCTTGGAATTGTGCTTCAGGCCTGTGCATGCATCTATTCCATATGCTCAAAACAGTATATAAAATACATATCTGTGTCAATAAACTAAAAAGCCGGTCCATTCTTCACACGCCTTCACCCATCATAATCACCATTGTCTTACATGATGCCGAACCAAACCGCCGCCATAAAAAATATTGACGAAAATCCATGGGAATGGTTTATAGGTGGCGATTTATATTGTCGTCATTTGATTGATCCCCGGTGATTGATCCCTGGTGATTCAGCTCCGGTTATTCGGTTCCAGTGAAAGGAACATCGGGAATGGGCCCATTCGGTTCGAAAAACGCGCAATTCAAGCCTCCGTGCCATTTCTCTTTCGGTCTTGCGGCCGTCTGACGGGTTTCGTTTACCGCTTTTTCGTGTGCTTTGCCGCATCAACCTCAATGATTTGCAGAACTTTCCATGACTGACAGAGCTCCCATTGCAGTGGTCGGGATCGGTGGTGTATTTCCCGGCGCCCGGAATCAGATACATACATTCTGGCACAACATCGCCCACCGGGTCGAGGCGATCCGGGAGGTACCCGAACACCGCTGGCCCGTATCGCCTGCGAAGGTGGTCAGCCCTCGACCGGCACCGGACATGGCGCTGTCGCGGCGGGCCGGCCTGGTGGAGAACTTCCCGCCCGATCCGGCGCGCTGGGGCATCGACCCTGCCCTGGCGCAGAATCTCGATCCCATGTATTCCATGGTGTTAGCGGCCGGCCACGCCGCCTTTTCCGACGGCGCCGGCACGGCCGTCGACCCGGCGCGGACCGGGGTGATCCTTGCCGCCATCGCCCTGCCGACGGATGCCTCCTCCCGGATCGCCCAGGACGTTTTAGGCCGGAGCATCGCCCTTTCCTGCATCGGAAAAAACACGGGGGGGCACGCCGTTCCGCCGCGCCGGAAGCCCGACCGAAACACCTGCCTGGCCGCCCGCGTCACCAGCCTGCCGGGCGCCCTTCTGGCCCGATCGCTTACGCTGGGCGGCGGCAGTTATACCCTCGATGCCGCCTGCGCCTCTTCCATCTATGCCGTCAAACTCGCCTGCGACGCCCTCGGATCGGGCCGCCTCGATGCCGTTTTGGCCGGCGGCGTCTCCCGTCCCGACTGCCTTTACACCCAGATCGGCTTCAGCCAGCTGCGCGCCCTTTCACCGTCCGGCCGCTGCAGGCCGTTCGATGCCGGCGCCGACGGGCTGGTGGTCGGCGAGGGCGCCGGCATTCTGATGCTGAAGCGGCTGGACGACGCCGTGAACCACGGCGACAGGATCTACGGCGTCATCCGGGGCATCGGACTTTCGAACGACATGCGCGGGAATCTTCTGGCGCCCGACACCGAAGGACAGGTCCGGGCGATGCGCGCCGCCTATACGGCCGCGGGCTGGTCGCCGTCGGATGTCGATCACATCGAATGCCACGGCGCCGGAACCCCCCTGGGCGACCAGACCGAGCTCGTCAGCCTGCGGACCCTCTGGAAAGGCGCCAAATGGTCGCGGGGCGCCTGCGCGATCGGTTCGATCAAATCGATGATCGGACACCTGCTGACCGCCGCCGGCGCCGCCGGAATGATCAAGACGCTGCTGGCCATCAAACACCGGACACTGCCGCCGTCGCTCAATTTCACCCGGGCGGCCGACACCAGCCCGCTCAACGGCAGCCCCTTCAGGGTGCAAACCGAAGCGCAGCCCTGGAAAACCAGCGAAGAGCGGCCGCAGCGCCGCGCCGCCGTCAGCGCCTTCGGCTTCGGCGGGATCAACGCCCACCTCCTCTTCGAAGAATTCGACCCCGGCCGTCATCCCGTCAAAAAATCATCCGGAAAACGGAAAAAAACCAACAGCGGGTCGGCACGCAAAAAAAGCCTAATCCCTGAAGCATCCGTAAAAAGAGACCCGCCGCCCGAGATCGCCATCGTCGGAATGGCCGCCCACATCGGCCCCCTGACCTCGCTGAAGCAGTTCCGGGAGGCCGTCTTCAACGGCCGCCCGGCCTTCTGCAAACGCCCGTCAGAGCGCTTCAAGGGTGCGGATGCCGTGGCCGAGGAATACCTTCAGGGGCAGGCGGCCCGGGGCGCGTATCTTGAAACCGTTTCGGTCGATGTCGGAGAGTTCCGCATTCCGCCCAACGAAATTCCGGACATCCTGACCCAGCAGCTCCTGATGCTGAAGACGGCCGCCGCCGCCATGGCCGACGCCCGCATGACGCCCGGCCGCGACCTGCCCCGGGCCGGCGCCGCCATCGGCATGGAATTTGACCTGGAGGACACCGACTTTCATCCGCGCTGGCGCCTGATCGATCAGGCGGAAGAGCTGAGACGCCACATAGCGGAGAACAGCATAGGCATCGACGCCGCCGAGGTGTCGCGATGGCTTGACGCTCTGCCGGATGCCGTCAGCCCGCCGCTGACCGCCCCCC
>AMWB02128467.1_pt1 | contig 62386 bp, 47 predicted proteins | sample 200311 | NCBI WGS metagenome assembly AMWB02 (sample SAMN02737377, study PRJNA173069) | bioreactor metagenome | biome: anode biofilm in microbial fuel cells | place: USA: California | collected 2010-12-16 | reverse complement strand
CCATCCTGCCGGATATGTCGGAACGGCTGGAGGTTGAATCGCGGGAATCTTTTCTTTCCTTCCTGCCGCCCGGTGCGATGATCTGGACGGAAAACCTGGCAAACCTGCCTGACCTGGCCGGACAGATGGAAGACAGGCTGGAAAAAATGCTCGCTTCAGATCTGAGCGGACTTTTACCGTCTAATCTGAAAGATCATTTTGTCGGCCGGGAGGATATGCTGAAACAGGTACTCGATCATGCCATCGTGGATTCAGGCCATCAGCCCTACCTGGAACCGGGACTCCGGCTTGAATTCAATATGAGCCCGCAACCGGTATTTAACAAGAACTTTGACCTGCTGACCGGTAACCTGGAAGAAAATACCCGGGATGGGATCAGTAACTATGTTCTTTCAGACAATCCCCGGCAGATCGAACGGATCTACACCATCTTTGAAGACCTTAAAAGTAGCCGCCAGCAGTTGAGAAATTTCGAGTTTTCCACGCTGAATATTTCCCTGCATGAAGGTTTTATCGACAGGGACCTGAAACTGGCACTTTACACGGATCACCAGATTTTTGAACGGTATCACAAATTTCATCTCAAAGACAGTTACAGCAGCCGGGAAGCAATCACGCTGAAGGAACTTTACAACCTGAACCCGGGGGATTATATCACCCATATCGATCATGGGATTGGCCGTTATGACGGGCTGGAGCGCATCGATGTCAATGGCAGGCAGCAGGAAGCCATCAGGATTATTTATAAAAACAACGATCTGCTCTATGTCAGCATCCATTCCCTCCACCGGATTGCCAAATACATCGGAAAAGATGGGGCGGAGCCAAAGATGGACCGGCTGGGTTCAGGGGCCTGGAACAAGCTCAAGGCCAGAACGAAGAGCCATGTCAAAGATATCGCCAAGGAACTGATCCAGCTTTATGCCCAGCGTAAAAGCGCTGAAGGTTTTGCCTTTACACCCGACACTTACCTGCAAACGGAACTTGAAGCGTCTTTCATTTACGAGGATACCCCTGACCAGGTGAAATCCACGGCCGATGTGAAAGCCGATATGGAAAAGACCTTCCCGATGGACCGCCTGATTTGTGGCGATGTTGGATTCGGCAAGACCGAGATTGCTGTTCGAGCCGCCTTTAAAGCGGTTGCCGATAACAAGCAGGTTGCTGTACTGGTACCTACGACAATCCTGGCGTTGCAGCATTATAAAACTTTCCGGTCGCGATTAAGTGATTTTCCCTGCAGTGTGGATTACCTGAACCGTTTTAAAAGCCAGAAAAATCAGAAAGAAACCCTGAAAAAACTTGAGGAGGGCAAACTTGACATTATCATCGGGACACACCGGTTGATCAGCCAGGATGTGAAGTTCAAAGATCTTGGACTACTGATCATCGACGAGGAACAGAAGTTCGGCGTCGGGGCCAAGGAAAAGCTCAAACAGCTCCGGGTGAATGTCGATACACTGACCCTGACGGCTACACCGATCCCGCGGACTCTCCAGTTTTCACTCATGGGCGCCCGTGACCTGTCTATCATCAACACGGCTCCGCCGAACCGCTACCCGATCCAGACCGAAGTCAGGCCGTTCGGTGAGGAAGTGATCCGTGAAGCGATCCTTTACGAAGTTTCACGCGGAGGACAGGTGTTTTTTGTCCACAATCGTGTTGTGAACATCCACGACGTGGAACGGATGCTGCTCAAATTCCTCCCGAACATCACCATTGGCGTGGCTCATGGCCAGATGGACGGAAACCATCTGGAGAGTGTGATGCTCGACTTTATCGATGGCGTTTATGATGTGTTGCTGGCAACAACGATCATTGAATCGGGCCTGGATATCCCGAATGTCAATACGATCATTATCAACGATGCTCATCATTTCGGCCTGAGTGACCTGCACCAGTTGCGCGGCAGGGTGGGAAGATCCAACCGGAAAGCGTTCTGCTACCTGTTGTCGCCACCGGTTTCGTTGCTTACCGATGAAGCCCGTAAGCGACTAAAAGCAATCGAGGAATTTTCCGACCTGGGCAGCGGATTCAATATCGCCATGCGCGACCTGGATATCCGTGGGGCCGGCAATATACTGGGCGCGGAGCAGAGCGGGTTTATTTCCGAAATTGGTTTTGAGATGTACCATAAGATCCTGGATGAAGCGGTGCAGGAATTGAAGGAAACCGAATTCAGCGAACTTTTTCAGGATGATGGCAAACCAAAGCCATTTGTTAAGGATTGCCAGATCGAAACAGACCTTGAAATACTGATTCCGGGCGATTATATCACCAATTCAACCGAAAGGCTCATTATTTACAAAGAGCTTGACAGTATGGAAACCGAAGAAGGACTTGAGGTCTGCCGCACCCGCATGATCGACCGGTTCGGCCCTATCCCCAGGCAGGCTGAGGAGCTGTTTAATATGATCAGGTTGCGGTGGCTGGCCCGGAAAGCCGGTTTTGAGAAGATCATCCTCAAAAATGAACGGTTCATCGGTTATTTCGTCAGCAACCCTGAATCACCATACTACAAGTCACCTGATTTTGCGGCCATGCTGCGGTTTGTCCAGTCGAACCCATCGATTTGCCGGATGAAGGAGACCGAGAGCCGGTTGTCGCTGACTTTCCGAAATGTCAAAAGCGTAAGGGATGCGATACGGATTTTGCAGAAGATGGTAGGTTGAATCCTGGTTTCATCAAGGTCAACGAATATCATCATCTTTGTGTACCTTTTGCTCAGATTAGCTCAAATCAATAAAATTATATTACTTTACACTTGTACGGGTTATAATTTAATCCCCTATCATATCAGAGATACTGTAGGAACCAGTATTTATAACGTCAATGACCCAAATTCAAATATTTTTGAGTTTGAATGGAATTGTGATTATGACCTTTTTTATTCTGTGGTTTTTAATAATGACACTTTAGATATCAAAAACAAGTACTTATTCTTTAGAAACAAGAATTCAAAGCTTTTCAAAAGAGATTGCTAACATTATTCTCTCCCACTATCGGGCTCTTATTAGAATCAGAATTCCGTCCCAAAAGGGACGGGGAATCACGGGGGGCATACGTAGTTACCGGGATCATGTGCCTGAAGGCACATTCGATTTCGAAAATCAATTATTTGCAATCGAATTCTGTGCCTGAGAGAATTAGGAGAATGGTCAATTGATGGATTCAATCCGGCCCCTTTAGGGGCCTCATACCGGTAGCTAAATGCACCGAAAAATCAACAAACATTGTCCCTTTAGGGACAAAACATTTTCATAATGTTTTTAATGGTACGATGTTTGCATTTTAATCCATCATCATTGATAAATTCCCATAATCCCACCTAATTTTTTTAATCACTGAATTTATTTTCTAATTAATTAAAATTTAATTGATTATGGCGAATACTTATACCCAGGTACACATTCATTTGGTGTTTTCAGTTCAAAACAGGCAGGCCCTGATTGGCGATCAATGGAAAGATCAACTTTACAAATACATAACTGGCATAATTCAAAATCATGGCCATAAATTATTGATAATAAATGGGATGCCGGACCATGTGCATATTTTGATTGGCTTCAGGACTACGCAGTCATTGGCTGATTTAATGCAGGATATAAAAGGGGATTCGTCTAAATGGATCAATGAAAATAATTTCGTAAAAGTGAAATTCGCCTGGCAGGGCGGATTTGGTGCTTTTTCATATTCAAAATCTCAAATCAATAATGTTATCAGGTACATTGAAAATCAAGAAATTCATCACCGGAAAAAATCGTTTACTGAAGAATATAAGAAGATGCTCGAAGATTTTGGTGTGGATTATAATGAACGATATATTTTTAAACCGATTGAATGATCAACTTGCCTGAATATTCCATCCCTAAAGGGATGGGCGGATTTTATCCTTCAATTTTTTGCTAACGATATTATGTGCCTAACGGCACAATTGCTCAGCATAGCCATTGTCCCGTCAGGGGCAAAATATCGTTAGGAGATGCATGATCGAAAACCATCATTGCCCCGTCAGGGGCAAAATATTGGAAGAAAAAATGCGGATCCGTCAATAATTATCAGTCCCGTATGGGACGGAATATAAAATGGGTGTGTATATTTGTTAAATAAAGCCTAAATCATGACCCTTGCCAGAAATCTGTTTTATTTTTCTTCATTATGTTTTTAATCAATTCTTCCTGTAAAAAAGAAGATTCTATCTCCACTCCTGGCGTATATTTTATCGCAATTAATAACCATATTGAACATGCATTCCTGAACAATGACACAACCGGAGTGACGGTACATGTGACAAGCCCCTATGGTGATGAACTTTCTCAAAGTACTGTTTTACAGGATAATGATTATATTTTCACCAGGTTTTCAGAGGACCCGAATCACCTGATCATGTTTTACTCAAACAGAAATGGCAAATTTTTGACCAAAACCAATTTTGATAACGAGGTGGTATGGTCCGAAAGGGTCAAATTTATTGATTCAGACAAAGGAGATATCCGGGATTTGAAAAAGATCGGGACTTCCTATTATTGCCTGGGTGACCACGGCTGGCAACCTGACGGCCTTAGTGTTATCAAATATGATGAATCAGGCAAAATGCTTTTTCATAAAAACCTGCTATTTGATAGTAAGAATTATAGCGATGAAGTTCATTTCACTGAATTAAATAATGGAAATCTGGTCTTTCTGCAACCTCCTGACAATTATTATGACTGTGAAGGGTACAATTGTTATATCTTGCAGATTTTTAAGTAAATCGATAAGTCGTTATTCAATTAATAATTAACTATTCTCCAATGAAGAAATCAATCTTAAAACCTTTCCTTACCCTGGCCGGTCTTTTCCTGGCCATGTTCTCGTACTCCCAAACTCCTTCAACCGATGCCATCATTGGCAAGTGGCTGAATGAAGACCAGGACGCTCATGTCCAGATCTATAAAGAAAGCGGTAAATACTTTGGAAAGATTGTCTGGCTGAAAGAACCGAATGAGCCAGCTACTGGCCTGCCCAAGCTTGACGATGATAATGAGGATGAATCCCTGCGTTCACGACCGGTCATGGGCCTGGTCATGTTAAAAGATTTTGTTTATGATGGCGACGGCGAATGGGAAGATGGTACGATCTACGATCCCAAAAATGGAAAAACGTATGATTGCTATATGAATTTCGACGAGAATGGCGTACTTAAAATCCGGGGCTACATCGGATTCTCGTGGATCGGAAGAAGCACCTACTGGACCAGAGTCCAATAAACATTAGATTATTCCACTGCTATTTTAATCGCTGAGTACTCATTTCCTGCGGTTAACCGGCAGGTGTAAAAGCCCGGTGCCAGCGCTGAGAGATCTGCTGTTAACGAGTGGGTGCCTTTGTTTTCTGTTCCGTCTGCCAAGGTCATGACCTTTTTACCGGCCAGATCAAAAATCGCCAGTGAGATTTTTCCATCTTCCCTTAAGGAATAAGCCAGTGTGGTCAGATCTTTAACAGGATTCGGAAAGTTCTGCTTTAATCCAAAATTCTGCTCTCCGGCGATGGTTTCATCCAGGCCCACAACCAGCGAAGCCTGTTTTAGCACGATTTCGTTATCCCGGTCGAAAAACACATTCGTAGGCTGCTTGTCAAAATTAAAAGTGAAGATTTGCTGGTTTACATCATTCATCACCCTGACCGTCGTATCGCTCCCATCGATGAAATAAATGAAAATTTCAATGGGAATTGGAAAGAATTCGGGGTCATTCTGTACCTGGTTGACATAGAAATTAACATTCCAGGTGCCGTTGTTTTTTTCCTGGATATTATATTCATTATGATAAACAGGGTGATTAGGTTGTTTTATCCAGTTATCAAAAAACCAGTCAAGATCTTCACCGGTTGAAGCTTCCATCTTTGCCTGGAAATCCTCTGTAATCGAATTCTTGTATTTGAATTCCAGTGTATCAGTGGCATAATCATAAATAGCCGGGAAAAAGAGTTCATCACCGAGTGAATACCTGAGTAAATGCAGCATACATGCACTTTTGCAATAGGTAATGGCATAATTGAACAGGATATCATTCGGGGGAGTTTCTTCCGCCCATTCAGGCATATAGACGGCCCAGCCGGGATTGCTGCTCAAATAATAGGAAGCATTGGCTTCTACGTCGCTTTTGTAAGCCGCGTAACCACCGCTGTTTTCCCACCAGAAACATTCCGACCATGTGGCAAATCCTTCATTCAGCCAGATGTCGGCCCATGTACCCGGACTGATCATATCCCCAAACCATTGATGGGCAAACTCATGACAGATCAGGCTTTCGTACCAGCACCCGGGGCAAATGCTGGTCAATGACTGGTTCTCCATTCCTCCCCATGAAAATTCATTGTTCAGCGCGGCAAATCCATCCTTTTCAAAAGGATGTTCACCATAATGGTCTGAAAAATAGCTGGCCATCGCAGGAATGATTTGCTCCATCCCGTAAGGATTTTCATTGTTGTTGTAATAGAATCTGATCGGCATCGGATTACCCGGTGTGGATGGCCGGTTCCAATAAACGATATCCAGGTTCCAGCCGGCTTTTGCCGAGATGACGGTCAGGTAGGTAGCCACCGGGTCACGGCTGATCCAATGGTAAGTCGTTGTATTGGCAACGGTTGTTGAATCCTCCAGCCGGCCGTTTGAAGCCAGGAGAACATTGCTTGGTACGGTGGCTTTAAGATCAACAGTTGCTTTATCGGAAGGCCTGTCATAGCAGGGAAACCATTTCCGCGCCCCTTCCGGTTCATTATCCGTAAATAAAAACCCATTGCTTACATAAAATGCATTATCTTCAACATTTTTATGGCTGTAAGAAATATCGACATTCACAATTTCACCCGGGTTGTAAATCCTGTCCAGGTTAATCGTCAGTGTATCTTCGCTGTGATCGAACGACATGCCGGCCGATCCGACTGAGTTGATCTGCAAGGAATTATTTACCGCGTTGAGTTTGATGTGGTTCAACGCAGTGTCTACCCTGAATGTAATTGTTTCTTCGGCATGGAAGGTCTGTGGGTACGGACTCACAAAATTGTTCAGGAAATCAAACTCAAGGGTATAATTCAATACATCAAAATTATGTCGTGGAGAATTCTCACTTCGTATTCCGCTGAACTGGTTCAGCGATGATGATTTCTTTTCCGAACAGAAATGAGATCCTTTCAGATCAGGACTATTCTGGCCTGAGACACAGTATAAACTCATTATTAAAATGATGAGGACGGGAATTTTTTTCATGTGGGTGCAGTTAAAATATGACGCCCTAAATTTACAATAATTAAGTCAGGGGGTCGAAATTAATCAGATAAAGGTGCGGATGAATGAGAAAAGGGCTGGGGATTCAGTTAAGTCCGGTTATTTTCACGTCCTTCTGGATAAAAAGCCTTCCCCCGGTTTTGTTAACTACGATTTTATGGAAGATATCCATATCGTTTACAACCGGAGGTGAGAACCTGAGGTTAGTCTCAGGCCAGTCGATGGAGCTTAACAAAAATGCAATAATGATCGTGTTTGAATTTTGTGTGGCTTCAATGAAATTTCCTGAACCACCGGTCAGGTCTTTTAAACCGATCGATGCGCCTTCTGCGGGGCTATGCGTGCCACTGGTGACGGTACCGTAGCAGAATTCAATTTCATGGGTCCCTTCATAAAGTTTGACCTGGAAATTCAACCGGGAACTGGCCACGGAACTGAAGGCAAGTATATTTTTCCATTCGACGGTGAATACCCTTGATGGCGTGGTGCCTTCTGTTTTGTATGTGATCGAGGTGCTGCCATCGGCTTTCAGGTCATCCCACCATGGGGCCAGGACTGTTGTAGGGTTGCTGGTATTAAAAAGCAAGGTGTTATCAGGTGAAGAAGCGTCATCCCCGGTATGGTTCAGTGAAATCCATCCATTAGTGTTAATTCTGACCTGGGAATAATTCACATTGAGGAAACTGAAATCGAATCCGATGTTTACATCCATATGGGCATTATCGCCTGATGGGCCCGGCATACCACCGGATAAAAATAAAAGGCCCGGCGCAAATGACGACATGACATAGCTTGCGATATAATTTCCGGGGTCAACACCGACGGTGAGGAAATTATCATCTGAACCGGTAAATTCTACTGTTCCGTTACCCGGATTAAAAATACCTGAATTGATCCAGTCGCCGGCAATCTCAATAATCCCATTTCCATTCAGGTTTAGCGTATGCCCGGGATTGATCATGAAATTACCATTGATGGTCATAAAAGCATTATCATTGAGGGTCAGATTATCGCAATTTACACCAATCGTAAAATCTCCGTTAAAGACTGGCCAGTTAGAAGGATCTACAGAAGGATCAATGATCACATCGACGGATTGGTTCGGAGTAATATCATCATTCCAGTTACCTTCTGCGTTCCAGTCACCTGAATTTTCACCGGTCCACACAACGACAGCATCAGCAACATTTCCATTCAGGTAATGGGTATCGGAAGGAACATCTGTCAGCGGGATTAACAACTCACAATTGATATACTGGCATGAAGCTCCGTTATCATACCAAACCAAATCCGATATACCGCCCTGGTATTGAAAGGTTACATACATCAATATGCTACCGTCTGCCAGTGTGGGGACTCTTCCTGTCCATTCCATCTGAAGCGTTCCAGGTGTCACTACTTCAGCCATGAAAATGGAATCGATATCATCATTGGGTAAAATATGATGAAAGACAAGCACCTCCGGTACGTAGTTGAGTGTAAGCTGGCCTGAGAGTATCTTAAAATAATCCCAGACCCTGATGGTGAAAGTCGCAAAGCTTCCCTGGACTGCAACAACGGAATCAATTTTTGTGACAGGAGCTGTTAATGAAGCGGCTACTCCATTAATATAGTAATCGGTGTAAGGGATATCATAAGAAGGGATCTCAAATTGATTGATATATTTACAGGAAGTGCTATCTGTTTTCCAGGTGAGGCTTGTCATACCCGAGATATAATTGAATTGAAGATCTGCCAGATGAGAACTGTCAGCCAATGAGATGACGGATCCGTTAAAACTCATCCTGATCTTTTTTAAGCCTCCTGTGCTTGCCGAATCCGTAACTGTCAGCAGTCCGTTTGTTGTATTAAAAATCGCGTTGGGCGCACTATTCACGTAAGTCAACACCGAGGGATCATATTCGAAAGCCAGATTAAAGGCACTAATGCTGTCAAAATCATTAACCAGCACCGGTAATGTTATGATTCCCGGGTTGAGACTGCCATAAGTCGGGAGGATGGTTTCAGGAGCGTAAGCACAAATGGTGTTGACACAATCAGTCGGTAAAGGATTTCCGTGAGGCAATCCCGGTATACCGTCATATTGCCAGTTAAACTGCTGACAATTTTCTGTAGCCGGTGAAGACAGATTAGGATATGTCACGGTCAAGGTGATGATAATTCCGCCTGATGGATTAATTCCCCCAGTCTGCGCTTCATTCAGGTCCCAGATCACCGGCGGGCAAAAACTTTGGCTATTCAATGCGGCCGGATCATCCACGTGAAAACTGACATTGAACAGCTTGGTCCACCCTGTTGTCGAAAGATATACGAGGGGATCAGCAGCATTTTTTTGGATGGCCCCGTTTATATACTCCTGTGGTCCCAGGAATCCAAACAATGCCATGCCGCTGGATTCATTGCCGGTGCTTTTTAAAGGCGGATTGGGCAATGCCGGGCCGTAACCGGTCGCGAATTCCCCAAATGAAAGAAATTCAAGAACATTTTCCGGATAAAAAAACCTGACGTTCATTCCGAACAGTTCCTTATTTGCGGTGTTACACTGAAATTCAACATCCAGTGAATAGGTTTGTGTGGTACATACAAATTCCGGATTTGCAAATCTTACCGTCACAACCGGGTCGACGGAGAATGCTTTGAAGCCGGAAAACAGGAGAATTGAAAAAAAGACCAGACTGAATTTCAAATGCTTGAAACGACCTGAATGATGGTTTGTTAAATCGTGATAAATCACTTTTTTGGATAGGTGCATGGTGGTGGTTAGTTCTGATTTCAAGTTCAAAATCTTTAACAAAAAGAATGCCGAGAATGCTAAATTCTTCATATTCCGTTGTTTAGAAAATGAAAACGAAACGATTTATGATAATCAGTTTCTCAAATTAAAAATTAATTCATATATTTCAAATAGAAAGTATATGAATTAATCCCTAAATAATCAAATGGTTATTCCGATTTAAGAGGAAAAAATCCAATTAGTTGAAAAGCGGGTAACTTTCCATCATTTGGTTGACTTTTTTTCTCACTGATTTTATAGTCTCCTCATCATCAATTCTTTGCAATACTTCATCGATCAGATCGACGATGAGAGGCATGTGGGGTTCCTTGAGTCCGCGTGTAGTAATGGCAGGTGTGCCTATTCTAAGGCCGGAAGTCTGGAAAGGTGATCGGCTGTCAAAAGGAACCATATTTTTATTTACTGTGATATCAGCTTGAACAAGGGCATTTTCGACCTGTCTTCCGGTTAGTTCTGGGAATTTGTTCCGCAGATCGATCAGCATGAGGTGATTGTCAGTACCTCCTGAAATGACGTGATATCCTTTAGCGACAAAAGCTTTCGACATCACGGCGGCATTTTTCCTGACCTGGAGGATATAGTCAAAATATTCATCGGTAAGGGCTTCTCCAAAGGCAACCGCTTTGGAAGCGATGACATGTTCCAGCGGACCGCCCTGGATGCCTGGGAAAACGGCTGAATTGAGCAATTGCGACATCATTTTTATTTCACCTTTAGGTGTTGCCCATCCCCAGGGATTCTCAAAATCTTTTCCCATCAGGATCATCCCACCGCGTGGCCCCCGCAGGGTCTTGTGGGTTGTCGTCGTTACAACATGGCAATGAGGCATCGGATCGTTGAGCAATCCCCGTGCGATAAGACCGGCGGGGTGCGAGATATCGGCCATCAGCAATGCGCCGACTTTGTCAGCAATGGCGCGCATCCGCTGATAATCCCAGTCGCGTGAATAAGCCGATGCACCGGCAATGATCAGTTTGGGCATTTCACGCAAAGCGATCTCTTCCATTTTATCATAATCTACGGTGCCGGTTTCCTGTTTCACCCCATAAGCCACAGGTTTATACAGGATACCCGAACTGTTCACGGGTGAGCCATGTGAAAGATGGCCACCATGGGAAAGATCGAGGCCCATGAATTTATCGCCTGGTTTTAGGAAGGCCAGGAAAATAGCCATATTGGCTTGCGCGCCTGAATGCGGCTGCACATTGGCATATTCACAATTGAACAACTCTTTCGCGCGATCAATGGCCAATTGTTCTGTTTCATCGACAAACTGGCATCCTCCATAGTACCGTTTTCCAGGGTACCCTTCCGCATATTTGTTGGTCATTACCGAGCCCATAGCCCGCAATACCTGGTTGCTTACAAAGTTTTCCGATGCAATCAATTCAAGCCCGTGCAATTGTCTTTTCTTTTCCTTGGCCAGGATACGAAAAACCTGATTATCCCGTTTCATACTTAATTCTTTTTATCGATTTGGTTTTAAAATTGCCACAAAGGTAAAGAATTCGTTTTAATGAAAATGGCTAAAATGTAGCCTCTTTCAAAAATGACTAATTTTGCGGTGAACCCGGAATCTTATGGTGAATAAACTCCTGCCGATATTGATCTTCCTCATGGTTGTTTCATATTTCAGTACATCCGGGCAGGATGTGAAAATTGCCTGTACAGAAGTGACATCCCAGGGAGATGTATGGATACACTGGGATCCGCTTAGTCTTGGCACAACATTCAGCAATTATAAGATTTTTACATCAGATCACCTGGAAGGTCCTTATAGCAATTTGTCAACAATATATATCATCGACCAGGATGAATTTTTACATGTAAATGCCCAGGCTAACCTGGATACTGTATTTTATTATATTGTTACCGACCAGGGAATTGCCGGGACCACGATAACGGATACGCTGGCTACGATGCTGCTGAACGCTTCAACGACCGATTTTGAAGTTGTGGGATTAGAATGGACGCCTTTACATGCTCCCGGCCAGTTTTTGCCTGAAATGGTTCCCTGGTATTTTTTATACCGCGAGTATCCTCCCGGTAACTGGACTCTTGTCGATTCGACACAGGATTTATCGCTATCTTATCATTTCTGGGAATGTAACGTCAACAACGATACGGTTAGGTTCAGGATTGGTGTTCGAAATGATGCATTTGGCTGTGAATCCTATTCAAACCAGCAAGGGGCTGTCCTGAAAAATGAGACAAACCGCTATCCTCCAGTGATGGATTCGGTCAGCATTGATGCAAATAGCCACGCTGTGATCGGATGGCAGCCGGTCACTGAGCCGGATATTATCGGATATAAAATATTCAGGGTGACCACGACCAATGACTCTATTGATTTTGTCCCGGGCCGGCTTTCAACTTCCTATACGCATCAGATATCCGATCCCTGCAACGGTCCACTGCAATATATCATTCTATCAGTGGATACATGCGGGAACGAAAGCCCATTTCCCTTCGATCCGGTTACCCTGCTGGATAAGCCTCATTCAACGATTTATCTGGAAGATGTTCAGTACGATCCCTGCCTGATGACCAACCATTTGTACTGGAATGAATACGAGAATTTTAATCCCGGATTGGGATTTTCCACCGTATTTGTCAGCATAGATGGCGGACCGTTTGAGCCGCTGACCGATATTTTCCCCGGACAGTCCTTTTATCACCATACTGACCTTTTGCCAAACACTACTTATGCTTATTTCGTCAGGGCATTCAGCCAGGATTTGCTCAAGTCGTCCACTTCATGCACCCGGGAAATCAGGACTTATAATTCTCCGAAGCCGTTGTTTATGTATACCCGGTATGTATCTGTTGAAGATAATGAAAGGGTTAACATCCTGTTTTACACCGATACCAATGCCCATGTCCAGTATTACAGGATTCTGCGGGCGACACAAACCGGCGGACCATTTTCAGAAGCCGGGGTGGTTCAAAACGATGGATCTGAGTTTCTGACTTTTCTGGATGAAGATGTCGATGTGACCAGCGAAAGCTATTATTACAGGATTGAAGTTATTGACAGTTGCGGTGTAACGTCTGACATCGCCAATATTTCAAGGACCATTTTATTGCAAACGGAAGCCCTGCCTGACCTGAGCAACCGGTTGACCTGGAATGCCTATGAATCGTGGAGTGGCCGCACCCTGGGCTACAGGATCTATCGCCGGCTCGATTTGGGTTCACTGGATTTGCTGGCGGAAGTCGATTCCACCACCCTGACCTTTACGGACAATGTATCAGGCCTGACCGGTAGTATAAGCAGGATCACCTACCTGGTGGAAGCATTCGAAGGGCCATCGAATACTTATGGTTTCATGGAAGTGAGCTATTCCAATGAAGTTTTATCGGAACAGGAGCCAAAAGTCTATCTTCCCAATGCGTTTGCCCCGAAGGGACTTAACAGTACCCTGAAGCCTGTTGTCGTATTTGTTGGAAGTGATGGTTACGAATTTTCAATTTATAACCGATGGGGACAATTGATGTTTTATTCGGAGAATCCTTCGGAAGGTTGGGATGGAACATATAACGGCCAGTATGTTCCGCAGGATGTGTATGTTTATCTGCTGAATTTCAGAAACGCGCTGAACCAGCAAAGGCACATCAAAGGAAATGTTCTTGTCCTCTATTAAAATGACCGGATTCCGGTGTTTTGGGTTAACGCTGTATTAACAATTTTTATAAGTCAGCAAAGGGTTTTTTCATACCTTTGCACATCAAAATTTTCAGGTCATGGCGCTGGATAACAATAAATTTCTCGGTGAAGCCCTTACTTATGATGATGTTTTACTGGTCCCGGCCTATTCGGAAGTGATGCCGCGGGAAGTCGATATCTGTTCCTACTTTTCCAGAAATATCCATCTCAATATCCCTATCGTTACCGCTGCCATGGACACGGTGACCGATTCTACAATGGCGATTGCCATCGCTCAGGAAGGAGGTATCGGCGTGATCCATAAAAATATGAGTATCGCGGAACAAGCCAACCAGGTCAGAAAAGTGAAAAGGGCAGAAAACGGTATGATCCTTGACCCGGTAACACTTCCGGTCGATGCAATAGTCAGAGATGCATTGGTTTTGATGAAAGAATACGGCATTGGAGGAATCCCTGTGGTGACCAGGAACAAAGAACTGGTAGGTATAGTTACACACCGCGATCTGCGTTTTGAGATGAATTCGCAGAGACCGATATCCGAAGTCATGACCAGGGATAACCTGATCACCACCAGCGAATTCGTCTCTTTTGAAAAAGCTGCTGAAATCCTGCAGAAACACCGGATTGAGAAGCTCCCTGTCGTTGACGAACATAACCGGCTCGTGGGTCTCATTACATATAAAGATATTATCAAGATACAGGCGCATCCCAATGCCTATAAAGACAAACAGGGACGCCTCAGGGTTGCTGCGGCCGTGACCACCTCTGCCAATACCCTTGCCCGGGTTGAGGCCCTGGTGGATGCCAAAGTGGATGCTATAGTGGTCGATACCGCGCATGGCCATACTAAAAATGTGATTGATATTGCCCGCAAGATAAAAAAGCAGTTCCCGGATATTGATATGGTCGTGGGAAACATTGCGACGGCCGAGGCAGCACTTGCACTTTCAGAAGCAGGCGCCGACGCTGTCAAGGTTGGGATCGGTCCGGGATCAATTTGTACCACCCGGGTGATCGCCGGTGTCGGAGTCCCACAGTTGTCCGCCATTTACCATGTCAGCCAGGCATTAAAAGGCAAGGGCATCCCGGTGATTGCCGATGGTGGGATCCGCTATTCGGGCGATATAGCCAAAGCACTGGCAGCAGGCGCTGATACGATTATGGCCGGTTCATTGTTTGCCGGTGTCGACGAATCACCCGGCGAAACCATCATCTTTGATGGAAGAAAATACAAGAGCTATCGGGGTATGGGCTCGATTGATGCCATGCAGGAAGGTTCGAAAGACCGCTATTTCCAGGATATGGAAGATGATATTAAAAAGCTGGTGCCTGAAGGTATTGTTGGGCGTGTGCCTTATAAAGGAACGCTATCGGAAGTGATCCTGCAACTGGTTGGTGGACTGAGGGCCGGGATGGGTTATGTAGGTGCCAGGAACATCGAAATGCTTAAAAATGCCAGGTTTATAAAAGTTACCCATGCAGGGATTGTTGAAAGCCATCCCCATGACGTCTCCATTACCAGGGAGGCCCCGAATTACAGTCGAATGTAATATTCAGAATAAGAATTAATTAACAAATCAAGAAGATTTATCATGAGAAGTGTTGGTTTAAAAGTTATTTTATCCGCTTGCATAATTTTTAGTTCTGCTTTCCTTTTTGCCCAGAATTCGGATGACCGGGTGCTGTTGAATATTGCCGGTGAAAATGTTACAGCCGGTGATTTCATGTATGTCTTTAATAAAAATAACCTGAATAAAGAAGAACAAAGCCAGGGTGCCCTCAATGAATACCTTGACCTGTATATTAATTTCAGGCTGAAAGTCCGCCAGGCTGAAGACCTGGGTATGGACACGCTTGAATCGTTCCGGAAAGAGTTGGAGGGTTACCGAAAACAACTCGCCCAGCCTTATTTTGTCGATGGAAGCGTCAGTGAGCATTTGCTGCAGGAAGCCTATGAGCGGAAACAATTTGATATCCGGGCAAGCCATATTCTTTTCCGTGCTGAAAGGACGGCATCTCCGGAGGATACACTGGCTGCCTATAAAAAGGCAATGGCAGCTTATCAGCGGATCCAGGCCGGCGAAGATTTTGGAAAAATAGCATCCGAATTATCGGAGGACCCTTCAGCCCGTGACACCGAAGCCAGCCAATACCGGCCGGCGCGCAAAGGCAACCTGGGCGACCTCGGATATTTCACGGTTTTCGATATGGTTTATCCATTCGAAACAGGCGCATACAATACCGCTCCCGGTACGGTTTCATTGCCGGTCAGGACTGATTACGGTTATCACCTGATTAAAGTGACCGACAAACAACCGGCGTTAGGCCAGGCCCAGGTAGCTCATATCTTTGTTTCCCTGACGGCAAATTCCAGCAAACAGGATTCAATCATGAAAAAGGAGAAGATCGAAGCTGCTTACCAGAAGATCCTGGCTGGTGAACTTTTTGCCGATGTGGTTAAAGAATATTCGGAAGATAAAGCATCCGCCGGTAATGGTGGTAAACTGCCCTGGTTCGGCTCCAACCGCATGGTCCCTGAATTTATTGTCGAGACCAGAAATCTTAAAGATACGGGAAGTATCAGTACTCCCTTTTCAACCCCATTCGGATATCACATCATTAAACTGGTAGACCGCCGGCCCGTTGGTACTTTCGAACAGGAAGAAGTCGCATTGAAAAGCCGACTGGAAAAGGATGTCCGGAATAAATTAAGCGAAGAGTCAATCATCAATAAAATCAAAAAGGAATACGGTTTCAAGGAATATCCGAAAGCGATTGACGCAGTGAAAGCCACTCTTGATTCTTCGCTGAATAAAGGTGAATGGTCGGTAGCGAAAGCGGCCGGACTTGAAAAACCCGTATTTGTTCTGGGCGATGATAAATATACCCAGCAGGACCTGGCTGAATATCTTGCCAAAAAGCAAACGAAAAAAAATACGGATATCCCGGTTTTTTTCAACGATACCTATAAGAATTTTGTCAATGAAACATGTATTGCATACGAAGACAGCCGCCTTGAATCGAAATACCCTGATTTCAGAATGCTGGTTCAGGAATACCATGATGGCATCCTGCTGTTTGACCTGACCGATAAAAATGTCTGGTCAAAAGCCGTTAAAGATACTGCGGGACTGGCCAATTATTATGCGAATCATCCCGGAAAGTACATGTGGGATAAAAGGTTCCATGCGGCCGTTGTGACCGTACTGAAACCTGCCGATGTTAACCTGGAAGAATTAAGGCAAATGTTCACCGATGGAAAAACCACCGAAGAAATCCTGAACCATTATAACACCGATACTACATTAAATATCCTGATTGAAACCGCAAAATTCTCTGAGGGAGATTCACCGGTCGTCGATAAGATCAAATGGAAAAGCGGGCTCTCACCGATGGTTGAGTCGTCTTCCGGTCCTTCATTTGTGTATGGTTATGAAATCGTCTCCCCCGAACCAAAAGCATTGCAGGAAGCAAGAGGACTTGTAACTGCCGATTACCAAGCTTTTCTGGAGGAGCAGTGGATCAGGGAACTCAGGGCTAAATATCCTGTAACCGTAAACCAGGAAGTATTATCCACGCTTAAATAATTGTGCCGGTTTTGAAATACACCCTCCTGATATTACTGTTGCTGGCAAATTCCTGTTCAGGGCTTTTCAAACCTGACACTGATGACCGGATCGTGGCGACAGCAAATGATAAGGAGCTAAGGATTTCTGAGCTCTCGGAGAAAATCCCTGACGGGTTGTCGGAACGCGACAGTATTACGCTGGCGGCAAACTACATCACCAAATGGGTGCAGAACGAAATTCTGATTCAAAAAGCCAAAGAGAGCCTTAAATCAAACGAACAGGATTTTACCACCCAACTCGAGGAATACAGGAATTCACTGCTTCTTTTTGCACTGGAACAGAAACTTGTCCACCAATATCTTGATACCGTGGTGACCCCGGCTCAGATCGAAGCATATTATTATGAGAACCGAAGCCAGTTCGAGCTCAAGGGTAATATCTTAAAATTTGATTTTGTCAAGATCACGAAAAGATCCAGGCACCTGAGAGAATTCAGGAACCTGCTCAAATCAACTGATCCCGAATATATGGCCCGTCTGGCCCCATATGCCGAAAAGAATGCCACCGATTATTGGTTTGCAACCGAATGGGTGCCGTTCAATGATTTGCTTGATGTAATGCCGCTGGAAGTTGATAACCAGGCACTTTACCTTCGCAGGACATCATACGCCGAAGCGGAAGATTCACTTTTCATTTATCTCATCAGGATCAATGATTTCAAAACTGCTGACAGCATTTCTCCGCTTGAATTTGAAAAGGAAAAGATAAGGAACATCATCCTGAATGCCCGGAAAATTGAATTGATTGAAAAGAAACGGCAGGAAATGATCGAACAGGCATTTAGAGATGATCAAGCGAAGATTTATTAATCCAGGTTTTAAACAATAAATTGTATTTTCCGTTGTTTTAATTGTTACGGATCCGTTTATGAAAGATAAATACAGCCCTTCCTTCAGATTTATAATACTCTCCATGATCCTGATGCTTATGGCAGGAGGAAAAATAGCAGCGCAGGAAATTGTTGTAGACCGGATCATTGCCGTTGTTGGGAAAAACATGATTCTCGAATCGGAGGTCGAATCCCAATATCTGCAACTCAAAATGCAGGGCTCTATCGAAGGTTCTGCGAGCAATGCAAAGTGCATGATCCTGCAGAATATGCTGCGGGATAATTTATTGCTCAACCAGGCGGAACTCGATAGTATCGTGGTTACTGATGCGGATGTCGAACGTTCGCTCGACCAGCGCCTCCGCTATTTCATTTCCCAGTTTGGCACAGAAGAAAAACTCGAGGAATATTACGGTAAATCAATCGTTGAGATCAAGGAAGAATTCCGGGAAATGGTGAAAAATTTCATGCTGGTGGAACAGGTAGAGACCGAGATCACCAAAAATGTATTTGTGACGCCTTCTGACGTAAAAGCGTATTATAAAAGTATTCCACCCGATAGTATACCATTGATCAGTGCCCGCGTCGAGATGACCCAGATCATCAAGGTGCCGCCGATCAGTATGGAGCAACGGGTTATGATCAAAGAGAAATTAAGGGACTTGAGAAGAAGAGTGGTGGCCGGTGAAAATTTTGCCACCCTGGCCATTCTTTATTCCGAAGATCCTGGCTCAGCAGCTAAAGGTGGTGAAATCGGGTTCTTTGGCCGGGGCGAGCTGTACCCGGAATATGAAGCCGCCGCTTTTAAGCTTGAACCGGGAGAGATTTCGGAAATCGTCGAAACAAAAGCGGGTTATCATATTATCCAGCTGATCGAAAGAAAAGGCGATTATATCAATACCCGGCATATCCTGCTGATGACCAAGCCTTCGCCGGAAGACCTTGAAAAAGCTAAGCTGCAGCTTGATACCGTCCTCACCGAGATCAGGAACGGAGAAATTACATTTGAGGATGCGGCAGTTAAATATTCGGATGATCCCGGTAAAAAGAGCGGCGGGTACATGATCAACCCGTATACCGGGACCACCTGGTTTGAAATGGACCAGTTGGAGCCACAGGTTTCTTTCGTGATCAATAAGCTTGAGGTAGGACAGATATCTTCTCCTGTTCCGGCTCAGACTGAAGAGGGCAAAGAGGCGTACAGGCTGATTAAGCTGAAAGACAGGGTGGAGCCGCACCGGGCCAACCTGACCGATGATTACAGCCTGATCACCGAGAGTGCCCTGGCTCAGAAAAAAGAACAAAAGATCATCGAATGGGTGAATAATAATGTCGAAAACGCATATATCATGATCGTTGATGATTATTTAAACTGTGAGTTCGATTATGTATGGTTTCCCAAAAATTAGGAGGAAGTACTGTTGTTTTTACCAGATTAATCATTAATTCAGGATAATTAAAGATAGATGATAAATTATAAGTCTGATGTTGAAGCTGTTGATGCTTTTGTCGAAAAATATACCGCGCTTAGGGCTGAAATAGCCAAAGTAATTGTGGGGCAGGATGAGGTCGTGAAACGTGTGCTGATTTCGATTTTCAGCCGGGGACATGGATTGCTCGTCGGTGTGCCGGGACTGGCCAAGACATTACTGGTGAATACAATTGCCAGGGCGCTTGGACTGAGCTACAGCCGAATCCAGTTTACACCTGACCTCATGCCTTCCGATATTATCGGTACGGAAATCCTTGATGAGGAGCGGAAGTTCAAATTCATCAAAGGTCCCGTTTTTGCCAATATTATCCTTGCCGATGAAATTAACCGGACTCCGCCCAAAACGCAGTCAGCACTGCTTGAGGCCATGCAGGAAAAGGCCATAACGGTCGCCGGGAAAAATTACAAGCTTGCGGAACCCTTCTTTGTCCTGGCAACACAGAACCCGATCGAGCAGGAGGGAACGTACCCGTTGCCGGAAGCCCAGCTCGACCGCTTCATGTTTAACATCTGGCTTGACTATCCTTCGTTTGACCAGGAAATTGATGTCGTGAAAAGCACGACACAGGACAGGCAGGTTGATCTGCAGGTGATCCTGAGCGCCGAAGAGATACTCTTTTTCCAGGGGTTGATCCGCAGGATTCCCGTTCCGGATAACGTTTATAAATATGCCGTTGCCTTGTCGGCTAAGACCAGGCCGGGCACACCGGCCGCTCATCCCCTGACCAACGATTTCATTACCTGGGGAGCAGGGCCAAGGGCATCTCAGTACCTGATCATCGGCGCTAAATGCCATGCCGCTATCGAAGGTAAATATTCACCCGACATCGAAGATGTCAACGCTATCGCCACGTCCATCCTTCGCCATCGAATCGTAAGAAACTATAAAGCAGAAGCCGAAGGTTACACGATCGACAGAATCATTGATGAATTTCTGAAGTAAATTATCGATATAATTCGGCCAATATGAAAAAAAGTAAGGTTTATCTTATTAGTCTGGCCGCTCTCTTATTGATCGTCATCATCTGGATCATCGCGGGAAGCGGTCCGGAGCAGGAAGCCACCGTCAAAGTACCGGTCAAATCCGGTAAATTCGATATTACGGTGACGACTACCGGCGAACTTGAAGCCAAAAGCTCAGAAAAGATCATGGGACCGGTCAATCTCCGTGATTTCCGCATCTGGGAAGTAAAAATTGAAGATATTATCCCGGATGGTACTGTCGTCGATTCCGGTGATTATATCGCCACCCTTGACCGGACCGAACTGGTCAATAAGATGAAAGACCAGGAACTCGAAATCGAAAAGCTGGAAACTCAGTACACGAAAACCCAGCTTGACACAACCCTTGAACTCAGAACCACGAGGGATAACCTGGTCAACCTCAAATACGCCCTGGAAGAAGCCCAGATTGTGGTCGACCAGTCGATCTATGAGCCACCGGCCACACAACGGCAGACTAAAATAGAATTTGAAAGGGCACAGCGAAACTATCAGCAAGCGGTTGAAAATTATGAAGTTAAGCTAAAAAAGGCCGAGGCCGATATGCAGGAGATCAATACTTCCATGAAAAAGGTTCAGTCGGATTATGGTAAAATGGTCGCTGTACTCAACCAGTTTACGATCATGGCCCCAAAATCGGGCATGGTGATCTATCGTCGTGGCTGGGATGGACAGAAACAGGGAATCGGGGCCCAGATCAGCGTCTGGGATCCGGTTGTGGCTGAATTACCGAACCTGAAAGAGATGAAATCGAAGACCTACGTCAATGAAATCGATATCAGCAAAGTGAAAGAAAACCAGGAAGTCAGGATCGGTGTCGATGCGTTCCCGGATAAAAAATTCACCGGGAAAGTAATTGAGGTGGCCAATATTGGGCAACAACTACCCAATTCAAATGCTAAGGTGTTTGAAGTAAGCATCGAAGTGAATGAATTCGATTCCATCCTGAGGCCGGCCATGACCACAAAAAATGAGATCCTTACCGCCAGCCTGGATAGCGTAATGTTCATTCCCCTGGATTGTGTCCAGTCGAACGACAGCATGAGTTATGTTTATTCGGAAGGTAACCGCCTGCAGGTCATTCTTGGCCCTTCCAATGAAAATGAGGTGGTGATCAAAGCCGGACTGGAGATCGGTGATGAAGTTTACCTGGTTCCTCCCTCCGATGCGGAAAAAGGAAAATTGATCAGACTCGACCAGGACGTCCTTGAAAAATACCGCAATGAAGACGCCGGACAACCCAAATAGGTCCTACCAGCGGTATATCCATTCGCTGAATATTGCCGTGGAAGCTGTGATCGCTAACCGCTTCCGGTCAATGTTGACAGCCCTGGGAATTATCTTCGGTGTAGCAGCCGTGATTGCCATGATGGCGATCGGCAATGGTGCAAAGAAAGAAATCCTGGACCAGATCAAACTGGTCGGGGTCAACAATATCGTCATTACCCCAATTCTTGATAAAACGGGCAGTGGCTCTTCAGATTCAGGTGAAGAGGATGAAGGGCAGAAAATGAAGAAAAAATATTCACCGGGATTGACCCTTGAAGATGCCAGCAGCATAGCATCCATTATCCCGACAGTCACCCGGGTGAGCCCTGAAGTTACCTACGATTCCTATGTTTTAAAAGGAGGAAAAAGCTCTCCGGCAAAATTAATCGGCGTCACCAATGATTTTTTCCAGGTTTACAACATGACACTTTTTGCCGGTCAGTTTTTCCAGGAAGAACAACTGGTCTCGGGAAGCCCGGTCTGTGTCATCGGCCCAAGTGTTAAATCGAGGTTTTTTTCACAGGAGGACCCGATTGGAAAAACCATCAAGTGTGGCGGGCTCTGGCTGACTGTTGTCGGAGTGCTTGAAAATAGGGCATTCCAGGTCGATGAATCCAAAGATATTGGCGTGAGTGATTATAACGATCATATTTATGCCCCGATCCAGACCGTTTTGCTCAGATACCGCGACCGGGCTTATATTAATGATGCATTGCTCAATAACCGTGAAATGTCGGTCATGGTCTTCAGCGGAGGCATGATGACAATGTCATCAGGTTCTTCCGGCGATAGTAAAGAGAACCTGAACCAGCTTGATAAGATTGTCGTGCAGGTTGATGACAGCAAAGACTTGGATGTAACCACCAAAGCACTAACAACCATGCTCAAAAGAAGGCACCAGCAGGTCGATGATTTCCAGATTAGCGTACCGGAGCTACTGTTGAAGCAGGAGCAACGCACCAAAGATATCTTCAACATCGTCCTTGGGGTCATTGCCGGAATCTCACTGGTTGTAGGAGGAATTGGGATCATGAACATCATGCTGGCTTCAGTCATGGAGAGGACTAAGGAAATCGGTATCCGCAGGGCATCCGGTGCAACCCGCAAAGATGTTGTTTTCCAGTTTTTATCAGAAGCCATGATCATCAGTATATCCGGCGGCGTGATCGGCATTGCCCTCGGCGTCATCTTTGCCCTCATAATCCATCGAACTACCGGTATTCTGACGATAGTCAAACCTGTTTCAATTCTGGTCTCATTCGGTGTATCCGCCTTTATTGGCGTACTTTTCGGATATATGCCCGCCAAAAGGGCATCCGATCAGGATCCTGTCGAATCACTCAGGTATGAATAGTTAAATTCTTCTTATCATGAAGTTAAGAATCTTATATATCTTTCCTTTCATCCTGACGATGAGCTTTTTCAAGTCTTTTTCACAGGAGAATACTGTATTCCTCACGCTGGATGAAGCGATCATGATCGCCAAATCCCAATCGGCAGAAGCCATGATCGCCAAGCACAGGTTCCGGATGAACTACTGGGCGTACCGGTCTTTTAAAGCCGACTACCTGCCTTCGGTAACAGTCGATGCCATTTTACCGGATTTTAGCCGGTCTTATCGCCCGATAACACAACCGGATGGATCGGAAATATTCCAGTACAACACACTGGGAAATTACTCGGCAGGTATGACAATCAACCAGAAAGTCGGCCCGACCGGAGGATCGGTTTTCCTCCGTTCAAGCCTTCAAAGAAGGGATAATATTTATGAAGACAGCTCTTCTTCCATTTATTACCAATCCACACCGATCGTGATCGGATATAATCAGCCTATTTTTAAATATAATGAATACCGATGGGCCAAACAGCTTGAGCCATTGAAATATGAGAAGGCTAAGCGACAGTACCTGGAGGATGTCGAACAGGTTTCCATCAATACGGTCAACCATTTTTTCAATTTGCTCCTTGCACAGATCGAGAAAGGTATTTCAGAAAAGAACCTGAACAGTTATGATACACTTTTCCGGATTGCAAAAGGCCGGTATCAGCTCGGCAAGATCGCTGAAAATGAGCTTTTACAGCTCGAATTGAACTTTCTTCGGGCCAAAGCGGCTGTGGATAATGCCAGTCTGAATTATGAAGATATGCTTTTCCGATTGAAATCCTATCTCAGATTAAAGAATCCGGGGCCGATCCAGCTCGTTCCACCGGCAGGGACCTGGCATGGCGCCATCATTACCGCAGATGCCCTGGCGGAAGCCAGAAAGAATACGGTCGAATCGCTAGACTTCCAGGAAAGGCTCATCTCAGCGGAAAGTGAGGTCCGAATGGCAAAAATGAATGGCCGTTTTGATGCTGATCTTTACCTTGAATACGGGCTTACCCAAAGCTCTGCTGAAATCTCGGATGTGTATAAGGATCCTCTGGATCAGCAAACCCTTAACCTGGGAATCAATGTGCCTATACTGGATTGGGGAAAAGCCCGCGGGCAAATTAAAGTGGCTGAATCAAGCTTTGAACTCGAACAGACCTCTGTGGAACAGGAAGTGCTTGATTTTGAACAAAATGTTTTCCTGAGCGTCATGGAATTCAATATGCAGAAAGACCAGCTTTTCATTGCAGCGAAAGCGGATACGGTTGCCCAGAAAAGGTATGATGTCACACAAAAAAGATATATGATCGGCCAGGTCAATGATGTCCTCGAACTGAATAATGCCCAGATCGATAATGATACCGCTAAGAAAGGATATTTTTCAGCGCTGCAGAATTACTGGAACAATTATTACCGGTTGCGCAAAATGACGCTTTATGATTTCATCGACAAGAAAATGCTGATCTTTGATATCAGGGATATTTTGTAAATGTTGGTTTTTCAGAAGAAAGATGTAATTTTGCACCACCTTTTTAAATTCAAAATTCAAAATTCAAAATTCAAAATTCAAAATTTCTTTTATGGCAGTTTTAGTAGGAAAGAAGGCACCTTTATTCGAAGCCGACGCAGTGGTTAACGGAGGTGAATTTGTGGAAAAATTTTCGCTGGATCAGTATATCGGGAAAAAGTATGTGATCTTTTTCTTTTATCCGCTTGATTTTACCTTTGTTTGCCCGACGGAGATCATTGCTTTCCAGGATAAACTGTCTGAATTTGAAAAGCGGAATGTAGCTGTTGTCGGCTGTTCGGTTGACAGTAAATACTCGCATTGGGCCTGGCTCAATACCGAGCAGAAAAATGGAGGGATTAAAGGGGTGACTTTTCCACTGGTTTCAGACCTGGCAAAAACAATTTCTGAGAATTTCGATGTGCTGGCTGGAGAGTATGAATACAACGAAGACGGAGAAATGGACTTTGTCGGTGAAGCACAGGCTTACCGGGGTTTGTTCCTGATCGATAAGCAGGGAGTTGTCCGTCACCAGTTGGTCAATGACATGCCTCTGGGACGTAACATTGATGAAGCGATCCGAATGGTCGATGCATTGCAGTTTTATGAAGAAAATGGAGAAGTTTGCCCGGCCAACTGGCATAGCGGTGATAAAGCCATGAAAGAAAATGCGGAGAGCGTAGCCGATTATTTGGCTAATCGAGCCTGATCAATCTTCCTTCGTTTAAATAATTTGTCGTAATATTTGCCGGATTGCCACGGTAATAGACATTTCCGATATTTCCAATCTCAACGATCAGGTCAATGCTTGAATACACGAACATGTCATTCGGGCTGTAACAGGAAACGTAAGTGAATTTAGAATTCAGATTTTCTGCATGAAGAGGCCCGAAGCCATAACTGATCAGTGTCGCGACTTCTGATTTCCCGGTGATGTCCAGATATGTCGTTCCATATCTGACAATAATATAGGTATCATAAACATTCAGGCTCAAATCCAGCTTTCCCGCCCCTTCGACTACATCCAGGTAAACCGAACGGTTGGTCCAGTCGTTAGTGCAGGTAATGTTCCCGGCTGCCCTGAATACAATGGTGTCAAGCTGTGAGAAGGTTAAATAGACATTCACCGGAACTTCAAAGCTCCGAAGCCAGTTGCAACTGTTTTCATTTCTCAGCACCAGTTTTCCGCTATCAAGAACTGTCGTTATACCGTCGATCAGGTTTTCGCCGGCTTCCACCGTGATCAGATACTTAGACGTATCCTGGGTGAGAATCAGGTTGATATTGTCGTACACAACAACGGAGTGAAAAGGCTGATTGCTGCGGTCGACAGAAATCACTTTACCGGTGGAGGAAACACACACTCCTTCATCTTTTGCACACCCTGTAAGGAGAATAACCAGGCCAAAAATTGCCGGTAATGCGAGTTTTAATATTTTCATCGGTAATATTTGAGGTGAATTCTGTATCCGAGGCCAAGGGTAATAAAATCAGCCTTGCCGTAATTGGCCTTTAATGTCAGGGCTGTGTAAAGATTTTTAGTAATTCCGAACCTCAGGGCCAGCTTTTCATAAACATAGCCATCCCGCCTGTCAAGCCCGGTGAGTTGCCAGCCAAGGTTCAGCATGATGGCCATCCGCGAAAAAGCCAGCTCATAGGCTGCGTTCACCCCTGTTTTTACAAGCTGGATCTGGTGTTCGGGGTATATGTGCCAGAGTTCCAGTGTTTTTTCATCCGATCCGTCATACGAAATATCAAATCCCCAGCCTAACCGGCCTTTGTATCCAACCGGCCATAACATATTGCCCCACAAGGTTGTGACCATGTATCGGTTACCTGTTCCCAGCATCGACCGCATATCTTTAACTCCAAAGGCTATGTCCAGATCAAGATTGACAAATTTTTTCCCATCGAATTCAAAGGTATAGAGTTCAGGGAGCAGTTTTTTCTTCAGATGTGGATTTTCCCTGGAAACCTTGTAAGCCAGGGCGAAATTCACACCGGGCATATTCAGTCCGTAGTTGGGCTGTTTGATCCCTCCATTGGAAAAATGGACCAATGACAGCCCTCCGGATGCTACCATCTTTTTACCAACAGGAATACGGGCTTCGAAAAGCAGGTTGACAGCCCCGTTAATATGTGAACCGATGGCCAGGTTTTCATAATTATCATACCGGTCATATTTTTGGGTCAGGTAGCCCAAACCCACCCCCAGCCGGAAGTAAATGTTAGCTCCCTTTTTGCTAAGCAAAGGAAAGTCAATATAAGGAAAAACCGCATGGGCGGCACCCAGTACTTGTGTGTTGCCCAGGTCGGAATACCAGTAAGAAATCCCGATCAACGGATAATTGTACATGTATTCCCAGCGGGTTTTGCCGTAAGTGGCTTTCTGCAGGCTTATTTCATAAGCCGGATAATGCCGCTTGTAGGGAGTTAATTCGATATGGTGATCCAGGGTCCACCCGTAATAGATCCTGCCTTCAAGGACGATGTTGGGGCTTCTGAGAGAATGGCTGAAATGCTTTTGTGCCGAAATATGGCCTGAGCAGAATAAAACCAGGATCAGGTTTAAAATCCATCCTGCCTTTCCAAAGGCAATTAATGCAGTATTTTTCCTGCAAATGGCTGGATTATCCATCAGGTTCCCGGTTTTTAACAGTTGTGGACAAAATTACTAAAATACCACCCTGTACTGCGTATTCCTTAAGATCAATAAGGATTACTTTTGTGATAAAATATACATACATGAACCCTGCTGAACCGGCATTCGGAAAATTACTGGACATCATGGATGAGCTCCGTGCAAAATGTCCATGGGACCGGGTCCAGACTTTAGATAGCCTGAGGCACCTGACCCTGGAAGAAACTTACGAACTTTCCGATGCCATCATGGAAAAGGACCTCGACGGCATCAAGAAAGAACTCGGCGATTTAATGCTGCATATTGTGTTTTATGCAAAGATTGCCAGTGAGACACAAGCATTTACAATGACCGACGTTTTGGAATCAATCAGCGAAAAACTGATCCGCAGGCATCCGCATATCTATGGCGATGTAAAAGTAAAGGATGCCGGCGAAGTGCGTGATAACTGGGAAAAGATTAAACTGACGGAAGGCCGTGAATCAGTGCTGGGTGGTGTGCCTAACTCCCTCCCGGCGCTGGTGAAAGCTTACCGGATCCAGGAAAAAGCCAGTGGTGTAGGATTTGATTGGGATAAAATCTCCCAGGTCTGGGATAAGGTCGTGGAGGAAATGCATGAATTTAAAGCGGAGGTTGAGAAAGCTTCTGAAGATAGCGATAAAAGCCGGCTGGAACAGGAATTTGGCGATCTTCTCTTTGCCCTGGTCAATTATGCCCGATTTATCGACATTAATCCGGAAACCGCCCTTGAGCGGACCAATCGGAAATTCATCCGCCGGTTTCAGTATGTCGAGCAGGGCGCTAAAAACAGCGGCAAAGCCCTTCATCAAATGTCACTGGAAGAAATGGACGCCTTCTGGAATGAGGCAAAAAAAGACGGCCATTAGTCATTAAGACTCTTGTCTGTATCTTCTCCACCGTTCAATAACAACTGCCATATCCTCCGGTGGTTCTGATGAAAAGCTGATCCACTCTTTGGTTGAAGGATGGGCAAAAGCCAGCGAGCGCGCATGAAGCGCCTGCCGGGGAAGTATTTCAAAGCAGTTGTTCACAAATTGCTTGTACTTCGAAAAAGTGGTGCCCTTAAGGATCACATGGCCACCATAAGTTTCATCACCAAAAAGGGGATGTTTAATATACTGGAAATGAACCCTGATCTGGTGCGTACGGCCGGTTTCCAGCTTGCAATCCACCAGGGTCACATAACCAAGCCGATCCAGCACAGTGTAATGGGTGACGGCATGGCGTCCCTGGCTTCCATCCGGGTAAACCGTGAATACCTTCCTGTCGCGCATACTGCGGCCGATATGACCGGTAATCGTCCCTTCATCGGTCCCGAAATCTCCCCATACCAGCGCCAGGTAATGGCGGTCGATGGTATGATGGAAAAACTGGGCGGCAAGCCTGGCCTGGGCTAGCTCATTCTTGGCAGCCATCATGACGCCGCTGGTATCCTTATCGATCCGATGCACCAGGAAAGGCGTCCGGCCTGGCGCTTTGTCCGGCGAAACCTCCTGCAGATGGTATGCCAGTGCATTGACCAGGGTTCCTGTATAATTGCCATATGCAGGATGGACCACCATTCCGGCTTGCTTGTTGACGATAATCAGGTCAGAATCTTCATACAGAATTTCAATGGGAATATTTTCGGCAATGATCTCGATTTCCCTGGGAGGATGCGAAAGTACGATGGAAATGACATCCAGCGGTTTAACCCTGTAGTTGGGCTTAACAGGTTGTCCATTGACCAGGATGTTGCCGGCGTGGGCGGCTTGCTGAATCTTATTCCGTGTGGCATTTTCAATGCGCATCATCAGGAATTTATCGATGCGCAACAAACTCTGCCCGCGATCCACCGTCAGTCCGAAATGCTCATAAAGGTCCTGGCTTTCTTCCAGTACCTCCTGGTCATTGATATTATCCGGGAGGTCTTCTGGCATCATCCTTAATTCTTGATCAGCTTTGAAACGGAGATGATTTTTCCATCTTCATTTTTAATGGTAAGCAAATAGAGCCCGGGACTGACCGCTCCAATATTCAGTGATGACCTGAAACTACCAGAAAAGACTTCGTTTCCAAGGAGATTATGCATGGAAACAATAAAATGATCAGTCACGGAAGAATTTTCATAAATTCCTGTGCATTTAAAACCAACCTGGTTGCCATTCAAAGGATTGGGATAAGGAATGATGGAGCCGGCATCGGACGGATTATCTCCAACTCCGCTGGGACTGAATGCTTTTCCCAGAAGCGGCCGCATCATTAACGCACCCGGGTATACTGACTGGAACCATTCGCCGGTGGCGTTATAGAAAATGTTCTGCGAGGCATTGTTGTAACGGTCATAGCCCAGGTTTAGGTTTTCAGAGGTTTGCTGGACCCATCCGATATAAAATGTACCATTGACGGCCAGCGGCACATCCAGCATATAGGTATGGAATCCCAGCAGGTTGTTTGAAAATTCCACTTTCTGGTTTAGCTGGGAGTAAAGTACATCACCCGGTTTGCCGTTGTTATCCTGCCATACCATTAAATCAAAATATTGCTCATTGGCATCATTCTGGGTGTGATTAAAAAACATTTCGACCGCCCTCAGGGTGTCCCTGACATTCAGCCTGAAACGGTATGCAAGCTGAGCGCCGGCCGGGGTCAGTCCGTAACCCTCTTCCGGTGTGCCGTCGTCATATGCATAATAATTGAAAAACTTTTGCCTGAAAGATATTGTATCCCCTACAGTATCTGTTGAAGTGATATCGCCAATGATAAAATGCCTGATCTCAAATTCTGCACTGTCGGCCGTTGAAATGGGAAAAATGAAGTTCAGCGGTGGGCAGGCATGTGCGGCGCAGGAGATACAATTCTGGTACCCATTAATATTGTATGGGAACAGATTGCAGTTTCCGCCGGGGTAAAGGTACTCGAATGGACCGTCAACTTCATAAACTACATAAAAATAAGCGGAATTAAAAATCGTAGAATCCAGGTTAGTGATGACCATTTCCAGGTTGTCCTTCATTTCATTGGCCGGGTTGTCGAAGTACTGGTTGTAAGGCATGGCTTCGTAATTTTTCAGCATGGAAGGAGCACGCTCGACAAAGGTCACATCACGAAATACCGTATCACGGCTTGAACGGGAAATATTGAGGTAGACATAATCGATATTCCACTGGTCGCAGTTGCTTCGCCAGCTCGGATTATTTTCGCTGGCCAGGCTGGCAAAATTGATAAACCTGAACTGGAAATCTTTCCTGAAATATTTCACGCTGTCGGTGATAGGGATCATGACCTGCCTGCTGTAATTCCCATACAATGCATAAAATTCTTCCAGTGTCATCCCTTGTGAACTCCAGATCCTTTTCCATTTGAATTCAGGGATAAAGATGGAATCACAGGGCAACCTTATTTCGCTGTCGAAATAATAATAATCATCAGCAATAACAAACAGGCCATTGTCACATTCCCCCGACGGGCTGTAAATCGTGTCGCCCGGAAAAACGGTATCGCTTTCCTGAATATAGTAACTCAGGGGAACGGTAATTGAATCGTAAGTATTGGCAAAAATGGAATCGCCGGTAAAATAACCGAACTGCAGGATGAGCGAATCCCTGGCTTCAGGCGCGTTGGCCCTTCCCTGTGGCTGATAATAAAAGCTGAGATAAAGCGAATCCGCCAGGGTAATATTTCTTGGTGCCGGGTAAAAGATCGAATCCAGCCTGATGGGTCGTGAAGTGAGCGAATCTGCCATAAACGGGAAATGGCTGGCATTGGCATGCAGGTTTCCTTTCCTGCTGATGGCATCCACCGTGGCGACACCAACATTGGCTGAACGGTATCCGAAGTTGGAATTCACATAGGCTTCTTCATCCATCCATCTTGCACTTTCGGGATAGATCCAGGATTGGTTGAAATCATCAAAAAAGGGGAGGACGACAGCGGGAAATTCATCATTTGTTCCACGGATATCCTGATTGGCGACAAGCTGTTCAAATCCTGCTTTGACAACGGGATTTTCATACAACCCGGTGATGACTTCCTGGGCGGATGAATTCATCCGGATTCCGGCCAGCAGAATTAATATGAGTATGATTTTCTTCATCATTCTTCTTCAAGATCAGTTGAGTCAAGGACCATATCGCCCGGGAGGTCCTCAAGCAATACAGCCGTATCCGGATTGGTCGAATTGATCAGGTCATCAAAATCATAGGTCTGATCAGAACGGAAATACAGGGTGACTGAATCCCCGGGATAAAGGACGTCATTCCATGGTGGGTATTGCCTGTAAACCCTGCTGTGCATCGGATCGGGCTGGTCAAGATAATGTTCTTTGCCTGCATTGAAAGATGCCATCTGGAGGGTACCCCTTGCTTCATCCCGTGTAAGCCCCAACACGAATGGAATCCTTGAGGAGGCATTTTCACCCAGTCCAGCGACAAGGTCAATTTCACTGCCTTCAAGGATCTCCGTACCGGCCAGCAGGGTGTCTCCTTCAAAATAATGTCCAAGCACCGAATTACCGGCGAAATATGGTGTGAAGATCAACTTCCTGATTTTTAAACCACTGGTCCTTAACGTTGTAACGGCTTGCCGGACGGTTAAATCCTTCAGCTCAGGCATAATGCTCATTTTGGGGGTTTTTGAGACAACAGTCAGGTAAATCGTCCTGCCTTCTTTAGCCTTTGAACCGGCAGAAGGATTTTGTTTGATGATGGAACCGGGCATGAGACTGTTGTCATAGACCGAATCCGTAATGATGAAATCAAACACTTTTGTCTCATCAATTTCAAATAACCTGTCATACATTTTGCCTTCCAGATCCGGAACGACAAAGGCTTCCCCATGCCTGGTATAGGCTTTAAGTAACGTGATGATGATCAGAAGCAGGACAAGGCTCAGGATCAACGATATCCCAAGATGTATATAAAATTTCTTTTTGAACAGAAATCCCAGGAAACTCATGTGCATTGATTTTTTTATCTCAGGTAATGACCTGGTTGACCTGATTATAACGCAAAACTAAACTGATATTGCGTAATCGGCGGCAAAGATATGAATTTTATTCCTGATTTGCTGCTTTCGGCAATGCACTGGCCTTCTGTTAAAAGAAGCATTCCGGCAGCTTTATTATTCTGATCCATCGATCAACTTCTTTGTATAAATAGTACTTTTAACCCCGGAATTTTATCAGGAAAGAATATTTATTACATATGAAATATAAGATTGCCATCTTAGCCGGGGGTGATTCCGGGGAATATGAAATATCGATCAAGAGTGCAGCAGTAGTCAGGCATCATCTCGACGAAAACCTGTTCGATAGTTACGTGGTCATCATCCGCGGAAAAGATTGGAAATATGTTTCTGGAAATGGTGAAGAATATACCATAGATAAAGATGATTTCTCACTGGATCTTCCGGAAGGGAAAATATCCTTTGATGGTATTTTCATCGCTGTTCATGGAACTCCGGGCGAAGACGGCAAGATACTGGGATATTTTGATATGCTCGGTATTCCTTATACTTCCTGCGATCAGATAACATCGGCCATAACATTCGATAAGTTTTTCTGCAACCATTTTGTCAGCAGTTTCGGGATCAATATTTCAAGGTCGATGGTGATCAGGAAAGGGGAGAAGATGGATGAACGGGAGATCCTGGAGCATATAAGCCTTCCGTTATTTGTGAAGCCAAACCGGGGTGGCTCCAGTGTCGGCACGTCTAAAGTCAAAGCCAGGGAAGAATTGCTTCCTGCACTGCGTATGGCCTTAAAGGAAGACAACCAGGCGATCCTGGAAGAACATATACCAGGCCGCGAATTATCCTGTGGAACGATCAATTTCCGGGGCCAGGTCATGACATTGCCTATTACGGAGATCATCAGCAAAAAGGAATTTTTCGATTATGAGGCTAAATACCTGGGTATGTCGGAAGAAGTTACCCCGGCCGATATTCCGGATACTATCGCTGAAAATATCAGCAGGACTTCTCTCCGGCTTTATCAACTGTTGAATTGCAAAGGGATGGTCAGGTTTGATTATATTCTGAATAATGAAAAACTATTTTTCCTTGAGGTGAATACCGTACCCGGAATGTCGGAACTGAGCATTGTACCGCAACAGGCTTTAAAAGCCGGCATAAGTCTGAAGGAGCTTTTTTCGGAAACTATGCTGAATGCATTAAATAATCGATAAGTTTTCCGGTAGCCCTGCCACGGTGGCTGATCCGGTTTTTTTCACCGGCTGGCATTTCTGCAAAAGTCTGATTATAACCCTCCGGCATGAAAACCGGATCGTATCCAAATCCGTCTTTCCCCCTTTTTTTATGAATGATTTTTCCTTCTACGATACCCTCAAATTGCACTTCCTTTCCGTCAATGATCAGTGAAATGACTGTTTTAAACCGCGCTTTCCGGTTTTCCAAGCCTGTAAGCTCATGCAATACCTTTCGGATGTTGTTTTCCGGGTTGCAATCATCCCCGGCGTACCGGGCTGATTTCACGCCTGGCCTTCCTTTCAGGGCCTCTATCTCCAATCCTGTATCATCAGCAAAGCAGTTTTTCCCGTATTTAGTCCAGACATAGGTCGATTTCAGCCTTGCATTCCCTTCAATCGTTAAAGCATCTTCAATGATATCTTCATTACAGCCGATATCCTTCAGGCTGAGTAGAGAAAACCTTTCCCCGATGATCGCTTTGATCTCGTTGATCTTATGGGGATTATTTGTAACGAAAACGAGTTCTTTCATTGCAGCCTCCAATCAATTCCGTTAAGTCCCAGTTCGTCCAGGATTTCATTCACCCGTGAAAAATGCCGGCAGCCGAGGAATCCCCTGCTGGCTGAAAGCGGAGAAGGGTGAGCAGCTTTTAGTATATAATGCCTGCTGCTGTCGATCAGGCTTTCTTTGGCCTGGGCGTAATTACCCCAAAGAAGAAAGATCAGGTTTTTTCTTTTTTCAGAAAGGTTACGGATTACGGCATCCGTAAACTTTTCCCAACCTTTGTTCTGGTGCGATGTGGGCGTATTTGCCCTGACGGTAAGTATGGCATTGACCAGCAAAACTCCCTGGCTGGCCCAACCTGTCAAATTACCGCTGACCGGAATGGGTATGCCGAGATCGTTATGAAGTTCTTTGAAAATATTGACCAGCGATGGCGGCTTTGCAATGTCATCGGGTACGGAAAAGCATAATCCATGGGCCTGTCCAGGTCCATGATAGGGATCCTGTCCAAGAATAACCACTTTCACCCGATTGAATGGTGTGTGGTTAAATGCTGAAAAGATCTGAGAACCTGGTGGATAAATGGTGTAATTCTTCTTTTCTTCACGAAGAAATTCTGACAATTCCTTAAAATATTCAGCCTCAAACTCCTGCTGAAGAACGAGTTTCCAGCTTTCTTCGATATTCGGATTAATGGATGACATTGTTTTTTTATTGCGGTTGGTTTACTGCTCCGATGGGTATATCCCTCGTTTCATGATTGGGGTATTTTTTTAATTTTATGCAATATATTTGGCTGAATTATGTTTTTAAAAATAAATAAATTTATCTTTGTCACAAGAAAGATGTTACAAACTGCATCATTTTACCCGAAATATATGAAAAAACTGTTGATTGCTATTGTCGCCATTGGATTGTTTGCCCTGGCATTATCTTCTTGTACATCATCAACTGACTGCCCGGCTTATGGAGAAGTCCATAAGTACCAGATCGAACAGAGATACTAAATTTCCAGTTCTTTCAGGAAAAGCAAATCTGGCATAATCGTTGCTAAAACAGTGATAATAATCCAGTCACTGTAATGAATTTATGAAAACCACCCCTTTAATAACCTTTTTCAGCCTGTTATTTATACTGGCCGGATTCGCTACAGCTTTTTCCCAGATGGAAGAAATTGACGGATACGACAGTATAGCTGACCGGGTTTTGCTTAAAAAGGAGCTAACCGGTGGTGTGACCCTTCACAACCTGGGAATGGGAGCTAATTTGAGAAAAGGTGTCAATAAGACCTTTTTCAATTCGAGGATATTTGAGTTGGAGGTGGTGAGCATGAAACACGCTAAACAGGTCCGGATGATCAATCCCTATTATTATGGCGCAAAAAGTTTCATCTACGGAAAGCTGAATCATGTTTATATTCTGCGTGCAGGTTATGGTTTTAAAAAATTGCTCAATCGAAAGCCATACTGGGGCGGGATAGAATTACGCGCTTTATACATGGGCGGCATTTCTGTGGCTTTTGCCAAACCAGTGTATCTTATCTTCTGGGACGAAACGATCTCATACAAAAAGACAGAAAAATACAATCCCGACAATCCATTTCATGATGAAGAATATATTTTCGGGCGTGCGCCTTTCACAGAAGGGCTTGGAGAAATTAAAGTATATCCCGGGGTCTATCTGAAAGGTGGTTTTAACTTCGAATTTGGCACGCTCAACAGTAAAATACGTGCCATAGAAGCGGGAGCAGTAGCAGAATTCTTCCCAATCGCCATCCCCATTATGGCGTACAATCCAGCCCAGAATTTCATGTTCACTTTTTACCTTAATTTTTCACTCGGAAAGCGATATAATTAAAAAAAACAGGCTGCCGGGTAAGGAATGCCGGACAGCCTGCAAATATGGACTGAAGAAACTACTTATCTTTTAATGATGATTTTCCTGGTGAAGCTGTTATCATTGTCAGTGATCCTGAGCATATACACCCCTTCTTTCAGCGAAGACACATCCAGTTGTAATGTTTTGTTTCCAGCATTCGTGTTCAGTTCCTTGCTTAAAACCTGAACTCCAAGCACATCCGTTAGGGTTAACCGGAAAGCACGCGGTGCATTGGCTTTTAACTGCACGTAAACTGTATTTTCTGCCGGATTAGGGTAAATGTTGAAATTACCTTCAAAGGTTTGTTCTTCAACACCTACCGGAGGAATCGTGGTGAATTTCCATGTCGGGCTCCAGTTGGTCTGATCCAGGCCATTTTCCGCCCTGACATGCCAGTAATATGACTTCTCCTTTTCAAGGACCAATGGCACTATTCCGTTACTCTGATCAGCTGGAGTGGTCCCTGCAGTTATTATGTTCGAAAAATCAGATTTATCGGATAATTCGACATAATAATTCGATATACCGGTAATGTCTTCCCAGTCAAGCAACGGAGAAAGTCCAAGATCGACGGCATCATTGGCCGGTGATACGAGTACAACGGTATTTACGGTTGTGAAATCCCAGGGTTCGCACCAATCTGAGATATCCCCGGTGTGAAGCGCCCTGACACGCCAGTAGTATTTAACGCCGAAATGAAGTTGTTCAGCATTGATAGTATTATCAATGGAGGAAAGGAATACAGGAGAACTGAAATCCGCATTATCATCAATCTGAACATCATAAGTCACGAGTTCAGAATAGGTATCCCACCTGAGTTCGACATCCAGATCCTGGTCCGTCGCGTGATTGTTAGGTTTATCCAGTTCGACGGTAGGTTGCACGGTAAATGATCTTGCGCCCGACCATTCTGATGTTGCCGCATCATGTTTACCTCGCATCCTCCAGAAAAGTTTTTCGCCAAAGGGGAAATTGTAAACTTCAGCAGTCAGGTATTCGCTGGGAACAATGAGCGAATAAGGATTGTTGAAAGCATTGTCGTTGTAAGCGATTAAAGCGCCTGATTCACCGGCAATAAAGCCCGTGGTTCCTGCAAAGGCGACGAAATTCAGGTTGGTCGACACGCCGCCGGTTTGAGCAAACCATTCGATGCCGTCAAACTGAAGAACGGTACCGGTTTTACCTACAATCCATCCATTATCCGGACCCGTAAAGCAAATACCGTTAAGGTCCTTGGTTGTAAAACCCTGGTCATAAATACTCCAAACGCCGTTTGTATAATGCATCATGAAACCGGTTTTACCGACAGCCCAGCCATCAGTTGCTGAAGTGAAGGCCACACCTGAAAATTCTTTGATCGTACCGCCGGTATCATCAGCATTCCATGCTGATCCGTTATAGGAAACAATGAGGCCGTTTTTACCGACTGCCCAAACATGAGAGGCGTCAACCGCATAAACTTTATTCAGGTCTTTGCTGGCCGTATATTGAGTCGACCATGCTGAACCATTATAATGAAGAACCGTTCCTCCTTTACCAACAGCCCAGCCTTCAGTAGCCGAGATCATATGAACCCCGTTGAGGTCGTTTGTCGTGCCACTGGTTTGTGCGGACCATGAGGTGCCATTGAAATAAACGATCTTGCCACCTTTACCCACAGCCCAACCATTGCTGGCATCCACAAAACTGAGGCAATAAATATCGGTGCTGATACTACTTTCCTGCTCGGTCCAGGTAGTTCCGTCAAAGAACAGGATCAGGCCGCCGGCACCGGCAACCCATGCATGTGTTGCATCGACGACTGCCGCGGTGAACAGGTTAACGGTCTGGCCGGAATTTACAGAATTCCAGTAATACAGTTCATCAATTTGTAATTCATATTCATTTAGACCGGTTAGTTCGTTCCAGGAAAATTCTACTTCTGTTGTTTGCTCCGAAGCATCATTAGGGCCTTTTAGGACAACACGGCGAATGACGCGGAAGGACCAGATATCTGACCATGGGGAGACATCGCTTCCGTCCTTTGCACGCACTCTCCAGTAATAGGTTTCGCCGAACAGCAGATCGGACAGCTGGATTGCAGTCAGGAATTCAGTTTCGTAGCTATCCGGTGTTCCCATTGTTGGATTGGTATCCACCTGAACATCATATTTAATGATCCCGGTATTTCCCCCGGTGACGGCATTCCAGTCGAGCACCACATTAGGCATCTGATCTATAGCTGCATTGGCCGGAAGGCTGAGTTCAGGGGTGTAGATTCGTTCCTGAGCTGAAAGGCTCAATATTCCTGCCAGGCTGATAAGTAATGCGGTAATATATATTCTTTTCATCTGATTACTGTTTATTGGATATAATTAGATTCCGGATAATACTGATTTATTGAACGATAAACTTTGACGACGACTGCTGGCTGCCCATTTTTAGCTGCAGGATATAGGTTCCGGAGCTGAAATTGCTGCAGTTCAGGACTGCATCGTGCCTGCCTTCGGGCCGTTCGCCCATATCGACTGTTTTGATTAGTTTTCCCTGGAGGTCAAACACGTTGATCTCAACACGGCAGGGCTTGCTTGCTTCAAAAGCTACCGTTAACCGGTCAGTTGCAGGATTTGGATAGATGGAGAAAGTTGTGGGTGTAACAGGCTTTGCAGGATCAAATACTCCGACAGGTTTCTGGAACTGGTCGAGTGCAATCAGGCCCCGGCCAAAAGTTGCCCCGTAAATCACTCCGTAGTTATTTACTCCGTAATATACCACATAGGTCGTGTCGATGTTGACAAAATAGATGGTATCATTGGCTTTTCTGATGGTTTGCTGTTTCAGCATAAATACAGGGACACCGCCGATATTTTTATTTTCCTGGACCCAGGTTGGGTTGCCGGAATTAATATTGTTGGTCACATAGATGCCAAATTCAGTACCGACAAAGACCAGTCCATTATCGGGATCCATTTCAATCAGTGAGGCATAAGCCGGAACCTGCGGTAATCCACCGCTACCGGGATCACCCTGCACTGAGCGGAATACCGGGTTTTCATCGAGGGCATTATCGGTATAATAAACATAATCCTCATTGCCATAATTACCCAGCGTAATAATTACCCTGTTATCATCATTCGGATCAACAGCTACTGAAGTGATTACCTGGGTATTTTCCGTAGAAGTACCCGGCAGGTAAATCGGTATCCGTTTTGTTGAAATGACGCAATAAGGACTGTTGACATCCGCCGTCTCTTCATTAAAAGCATATTTTATGTTGGAAATCCGGTAAAGATTGCCTTTTTCAGTCCCGACAAAAAGGTGGTTAACATCGGAGGAATAGGCCATGGATTGCGGAAGATCACTTACACCGTTGTGGCTCTTGTCACTGATGACAAACCATTCCGGGGTTTTGTCGAACTGGATGATTTGCTTGGTCATCATCACCTGGTCTTTACCACCAATGAAAAATCTTGTCGAAATGATATCCTGGACGACAATGCTGTCTCCTTTTTGAAGGTTCTGCGTTGTGATATATTTGAACGGTCTACGGCCATTGCTGCTTTCCACCCAGGTCGTGGTTCCGGAAGGAATATCCCTTAATGCGATTAGTCCCACCGAATCTTTGGATGCATAATCCGTATAATTTTCATAAAGCAGGAAAGGGCTGAGGAATGCTGTAGGCACGCTTTTGTAATCACCATCAAATAAAGTGGCCGACCAATCGCTGTAACCGCCGAATTCATTTCTTCTGACGAAAGTTTCAAGAATGTCGTTCTTAGCCGGGTGAGGGTACCTGGAATAAAGGACTGCTGACGGATAAATTGTAGACATCGCGCAATAGCCTCCGGTTTGTCCATCGGGCACCAATTCCTGCGTGGTCCATATATCGAATCCGCGTTGATCATCTGCCGGGTTTGAATATCCGTCGATAGCGATTGTTCCCAGGTCCTGTGCGCCTCCCATGATGATTTTCTTTTCCATCGATGTGGCAACGGTATAGAATTGACTTCCGATATAATCCCTGTTCATGAACTGGAACGTAAAATAACTTTCTCCGGCTGTGCCTAAAGAGATACCGCCATTGGTGCCGATGAAAAATTTACTGTTGGAACCCGGAATGAATTCATAAACATGATGGCCCTGCCAAAGGAAAAAATCTGAGAGCCAGTAATCATCGGCAGTCGATTGGATTACCCATTGATAAAATCCGCCTTCCATCACTTTTTTACCTTCCCACATGTTTTTTCCACCGACGAGAACATGGTATGGGTCATCCGGAAAAACTTTAATGTTAGCTGCCATAGTTCCGATTCCTGACGAATAGTTGTTCCCGGTACTGAACACGTTAAAATTCACACTTCCACCAGGTCCGATTACGATCCAGGTTTCTCCTTTATCATCCGAACGGTAAACATTTAATAATGCACCGGCCGGGTTTACGACCAGGGCATAAACAATATCATTGTTGGTAGGAGCGATCGCAAATTCGATTCTCCCGACACCACTGGCAGGCAAATTATAGGTGGAGTCGCCCGAGCGAAGGATGAAATTATCGGGATTACCGTTTTCAGAAACGTAACAAAGGTTATTTACTTCGGCAACAACTAGCCCGTTGGCGGCCATTTTAACATCCTTTGAACTCACTTTAAGCTCTTCACCACCGGTAGTCTTTGCAACTCTCCAGGTGTTTCCACCGTCGCTGGTGAATTTCAGGCCTGTGTTAGTGGCTGCGTAAAGGACGCCATTGGAAGGATGCGCGGCCAGTTCATTGATGAATCCCCATTCGACTACATCATTTTCGTTAAGAAAAGGTTTTGTTGCAGGAAGGAGGCTGAAATTTTCGCCATCGGTTGATTTGAAAATACCCTGGCCAATAAAACCTGTCGTATATCCCCAATTGGTCAGGACCGTGGAATCCTTCATTGTAAATCCATCACCTGTGCCGACAAAGATATCGCCATTACCAGCCTGGCTAATTGATGTGACATTCATGTTGCCGGCTTCAAGCGCAATTTTATACCATTTTGCACCTTGATTGTCCGACTTGAATATTCCACCCATAACGCTGCCTGCAAACATGGTCATCCCGCTGGCATCGCGGTTGTCAAAAATTATAGCCCTGGTTTTTCCGCCCAGGTTATTCGGGCCTAGTAAATCCCAGTCAAAATCAAAGGCGTTTCCTGCCCTGATCCCTCGTTGCTGTTCAACCTGCTGAACTGCTTTCAAATAATCTGCAGGATTAATTTGTCCGGTATGCTGGTTTGCTCTTACCATGCTGATATAATCTACGGGAGGTTCTTTCCTGGGAGCAGATTTGTCATCTCCGGCACTAGCAGAAGACATGAAAAGTGAAGCAGTGGCAATGGTTAAAACAATAAAGCCCAAGGGTAAAGGTCTTTTCTTCATACAAATAGAATTTGATTTTTTAAACATGCTGTTCCTTCCGAAACAGGCGCCCAAATTACACTAATTTTATTTACACACAATTCAGGCATAGTTAAAATTTTAACAAAGATATTGATAAATATCCGGCTGTGAATTTACAAATTTATAATTAAATGAGGCGGATTGAAACGATAATCAGTTAGCGGTAATGCGAAATCAGTAAACGGCAGTGAAATTACCGTTTTTAAGTGGAAAATCCCTCTTGAGAATCAGGACTTTGTATGAAGTTAAATCGGCCTGTAATTGTCTTTTCTGATCCAGCCCACGTTGCCGTTGCTTAGCCGTACTTCACTCCAGTCTTCGACAACATCAGTGATATAGACTTTCGTGCCTTCATGAATAACAAAAAGGTCAACACTGTTATCATTCGGCGAACTTTTAACAGTAACCGTTGGGGTGAAAATGATTGCCGAAGATTTCCGGGAATATTCATGATAGCTGTTCAGGCTGAAAATAAATGAAATCGACATAAAAGCGAGGAAGATCACGCCGGCCCAGAAGGATATTTTACGGAGGAGTACTGAAGAAGAAATGATAAATAATGCAGAGGCCGCCAGCAGCACCAGGAAGCTGAATAGCCCGGCCCTTGCCCATTGGTCGCTGGTGAAAATATCCCTTGCCGATTTCCACCATGTTTTAAGAAAAAACTCGGGAAGAGGTTCCATTTTATCGATGATCCTGGAATTGGCCAGTTCGAGGTTAAAACGGATGCTTTCATCGGTGGGATCCAGTTTAGCTGCTTTTTCATAGTATAATATGGCCGAAGGTATATTACCCACCTTAAAATACGCATTACCCAGGTTGAAATACAGTTCCGCCGATTCGTAGCCGGCAGTTGCGATCGACTCATACAATGAAACGGCGGTTTCGTAGTCAGCATTTGAATAGGCCTGGTTGGCCTGTTCCAGGCTGCTTTGCTGCACGGCAAGCTGGGCCTTGATGCTGAAAGGCATTAAGAAAACCGTAATGATGATCGCCAGTTTTTTCATGGTTCGGTTTTATTTCAATTCCTGTTCTATTTTACTGATCACCTCGAGAGCTTCATCATAAATCTCCTGCATTTTTCCGGATTTTTCACCTGGCGCAAATCTCGCATATTCACAATTTTCCAAAACGGTGATGAACTGTTTTATGCTTTCTTCACTGATCTTTTTATCGGATAATTTTTGGTGCACTGAATCGATGGATAAATCAGCCAGTGGAATATTGAATTTATTGCTCATGTAGCCCCACAACGCCCTTGATATCTCTTCAAAAAATGCGTCAGTGCTTCTGCTCTCAAAATATTCTCCGGCTTTTTTCAGGTTTTTCCTGGCTACGCGTGTAGCCTGACGGTTCCTGACCAGGGCAATATTTCCGGATCGCTTTTTATATCTATACCATAGGTAGATACCGGTCATGAACAATATAATCGGAATGATCAGCCACAGCAGGAAAGAAGTGGATGCAATAAAAAAGGAATTCACCCGGTAAAGCGGCAGATTGCCCGTTTTAATATGCCGGATATCCGATCCGATAAATTCGATATTTTTCTGGCTAACCCCGCTATAGGTGATTCCGCCTGTTTCTTCTTCGCCTTTATTGACTTTAATATCGTAACGTGGCGTGGATAAAGTGGAATAGGTTTGCCGGGCCGGATCGAAATAGGAAAACCCGAAGGGCTTGATCTGGAATTGACCCGGATTGCGGGGAATGATCAGGTACTCGAAGATCCGGTTGCCGGAAAGGCCGTTGCTGTTTTTCGAAATATTGTTGGTGATTTTCGGGTCATAGGTTTCAAAATCAGGCGGGAACGTGACCGGCAGGGCATCAATCAGTTCGAGGTTGCCTTTGCCGGAGATGGTGACTTTGAGATTGAGTGGTTCATTGGCCTTCAATTCAGATTTATCGATATCGGATGAAAGTGTGAAAGATCCCACCGCACCACTGAAATCCAAAGGTTTACCCGATGCCGGCAGGGGTTTGACATCAATGAGCAGCGGATTGGATTCAAGCTTCAGCTCTACATTTTGGAAATTCCGGTTAAAGAAGGGGTCATTGAAAAAGCTGTCGAAGAACGGATCGCGTGACCGGCCGCTTTCCACTTTCACCTGTGCAATGCATTCCAGTTCCATCGGATCGATCCGGATTTCACCGCTGCGCTGTGCAAAGAGGGCTATCTTACGCAAATCAGCCACCACATATTCTTTGCCATTGATCACTTCGCTCGATTGTTTCAACGGATCATTATCATTCAACAGGCTTTTCGACCAAAAACCCGGGAACGAGGAGATCTTGCTGATGTTGATCTGTGAAACGGGCACAGTCGTATATATTTTATACGTGATGATGACCTGTTCACCCTGGTAAGGTTTGGATTTATCGACTGAAGCTTTGATAAAGATATCATTTTTGTTCGGGCTTCCCTGCTGCACGTTTTGGGTTTGCCGCTGATTGCCCTGTTGTGCCGGTGTTTGTGGTGAAGCAGATTGCGCCACGGTGATGGTCAGTGCATTGGACTGGTATGATTTACCGTCTGTCGTTATTTTTGCTGGTGCAATATTGAAGGTGCCTTCCCGGTTAGCCTGCAAATAGTAGGTAAAAGTGAGCTGATACGATTGGGATACTTTTCCGTTGATGAACTGATAGCTCTGATTGGTTGATTGGTTGGGCCCGCTAAGTACGTTAAAGCCTTCAAAATCCGGACCTTCAAACCGGTCAACCTGTCGGTTGACCGTGTAAACAGCCCTGAATTGTTCACCGACCTGGACATTACTCTTGGTTGCGGCTGAAAATTCGACATCCTGTGATTGCAAAACCGGATTGAGTGCAACCAGGAGGATCATGAAAACCAATATTTTCAGAGTCTTTATCATTTTTTAACCTGTTATCACTACCAATCTTTATCAGACTTAACTACCCGGGTAGTCTGAATTTTAGCCTGTTTTAACTTCTCCAGCGTTTCTTTTTCATCATTCTTCAAAGCTTCGAGTATACGTTCCGCATCTTCTTTAGAAATCTGCTGAGACTGGGCCTGCTGCTGATCTTGCTTCTGATCCTGCTGTGCCTGGTCCTGCTGCTGTTGATCCTGCTTCTGCTGGTCCTGTTTCTGCTGATCCTGCTGTTGTTGATCCTGCTTTTGCTGGTCCTGCTTCTGGTCCTGCTTGTCCTTGTTCTGCTGCTGTTGTTGCTGCTGTGATTTTTGAAGCAGTTTCTGGGCATAGGCCAGGTTGTATTTTGCATCTTCATCATCAGGGTTCAGGCGCAACGATTGCTTGTAAGCTTCAATGCCGGCCGGAAGGTACTGCTGGGCAAGCTGCGCACTGTCAATGGAGGCTTTCACCAGGCTGTTCCCGAGATTATAATAGGATTTTGACCGGGTCTCATCATCCATCTTAAAGGTGCGAAGGGTGTCAAAAGCGGCCGCCGCCTGAACATAATTGTTCTGCATATACCAGGAATTGCCCAGGTTAAAAAATCCTTTATGAGAAGGATTCTTCGTCTGTACGGATTTGATGTAGTCGATCTCGGCTTCCTTGTATTTGCCGTCATCGTATTCCCGGTTCCCCTGCCTGATGAGGCGGTTTTCCTGTTGCGACCAGGAGACCAGCGTCATGGCCAGGAACAGCAGGATCATATGGGAACGAAAGTAGCTCATTTTATGCTAACGGTTAAATAGTTTGATTTTGTCTGCCCACCGGCTTTTTCTTTCAGGAATAAAAATTTCAAGTAACAGGAAGAATATGCTGAGTGCTATAAAGTACTGAAAACGGCCTTCATATTCGGAAAACATTTTGGTTTCTATTTCCTGTTTTTCAAGTGCATTGATCTCATCAAGAATCTTGCCCAATCCATCCTGCCCGGTGGATGCCCTGACATAAATGCCGCTTCCCACCGAAGCGAGTTGCTGCAACATGGTTTCATCCAGTTTGGATACGATGGTCTGTCCCTGCCGGTCGGTCTTGTACCCGGTTTGCCGGCCAAACTGGTCAAACAGCGGAATAGGAGATCCGTCGGGCGATCCCATACCTATCGTAAATATTTTGATACCTTTTTCCGTCGCTGTTTTAGCCGATTCCAGGGCGTCTCCTTCGTGATTTTCCCCGTCGGTGATGATAATGATGGCTTTGCTGCGATCTTCTTCATTGAACGACTGGACCGATAATTCTATGGCATCGCCGATGGCAGTGCCCTGCGAAGGTACCATCTGTGTTGAAATGGTGGACAAAAACATCTTTGCTGCAGCATAATCGGTTGTGATGGGAAGCTGCACATAGGCTTTTCCGGCAAAGACAACAATACCGATCCGGTCGCCTTCGAGCCGGTCGATGAGTTTAGTAATGCCCTGAACGGCGCGTGTAAGGCGGTCGGGCCGGATATCCTGCGATAACATACTATTAGATACATCCAGCGCAATCACCAGGTCGGCGCCTTTCCTGTGCACCTTTTCCAATTTGGATCCGATCTGCGGGTTGGCAAGCCCGATGATCAGGAATCCGAATGCAATCATCAGCACGACGAATTTCAGCACAAGCTTTTTCGTGGATAACAGGGGCATGAGTTGACCAATCACGCTCCAGTCACCGAAATTCCTGATTGCCTTTTTCTTCCAAAGTATATAAAGGAAGAACAATGCGCTGAAAAACGGGATCAGCAGCAGGGCATAAAGGTATTCTATGTGTTCAAAGCGGAACATCAGGGTATGCTTCTGAATAAGGTTAATCTTGAAATGGTTTCCAATGCAATCAATATCAAGGCAATCACCGCCAGGCTGAGGTACTCCTCTTTTTTCTTCCTGAACTCAGTCACATCGATCTTGGATTTCTCCAGTTGATCGATTTCCTGGTACACTTCCTTCAACCGGGTGTTGTCGGTGGCACGGAAATACTTGCCATCGGTCATGTTCGCCACCTGCCTGAGCAGGTCTTCGTCAATTTTTACTTCCATGTTCTGGTACTGGATACCGAACGGGGTTTGCACCGGGTAAGGTGCATAGCCCATCGTACCGACCCCGATCGTGTAAATTCTGATGCCGTATATTTTTGCTATTTCGGCTGCTGACAGCGGTGCGATGGAGCCGGCATTGTTCTGGCCGTCGGTAAGCAGGATCACGACTTTACTGACAGCCTGGCTTTCCTTGAGCCTGTTGATTGCCGTGGCCAGTCCGTCACCAATGGCCGTGCCGTCCTGGATCATACCGCTTTTGATATCGTCAAGCATGTCTTCCATGATCACATGGTCGGTGGTTAGCGGGCACTGGGTAAATGCTTCACCGGCAAATACAACGAGCCCGATCCTGTCGTTAGGGCGGCCGCTGAAAAAGTCCTGGCTGACCTTTTTGGCCGCTTCAAGCCGGTCGGGCTTGAGGTCCTGCGCCAGCATACTGCCTGAAATATCCAGGCCCAGCACAATGTCAATGCCTTCGATACTCACATTTTGCCTTTTCAGCGTCGATTGCGGCCGGGCAAGTGCAATGATGAGCAGCGACAGCGCGATCATCCGAAAGGCAAACATCACGTGATAAAGATAATGCCGTATACTTCTCGGCGTGTTTTCGAAAACGTCCGTTCCGGATACCTGTAAAGTAGGGATGTTTTTTCCCTGCCTTAAGATATACCAGGCAACCAGCAGTGGGATGAGCACCAGCAGGTATAAAAAACCGGAATTTGCAAATTCAATATTCGAAAACATTATTTTTCAATCTGTTGTTCTACATGTTCATTTTGTTGACCGGCAACGGTTCCTTCTTCTTTGCGCGGCCTGGTTTCCCTGACAAACTCAACGCTCTGGTTCAGGCTCTGTTCATTTTCAAGCGGTTGTGGCTGTTCTTTGGCAAATTTTACCAAATCAGCGAGGACCAGCACCTGGTTCAGTTTATCTCCCGCGGCGGAGCTGATATCCAGCGCTCTTACCGCAGGGTATATCTCTTCTGTGGTCATTTCAAGCGCCCTGATGCTATACCTCAACTCAATGTATTCGCGGACGATTTCAGTCAATTCGGAATAATACTCCTTTACCCGTCCTGATTGCCAAAGCTTTTTCTGCCGCAATGATTCCAGGGCATCCATGGCAGCCTCGTAAGGTGGAACGGCCTGGCTCAGCCTTGTTGTAACAAGGGGTGGTTGTATTTTTTTCTTTTTGATAAAATAATAAATTAACCCGGCAATAACCACGATGAGCAGGAAGATGCCTATCCATGGCAGTATTTCACGGAAAGTCACCGGGACTTTCAGTGGTGGTTTGATCGGTTTGATATCCTTCGAAGGATCGGTTTGTATATTTTGAACGTCCAGCCTGACAGGAAGGGTTTCCGTAAAGAAGGTCAATGTGTCTTTACCACGGTTGTATTTAAAAATGACGGGGTGGATCACATAAGCACCTGAATCGAATGAAGTAATGACAAGTTCCTGTTTAAGCGTAAATTGATTTTTATCGGAAGATACTGTATCAATACCCGACTTTCTGAGAATCTCAACATTCCGGGTGAGCGTATCGAGAAACATCGGCCACTGAACACGGCTTCCGGACGGAAAAGTGACGTTAAATTCTGCTGTGATCTGGTCACCGATCCTGATCGCATCTTTTTCCAGCTTGATCACGGCTCCGGCATACTGTCCGATCACATCATTGAGCGATCCGATCAACAGGATCAATGCAAAAATATATTTCACCCGCATCATCATCCTAAAACCTTGATTCTCTCACTTTAAACAGGTTAACCAGTGGTTTTACATAATTTTCTCCGGTAGGGATAGTGGCTGTATCCACGCCCAATTTTTTAAATACCTGGTTGATCATTTGCTCATGACGGCTCCAGTGCGAACTGTAATTACTGCGCAACCCGGGGTCATTCGTATCGATCCACATCGAACGGCCCGTTTCTTTGTTAAAAATTTTAACGAGCCCCATCTGCGGAAGCTCTGTTTCGCGCTGGTCGTAAACCCTGACGGCAACAATATCGTGCTTGCGGCTGGCAATCCTCATGGCCTTTTCAAAATCTTTATCCATGAAATCCGATATGACAAACGCAATGCATTTTTTCTTGATGGCATTGGACAGGTAGCGAAGCCCTTCTGAAATGTTTGTTTTCTGGCTTTCAGGATGGAAATCGATCAGTTCCCTAATGATGCGGAGGATGTGTGATTTTCCTTTTTTTGGCGGGATGAATTTTTCCAATTTGTCGCTGAAAAACAAAACACCCACTTTGTCATTATTCTGGATCGCTGAAAAAGCAAGTACTGCAGCGATTTCCGTCATCAATTCTTCTTTGAGCTGCTGCCGTGTGCCGAATTCATTCGATCCGCTGACATCAACCACCAGCATTACCGTTAATTCCCGTTCTTCGTCAAAGATCTTCACATAAGGGTGATTGAACCTTGCCGTAACATTCCAGTCAATGCTGCGGATGTCATCGCCGTACTGGTACTCCCTTACCTCGCTGAAGGTCATACCTTTGCCCTTAAATGCGGAATGATAATGACCAGAGAACACCTGGCGCGAAAGCCCGCGTGTCTTGATCTCAATCTTTCTGACCTTTTTAAGGATATCCGAGGTTTCCATGGATTAAGGTACTTCTACGGTATTCAGGATTTCATTGATGATATCTTCGGTGGTGATGTTTTCGGCTTCGGCTTCATAGGTCAGGCCGATGCGGTGGCGCATAACATCGTGGGCTACCGCCCTTACGTCTTCGGGTTTGACATAGCCCCTGCGCTTGATAAAAGCATAGGCTTTGGCAGCCAAGGCCAGGTTTATGCTGGCGCGGGGTGAGGCTCCGTACTGGATCAGGCTTTCGAAACGGTTAAGCTTAAACTCGGCCGGATACCTTGATGCAAATACAATATCCGTGATATAGTTTTCGATCTTTTCATCCAGGTAAACATCCCTGACCACATCACGGGCTTTGGTGATATCGGCCGGTTTGATAATCGTTTGAGGTGTTGGATAAGAAGAGCTTATGTTTTGTCTTAGAATTCGTTTTTCTTCATCCTTGTCAGGATAACCAATGACGACTTTAAGCATGAAACGGTCGACCTGGGCTTCCGGCAGGGGGTAAGTACCTTCCTGCTCGATGGGATTTTGCGTGGCCAGGACCATAAACGGCTCCTCCAGCGGATAAGTATGATCGCCGATGGTTACCTGCCTTTCCTGCATGGCTTCGAGTAATGCACTTTGAACCTTTGCCGGTGATCTGTTGATTTCGTCCGCCAGGATGAAGTTGGCAAAAATGGGCCCTTTTCTCACCTGGAATTCTTCTTTTTTCTGGCTATAGATCAAGGTACCGGTGAGGTCGGCCGGGAGAAGGTCGGGTGTGAACTGGATACGGCTGAAATTCGCATCGATGATCATTGCAAGCGATTTGATCGCCAACGTTTTCGCCAGCCCGGGCACCCCTTCGAGCAGGATGTGACCGTTTGAAAGTAATCCGATCATCAGCCTTTCAACCATGTGTTTCTGGCCGATAATGACTTTGCCCATTTCCATGCTGATCATATCCACAAAAGCGCTCTCCTGCTGGATACGGTCGTTTAATGCTTTGATATCTGTTTCCATCTTGATTGAATGAATTAAAAGCGCCACAAAAGTAAGGTTTGCAAACCTTTGGCAATTAAGGTTTATGTTAAAAGTTGTTAAAGAAGCTGTTAATGATTGTTAAATCGCGAACAGGCTGTCGTCGCGCTTGATGAGGTGGAGGGTTTCCTGGAAAAGTTTGTCGTGGATCGGGGTGATCAGTTTCCTGAGTTCAAAGGCTTCTCCAAGAATATCTGTATTTCTTGATTCCTGGAAGATCAGGGCGGTTTTTGACCAGAGCTGGTAATGGTCATGCCAGTTTCCGAGTTCAAGTCCGAAATTTTTCATCCTGTTGTATACAGTTTTGGTGATTTTGTTGCTGTACCTCGATTGATAGATCATTTCGGCGATGTAACTGTTTTCTTTGTAACGAGTCCTGAAGCGGTGAAGGTTCTCGGGTTTTTCAAGGTCATACCTTTTTCGTTTCAGCTTCTCCATCGATTCATGCAGACGCCGGTAAAGATTATATTCAAGGTATTCATCGTCGAGGGGGTCAAGCGCCGATTCGATCTGCGCTGAGATCTCGGTTAATGTATCATAATCAAAATCGACGGATGCTTTGAAAAAAGTGTTCCGCTGGTTGTTGATACGGTTCTGGTAAAAGGCCTTGATGAGCGGGAAATATTGGCCGTATTCTTTTTCGATGTTTTCAACCAGTCCGATCTGGACCTGGTCATCGCGGATCGTCCCACCGGCTTTGAACATTTCTCTCATGGGCAGGATCAGTTTTTTCGAAAACAAAGGTTCTTCATAAATCCTGTCGAGCGCCCTGATGACAGACCTGATCCTTTTTACCGAAACCCTGTATTCATGGATTGCTTCCGGATCATATTCCACGACCGCTTTTTCCAGGTTATGCCTGAATTGTTCAAAATACTTGAACAGGTATGCTAGAATGACAGTTTTAATCGATTCCGGTTCGGTTTGTATCATAAATATTTTACCCTGGCAAGGCCATTTGTAAGTGGTAAATTTAATAAAATATTCAGAACCGGAATGTTAAAGAATTATTAAGAATTTAAATTTATTCAACCTGAACCATAATTTTTTCTGCAATGTTTAGGGCAGTGGTCAATGTGCTGAGATCAGCAGTCAGGCTTCCGTCTTTTCCCGAATAATGCCCATGGCCAATGGGTGCCATTTCAAACGATTTGACCGGTGAATTAAGATCGATGACCGCTTCATAAACCAGCGAAGGCTGACTGGAAGTTTTATAATTGAGATCGTCGGGAAATTTATTATTGGTCCAGAATTCATTCCAGTCCCACGATTGGTTGATCTCCATCAGCAGTTTGAAAACAGCGGGAGTTTGACCGGTTGATCTGCTTTGCAACTGGAAATTCCCGGTAGGGGTGGGGCCAGTCACCGCATCGGGCACTGGATTTTCCGGAGTAGGTATGTACAGGCCGTTTGCAGACTGGATGCCCCTCTTGTGCCCCCAATAAGGCAATGCCGCCGGCCGCTGGATCGCTCCTGCTTCCCACATGCCTTTTGACTTGTCCCCATGCTGGAAATTGCCTTTACCTATGGATTCGGCCACATAAAGTGTTTCAATGTATCGGCCGGAGGTGTCTTCAGTCCAAACCACCATCAGGGGATGGTTATGGCTTTCTCCCTTGACAAAATCCAGCCGGATCGAAATCCCCTGGCCATTTACATTGGTCTGAATAATCTCGACAGGTCCTGCATCAACGGTCTTTTTCGTACCCGAACAACGGTACCCGAGGGCCATCAATAAAGCACCTGATGCGAAGAGAAGAGCGAAAGAATATATCGTTAATTTCATATTTTCTGATTTATTATATTTCGACAATAATACCAATGGAAGGAAGAATAGTTCCTGATTCCGAATTGATTTGCCTTAACTGATAATACTGGTTGACCGGCGGATCAGCGTAAACTTTGTTACCGGCTTCATCGAGATTGGTGTAGTTCGGTGGATTTTCCGCCTTGAAATTGTATACGTTCTGGATATCAACATATAGGTTCAATGACCATTTTTTGAAAAAATAGGTTTTATCAACCCGGATATCAAGCTGGTGAAATGCCGCTAAACGTAATTCGTTGAACCGGTCATAATCCGGGTACTCTCTACCCCGCGCATCCCAGGCCGGAACATAGCTCGAGACTTCCAGGTCAGCAGCCGTATATGGGGATCCGCCCACATACCGCCATTTAGCCCCGATGTCCCAGTTCTTTTTAAAACTGCGAAGAACGGTAAAATTGATAATATTCCGGTTATCCCAGGCCGATGGGACGAAATCATTGTATTTATCCGTGAATTTACTGATGACAAAAGTGTATGACAGAATAAAATTAAAGCCAAGGAGTGATTTGTCCTGGGCCAGTATTTCAAATCCATAAGCCTGGCCATCGGAAACCGAAATGACTTCTTCGTCGCCAAAAGTCCCGTAACCGGCGCTTTTACTGGCAATATTGATCGAATCGCGCACCGAAAAAGGATAATCGCGGTAAAACTTGTAAAATCCTTCCAGGCTGACTTTGGCATCTTTTTTTGGCAGGTATTCAAATCCAAAAACAATATGGTCGGCCGAAAGGTATTTGATATCATTGTCCTGGTTTACAAGTTCTCCTTCATTATTGCGGAATCCGAATGTCGTGTAGGATGGCCGCTGGTAATACCTTCCCGTATTAAAATTCAGGAACCACGTTTCCGTCAGCGCGTACGACGCTGAGAGCCTTGGTGAGAACTGGTTCAGCAGGTTCGACATGCGGGGTGTGTAATTATTGGCGTCCATTCTCAGTCCCAACGACAATACCAACCTGTCTTTCAGGAGGTTCTTGCTCACCTGCCCGAAAGCATTCCACAGGAAAAGATTGATTTTTGAATCGTAGTCGATGGGAACATAAACATCATTAACATAAGCTCTCTGGAAGGTTTTATTGGTGTAATGGGCAAATTCGAGTCCACCTCCATATGTATATTTAAAGGTGCCTTTGCGGCTGGTATGTTCCACCCTGAGCTTATTCTCAGCTTCCTGTGAATTGTAATCATAATTCAGCGTATCGTTTTCATCGTTATTTTCATATTTATACGACCTGTTATTCAGCATATTCCGGCTTAAGATCACATCGGTAAAACCATTTTTGTGAAAGTGTTTATAAACCGCACCGACCGTGTATGACCATTGTTCATTGACAGGAAGGTAACCCAGGATATACCGCTGACTTTCATCCGGATCTTCAATGTTTAAATTCAGGTTGAATCTGTCGATAGAACCCAGGCCAATGAAGGACAGCTCATTTTTCTGATCAATGTTCATTTTGTATTTAACCAGGAAATCATCATAATTGGGAAGAAATGGCAGTCCCAGGACATCGAACAGGAATTGCAGGTATGAGCGGCGGTATGAGAGTAAAAACGTTGAGTTATCTGAAACCGGACCGTTCAGGGTCAGTGCCAGATCGGTTGCGCCTACCGAACCGCGGAATACCAGTTCATCCTTGTTGCCATCGATCAGCTTCATATCCAGCATCGAACTGAGGGATTTTCCTTTATCTGCCGGGAAAGCGCCTGAGATAAAGTCGACCTCGCGGATGAAATCGGCATTGATGATCCCGACAGGTCCGCCGGAAGATCCTTGCGTGCTGAAGTGATTCAGATTGGGGATCTCAATCCCGTCGAGGTAGAAAACATTTTCATTGCCGCCGCCACCCCTGACGATCACGTCATTCCTGAATGCCGGAGTAGAGGCAACCCCGGGAAGGATCTGGATCACCCTGGAGATATCACGGTTTCCGCCGGGATTTTTTTCAATTTCCGAAATCTGCAGTGTCCTGAGCGATAAAGGACTTTCCTCGGTCCTTGTAAACGGGGAGGCCTTCACCACAACTTCCTGCAATTCGAATTCCTTGGGCTTCATGGCAATGTCAATGAAAAATGTCTTGGCATTGGTCACCTGGAAATCTTCCGTAACCTTAAGCTCGTAACCGACAGCTGAGATGGCCAGTTTAACAAATCCCGGCTCAAGTCCCGTGAAGATAAAATTTCCGTCAAGGTCGGATGAAGATCCGATGGTAGTACCGAAAACAATAATATTGGCAAATGGAATCGCTTCATTATTGCTTTCATCGAACACCCTGCCTTTTATTGTTCCCTGCTGCGAAAATAAATACATCGGGAGAATAGCAGAGATGAACAGTATGAGTATTAGCTTTCGTTTCATTATTCGTTTGGCTGATTAATATTTTACTGAATACAAAAATATCTATCTTGTTTAATTTATTTTTGAAAAAGTTAAACGTTTTATTCTTTAAAATGTTCAAAAAAAATTATTCCAAAGCTTTTTTATAGGCTGAAAGAGCTTCATTCCTGGCTTTTGCATGGTCCACAATCGGGCGGGGGTACTTCGGCAAACCGTATTCCGGTATCCATTTCCGGATATAGTTTCGTTGAGGATCGAACTTATTGGTCTGCAGTTCTGGATTAAAGACTCTGAAATATGGGGCAGCATCACAACCCGTGCCTGCAGCCCATTGCCATCCTCCATTATTGGAAGCCAGTTCGAAATCGAGCAGTTTTTTCGCAAAATAGGCTTCTCCCCAACGCCAGTCGGTTAACAGATTTTTCGAAAGAAAACTTGCAGTGATCATCCTGACCCGGTTGTGCATATATCCGGTACTGTTAAGTTCCCTCATTCCCGCATCCACGATCGGGTAACCGGTCAAGCCGGCACACCAGGCTTCAAATTCGGCTTCGTTGTTTCGCCATAAGATTCCATCATACCGGGCTTTAAATGAGCGTTTTGCGGCATATGGAAAATGCCAGAGGATCATCATGTAGAATTCGCGCCAGATCAGTTCATTGAGGTAGACTTCATTGAGTTCGGCAGCTGCCTTTGCCAGTTGGCGGATGCTGATAGTTCCGAACCTCAGGTGAACACTCAACCTTGTCGTACCTATGATGGACGGAATATCCCTGGTCATGTGATAATCCCTGATCAACTCCGGGTTTATTTCCCTGGAAGGGATTATGATTTCCGTCTTATAAAAGCCGATTTCCTCTAATCCGGGTAAAGGAAAAGGCTGAATTTTAATGAAATTGTCCTGGAGACTTTCGGATGGGTATTGAGAAATCCCCGATTCATAAAACCTGGCCTTCCATCTATTAGAATAAGGTGTAAAAACCGTATAAGGATCCCCGGATTCTTTCATCACCTCATCTTTTTCGAAAATGACCTGGTCTTTATATGATTTAAACTGAATGCCCCTGGAGGACAGCAAATGGGCTATATTTTCGTCGCGTTCCCTGGCGTAGGGCTCGTAATCATGGTTTGCAAAGACTTTAACCGGCGAATAAGTCATGATCAATTCGTTGAAAACATTTTCCGGTTTACCGTACTTGACCAGGATTGAACTTCCTGTTTTTTCAAGATGAAGCTTTAGCTTTCTTATTTCTTCATGGATAAAAAAGATTCGTTTGTCATGACGGTCTTCAAGTTTTTCCAGGATATGTTCATCAAAAATGAAAACAGGAAGGATTGGAAGCCCGGCACTGAGGGCATGATAAAGTGCCGTATTATCTTCAATCCTAAGATCTCGCCGAAACCAGAATATATTGATCATGACAAATTTTACTAAATCTCCAGATCCCTGAGTGCACTCTCCAGAGTGGAATGGTTGAAAATGAAACCCTCATTTAACACTCTTTGCGGGTATATGTTCTGGCTGGCCAGAACCGTTTCTCCGGCCATTTCACCCAGTGCAGTTTTCAATAACCAGCCGGGGATTCTTAGCCAGGCCGGTTTTCCGGTTAAAAGGCTGATGGTGCGCATGAACTTTTCCATGGTCACGGCTTCCGGTGCCGTTAAATTATAGACTCCGGCAGACCGGTTGTTTTCCAGCAGAAACCTGATGGCCCGAACCTGGTCAGTTATATGGATCCACGACATCCACTGGCGCCCTGAACCAAGGATTGCACCACTCCCGAACCTGTAAGGAAGCATCATCTTTTCCATCAGGCCGCCATCCCTGGCAAGCACCAGTCCTGTCCGTATCCGGATCATCCTTGATACCAGATCTTCAGCCGGTTTGACAGATTGCTCCCATGCCTCGGTCAGTTTTGCGATAAAGCCGGTTCCTGCCTGACCGTTTTCACCGGTTACCGTATCGATCCGTGTTCCATAAATGCCGATGGCTGATCCCTGGATCAATACAGACGGTCTGGGCGAACTCATTTTAAGGGCTTCTGCCAGTATTTTTCCCGTATTTACGCGGCTTTGAATGATCAGGCTCTTTCGCCTTGATGTCCAGCGGCCTGCCGAAATATTTTCCCCTGCGAGGTTTATTACGGCATCTGTTCCTGATATCAATCCGGCCAATTCGCCGCTTGATTGGCCATCCCAGTAGTGAAGTTCGGTGTTTTCGCCAAGGATATCCCTGGCTTTGGCCAAATTCCTTGATAAAGCTACCGGTTGGTGGTTATTGTCACCAAGTTCTTTCACAAGGGCTTTACCAATTAGCCCGCTTGCGCCAATGATTAAAGTTCTCATCACGTAAAAACAGTAAATTTACCGAAAAATATATCATTCTGCGGGGCATCACGTGAAAACCTCAGTCAAATATCGTGAAATCTGGATCATCGCTTATCCGATCATCATTGGCAGCGTTGCCCAGAATTTACTCAACATCACGGATACGGCGTTTTTGGGAAGGGTTGGACAGGTTGCACTGGGAGCAGGCGCCATCGGGGGGATTTTTTACCTGATCAATGTGATGCTGACCTGGGGATTCGGCATCGGCACCCAGATCATCATCGCCCGAAGGAACGGGGAGCGGGCTTTTTCAGAGATCGGGCGCACATTTCAGCACGGATTCTATTTCCAGTTGCCGCTTGCTTTGACTTTATTCAGCCTGATGCAGTTCTTCTCCGGTGATATCATGAAATATATCATCCAGTCGGATGCCGTATATGAGTCAACCCGGGAATACATCAGATTCAGGTCGTATGGCATTTTCTTTGCCAGCATCAACATGCTTTTCCGCGGTTTTTACATCGGGATCACCCGGACAAAAATCATTACATGGACGACCATTCTCATGGCTTCGGTCAATGCTGTGCTCGACTATGGGCTGATTTTTGGCCATTTTGGATTGCCTGAAATGGGCATCGGAGGCGCTGCACTGGCTTCCTCCATTTCAGAATGTTCGGCCACGATCTTCTTTGCAATATTTACATTCTTCAGGCTGGATGCAAAGAAATACAACTTCTTCCATTTAGCACGGTTTGATGATTCACTCTACAGGAGGATCATCCGGGTAGCTTTGCCGATGATGATGCAAAACTTTGTTTCCATGGCTGCCTGGCTGGCTTTTTTTCTTTTCATCGAAAAGCTGGGTGAGCAAGCCCTGGCGGTGTCTAACATTGTGCGTAGTTTTTATGTTATCCTGATGATGCCGATGTGGGGCTTTTCTTCCGCTACCAATGCCCTGGTCAGCACACTGATCGGGCAGGGAAAGGAACAGGAGGTGCTGTCGCTGATCCTGAAGGTGGTCAGGCTTTGCAGCCTGATGGTTTTTATTATTGTTACATTGGGGATCATTTTTCCGGAATTAGCGCTGAGAATATACACTATTGACCCGGTCATTATTGCAGCTTCGTTACCGGCCATGTATGTGGTCAACCTGGCAGCCATGCTTCATGCAATAGCCTTTGTGTTTTTCAGCGGGGTTTCAGGTACCGGAAAAACCCAGGTTGCATTTTTCATTGAATTCCTGGTGATTATTGTTTACCTTGGAATTGCATTTATTCTGGCTGATGTAATGAGGACCCAGGTTTATATCGTCTGGATGTCAGAGTATTTTTATGCTTTAATGCTGGGTATAATAAGTTATATCTACCTGGCCAGCGGCAGATGGAAGTCCACCAGGATTTGATGGTTTAAATAAAGTCTTTCACCACAATGGGTGAAATGATAGACAGATCAGTTATTACCGATCACTGCCCTAACGTAGCCTGGCATATACGGCAGGGGGTGTTATGGATGTGTCCATCCGTGTCTCGATGATATCCTGGTAATCTTGTAGAAAGCGGGAGAGTTTGCCGTACTGCAGTCCTCTTTGCCGGAGATATGTGCCCAATTCTGCAAGATTTGCCCATCCTTGTTCATTGGCACAACTGTTAACCCCGTCCTTTAAAATGGCGATTAATTCGGAATGCGTCATGGTTTAAATTTTAAAGAATTGTTAACGTAAAACACAAATATACGAAATAAAAAGACAAAAGTCCAGAGGCTTTTTATATTCAGTATGACCTAATAAACAGATAGATGAATTAATTGTTCAGATTTATTCCGGCTGGCTGAACAAATCGGTTTGCCCGCTTATTTTAAATGACCTGCGGTGGATGGGAGAATTTCCAAAAGTTAAAACAGCCTTACGGTGCTGCGCCGTCGGATATCCTTTATTCTTTTTCCAGAAGTACTGGGGAAATTCAGCATCCAGGTTAATCATGAATTCATCACGGTAGGTTTTTGCCAGGATGGAAGCCGCCGCTATGCTGAGAAAGGTCGCATCGCCTTTAATGATGCACCTGTGCGGTATGCCAGGATAAGGATGGAACCGGTTGCCATCCACCAGGATGAATTGAGGCCGAACGGATAATTGATCCAGTGCCTTATGCATGGCCAGGATAGAAGCATTCAGGATGTTGATCTCGTCAATGGTTTGATGATCAACCCGGGCGACTGCCCATGAGATGGCATCTCGTTCTATTTCGGCCCTGAGTTTCTCCCGCTGAATGGTAGTAAGCTTCTTGGAATCGGTCAGCAGGTTATGGGTGTAATTTTTAGGTAAAATAACAGCGGCAGCAAAAACCGGACCCGCAAGGCATCCGCGACCGGCTTCATCACAGCCGGCTTCGACCAGGTCTTCTGTCAGACAGGATCTAAGCATTGAAAAAGTGCAGGTAATTGTTAAGGATCACCAAAAGCAGAAAAATCAGCAAACCGATCTCATTCAGCAGTGATTTTTTAAAAAGTTGATAATAATGGGCGATCATAATGCTTGCCGGTAAAAAAATGAGGGTATTGTAATCAACATTTCCATGAATGATGATGAGGGGGAGTGAAAATATCATCAGCCAGTTCGTTGCCGACATTTTCTTTCGGAAATTGATGTTAAATGAGCCCAATGTTGAAGAAATCCTCATAAATGCCGGTAACAGCATGAATATTATAAAAATGCTCCAGATCACTAACTGCAGGACTTCCTTGTTCAGTATAAAGTTGAACAGATGACGAAAATAGTCAGCATAAGTGGTCAATGCATTTTCCACCTGGTCAGTCCAGAAAAAGTACAGGAATAAATACAAGAAAGGCAGGATAAAGGCAATCACCGAGATAATCAGGTTTCTGCCATTGAAAATGCCATAAACCAACAGGGTCATCCAAATGAAAATGAACAGTATAACGGCCGGAGGATAGATCATTGAAATGACTGCAATTAGAATACTTGCATTAAACACTTCCATGTAATTCTCAGGTTCATCGTTCATTTTATATATGGTATGAAGGAACCAGGTGAGGAAAGGCAACGCCAGGATCAACGGATAGGAGCTCAGTGCGTGCGGATTTCCTGCCATGAACAGAATAAAAAGGAAAGCGGGAAGGATATTGTTTTTAGGCGTCAGGTCATGAAAAACCAGGATGTTATTCAGGGTCAGTGCAGAAATCAGGACCATGGCCACGGCGGCAGCAGGCCCTGCCGGTTCCCACATCCTGAGAATATAATGCGCCAGATTATACAACGGTGTGATGAGTGATGGTTCCTCCGGTAATCCCGGGTTGGCAAGAAATCCGGGGATCCACAGCACAGCTGTGATCAGCACCAGAAAAAAGTACTGGATGAGAAAGCTGGACCGGAAAAATTTAATCAGCATGCTTCTATTATATTTTTTTCCAATATTCGGATACTACATCAGGTCTTTTCCCAGATCCCTTCGAAAATATTTGTTTTCAAAGTTGATCAGTGCTGAATTTTTATAAGATGTATCAAAAGCATGAACCAGGGAATCTCCTAAAGAAGTCACGGCAATGACCCTTCCGCCATGAGAGCGTATTCCTTCATTGTAAACCGTTCCGGCGTGAAAAACCAGGCTGTTTTTAACAAGGTCAATTCCTGATATAAGTTTATTTTTTTCATAATTGCCCGGGTAGCCTTGTGAAACCAGCATAACCGTTGCTGCAAAGCGGGGATCGGTTTCAATGGTGTGCTGATGAAGGGTTTGATTCCCGACAGCGACGAATAGCTCAAGCAGATCGTTTTTGATCCTCGGGATGACCGATTCGGCTTCCGGATCACCCATCCTGGCATTGTATTCAATAACGAACGGATCACCGTTGACATTGATCAGGCCGAAGAATATAAAACCACGGTAATCAATATTTTCTGCAATCAGTCCGCGATGCGTAGGAGCGATGATCCGTTCTTCGACTTTCTTCATAAAAGCCTCATTGGCGAATGGCACCGGTGAAACCGATCCCATACCGCCGGTATTGGGCCCGGTATCCCCTTCGCCGATTTTTTTATAATCTTTCGCCGAAGGCAAAATGAGGTAATGTTTTCCGTCGGTAAGCGTAAACGCCGACATTTCAATACCCGAAAGAAACTCTTCGATGACGACTTTACCACCGGCATCACCAAATTTTTCAGTGATGAGCATGTCGTGAAGTTCCTGCCGGGCCGTATCCAGGTCAGGGCAGATCACAACCCCTTTTCCGGCCGCAAGACCATCGGCTTTCAGCACAAATGGCGGATTCATTTCAAGCAGGAATTGGCAGGCTTCTTCATATTCTGTCCTGGAGAAAGTTTTATACCGGGCCGTCGGAATTTGATAGCGTTGAAGAAATGCCTTGGCAAAATCCTTGCTTCCTTCCAGCATGGCCGCATCTTTTTTGGGACCGATGACCGGAATGTTTCTGAGGACCGGATCGGCCAGGAAAAAATCATGGATGCCTTCCACAAGGGGAACTTCAGGGCCGACGACTACCATGCTTATGTTTTTATCCAGGACCAGATGTTTTATTCCTGTAAAATCTGACACGGATACGGGGATATTGGTGCCTTCGGCGGAAGTACCGGCGTTTCCCGGGGCAATGTACAATTGATCAAGAAGGGGGCTTCGCCTGAGTTTCCACGCCAGTGCGTGTTCCCTTCCGCCACTGCCAATGATTAAAACATTCATGCTGAAAAATTAAAGATTACTTGAATCAAGCGCTTTTTCCATCGATTGCCAGAGCCGGTCTGCTGTTTTCTGCCAGTTAAAAACCTGCCGGCGGACGCGTGCCTTTTCATTCAGTGCTTCCCGGATACCAGGCTCGGTGGCAATTCTCATCATCCCTTCGGCGATCGACTTCACGGAAAAAGGATCGGTCAGAATGGCCGCATCTCCGGCCACCTCCGGCATCGATGTGATGTTGGAGGTGATCACAGGCGTTTCACAAAAAAATGCCTCCAGGATAGGAATACCGAATCCTTCGAAATAAGATACGTAAGTAAGGGCAGCCGCTGATGAGATCACACGGTTTAGCTCTACAGGATCAAGACGGCCGCAAAAGTCCACATCATTCTGATGTTTCATTTTCTCAAAAGCTTCTTTGATCTGGCTGGTCCACCATTTCTTATGGCCGATTATCAGCAGTTTCATCTCAATTTTGCTTTCCTCGCGGAACAGGTCGAATGCCCTGAACAGGTTGGCCAGGTTTTTACGGGGATGAAGGGCACCGACAAAAACAAAGTACGGCAAACCGCCGGTATATTTCGCCCTGACCAGGAACTTCTCCGAATCCGGCAGGGGAGAGTAGCGCTCGTTGGCGCCATTATACACGACATCGATTTTTTCAGCAGGTATCTTATACTGATTGATGATATCGCTTTTTGAGAACTCGGAAACCGTTGCTATGCGGCAGGCTTTCCGGGCGTACTGTGGAAAATAATGACGGTAAAAGGTCCGCTCCGGATATGGCAGATCATCGGGATAATGCTCGAAATTGAGGTCGTGGATCACGTGCATCGATTTCACCGGTGTGGACAATGACAGGTACCCATCGGGAGAGAAAAAAAGATCGGGTTGTATCTTTTTCAGGGCTCTCGGGATGGATTTTTCAAACCACAGGTAATACAACAGCGGATGCCTGGCCTGCGGCGGGATGACCACCGGGGTGATATTATCCGAAAAAATAAAAGACTCGTCAAACTGCCGGTCAAATATGAAATAGAATTGATGCTCGCGATGCTGTGCCGTGATTCTTTTCAATGTTTCATACGAAAACCAGCCGATACCTTCCAGCTTGTTTTTTAATAATAATCTCGTATTTACCGCTATTTTCAAATCAT
>AMWB02138999.1_pt2 | contig 62483 bp, 53 predicted proteins | sample 200311 | NCBI WGS metagenome assembly AMWB02 (sample SAMN02737377, study PRJNA173069) | bioreactor metagenome | biome: anode biofilm in microbial fuel cells | place: USA: California | collected 2010-12-16 | reverse complement strand
GTGTTACTGTGATAAATTGTAAATATCACCCCTTTGTTCCAGTAGCCTTCCATCCCGATTTTATCCCTCAGTCTGGCATTGAAGTAGTATTCAAACTCCTGGCTGCCGGCATCCGCAACCGCATCCATCAAAAGCTGAAATACATTATGGTAAGACCACCTGGTCCCTGCATCGGCAAGATATGTCAGGTTCTGTTTAATTACGAGGTTGTTTGCATCATTGATGCCGGAGGTCATTGAGAGAAGATGCCAGAGCGTTATTAAATTTTCCTTTTCGGCCGGTTCACTGGTCCAACCTGTACCCAGATAATCAGAAACCTTATCATTAATATCCAGCAATCCTTCCTGCTGGGCTATGCCTGTTACGGTTGCAACCAATGTTTTACCGGCGCTGTTCCATTGCCAGGTTGTTGCTGCGGTATGTCCGTTAAAATACTCCTCCAGTACTATCCGCCCGTTGACAAGAATCATGAAGGATCTGGTATTCTTCTGAATCAGGAAATCCTTTAAAGGCTGAACGGCACTTTCATTCCAGCCCAAACCTGAGACTGACCTTGTATCCCATTCATTACCTGAAGGAAAATACATTGAATCATCAGGTTGGTCATCATCGTCGTATTTATTGCATGCAGCCAATGGAAGCAATAGCAGCAACAGGACATTTACGTATTTCATATGATTACCGGATTACTGTTCGCAGATCATTTTACAATTATACGGCTGGAGTCATAAATTGTTTAGTGTGCGACATAATTTTCCGGTATAGGAGGCTGACAATTATCCTTTATAGAGCGGGGAGTGTTTCCATGCAGCCGGTAATTCTCTCCATCCTGTTTACTTCCCCGTGCTCCGATATTGTTCCTTGCTTCCTCCAGGTAAGGCAAGGGCGAAACGAATTCAAATTCATGTGAAACGCCAAAGAACATGTTAAGCAGATTCAGGTGCCCGGCTCCTATTATCAGTAAAATCCTGTCGTCTGCTGTATGTGGTATCCGCTGGATGTTCCGGAATATTCTCAGATTTCTGTTGAACCATCTCCCGGTCTCAAAGTCAACACCTGTAAAATCACCGGGATTCTCCTCGTATTTAAACGGGTTTAATAGATAGATCGCCAGACTCTCCTTGATGACCTCAGGCTTGTTGCATTCGTACAGGGCATCAATTATTCCGGATATTCTTTCACCAGTTGGCGATGTGCCGTATATTGAATCCCTGGATTTCATAAACCAGTCTTCAAATTTTGCCGACCTGATGCTGTCATTGAAAATTGCAAGTATCTCATTGTAATGTTTTCCGAAGTCGTTGACACAATGGATCTTATCCAGGTTCAAATCCTTGCCTGTCCGGAACGCAAGCTGATCAACCTCATCTTTTCCCAATATCAGGTTCCCGGATTTGTACAGTATGAACAGAGAGTCAATCCTGCGCTGCTGTTCGGGGAGCACTTCGACGGCAATTATAGTAGGATTATATTCTTCAATGGCTCCGCAGATAGCAATTATCTCTGACTGGTAAGGTTCTTTGAGCACGGAAATCTGGTTTTTCTCTTCTGTTTTGACTGCATCAAGATTATGATAGGCAAAATGGAAAACACCCAGTGTCATGATTTTTGCCCGGACAAGGGTCTCAGGGACCTGTCCTGATAATACATTTGCCAAAAGCAGGCTGCATAGAAGTCCGAAAAATTGCTTCATGGTCAGATTTGTTGGTGGATTGTACAATAAAGACTGCCGGCTTTCTGAATTGTCTCAAACTTTGCTACAATATTTTTTGCGAGTCCAGGGGACGAAAAGAAAGAATAGATTGGGTTATGTAAAAAATAAAAACCGGAGGCGTGTTAAAGCCTCCGGCAGTGCAAATATGTAATCTCTAAAAAGTGTTGCAGTTGCTTCTGATGCCAGGATCAGGACTGCTTTGCGTACTGAACCTCGCAGAAGATACGGACATCATCACTGACAAGAACGCCTCCTGCCTCAAGTGCCGCGTTCCAATTCAGCCCCCAATCCTTCCGGTTGATCTTGCCGCTGATACTGAACCCGGCCTTGGTATTTCCCCAGGGATCCTTGCCTACCCCTCCGACTTCAACATCAAGCACTGCAGGCTTTGTGACTCCCCTGATTGTAAGGTCACCGGTCAGCTTGTAGTTTTCATCGTCTATCTTTTCAAGTCCTGAGCCGGTGAAGGTCAGTACCGGATAGTTCTCCGAATCGAAGAAATCGGCGCTCCTGAGATGAGCATCCCTCTGTTCTGCATTGGTGAATATGGATGCTGTGTTTGCCTCGAAACTGATTTTTGCTGTGGTAAAATCGTCTCCGCTGGTCTCAACCTCGGATTTGAATTCCTTGAAACTGCCTGTCACCGTGGTAATCATCAAGTGCTTTACCTTAAACTGTATTTCGCTGTGAGCGGGATCTATCACCCATTTTGTTGTTTCCATGGTTATATTTTCTGTTTTTGTTAAACATTTCTGGTTCTGAGAATAAAACAACAAACAGGCCGGATTGTTTAATGTAAAGTGCACAAAACCAGGGCCGCAGTTTTCAGTCTTCAGTCTATAGTTGGCAGTCGCCAGCTCAAAAGCCTGCGGCGGAGGTTGGTCTGGGAAGCTGGTGGAGGACTGGTATTTAGGGGGATGCATTTTGCAATTCTTATCGCTCTACGAGCGATGTCCAATGCATGCAATTATGTGTTTCACTCTTGCCTCAGATGGTGTACCGTACCCCAGTCATGGCCTCTGACACCTCCCAAAGCTTTGCAGCCAGATCGGGCTTGTACAGCCTGGCGGGATCATTCGTCAGCACAGGATAGCCCTTTGTGTTCCCGGGGCCGTCAGGACCGATGTACTCTCCGCCTCGCAGGTCGGGATGAGTTGCAGCATATAGAGTAGGAAGAGCTCCCCTGGATGCGGGCTGGGCTACTATACCCATCATGGCTTTCATGATCCTACCCGTCTCCTTTCCCGAACCGCGGGACAGAAGATTGGTGACACTGATACCGGGATGACAGGCAACGCTTATGGTTGATGCCCCTGCAACTTCCAACCGGTTCTGCAATTCCATGGCAAACAAAAGATTGGCGAGTTTGCTCTGACGGTAGAAAGTCATCGGGCTATAACCCTTGGAGCCGTCAAGATTGTCAAACCGGATTTGTGCCCTGCGCGCAGCAATGCTGCTGATTGTTACTATACGTGACAGCGGAGTGGCCAGCAACAGCGGCAGAAGATGCGCAGTCAATGCAAAAGGTCCGAGATGATTGGTCCCGAACTGCAGCTCAAACCCATTTTTGGTCTTGCTGTATGGCGGAATCATCACACCGGCATTGTTTATCAGCACATCCAGCCTGTCAAAACGGGCAGCAAAGCTGACAGCAAACTGCCTGACAGATTCGAGGTCGGCCAGATCGAGATGCATAACCTCAACGGAAGCATCCGGGTGCTTCTCCCTGATCTTCGCTGCAGCCCTGTCACCCTTGTCCGTATTCCTCACGGCAATCACCAGGTCCGCCCCTTTTGACGCCAGCGTTCCGGCTGCTGCAAAGCCAATCCCGTGGTTTGCACCGGTTATTAATATTCTCCTGCCATTAAGCTCTCCGATCAGGTCAGATGTCCATTTACTCATATCAGATATTCTAAAAAAAAGAACAGCCAGTGGCTGAAATTCACGGCAAATATAAGAAAAAAGTTGGCCCGGTTTCCGGAACCGACCTGAATCGTTCTGCCACAACAGAGTATGTTACAGACTGACTGAATAGGTAATACCCAGCAGGTTCTCAAAAGGGGGTTTGGTCACCCGGCTGTCGTTATAGATATACTCCAGCCCGAATGTGTGCTTCTTGTTCAGGGTGTACTCTACTCCGAACATCGTCCTCCACTTATCAACCGTATATTCGTTCGGATCGAAAAGCAGCAGTTGCGTCTCAGTCTTCACATAGGGCCTGAGGGGAATCCCCCTGATATCATAGTCAAGTTCAAGCCTTACCCTCTGGTACCATTGCGGATCTTCATCTTCCGGATCTTCGATGTAGGTCATGAACTGCTGCTGAATACGATACCTGATACCAAAGGTGAACCTCGCAACGGAGGGTGCTGTGACTTTTATCTGTGCGAACCAGCGGTGGCGTGCATGGTATTTGCCGTCCTTCTCCTCCTGCCCGATGAACCTGTAATAAATGCCTGCATTGAAGTAGTCATTGAACTTATATCTCAATCCCGGCTCGAAGTAAAACTTTTCTATGTTACGCGCATTCTCATTGGTCCTGATGCTTGTCTCAAAGTCGGCCCGGAGTCCTTTCCATATCTTCTTGTCAGCCTTCGCCTCATACCATATCCCATAATCAGTAGTCTGCCCCGCCGCAATCGCGGAGAGCAGCAATGCAAACAGTATAACCGTTCCCCTTTTAATCATCGTCATTATCATCCGGTTTTATGAATCCGTTCTGGTCAGCGAGGTTGACGTCACGTCCCTTGTCTTCATAATATATTATCATCCTGCAGGTATCCTTCAGGAAGTTGATAGCACCAATTTCAACCTTCTTTATCTCTTTTAACCCGGTACGTTCCCGGAGGTCAGCTATCAGTTCATCATATTTTTCCGGCACTATGAGATTGATCTTTTCGTAGACAATAGCCTTGGATGAGACATGTCTGAGGAGCCAAATCTTCTCCAGACCCAGGGTGATGAGTATTACAGCAAGATTGGCAAAGATTATTTCAATCATGCTTGTACCGGCTGTAAGGGCATTTATAACTGATATCCCGATGACCAGGAAGAGATATGTCATCTCCTTGATTGGCATGGGATTGGTCCGGTACCTGATAATACCGAAGATGGCAAAAAGACCGAGTGCAAATCCTATCTGCAAACTGACGCTCTCCAGGAGATAACAGAGCAGGAACACCACGCTGGAGATAAGCATGTAGGTGAACAGGTAGTCTTTCCTCCTGGTAGTGGTATAATAAAGCCAGCGCACAATGATGAGCATGACCACGAGATTGATGCCAAACCGCAACAGCAGTTCCGGCATTCCGGAAAAGCTGAACATCCCCTGGTTAGCCAATTCAGTGCTGCTGACGGGCAGCGTCATTCCTGTAATATTCATCCCTTATCCTGTTAATGAGTAAAAATTTCGGTTTAAGATTATTCTGTCTGGGAGCCTTGTTGACAAGGGCCATTCCGGTTGCATACTTGCTGAATCCTGTACTGCGTACACCAAGCTCCTTCAGCCTGGCAAAAAACGGAGACATGGAGGTTGACTTCCCGCTCTTGATCTCTGCAATAGCCAGAAAAGGCATCCTGACGCTGTCGCCTTTCAGGTTGTTCCATCCGATATTGTAATCGATGGTGATCCTCTCTGCTCTTTCGAGACTGACCAGTGTGATGCGCGTAAAGGCAGTATTTATGACTGGCTTGAGCGATACTGCCCGGGGAGAGATCAATTCATCAAGAAATTCCCTTGACTGTTCGATGTGATTCATGTCTCCGGGTTCCTTTTCGACGCGCGACTTGGAGGTGCGGCCCTTGTTCGACTTCTGTTTCACCTCCAGGAATGTAAGACCGTTTGACTCGTAGGTTCTGATCCTTACCTTGGTACGGTTGAGCTTCCCGGTAACATGCTGGATATAGAAAAGCAGATCAGGGGTATCGAAATAAACTGTCTTGTAGGAGAACTCGCGCTGTCCGGCTATCTCAAGGGTACTGTAGTATGGCCGTACCTTCCTGAGCAGGTCCGTCAGCTTGCCGGCTGAAAACAGGTATTTGGTGTCAATGCGGTTCATATACCTGACACAGGCGATGCCGTCAAGGCCCACAGGATTATATCCTTTCAGTATCTCTTCTCTTTCCGACAATTCACAAAATCAAAACACGCACAAAGATAACAGACTTTACCATGGTTGAAAGCCCGGAAAATCCTGCCGTTACAATTAAGTAAAAACGGCAGGTGACTGCATAATATTACATTTCTTGTCAATCTCCCCCGGCATGCTGAATTTCAACCGGGGTCCGGAAAAGGCAGAGCATTGAGATCAGAATCCCCTGAACCATGCCTGAAACTTGTCACCCAGCCAGGGAACAGGCCTCATTTCACCCTGTATTGACCAGATGAATGACATCAACCAGCCTACGAACAGCAGGATGCTTCCGACAGCCCAGACAGCCGGACCAACAACAGGTAATACCCGCAGAATCGTAAGTCCCAGCCAGACTATTATGAAGCCGAGATTCTGCCTGATGTAGTAACTGGCAAGCTCCTCCTTTTTGTTTGAATTAACAATCAGGGCAATAATCCACCCGATGACAAACAGGTGTGATACTAAGGCCTTAGTCTTTGCATCCATGATGTTTTGATTTAGGTTTATTAAAAATAGACATAATTGAATAATTGAAATGCACTGAAGGAAAAATTTCGGTTAAACCTGCAGGATTGAGAAGATGGAAACAGCGAATGTTTATTTTTGTCGCTTATATTTTTTACGGGCATGGACTACATTGCTTCCCATACAGGTGAATTTGCCGCTCTGGCAGTGGCGATCTTCTGGACTATCACCGCACTCGCGTTTGAATCAGCCAGCCGGAAGGTGGGCTCACTCACGGTCAACATACTCAGGCTGAGCCTGGCCTTCTTCTTTATAGGATTCTATACTCTCATCTCACGCGGTCACTTCCTGCCAGTAGATGCAAGCATGCACAACTGGCTTTGGCTGGCACTGTCGGGAGTGATCGGGCTGGTGCTGGGAGATTACTACCTGTTCCGGTCATACCCGCTCATCGGCTCTCGGTTCTCAATGCTCATAATGACACTTGCACCACCGCTGGCTGCCATCTTTGGTTATTTCATCCTCGGGGAGTCGCTGAATATAATGCAGATAACCGGGATGATCATAGTAATCTTCGGGATCAGCCTTGCCATCTTCAATAAACCGGTAAGGGGTGAAAGGCTCTCATTCAAGATAGCTCCGGCGGGACTGCTGTTTGCATTCATCGGTGCCCTGGGGCAGGGGCTTGGCATAGTGCTCAGCAAATACGGGATGGAAGGCTATGATCCATTTGCCTCCACCCAGATAAGGATCATCGCCGGGGGAATAGGATTTTCCATCATAATCACTGCCTTACGCAGATGGGGCAATGTGGCGTCGGCAATAAAAAATCCTCCTGTAATGAAAGCCCTGACGCTGGGAGCATTCTTCGGACCGTTCCTGGGGATATCCTTTTCTCTGCTGTCTGTAAAACATACACAGGCCGGGATAGCATCAACAATCATGGCAATAGTTCCGGTACTGATCCTCGCCCCGGCGGCATGGATTTACAAGGAAAAGATCACTGCGGTGGAGATTGCCGGAGCAATCATCAGCGTGGCGGGAGTAGCCTTTTTCTTTATATGATTACTGTTTCCCCAGACCCTTGGTTATCGAGTTAAGGAGCATACCGTCAATATCCTCGGGGTATTCCCAGAACATAACACCACCCAGTCTTTTTTCCTAAGGCAATTGATAAAAGTTTTGACAATTGAATGCGGTTAAAACAATCACGTGCCACCATTTGCGTTATCCGTTATATTTGTTCCGGAAACAATCCCCGGAATTTATGACAGAAAAGGAATTTGACATCCAGGTCAGGCAGCTGTTTGATGATCACGAGAAGCTCATAAACAGGCCCAATGCAAAGAAGGAAGGCGGCAACGGCATCTTCGACAGGTACCTCCATCCCATAATCACGCGTGACCATACCCCGGTCTTCTGGAGGTATGATCTCGATTACCGGGCCAATCCCCTTACTATGCCAGCTCAGATACAAGGATGCACGCAGCAACGACGACAATGGATAAACTGATTGATTATGTGATGAATACGCCTGAAGATGCAGGACGTACACAGTTATGTGCCGTACAGCGTGATCAGATGATTAAAAATAACATGAAAATAATGGCTGAAAAATATCCGTATGTCAGATTTTGATTTAAGTTTGCGCCTCAAATTACGGGCATCAGTTTCAGCACCTGAAAAGAAGCTGTGAATAACTCAGGTTCAGACAGGTTATGAAATTGAAAACCAGATATTATAATGCAGTTTTAGCATGTTAATATCTTTTGTCCTGAGTAGAAACCGCAGGTTAACCAATTAATAACTTAGCGAAAATTTTATGAAACATTTTAATAACCAAAACGAATAATTAACAACCAGAAAAAAAGGTAATTCATTTTACCGAAGTATGAACGCTAACAGAAAAGAGGCAACGGCTGCTCGTGTTGAGAGCCGCCTCATGGGTTGTTCTTCTGACGAAGAACCTGGCGCGGGTACCATGATCTTCCCGCAGATCGGATCCCACGATCGTTTAGTTAGCAACCGGAGTTCGGAATTCATACGCCGCTACTTCCCTCTTGCAAATTCACAATCCTGGAATGACTGGCGCTGGCAACTGCGCAATTCTTTCACCACTGCTGAGGCATTGTCTCGTGTCATGACACTGACAGATGATGAGATACATACCCTCAACAGTCTGAAGGGCAGGCTGCCGCTCAGGATCACCCCCTACTACCTGTCGCTCATCTATGATTCAGAGCCATGGTCACCGCTGCGTCGAACCATGATTCCTACCAGTGATGAGCTGCTGGTAACCGAGGCCGAAAAGGCTGACCCTCTGAATGAGATGGGCAACAGTCCGGTTCCCGGGATCATACACCGTTATCCGGACAGGGCCCTGTTTACCGTGACACAGTTCTGCTCCTCCTACTGCAGGTACTGCACCCGTTCCCATTCAGTCGGGAAGCTGGGTCATCTCACCAGGGGAGAATGGGAACTGGCATTCGAGTATCTCAGGGAGCACACCGAGGTACGTGATGTCATTATCAGCGGAGGTGATCCGCTGACAATGAATGACAGCAAACTGGAATACCTGCTCTCCAGCCTGAGGGCCATAAAGCATATCGAGATACTGAGGATAGGCACCAAGGTGCCGGCAGTACTGCCGCAGCGAATCACACCGCAGCTGGTGAACATGCTCCGCAGGTACCACCCGCTCTTCCTCAGCGTTCACTTCACCCATCCTGATGAGATGACACCCGAGACCCGCAGGGCATGCGAGATGCTTGCCGATGCAGGGATGCCGCTGGGAAGCCAGACCGTCCTGCTCAAGGGTATAAATGATGACCCGGCCACCATGAAGAGTCTCATGCACAAGCTTCTCACAGTGCGCGTAAGACCTTACTACATATACCAGTGTGACCTGATACCGGGCTCAAGCCACTTCAGAACCACAATTGAGACGGGTATTGATATTATAGAGAACCTCCGTGGCCATACCAGCGGCTATGCAGTACCGCAGTTCGTGGTTGACGCCCCCGGTGGCGGCGGCAAGATACCCATCCTGCCCCATTATGTGGTGGAAAGCGGCCCTGAAAAATGGGTCCTGAGAAACTATAAAAATAACCGCTACACTTACCCCAACAAAAAGTAGGTAAGGAATGAAGATAGGACTTACGTATGACCTCCGCTCGTGGTACCTCGAGCGCGGTTATACCATGGATGATACGGCTGAGTTTGACAAGGAGGAAACAGTGGTCGCCCTTGAGAATGAGCTTATACGTCAAGGCTGCCAGACAGTACGCATCGGGAATATATTTCAGCTGGTTGAAAAGCTGGCAGCCGGTGAACGCTGGGACATGGTCTTCAATATCGCCGAAGGACTCTGTGGTGACGGACGTGAGTCCGTAGTGCCGGCTCTGCTGGACCAGTACAGGATTCCATACGTATTCAGCGGACCGGTTGTTATGGGTGTCTCTCTCAATAAATACCTCACAAGGCTCATCGTAGCTGCCGCCGGAGTGCCGGTATGCCCGGGCATCGTGGCAAATTCAGTGCATGATCTTGACGATCTGTCAACCCTCGAATTTCCGCTTTTTGTAAAGCCTGTTGCAGAAGGAACCGGTAAGGGCATTACCACCAGGAGCCTTGTCCGTGACCGTGAATCACTGGTAGCACTTGTACAGGAGCTGCTGACAACCTACAACCAGCCTGTGCTGGTAGAGGAATATCTTCCCGGCAGGGAATTCACGGTTGGAGTTGCGGGCAATGGCGCAGAGGCGAAGGTGACAGGTGGAATGGAGGTCATCTGCAGGGATAACCTTCCCTACTCGGTGGAGGTAAAGGAGAATTACGAGAATTACGTTAAGTACAGTGTTTACGACGAAGATTTACGCAGTGAGTGCGATGCTGTAGCCCTTGGAGCATGGCGTGCACTGGGGGCAGTCGATGCAGGACGCGTTGACATGAAAGCGGACCGCCACGGCCGGATGTGCTTCATAGAGGCCAATCCGCTTGCCGGTCTGAACCCGGTGCACTCTGACCTGCCAATGCTGTCACGCCTTAACGGCATGGATTACAGCACTCTCATGGAGATGATCATGGATTCTGCCAAGAAACGCTACGGACTGTCATGAAGAGCGAAAGGTGCCTTGTAATTTACAATGAACCGGCTGAAGATGCCCTTCCTGACGAGCTCGATGTCCTTGACCAGGTAAATTTTATCGACAATACCCTTACGACCCTCGGATACAGGGTTGAACGGAGAGGAATAACTGAAAACTTCTTCAATGAGATAGCCGGCATAGCTGATGAAGGTTATGAATTTGTGTTCAATCTTGTTGAGTCTGTGGGCCAAAAGGCTGAGATACTCTATTTCATACCCGCCCTGCTGAACATGCACCACATCCCATATACCGGCTGTCCGGTGGAGGCTGCCTTTGTCACCGGCAGCAAGGTGCTGGCCAGAAGAATAATGAAAGCACACGGCATTCCGGTTGCCGGAGGCTACAGAGTCTCGGAGACCGATCAGCTTGTGCCGGGCAGGAAGTATATCCTCAAACCGGTATGGGAAGACGGCTCTCTCGGCATTACCGAAGAGTCAGTCTTCACGTTTGACGGCACTGTTCCTGAAATGGTAAAGGAAAAGAATGACCGCCACTGGTTTATAGAGGATTTCATAGACGGCAGGGAGTTCAATGTAAGCGTCAAGGCCGGTCCTGACGGTCCCGAGGTCCTTCCACCAGCCGAGATGACCTTCAACGGGTATCCTGAAGATATGCCCAGGATAGTGAGCTGGAAGGCCAAGTGGGAGGAGGATACCTTCCAGTATGACAACAGCATGCGTAACTTCCCGGATGACCTGAGCGACAGACTGAGCAGGAATATCAGGGATGCCGTACTCGCCTGCTGGAGTACTTTCGGACTCAAGGGTTATGCCCGCGTGGATATGAGAGTGGATGCAGATGAAAACGTTTATGTGCTTGAAGTCAATGCCAATCCCTGCATCTCTCCTGACAGCGGATTCATCTCCGCAGCCACCCATGCAGGATATTCGCACTCCGAAATAATAAGCCATATCATCAAAGATTTAAACAAGTGACAACAGCCCTCCCATGCCTGAAATTTCCTTTGAAATAACCCCGGCCGACAGGCCTGCATTTGAAAAGATACTGGCCTCTTCAGGATTCTTCTATGATTTTGAAATAGAAGTTGCACTGTCGCTTGCTGACGAGACCCTTGAACACGGAGAAGAGAAGAGCGGATACTATTGGATTAAGCTGACTGAAAACGGAGAGGTGATCGGGTTTGCCAATTTTGGCCCCAATCCCTCATCAGTGCACTCATGGGACATATACTGGCTGGCAATACAGCAGGAACACCGCAGCAAGCACTATGGCTCGGTGATCCTGCGCGAGACCGAGGACCGTATCAGGTCCGTCGGTGGCAAAATAGCCTGGATCGAGACTTCGGGAAGACCGCTGTATGAACCCACCCGTCATTTTTACCTGAAAAACGGCTATGAACTCGAGGCAACGCTTCGCGAATTCTATGGCCCGGGAGATCCGAAACTGGTCTATCGCAAGGTTTTATGAAAGGTCTCTGGTCAATCCTCCTGCTCATTGTTTCCAACTCCTTCATGACGGTTGCCTGGTATGGTCATCTCAAGTATCAGAACGTGTCGAAGAATGCACTCCTGGGTCTGGCCGGCATAGTTCTTGCCAGCTGGGGAATAGCGCTGTTTGAATATTTCTTCCAGGTACCGGCAAACAGGATTGGCTACCGCGGCACCGGCGGACCTTTCTCACTGGTTGAACTGAAGATCATCCAGGAGGTGATATCAATCTCTGTTTTTGTTGTATTTACGCTCCTCTTCTTCCGGACTGAGACATTCAGGCTGAATCATCTTTTTGCCTTCCTCTGCATTCTGGGAGCAATCTATTTTACCTTCAAAGGGTAGCCAGGATCTCACATGCTTCCCTGATCTGTTCGTCGCTGACATCCAGATGGGTGACCATTCTTATGCTCCTCTCCCCTGTTTTGAGAGCCAGTATCCCGTGCTGCCTGATCTTTTCGAGGAAGTCTGATGCTGTTGCAGGAGGCTTAAGGGTGAAGATAACAATATTGGTGCCGCCGTAATGTATTGTCTCCGTCATGCTGCACTCCTTCAATGCCTTGGCCAGGGAGGCAGCGTTCCTGTGATCATCGGTCAGACGGAGTAAGTTGTTCCTGAGTGCATAGATGCCTGCTGAGGCTATATACCCGGCCTGTCTCATGGCACCACCAAGGACTTTCCTTATGCGTGTTCCTCTCTTAATGATCTCCTTATTCCCTATCAGCACAGACCCTACAGGTGCACCCAGTCCTTTTGACAGGCATATTGAAACAGAATCGAAGAGTGCGCCGTAGTCTTCAGGCTTACTGCCGTCTGCTGCCATGGCGTTGAAAAGCCTGGCGCCGTCAAGATGGTAGCCGAGGTGCCTGTTGTCACACAACTCCCGTATACGCTTCAGCTCCTGCAAATCCCAGCAGGCGCCGGCACCCCTGTTGACGGTGTTTTCCACCTCCACCAGCCTGGTGAATGCCTTATGACAGTCTTCAGGATTGTTTATATGCTGTTTTACATCCTCAGCTGTGAATGTACCGTCTTCAGAGTCAATCAGCGCTACCGAGGCACCTGAATTGAAGGCCACACCGCCTGCCTCAAACTGATAGATATGGGCCATCCTGCTGCAGATGACCTCATCACCCGGACTGGTATGCGCCTTTATCGCAATCTGGTTGGTCATTGTCCCGGAGGGACAGAAGAGAGCAGCTTCCATGCCAAATATATCTGCTGCCATCTGTTCAAGCTCATTGACTGCCGGATCCTCACCGAAGATCATATCCCCCACGCTTGCTTTCATCATGAACTCAAGCATGCCGGCCGATGGTTTTGTCACTGTATCACTGCGAAGGTCAATCATATCCGTCAAATTTCAAGGTCCTAATATAATGTAAATTTAATCTAAGCATCAGGAGTAATTACACGTCTGTGAAAAAACAATATATTTAACAGCATATTGGCGTATGAAGTATGGACGTAAAGATTGAGACAGGATGGAAAGAGAAGCTCCGTGATGAGTTCGGGAAGGAGTATTTCATTGCATTGACTGATTTTGTGCGAGAAGAGTACCGCGCACACCAGGTCTTCCCTCCCGGCAACAGGATATTCAACGCGTTCGATCTCTGCCCCTTCGACAGGGTTAAGGTGGTGATCATCGGACAGGATCCATATCATAACATCGGACAGGCTCACGGGCTTTGCTTCTCGGTAACCGATGGAACGGTTTTTCCTCCCAGCCTTGTGAATATCTTCAAGGAACTGAACCGCGACCTCGGTGTGCCAGTCCCGCAATCGGGCAACCTGGAACGCTGGGCGCGACAGGGAGTACTCCTGCTAAACGCCATACTGACAGTAAGGGCCCACCAGGCGCTATCTCATCAGAACAGAGGATGGGAACGGTTCACCGATGCCGCCATCAGCCTCATTAACCGCGACCGTGAGAATCTCGTCTTCATGCTGTGGGGAGCCTATGCTCAAAACAAGGGTGCCTCCATTGATCCGTCAAGACATCTTGTGCTCAAGACAGTGCATCCTTCACCCCTCTCGGCTCACCGGGGATTCTTCGGCTGTTCTCACTTCAGCAAATGCAACGAGTGGCTCAGGGCAAGGGGACTTGAGCCGATTGAGTGGTGAATTGCGGTAATTTTCCGGTAATGGCTTCAACAATTTATTCCACCGTAAACACAGAAAAATACCGGTAATCAACCCTTCAGGCCGCGCTTTATTATCTCAGTAAGTTCTTCCTGTTTTTCGAAACCGATTGACATTCTGATCATTCCGGGTTCGGGATATTTCGAGCCCCAGACAGCCTCCACAGGCATCAGTATTGTATGACTGTCGCCCAGAGTGGGTATCAGCCGTATTTCCGGATAGACAGCTGCAATGAAGCGGTCGCGGTTCTTTCGCTTCTCAGCCGCATTCGCCCCTGCCAGATCAAAGGTGATCATAGCCCCGTAGCCTCTTCCGCTGGTCAGTTCCGTGGCTGCCAAATGGGTGTCATGTGACTCAAGCCCAGGATAGAGAACAGAGGCAACCCTGTCCGACGACTCCAGCCTGGCAGCCACCGTGGCAGCGTTGGAGCACTGGTGACTGAACCGTAACTCAAAGGATGCCATCTGCGTCTGCAGCCGGTACGCATCATCGGGGGAGAGCATGTGTCCCACAAACTTGCGGTACTCAACAGCGCTCTGCATCAGCGCTTTGTCATTGCCGCATATCACCCCGGCAGTCAGGTTGCCGTGCCCCGAAAGGTACTTGGTTGCACTGTGTATCACAAGATCGGCACCGTCATTCAGGGGTTTCCAGAGCATGGGTGTGGCAAAGGTATTGTCAACTATCACCTTCGCACCGTATTTCTTCCCCAGTTCAATAACCCTGCGGCCTTCAGCCACAATCAGCAAGGGATTGGAGATTGTTTCGAAATAGAGTATGTCTGGCCTGATGTTGGAGAGAGCACTCTCGAGATGGTCGTAATCATACCTCCCGCCGGAAGGCCTGTAGAAGCTGACCTCCATGCCGCGTCTCTTCTGCAGTACACTGCTGATATAAGAGAGAGTCCCTCCGTAAATCTCCGAAAAGAAAAGCCAGTTGCTCTGCCTGCCGGCCTCCTGGAATACCGAAAGGGCTATGTCAATGGCCGCCATCCCCGATTGTGCAAGAAGGGCCCACTCACACCCCTCCAGGGCCATGACGGACTCTTCTGCCGACACAACCGTCGGATTACGGTATCTCGAGTAGATATAAAGATCAGGTTCACGCTCGTGGTCTGTCTCCGAGGCGAAGGCGCCGGAGGTGGTTGCAGCTGTGGGCAGTTCAAATCCGGCGTCACGATAGACCGGAGTCCTCACGCTGTTTATCTCTCTCTTTTTCATATTCTGTATTGAAGTGTTCCTTAATTGTCTCCTTTATGTTCGGTGGATTGAAATCGAGGTAAAATAGCAGCCGGTCAGCCACAAGTCCGGCAAAGAAAAGTATGGTTGCAAACAGGTCTGTAAGAGGGTTTTCCGGGTAGATAAGCAGGAATACAAGAGGAATGGATATTGCCCTGATGTAGTAAAGCGTACGCTGCGGTTCACCCCTGTCAGCCGATCCGTATCTCATCACCACTAAGACGGCAACAAGCATTGAGAAAATGATGAACAGTATCCTGGGCTCAGTGAACCATGTGACGGCATAGAGTGTGGTAAAAAATGCCTGGCCGGTATGCAGGCGAAGGGAAAACCTTCTGTCAGCGGCAAAATAGACAAGGTCAACGGCAATGACCGTCAATACCGCAATCGCTTCCGTGACGGCCATCGGGATCATGCCGGGCTTCAGCCAGCTTACGAGCGATACTGCTCCGAGAAGCATCACCATGGCTATCTCGCGGCTGAGAGGTGATCTGATTACGTTGAGAACAGCCCTGTATGATCTGCCGGGTCTGCCCAGATGAGCTACCGAGACAGCCATTGCGCATGCCGTCAGCAGCAGTGGCAGCATACCTGAAAATCCCGATCCGGCCAAAGCCGGCCGGCCGGATAGCCCGCTTATTACAAGCATAACCGCAGCTGCAATGACCAGAACCGAGAATAAAACCAGGCTCCAATCCTTCTTCAGTCTGACAGCGTCTTTTGAGGCGAGCCGGCCTGGATACAGCTCTTCATCCTCTGATTCATGAGTTTCATTGTCTGAAGGAACTGTATGTGGCTTGCTCTCTGTTTCAGAATTCCTGATAATAAAGGAGGGCTTTATTCCTGTGTCAGGGAACCATGCCGGCAGCATACCGTCAAAGTCCTCTGTTTCGGTCATTTTAAGGGCTCCTGTAGGACAGGCGGTCACGCAGGCCGGTCCGACACCTTCCGTAGTCCTGTCGGCACAGAAATGGCATTTCTCGATGATTCCGGTGGCACTATTGATCTTCGGAGCATCATAGGGGCATCTCCAGGTGCAGTAGCCGCACCCCATACACCTGTCGGGATGATGGATTACAATACCGTCTGGACCAATTGTATAGGCAAGTGCCGGACAGCCCGGGGCACAGGCAGGATCAGCACAGTGGTTGCAGGCCATTGAGAGGTTGATTACATTCACAAGCGGCAGTGCGTGACCGTTCCACGCAAAGAGGCTGCGTGTGCCTGGCAGAAGCCCGTTCTCGAGAATGCAGGCGGCGCTGCAGGCCTTGCAGCTGACACAGAGGGCGGCATCAAATATGAATCCCTTCCTCATGGCACAAGCTTTTCTATATCAACCCTGGTATTGTGAAAGGCGGCCCCGTGACCCATATCTGTCTCTGAGGGGACTATTAACCTGTTCACGCCTCCTCCTTCACCAAGCCAGATACCGTTGGGAAAGACCAGGCTGCCGCTTCTGACCCGGGCGGAAACGCTTAGCTTTCCCCTGACCTCGCCCCGGGAGTTGAAGACCCTGATCATATCACCGCTCCTCAGTCCCCTGCTACGGGCATCGGCAACGGATATCTCCCATGCCGGCTCTTCAACCACACTTCTGATAACCTGCAGGTTACCGAACTGTGAATGAATCCGTGAGGCAATATTCGGAGTCATGAGCCTCAGCGGCAGATGTTCCTCACCAAAATCCTTCAGTGGCTCATATGTTGGAAGAGGGTTTACGCCCCAGAGATTCACGGCCCAGTCAGATCTCAGTTCTATCCTGCCGGAAGGTGTCTCAAATTTCATGTTTCCGTATGCCGGGTGCTCGTTCTGGTCAGGAATGACCGGCTTCTGCATAAGTTCCTCACGTACAAAGCCCGGCGTGTGGCTGATACGCTCTGTGAGCCATGCGTCATAATCCTCCGGAGCCGGGATGCCGGCGGCACCGCCGTCAAGGCCCATTATCTGCGCCAGTCGCCAGTAAATCTCACTCTCGGGAAGCACCTCCCCTGGTGGATCAGCGACTCTCGGCTTGTACTGGGCATATGGATTCCAGTAGGATCCCACCACGTCAGCCTGCTCAAAGATCCCCTTTGCCGGAAGAATGATGTCAGCCAACGCGGCAGTATCAGTCATGAACTGCTCAACAACAACCTTAAATGGCACCGAATCCAGGGCCTTTCTTACCTCGCTGCTTCCCGGAAGCTGTACAACCGGGTTGCCCCTCTCTATCCAGGCTACTTCAATTGCAGGTTCCTTCAGCGCAAAAAAGTCCGGCCCGAAGGTTGCCATAGAGATAGCACGCCGGAAAGGTTTGTCGGATACAGGATCAGGATAATAGCTCAGAGGCTCCTTTACATCGTCAAATATGTAACTCTGCAGGTTGGCAAAGTTGAACCCGCAACCGCTTTTGCCAATCATGCCGGTAATAACCGGTATGGAGAGGATCGACCTGATTGTCTGCCCGCCGTTGGTGTAGCGCTGAAGACCGTAACCGGCAATGACGGTGAGCCGCTCGGCGCCGGCTGCCATCACAGCAAGTTTGATAATTTCACTTGCAGGTATTCCGGTGATCTCCTGAGCTTTATCAGGAGTCATCTCAAGTGATGAAGCAAACTCGTCAAAACCATTGACATGCCTGTTTATGAACTCCTTATCGGCCAGTCCGCGGTCAATTATCACACGGGCCAGGGCCAGGGCCAGGGCAGCGTCGGTGCCTGGTCTGGGCCTGATGAGCAGGTCTGCTTTGTCAGCCGTTAATGTCCGGCGCGGGTCAATGACAACTACCCTTGCACCTTTCTGCCTCGCCTTTTCAATGTGGATCATCTCCTGCACGTTGGTCTCGGCGGAGTTCTTGCCCCAGAGAATGATCAGTGTGGCATTGGCAATGTCCCAGGGCAGGTTGTGCTTCACCTCACCCAGGGTCAGCCTTACAGCCTCGAGACCAGCAGGCCAGCACAGGTTGCCGTAGGTCGTGGTGGCGCCGCCGAAGAGCTTCCAGAAGCTGCCCGCAATATCATTGCTTAGTCCTGAATATCCGCTGCCCTTATAGAAAAGCACCGAATGAGGGCCTCTCCTCTCCCTCGCTGTGGTCAGCCTGTCTGCTATGATGCTCAGAGCCTCGTTCACACCAATGCGGACAAAAGAGCCGTCAGCCTGTCTCTTAAGAGGATAAATTATCCTGTCAGGAGAGTATTCGCGCTCGAGGTATGCCAGTCCCTTGATGCACGGTCCCTCAGGAGTGGCCAGGTTCCCCTCGTATGGCAAAATGCGCTTCACCCTGCCCTCTTCAGTAAAAACCCTGAATGTGCATGTACTGTAACAGTTTCGAGGACAGACGGTTATATGCTCTTTCATTCCGGGGCTAAAGATCATCTATGGGCTCTTCAATAACAGTATCTATGTTGAGCACCCGGTTCCCCGGATCAGCTATTGTCAGCCTGTATGTAATACGGTCCGGGCCGATGTATGTAAGGTAATCAAACTGCGTTGCCGGCGTGGAATAATTCACCTCACCAATCCTGACCTTGATGTCGGCTTCGGTGTGAGCGATGTCAAACCTGAAATATTCCGTATAGCCACCCGGAATAACAGAGCCGTAATCATGAACCCTTTTCAGATATGCAGTATCGTCAGTCACAGTGACCGTAACCTCCTCTAAAGTCTGCCCTGTCTGATTATGGATACGGACATCCGTAGGCCCTTTGGCTGTTATGTCCCGCTTTTTGCAGCCTGTCATAATGACAAGCAGCACCAATAAAACTACCGGTAATTTTCCTTTCATGTCCGGAAAAATTGATTCCGTGCTGAAAGTTATGAAAAATGTGGCAATGCGATTATATCTTTTCCATGCAGTCGGCCCTTATCCACCCCTTGTTACCGTCAGGGAGCCTGACTTCGCGGAATTCACCGAGCTCCTGCTCCACCGTAACGGTAGTGCCCGAATGAAGCACAAAGAGTTCGTTCCCTGTTTCGCCGGGGGCACTGCGCCCGGTGACAATGCTGCACATGATGACGGCCCTGCTGTTGTGATTGACCAGCGAGTTGTTACGCACTGACAGCGATATCAGCAACATGGATAGCAGAAGAGCAGACAGGGAGAGCCAGAATGAGAGCAGCCGGCCACGTGCACGCGATCTGGTCAGGAACAGCACGGCAAGCAACAGCGACAGCACAAACAGTACAATTGCACCTACAGCCCAGAAGTTGGTTGACGCCAGCAGAGAGAGAAAGTCAAACCACCGTACGAAAAAGAGCTGTGGTACGGTTTCGAACCTGTCAGTGATGCGACTCCTGGCAATCTGTAGATTGTATTCGATATCCTCATCTGCAGGAGAGAGCAGTTTTGCCCTTTCATAGAACAGAATTGCGGAGGCATTGTCCCCCGATTTGAAGAAGGCGTTGCCTGTGTTGTAGAACAGGTCGCCGCTCCTGAATCCCTCCTCATAGAGTTTCCTGTAGATTGCAGCAGCTCCGGAATAGTCTCCTGAACTGTACAGTACGCCAGCCTGTGAGTAACGCTCTTCCGGAGTCTGTCCGGCAAGGCTCAGCAGCCCGGCAAAAAGAATTATCTGTATCAACAAAGTCCTTCGCATCATCTTTCTGTTTAATCCAGAACATCGTCAAGCCTGCTGATCAGTGAGTCAGCCCGTTTGCACAGTGCGGCAGGGCTCTCGCCCTCTGATACGGGGGCATACTGTGAATATTCGGTGGCCGTGAGTATTCTGTCCAGTTCAGAGATCAGCTCCTCGCCTGTGTTTCTCTGCCTCAGTAATGCGTAACACCTGTCCCTGGTGATTTCTGATGGCGGGATGCGCAGTTTGTCTCCCAGATAGCCCCAGAGAGCTCTTGCAACCTCGGCATTCACCTGTCCTTTTTTGCCGCCCTTCAGAAGTGCCTCTGCCCTGGCAAGCCTCTGTCGTGCGTTTCTCAAAGCCTTTCGGTTTCTCACACCTGCCACATCGGCATTGCGCCTGATCTGCTCACGCCTCAGCAACAGCACCACGGCTGTTATGAAGAGCGCAAGCGCATACCATAGCCAGTAATGAAGTTCTGTCACCAGTGTTGCAGATGCCGTAGCAAGCCTGTCATTGCCATTCCTTATGAAGCGTATGTCCTGACCGAGGTATTTTACATCCTCCCCCGGTACGAAGACCGGTGCCGCTCCCTCCTGACTACCCGGAGTGCCTGTGACACTGACGGTATATCCTTCGGACCTCAGCGTAACATATTTCTCCTGGTTCGGATCAAAAACGGTATATGAGACAGGAGGTATCTCAAATTTTCCCGGATTCCTTGGTATCAGAAGGTACTCGAAGGTCTTGCTTCCCGATGAGGTGCCTGTACTCGTAATAGTGACTTTCGGGTCGTACTTCTCAATGCCCTGCGGGAAGTTGATCAGTGGCTCGCCGGCAAGATTCAGGCTGCCTGATCCTTTAAGCACTACCTTGAAGGTGATGGCGTCATTCAGTTGCGACTCTGTGGATGAGAGTGATGACTCCAGCACAAACGATCCTACTGCCCCGTGAAAGTCGGCCGGTCTGGGCAGCGGCAGTGGTATCACCCTTATTGTAACGGGCTGCGTGACAACCTTCCTCGGAACCGTGGAGACCGATGAGAAGAAACTGTCAAAGAAGGGGTCATCAAAGAAAGGGTCACGCGCCGATGTCCGTTCCTGCACCAATACCGTCATCTCGACCGGATCAATCCGTAACTCACCGGAGATCTGGGGATAGAGCACCAGTCTCTGCACAACACCGGTACCGTACTGCACCCCGTCAATAACTTCCGTTTCAAGGTTACGCAACGGGGGAGTCTCGATATCCTCCCGGAGAAACCCCTTGAAATCGGGATACCTCAGTTCCTGCAGTCCTGACAGGTTGATCCTTGTATAAAGTTTAAGAGTCACTGTTATGGGTTCACCGGCGTAGACCTCGCGGTCACTGAACAGAAGCTTTAGCGAGACATCTGTGCCCGCGGAAGGGATATCACCGGCAGCCCGGGTCTGCCCTTGCCCCTGGGTCTGGCCTGTGGCAGGAGTTGCCTGACCGGCGGGAGTAATGACTATCTGTCGCTCTGCAGAGCTAACAACAGCCTTCTTCGTCTCAAACTGTGCGGCAGGTATGGTATATGTGCCCGGTGCGGAGACTGTGACGTAATAGATGAGCGTAGTAGTGGCAATGGTCTTTACGTCGCCGTTGATCCACTGCACATTGCGGCTGGTCGATTGCTGGGGGCCCTGTACCGTGAATGCCGGGTCAAATTTCGGCGGTGTAAACTGGCCGTCGGTTGAGTTGATGGTATAGATCACCCTGAACCGTTCGCCGGCGGCTGCTGTGCCGGGTGCATCAACAGTAAGTGTGACCTCCTGGGGCGTTGCCGTCAGGCATGCCAGCAGAAAAATCAATATCGTCAGAATGCTCTTCATCACCGACAAAATTACCAGTTTTTGATTACCCTGACCTTTGCCTGGGCAGCCTTGTCACGCTGCACCTTCTCCTGGGTCTCCTTCTCTTTGCCAGCAAGGGCATCAAGCAGCCGCTTTGCATCTTCGCGACTTATTGCAGAATGCTGTTGCTGCTGCTGTTGTTGCTGATCCTGCTGCTGTTCGTTCTGCTGATCCTGGTTCTCCTTCTGCTCCTGCTTGTCCTGCTGATCTTTATTCTGACCATCCTGCTCCTGGTCCTTGTTCTGATCCTGCTGTTGCTGTTCTTCCTGCTTCTTCAGCTGGTCCTGTGCATAGGCGAGATTATATTTGGCCTGCATATTGTCCGGATTGAGCTTCAGGGAGCTGATATATGCGCTTATGCTTTCGCTGAACTTCTGCTCCTTGAGAAGGGAATTGCCAAGGTTATATAACCCGTCTGCCCGTTTCAGAGAGTCTGTCTCTCCGGCTTTTGCCGAACGACTGAATTCTGCTGAGGCCTCACTGAACCGGCTCTGTCTGTAGAGGGCATCTCCAAGGTTGAAGATGGCGTCATTTCCTGACCCGGTCTGCTCCTCTGCCCTGCGGTACATCCGTTCACTACCGGCAAATTCTCCTTTTTTGAAAAGCCTGTTTCCCTTGCGGATATATTCCCTCTCATCCTGTCCGTAGAGCGAAGGAGAGAGGATCACCAGGCATATGGCTGCACCAATCATCCTGTATGCTGTTGCCCTGACCTTCATTTCCTTTTCTTTTTTGAATCCTTTGCAATGATACCCAGTCTCCTGAGAAGGTTATTCTTCCTGTCGGCAGTAAGCAGGTCTGCCACGAGCAGAATGAATAGCAGTGCAGCAGGGATAAGAAACTGTTCGTTATACTCAGTGTACATCATGGCGTTGATCTCGCTCTTCTTCATCCGCCCGATGTCATTATAAATTTCATTCAGTCCGATGCTCGTGTTGTTGGCCCGGACATAACGCCCTCCGGCAACGGAGGCTATCTCCCGGAGCCCTTTCTCGTCAAGCTTCGAAATGACAGTGTTGCCCTGGCTGTCCTTCAGGTAATCCGTCCTCCCACCGGTCTTTATAGGTATCGGTGATCCGTCCGGCGAGCCGATACCGATGGTGTGGATCACAATCCCCTTTCCCGTAGCCTCCCGGGCCTTCTCAATTGCATCATCTTCATGATTTTCGCCGTCAGTAATTATTATGAGCGCCTTGCTCCTGTCACTTTCGGGGGTGAATGACCTCATTCCCAGGTCAATGGCAGCTCCGATAGCTGTTCCCTGTTTCGATACGGCATCCGGCCCTGCGGTTGAGAGGAACATCTTCGCCGAGAGGTAATCATTTGTAATGGGTATCTGGGTATATGCATCACCGGCAAACAGGATCAGTCCGATCCTGTCTTCCCTGAGCTGGTCAACAAGCTGTGAGATTGCCTGCTTTGCCCTTTCCAGCCTCGACGGGCTGATGTCTGCCGCAAGCATTGAGTTGCTGACATCAAGCGCAATAACTACTTCAACTCCTTCACGCTTAACCTCTTCAAGTCGCGATCCGAACTGTGGCCTCGCTACGGTGAGAACCGCCATGATGAGAGCCAGTACCCTCAGCACAAACTTGACAGTCATGCGTGACGGCGAATAATCCGGAGACAATCTACGGAGCAGTTCCGCATCGCAAAAACGTTCCCGCGCAAGCCTGCGACGCCTGTTGCCGATTATCCATACCAGGATCAGCACCGGCACCAGGAGAAGCAGGTAAAGCATGTCAGGTTGTGCAAATCTGAATGTATCCATATCCCCTCTATGACATGTTTTTCATAAACAGGTACCTCAGCAGCAACTCAAGCCCGATAAGGATGAAGGCAGCCAGCGCCCAGGGCATGAAGACCTCCTCACGCTTGCTGTGCTCTCTGGTCTCTATCTTCGACTTCTCAAGCTTGTCTATCTCCGCATATACCCTCTGCAGGCTCGTATTGTCAACAGCCCTGAAATACTGCCCTCCGGTCATCTCAGCTATCCTCTGCAGCAGGGCTTCATCAATCTCAACCTGCATCTTCTGATACCTCATTCCAAACGGGGTCTGCACCGGGTAATCAGCATATCCCATGCTTCCCACACCTACTGTGTAAACCCTTATGCCAAATGTTTTTGCAATCTCGGCAGCCGTTACGGGATCAATTGAACCGGCGTTGTTCACACCATCGGTAAGCAATATTATAACCTTGCTGATTGCGTCAGAATCCTTGATCCTGTTGATTGCCGTCGCCAGCCCGACACCTATTGCAGTGCCATCCTCGATGATGCCGCTCTTTACCTCCCGAAGAAGATTTATGAGAACCGCGTGATCAGTGGTAAGCGGACACTGGGTAAAACTCTCGCCGCTGAATACGGTGAGCCCGATCCGGTCATAAGGCCTGCCGCTGATGAATTCGGTGGCTACGTTCTTCGAAGCCTCCAGCCTGTCAGGATTGAAGTCACGTGCCAGCATCGACCCTGACACGTCAAGCGCCATAATGATATCTATCCCCTCGGTGGTTGAACTCTGCCATTTATCAACGTTCTGCGGCCGTGCAATTACAACCGTAACCGCCGCTATCGCTGCAAGCCTTAGCACAAAGAGAAGATGTCTCAGGTAGTGGCGGAAGGTCTTCTTTCCCCCTGCAAGGAATCCGGCCGTGGAAAGAGTGACAGGTGCACTGGCTTTTCCCTGGCGGTAGATATAATAGACTGTCAGCAGCGGTATAACCAGCAGAAACCATAAGAACCACCCGTTTTCAAATGCGATGTTATGCATTCTTCCCTCCTTTCTCACCTGATGTGCCTCTGCTGCCGGCTCCGGGATTCTCCGTTGTGGCCCCTGCAGGTCTTACCTGATCCTGATTCGGTTCGGGCTCCCTCGTCTCCTCCACAAATTTTTGGGCGTTAACGTAAACGGTTTCATGCAACCCTGCCTCCGGAACATATTTGGCGAACTTGACCATATCAGACAGTGAAAGAACCTCCTTCACCAGTCCCATCTGACCGGGTGTTGTCACGGCAGCCCCGTGAAGCATCCTGACCGTTTCATCAGTTGTGAGCTCCGGTGAGCTGATGCCGTAACGGTTGTCAATATACCTCCTGAGGATATCCGATAGCCTTGAGTAATACTCCTTGACTTCTCCCTTCTGCCATAGTTCCTCGCTACGAAGAGCCTGAAGTTCACGCAGGGCGATTATATGAGCCGGCTCGGGAGGAGGAACGGGCTTTACGAAGCGTTTAAGGGGATTTCTGGGCAGGAAGCGGGCCAGCAGGTAGACCATGGCTGATGCAATCAGCGCGATAATGATCCATGGAAGTATCTCGGAGAATGTCACGGGTGCCGTACGCGGAGCAACTATGTCAAAGATCACATCAGTTGTGTCCTGCAGCACTATATCCGGCCTGAGAACCCTCAGGGATGAGTAGTCCGAATAATACCTTATCAGGCTGTCGCCCGAAATCCTTTCCGCAAAGAACGGAGGGATGTCATATGTTCCCGAATCAAATGAGGTGATAAGATACCTGTCCGTGATCCTCATGGCACCGTCAGTGAGGCGGGTCGTATCCCTCGGATCGCGGCGGAGCACCACTATCTTTCCGGCAAGGGTATCTCCGGCACTGTTAATTTCTGCCGATACACCGGCCGGAATATCGGCAGTGACGGTGAATCCCGTCCGGTCACCGATGAGGATGACGGATGTGTCAGGCGCAGATATGACCTTTATCTCCTGACCTTGCAGGGTTATTACCAGGATAAATGAAACCGCGGTGAATGTCAGAAACCTTCTCATTTTCCCTACCTGTGCCTGAAGAGTGAAATCAGAGGCTTGATGTAGTCCTCACCTGTGTTAATTGTCGCAACATCCACACCGCAGCTCACAAAAGCACCGGAGACTGCTTCGTCATGCTTCTTCCACTGAGCGGAGTACTCCCGTCTGACAGAGGCGGAAGATGTATCTATCCACATCTCGCTGCCCGATTCCGGGTCGGTTACCTTCATGAAACCAACATCGGGCAGTTCCTTCTCCCGCCTGTCACTTATCCTGAGCGCCGCCAGATCATGTTTTCCCGAGGCAATACGCAGAGCCTCAGTGAAGGAGGGTGCCATGAAATCAGAAAGAATAAATGCGGTGCAGCGCTTTCTCATCACGTTCGTCAGGTACCGGAACGGCTCTGACAGAGAAGTGCCGGATCCTTGAGGCTCGTAACTGAGCATCTCGCGTATGATCCTGAGCATATGCCCCCTGCCTTTCTTTGGCGGAATATACTTTTCAACCCTGTCGGAAAAGAGCATCAGTCCAACCTTGTCATTGTTGACAATTACCGAATATGCCAGCACCGCGGCAATCTCCGTCATCATCTCCCGCTTGGTGGAGGCCACCGTTCCGAATTCGCCCGAACGGCTGATATCCACCATAAGCATGACAGTCAGTTCCCTCTCCTCTTCGTATATCTTGACATAGGGATGCCCAAACCGTGCAGTGACATTCCAGTCAATGCTGCGGATATCATCACCGAACTGGTACTCCCTTACTTCGCTGAAAGCCATACCCCTTCCTCGGAAGGCACTGTGGTACTTCCCTGCAAAGATCTGGTGTGTAAGCCCTCTTGACCTTATCTCAATCTTCCTGACTTTCTTCAGCAGCTCAGTCGTTTCCATTTCCTTACAAATGGTGTAATCGCTCATGCGTGACCGTAAAGTACCACGCATCTTTCTTTACCATTACAGTTATTATTTCGCGTCCGGCCCGGTAAGTCCATACATTTAAGCCTTCGGGCCTGTATTTTTCATTCAGTTCCTTTATTGCTTCCTCATATCCTTTTATGCTGCCGGTTATCCTGACACCATTGCAGCGATCTCTTTCGTCCAGGAAGATGAGCCATGTTTCCTCTTCATCCTCAGAGTGATACTTCAGGTATCTAAAAAAATTGTTCTGCACGGAGTTGTCAGGAGTCAGACCGGGGTTATCACTGGCCATAACATCCCTGATTTTCTTTCCGGTCAGGCCAATGAATTCCTGAGCCTGTGCAGGGGCCAGCATCACCAGTGCGGTCAGTGTAAGCAGCAGCTTCCTCATCTCTGCTACGGAACCTCCACCGTATTTAATATCTCTGCAATGATCTGGTCCTGTGTGATATTCTCCGCTTCTGCCTCGTATGTCAGCCCTATGCGGTGGCGCAGTACGTCTGCGCAGAGCGAGCGCACATCCTCCGGAACGACGAATCCCCTTCTCCTTATGAAAGCGTATGACTTGGCCGCCATGGCCAGGCTGATACCTGCCCTGGGAGAAGCACCGTAGGAGATCAGCGGGGTGAACTTCGACAACCCGAATTTCTCAGGCTGACGTGATGCGAAGACTATATCGAGGATGTAGTTTTCGATCTTCTCATCGAGGTATACCTCCTTGACAATGCTCCTGGCACGTATGATGTCCTCCGGCTTGAGGATGGTCCTTGCCGTGGGGAACTCGCTTGCCAGGTTCTCACGGATGATGAGCCGCTCCTCCTCCTTTTCAGGGTAAGTGATCACCACCTTGAGCATGAACCTGTCAACCTGTGCTTCGGGGAGAGGATATGTACCCTCCTGTTCTATCGGGTTCTGCGTTGCAAGCACCATAAACGGCTCATCAAGTTTGTATGTGTGTTCGCCGATTGTAACCTGTCTCTCCTGCATCGCCTCGAGCAAGGCGCTCTGCACCTTTGCCGGGGAACGGTTGATCTCATCGGCAAGGATGAAGTTGGCAAATACAGGCCCCTTGCGCACCACAAATTCCTCCCTCTTCTGACTGTAGATCATTGTCCCGATAAGGTCCGCAGGGAGCAGATCAGGCGTGAATTGTATCCTGCTGAACTTCGTGTCTATGACCGAGGCCAGGGTTTTGATGGCAAGCGTCTTTGCCAGGCCCGGAACGCCCTCCAGCAGAATGTGGCCGTTTGAGAGCAGGCCTATAAGCAGTGAGTCCGTCAGATGACGCTGACCCACTATCACCTTGTTGATCTCCTGCCTGACAAGATCCACGAATGCACTCTCCTTTTCGATCTTCTCATTCAGGAGCCTGATGTCGGTTGTGTGTTCCATATGCTTTGTTAATCTGTATTTACTCTGCGAAAAACGCTTCGCAAAGATCATCTCTGATATCAAAAAAACTTGTTAAATGATGTTAAAGAAGTGTTAAAGGTCCTTCCCAAATCCCGAGTGCCTGAAGAGCCTGACCATTATCGTCAGCACCAGCGGTACCAGGGCCGGGTTTATTCCCTGCCCTGCAATGAGTGATGCGGGAATCCAGAGAAAAGAAATTGTCAGGGCCAGCCTGCTTAGCTTCACTGCGTTGCTCCGGGTAAAAAGCAATACAAAGAGCACGGGAATAATGACGTTTATTCCCAGGAACAGCAGGTTCAGGTGAAGCGCATCATGGTCAGAGAAGATGTTCGTGAACACAAGGACCATGGCAATTAAGGAGTAGATAAAGTAAAGTACGAAATCCAGTCCCTTTTCCAGGCCGGGTCTCCTGAATACAAAAGTCAGCAGGACCACCAGGAGAAACAGCAGCCACAGGACTGCCTGAGGCATCCAGGTCTTCGCCCCGGCTGATGAAGGGGGAAAATCAACAACAGTCTCCACCGGGCCGGTCAGGGGTTCACTAACTCCGTCATGAACTATCACCGATGCCGCGAAATTATCCCTCAGGAAAAGCGGCAGAAACATCTCATCTGACACCGTGGCCTCGCGGTCCGACTGCAGTCCCAGCAGCATGTCCGCCCCGAAATCGAGCCACGGCAATACCTTCTGGTGGGGGTCAATCAGCTGCCTGAAGCTCTTCAGCTTTTCCTTCTCCGGGAATATGACGGTATCAGTTGCCGCTGCAGCAACAATATCACGAACCCTCGTTGCACAGTTGTCGAAGAAGAAATCATACCTGTACTTTACGTTCTCCGGCTTCAGGTTCTCATTGATCAGTGTAAAGAGCCTCTCCTTCTCTGTGTCTGTCAGGTTGAGCTTCAGTGACCAGACCGGCCTTCCCTCGGAGATATATTCCTGAAGGAATCTCTGGTAAGGATAGGCCCCAAGCATGTAATCGAGCTTGCCTTTTGCGAAGCGGTATACAAAGTTGGGAGTTGAAAAATCAAAGATTCCCCAGTTGTAAGCCATGTCAAAGTCTGTTCCGCGGATAACTATCCGCAGCGCTGTATGACCGTATATGGAATAGCTGGCGTTTCCAGGCGCGCAGGTGATCAGATACACATCTGTACTGTCAGCTATTTCAGCACTGGCCGGAGCCGTACGGATGATAAACAGCACCGCAAGTATAAAAAGGATTTTTTTCATGCCTGAGATTTGAGGCATAAACCTAACTAAAATTTTGAAATATTGAAATATGCCTTCAGGACCCTGCTGACTTCGGGCAGCCATGCTAACTCATCTGCTTCTCAGGAACCATATATTCAACTCCTGACTCTTGCCTCAACTGCCTTCCCTGTAGTCACTCCAGGTGATGGTGGCATTGACAGCCCGTTTCCATCCGTGCAGAAGCTTCTCCCTCTCCCCCGGTTCCATTGACGGGGTGAACCGTCTCTCAACCTGCCACTGCTCCCTTATCTCGTCCATGCTGACCCAGTACCCCGTAGCCAGTCCTGCCAGGTAAGCAGCACCAAGTGCCGTCGTCTCGGTTATCCCGGGACGGACCACATCAGACATCAGTATGTCTGACTGGAACTGCATGAGAAGGTTGTTTGCAGTTGCCCCGCCATCAACTCTTAATTCATTTATTTTCAACCCTGAATCATTCTGCATTGCAAGTAACACATCATGTGTCTGGAAGGCAATTCCTTCGAGGGCTGCACGGGCAATATGGGCGGCGGTGGAGCCGCGTGTAAGGCCGGTAATAATGCCCCGCGCATGCTGGTTCCAGTAGGGAGCTCCCAGGCCGGTAAAGGCCGGAACAAGATAAACTCCCTCTGATGAATGCACCTCTCTTGCCAGTTTCTCGACTTCGGTCGAGTCTTTGATAATGCCCAGACTGTCGCGGAGCCACTGAACCACGGCGCCGGCAATGAAGATGCTCCCCTCCAGCGCATACTCTGTTTTCGCACCTATTCTCCAGGCAACGGTAGTCAGCAGCCTGCTGGCTGACAAAACCGGAGTGGTACCTGTGTTCATCATCATGAAACATCCTGTTCCATAGGTGCTCTTGACCATCCCCCGGTCAATGCACATCTGGCCGAAGAGAGCAGCCTGCTGGTCGCCGGCAATGCCGGCAATGGGTACCGGTGTGGTGAAGGTGCCTGCCGTGAGTCCGTAGATCTCACTTGATGAGCGTACTTCAGGAAGAACGCCTGCCGGTATGTTGAAAATTCGAAGCAACTCATCATCCCATTCGAGTGAGTGAATATTGAACAACATCGTCCGGGATGCGTTGGATACGTCTGTAATATGCAGCCTCCCGCCGGTAAGGTTCCAGATAAGCCATGAATCAACTGTACCAAATGCAAGTTCTCCCTTTTCAGCCATTTCCCGTGCCCCGGCCACATTATCAAGTATCCATCCTACTTTTGTGGCAGAGAAGTAAGCATCAACTATCAACCCCGTCTTATCCAGGATAAGCCCGTCCAGAGCCTCCTCCTTTAAGCGGTCAATGTAATCCGATGTGCGTCTGTCCTGCCAGACGACAGCATTGTAAACAGCTTTGCCCGTCTTCCTGTTCCAGACCAGGGTTGTCTCTCTCTGGTTAGTGATTCCGATAGCTGCAATGTGCTCGCTGCCGATACCTGCCCGTGTAAGGGCCTCAACGGCAACGCCTGCCTGTGTTGACCATATCTCATCCGGATTATGTTCAACCCATCCGGGTCTCGGGAATATCTGAGTGAACTCTTTCCGGGCTGATGCAACGGTTAATCCCATCGAATCAAATACAATGGCCCTGGAACTGGTTGTTCCCTGGTCAAGGGCAAGGATGTAACTCTTCATAAATTCATGTTTGAAAAAATCATATTCCGGTATCCGGATGCCTTAGCCAAGTTAATATTTTTTTTACGGCACCCGGTTAGGGGCTACCGGATGTCTGATATATCTGACCACTGATTCGAAAGAAAACATTAAATTTGTTTGAAGTTAAACCGCACGGCATATGACTGAGAGATATGTTATAACGATAGGGAGGCAGCTCGGCAGCGGAGGACGTGAGATAGGTCAGAAGCTGTCAGGAAGGCTCGGAATAGCATTCTACGACAAGGAACTGATCCGGATAGCTTCGCAGCAAAGCGGATTAAAGGAGGAGTTCTTCGAGAGAGTCGACGAAAAGAAGCACTTCAGCCTCTTCCCCGGAATCCTAGGCATGCGATCCTCAGTGACAGACGATTTTTTTTCGAATTACTACCTCAGCAATGAGTCACTGTTCCGGATACAGAGTGAGGTGATGAAGAAGCTTGCAGCCCAGGGATCCTGTATCTTTGTCGGCCGTTGTGCCGACTATGTCATGAAGGATGAAAGGGAGTGCCTTAATCTCTTTATCATCTCTGATCTGAATGATCGCATCAGGCGGATTGCCGCCAGCCACAATATTACGGAAGGCAAAGCAAAGGATCTTATCGAGCGTACTGACAAGGGCAGATCAGGCTATTATAATTATTTCAGCGGTAAAACATGGGGTGCCGCAGAGTCATATCACCTGTGCATCAACTCTTCACTGCTTGGTATTGATGAAACTGTAGGCCTGATAGGCAGAGTTGCCGAATTACGGTTCGGTCTTGCACCCGGGAACAGGTAAATAACAGAAACAAATCGGCACCCATCGGTTGCGAGGTGCCTCCTTTAATTTTACTGAAAAAAAAATCCCGACATCGAAATGTCGGGATCAAGGTCATTAAATGTACATTATATTGTTAACTATGCAAGTCTTACATTAACGGCATTTAAACCTTTTTTACCTTCCTGGAGGTCAAATGTTACTTCGTCATTCTCCTTGATCTTGTCGATCAGTCCGGTTGAATGCACAAAATACTCTTTCGATGAGTTGGCGTCTTTAATGAATCCAAAGCCCTTGGAAACATTGAAAAATTTAACAATTCCTTTATTCATGAATGATGATTTTTATTTGGGTGCAAAGGTAAACGAGTTTTTGACATATTTATGCGATTTAGGAGAAAAAATAACTCTAAAACCGGAAAGATTTGCTGTTATTTTTTCCAGAAGGCACGGGTGAACAGGGCAATGATCGTAAAAATCTCAAGACGGCCGATTATCATCAGCAGTACCATCGTCATCTTGGCCACCCCGTTGAAATGCTCAAAATTACCCATATTTCCTGAAGCGCCCAGCCCTGGTCCGACACATGAGAGGGAGGCTGCAGAGGCTCCTGCTGCCTCATCCGCAGGTATGCCTGAAATGAGAAGAACCATCATTCCTGCGATAAAAATGAGAACATATAACTGAATGAAAACCGTTATCAGACTGTTAATATTATCAGGCACCAAATGGCCGTTAAGCTTAACCGGCATTACAGCGTTTGGGTGCTGAAGTCTCACTGTAACGTTTCTCAGGTTTTTAAGCGAGATCAGATGCCTTGCCATCTTAATCCCACCTGTTGTCGAACCTGTGGATCCGCCTGCAAAAATCAGCAGGAAGATAAGGACATAGGCAGCAACAGGCCAGAGAGTATAATCCGATGTAGCATATCCTGTGGTTGATATGGTGGAAACCACCTGGAATACAGAATGGCGAAAAGATTCCTCAAAAGACATTTCTGAACCGACAAACAGGATCATTGTCACGGTTACAACAGATGCTGTAGTAAAGAAGATATAGAACCGGAACTCTTCATTTGTACTGACCCTGAAAAATGCCCTTTTGATGAGAAAGTAAAATACCACATAACTGGTGGCTGCCAGGAACATGAATAGGGTTATTACATATTGAATGTATCCTGAATAACCTGAAATACTTGTATTTTTTGTTGAAAATCCACCCGTTGCAACGGTTCCAAAAGAGTGACAGATGCTGTCAAAAAGATCCATGCCACCTGCTGTCAGCAGGATAATCTCGGCAACTGTCAGTCCAAGGTAGATAAGCAAGATAGTCCTGGCTATGGATTTCGTTCGTGGGAGTATTTTCTCCTTAAGTGACGATTCCATTGCAAAGAGGTTGTAACCGCCCACCTTCAGTGACGGCAGTATAATGATAACCAGCAGTATGATTCCGATACCTCCTATCCAATGTGTGAAACTTCGCCAGAAAAGCACCGACTTCGGCACTATTTCTATATCAGTGAGTATTGATGCTCCGGTGGTGGTATACCCCGAGACGCTCTCAAATATTGCATTTACAACACTGTCTATCTCACCGCTCAGGAGATATGGAAGTGTTCCTGAAAGGACAAGGACAACCCATCCCAATGTTACACTCAGGTATCCCTCACGAGTCGTGATTTTTTGATTAAGATGGCTGCCTGGTGAAAAGAATAGAAGAGCACCCGGCACCAGCGCAATGACAAAAGAGAGCAGGAAAGGTCTTACCGGTTCAGAATAGATAAGCGCCACGGGGAGGCAAAGCAGGAACGAGAAAGCTGAGATCAGCAGGATAAGCCCGATAATCTTAAATACGGATCTGAAGTTTATGGTGTTCATCCCACCTGTTGTATGCAGGACCGGGGAAAATTATCCCGGTTATCGTGATTCCGGAGCGACTCGAACGCTCGACCCACAGCTTAGAAGGCTGTTGCTCTATCCAACTGAGCTACGGAACCATACCGCGGTTTAAAAACCGCGGCAAATATAAACAGATTTTTCCGTTTGACAACAGGGATAATCACCCTGCCACGCGATCAGGCGCTCTTCATCCAGTTAACCAGCCCCTTCTTTTGGATGATCGCCTTCAATTCCGGCGGTAACGGTTCAAATGTGAACTGTTTGTTCCCCACATTCAGGGTGCCCTTGTCAAAGTCGATCTCCACACTGTCACCCTGCCTGTAGGCTTCAACAGCCTCCCTGTGCACTATCAGCGGCAATCCCTGATTGATGGAAGACCGATAGAAAATACGGTTTACTGATTTGATTATCACTGCCCTTATGCCAAGATGAGCAAGGCCGACCGAAGGATGTTCGCGTGAGCTGCCGCACCCGAAGTTTTCTCCTGCCATGATTATGTCACCGGGCTTCGCATTGCTGCTGAACGAGGGATCGAAATCGCCGAAAAGCAAAGGCAGTATCGCAGGGGCATCAGAGCTCATGACACTGTATGTATGCTTGCCTGCAAACATCTGGTCAGTATTCAGGTTATCAACATCGGAGTAGTTCCAGACATTGCCTGCTCTCCGGTTTTCTCCCTCACTGATAGTATTGGTTTTGCTCTGTGGAGGATTGAACGGGAAGATATCCTTGCCCTTTACTACCCTCGGGTCAGTTATCACACCGGCAATTGCGGAGGCAGCTACGGTTGCCGGTGAAGCAAGATAGATGGAAGCCTCCTTGTTGCCCATCCTGCCCAGGAAGTTACGGTTTGCAGTTGAGATAACCGTGTGTCCTGAAGCAGGAATTCCCTGTCCGGTGCCCAGACAGGGTCCGCAACTGGGACTCAGTATATTGGCTCCCGCCTCAATCAGATCGGTAATTATTCCTTCCCTGATAGCCTGCAGGTATATCTCCCTGGATGCCGGAATAATATGCAGTTGGAACCCCGGCTTAACCTTTGCACCCCGCAAGATGGAGACAGCACTCCTCAGGTCTTCAATCCTTCCGTTGGTGCAGGTGCCTATCAGCCCTTCATGCACCACGGTCCCGGCTACAGAAGCAACAGACTTTACGTTGTCAACGTGATGAGGGGCTGCTACCAGAGGAAACACCTTTGTAAGGTCAATAGAAATCCGGCAGCGGTATTCAGCACCATCGTCAGCCCAAACACCGCGGGTATCTGACCCGATGTACTTCTGCAGCACCTCATCTGACGGGAATACAGCGTTCTTTGCTCCCATCTCGGAGGCAAGATTGGCCACCGTCATTCTGTCACTCACACTGAGTGTCGAGACACCTTCGCCGTGAAACTCAATGGACATATAATTGGCCCCGTCAGAACCCAGCATGCCGATAATCCATAACGACAGGTCCTTGGAGCTGACCCCCGGGCGAAGCCTGCCGGTAAGGTCGATACGCATCGACGGGGGAACAAGGAACCATGTCTCCCCCCTTTTCCAGATGCCGGCGGCCTCTGTGCGGTCTATCCCTGCCGCCAGCGCATTGAATGCCCCTGCCGTACAGGTATGACTGTCAGAACCCACAATAATCATTCCGGGACGGGCATGACCGGACATCATCTGATGACATATACCCTGGCCAGAGTCATAAAACTTCTTTATCCCCTGTGCACTGACAATATTCCTTATATCCTGGTACTGCGTTGCCAGCTTGGCATCAGCAGGAGGCGCATTGTGATCCAGTACCACCACCATCTGATCAGGGTCAGAAACCTTCTCTCCGCCCATCTTGCGGAATGTCTGAAAAATACTGGAAGTGTTGTCATGTGTCAGGATCAGATCAGGCTTCCTGAATACAACCGCTCCCTCAGGAGCGCCCAGCACCTTCTCAACAAATGTCATTCGTTTAATATTCATTTTTTCTTAAATTTTACCTAACAGACCTCCACGTTTATATATTTCATACTGTGCATCATAAAATGGATTAATTAAAGTTTTCATCCCATTGCGTTCATTGATTATCTCACCCGTCAGAAGATTGACTGATATAACATCCTGGTCCTTCAGATCCACGGCTTCAAAAGATTCGCAGGTAAGCACCGGGAAGGCAGCATTGATGGCGTTTCTTTCATAGATAGCCCCGAAAGACCGGGCTATGACTGCCTGGATTCCGAGAGAAACGAAGCAGTCCACAGCCTGCTGTCGCGAGCTGCCGCTGCCGAAGTTTTTACCGGCAACGATGATATCACCGGCCTGCGCTTTCTTTGCAAAATCCTTGTAGCCTTCGAGGTTGTCAAAGGCATACTGACCCATCTCCCTGATATCGGTAATTGCCAGGTAGCGGTTGTGAAAGATCATGTCAGTGTCAATGTTGTCACGTTCTATCAGCCATACCCTTCCCTTAATGACAACAGGTTTTTCAGATGCCTCAGACTGTCTTGCAGCGGCTGCCGCAGCCGGCTGTCCTGTGGCATAATGCGTTTCTAGCGGTGTGGCCGGGACAGCGTCAGGAGTGGTAATATAACCAGCCAATGCCGAAGAGGCTACAACTGCCGGAGAGGCGAGGAAAACACTTCCCTGTCCCTGTTTGCCGGGGAAGTTCCTGTTACCGGTACTGACTGTCACCTCACCCTTGCCGTTCTGTCCCACCTGTCCGGCGGCACAGCCTGCACAGCCGGCATTTGAGACAAGGGCGCCTGCATCCTTGAACACTGTCATTAGACCTTCGTCAAGACACTGCTTCCAGACTGCATCCGTTGCCGGCACTATCTTGAGAACAACCCCGGGAGCAACCTTCTTCCCCCTGAGAATCTCAGCCGTAACTCTCATATCTTCAATCCTTCCGTTGGTGCAGCTTCCGATGAAGGCCGAATCAATCCTGGTGACTGACATATCCTTGACGCCTACAGTATCATGAGGCTCGCCGGGCCGCGATACCATCGGCACGAAAGTGCTCACATCGATGATGTCAGATAACTGATAGACAGCATCACTGTCGGCATAAACTGGTTCAAATGGTGAACGGGCACGCTCCCTGCAGTATTTCAATATCTCAGGGGAAGGCGGAAAAAGAATTATAATGGCTCCCATCTCAGTTGCCATTGATGCGATGGTGATGCGCTCGTCCAGACTCATCCTGTCAACGGCATCTCCATAGAGCTCGATGCTGTAACCCAGCAGAGTATTTGCCCCGTAAATTCCCAGAAGATTAAGGATAACATCCTTTGCAGTCACACTGTCAGGCAGGGTACCTTCCAGCGTCAGCCTGACCGAACCGGGTACCTTGAACCATACCCGTCCGCTGTTCCAGGCAGCCGCTATATCCATATCACCCATACCCTGACCGAAAGCTCCCACAGCTCCGAGGATGTTGGCGTGGGAATCCGTTGAGATTGCAGTTGATCCCGGCCACACGTACCCCTCCTCCATCAGCAGGTGAGTGCCTATACCGGCATTGATATCGTATACCTTTATGCCGTTATTGCGTGCATACTGCCTGCATAGATGCTGATTGACAGCATATTTCTGATCGGAACCGGTAGGGTTGCAGTCAAAAGTGAAGAGCGTCTTATCCGGATCATCAACCCTGAGACCATAATCATTGAGGTTCTTAACCACGTTGGCGCCTCCGAAGTCCCTGGCGGCACGGGCGTCAATGATTATGTCAACTATGTCACCCGGCCTGACGGTTTCGTACCTGGAGTGAGCGGCAATGATTTTTTCGGTTATTGTCATTCCCATGTTGGAGATGTTTTTTGTTGGTTCAGAGGCAAATTTAACAATAGGAATTGATCTCCTTTATGAAAAATATCATACGTTAACCAAAGGCTTACGGACTATTTTATCTGGAGAATCAGTTCCTGTACTGAGCCCTGTAGTCACGCGCTGACATTCCGGAGTGCTTACGGAACTGCTTGTTGAAGTTGGAGACGGTTGCAAAACCGCATTCAAAGACAATCTCATTTATCTGGTGGTCGGTTTCGCGAAGCAGGTAGCAGGCTTTGTTGGTCCGTACCTGGTTGACATAGTCTACGAATCCGCTTCCGGTACTTCTGGAGAAGAATCGACTGAATGAGTGCGGGCTCATCTTCGCCAGCGCTACCACCTCCTTCACGGGGATGGCCCTGTAGAAGTTATCCCTGACAAAGGAACAGACTGATGTCAGCCGTTCGTCTGAGATGATACTGCCGCCATCGGGCTTTTCCCCGGAGAGTGTTTTGTACCTTGGTGCAGAGCAGAGTATGTCAAGCAGTCTGAACAGGCTAACCATCTTTCTCATGCCTGTCTCAGAGAGCAGGCGGCGCATTGGTTCTTCCGCTGCCTCTCCGGTTTCCGGCGGGAAAGCAATGCCCCTGGCAGACTCTTCAAGCAACCTCCTCATGTCAGTCATCTCGAATTGCGACAGAAGGCTGTCACCAAAGGAATCACGTCTGAAATGCACCATAATTGCATGCCTGCCCGTGTCTCTCTCATCCTGCCTGTGAAAATTCCAGAAATGCTTCAGGTCAGGCCCGTACATCACGAGGTCATAATGATCAAAAATCTCCGCCGAATCACCCGCAACACGGGTACCGTTGCCCGAAATGTTCAGTACAACCTCGAATTCAGGATGAAGATGCAGAAAACTGCTCTCGTTATCCATCCAGGCGGCCCTGAATCCCGAACCGTCGTCATGCCTGATGCTGATTATTTCAGGTATCATAGTAAAATGTTTAATTTCAGGATAATGAATTATCCGATAATCAGCTTAAAAGTAATCATTCCCGGAATAATTAACAACGGGCAGAATTGATAGTTAATTTTTTTATAAAAACATTTGTTTTTTATTCTTTTATGCATTACATTTGTTGAAACATGAAATAAAAGAGGAGAGTAAGGGTTACTTGTGGGAATCAATAGGATTGTATTGCAGACATTGACTTTCACATGGACCTATAGGCTGACTACCATAGGTTACTTCCTTTTATCAGACAGTAGATTCCGGGATTATCTCATAAGCCCGTTCCTTAAAGTACCACGGTAACCCTCTCCTCTTTTTTCTTTTGTACCCGCTGATGAAAACATTCCTCCGAAGATTTGAGAACAACAGGGATCTCTTAATACTCTTCGGCACATGGGGAATTGATGAAAAAGCCTTCTCCAATCTCTGCACTGACAATCACGACTTCATCCTCTTCTACAACTATTCTGCCGACGAGCCGCTGATACTGCCCGAGATGAAGACCTACAGGCGCGTAACCGTAATCGGCTGGTCACTGGGGGTATGGGCTGCTGAATATTACAGCAGGAAGATGGGGATAAAGCCTGATCTCACTATCGCCATAAACGGAACGCCAGTGGCGGCCGACGATAAATACGGAATCCCTCTCCGTATTTTTGAAGCCACCCTCAACAACATCTCCAATTACAGCATGGCCAAATTCTACCTCAGGCTGTTTGGTACCAGGAGCAGGTTTGAGCTGAACCGCAATCATATACCAACCCGCACGGAAAAATCGCTCCATGACGAGCTCAGATGGCTCTACAACCGGATGATGGAACCGGTACAGACCGGCTTTGTATGGGACTATTCACTTATAGGAACCGAGGACCGGGTTTTCAGGGCCTCAAACCTCATCAGCTACTGGTCAGAGCACCCCGAGACACGCCAGATAATAGTGGACGCACCTCACTATCTCTTTGACAACTGGAATTCACTGGAGGAGTTGGTAAGGTATGTAAGACGGTTCCGCCTCTCCCCTTTCCGCAACAAATAACTTTCAGCCAGGCTGCCCTGTCTGTCTAAAGATCCCTGAGAAGGATATTTGTCTCTGACGTGGCGATGAGACTTTCGAACTTCGTCAGCGCTGCGTCTATCTTCCTGTAGTCTGCATTGTTTATCACAGTCTTGTGCAGTGATCCTGACGATTCAAGCTTGTCAAGAACGAAGGAGAGGGTCATTCTGTTTACATCCGTGGCTGGCTGATAGACATATTTTTCCTGCTCTTCATTCCACACCTCGGTTACCATGGCGGCTTCGTGCAGAAGATCGAGACACTCATGAACGGTCCTTACCGGAAGGCTGAGCTCGAGGGAGATCTCCTCAGGCGCTCTCGGCCTGGTTCCCTTTACAAAATCGTTTATCAACGTGTGCATAACAAGCAGTGACAGCCTCTTTTTTTGTCGGAGGGAAACGTTCTGGACATCAAACTCGAACTCGTAACGTGTAATATTTTGCAGGTAATATGATAGCTGTGCACCCATCAGCAAAGTCACCCAGCTCATCTGGATCCACACCATCAGAAGTGGTATGGCGGCGAAGCTTCCGTACAGAGTGCCGAGCCTTGTAAGACCCATCTGTGACTCAACATATACAATCTGCAGAACCTGCAGCGCAATCCCTGCCAGAAGCCCGGCAACAATAGCTGTCCTGAACCGGACCCTCGTGTTTGGCATTGCAAGAAATGCCGATGTTGCCAGAGTACACAGAAGGATAAAGGGAATGAGCTTGACAAGGAAGGATACAACCGGTTTGAGGCCTTCAAGCATGTCAGAACTGCTCAGAATCTCATTCAGCCGCGTGGTGGCAAGAACCGTTGCGCTGCTCGATGCAATGAAAAGTGCCGGAACCAGGATTATAATTGCCAGGTAGTCTGTCACCTGACGGTACCAAACCCTTGTCTCATTAACCTTCCAGATGGAATTGAACGTACTTTCAACATACCTCAGCAACTGGCCGACAGTCGAAAACAGAAAGGCAACACCTATACCTGCCAGCCACCCTCCGCTGGTCTGCTCCAGGGTATTGTTCGCAAAATCGAGAATCCAGTTCATCACCTGCTCCTGGTTGTGGAACTGCATGATTATCTGGGCCCGAAGGTCATCGTGAAGCCCGAATCCCTTCGCTATGCCAAAGGCAAGAGCAACCATCGGGATGACGGACAGAATAGTAAAGAATGTAAGCGCGGATGCCTTTATGTAAATGTTGTCCTTCTTAATACCCTTGTAAAGAAGGTAAAAGATACGCCTCTGACGTACCCAGAAAGGGATTGATTTATGCAGCCTTTCCGAAACCAGTCTGCGACTCTGGCCTGCCCGGTCTTTAATTGCCTGGCTTATTGTTGAAATGGGTCTCATCAGACTCTTTGTTTTTTACCGGAGCTCAAATTTAAGAAATGATCTTCAAACACTATTATTATCTTCACACTTTGAAGAATACAATATGGACATCACTGTAAAGGAGTTCATCAAAGGGGCACAGGAGTCTCAGGGCGTGACGGTTATCATAGACGTCTTCAGGGCCTTCAGTACCGCATGCTATGCCTTTGACAACGGAATCAGCCGGCTTTTGGACGTCTCAACCCCGGCAGAGGCATTTGCACTTAAGGATAAACTTAAGGCTGATGTTATTATTGCAGGCGAACAGGATGAAAAGAAGCCTGCGGGATTCAACCTCGGCAACAGCCCTACCGAAATGCTTACCGGTAACCTTTCAGGAAAGACGATGATACATTGCACCACCGCCGGCACAAGGGGAATACTCAGCGCCACAGGTGCCACCGAAATCATCGGCGCCGGATTGGTAAACGCCGGAGCAGTGGCATCCTACATCTCGGCGCTCCGCCCTGAAAAGGTCACCCTGGTGGCTATGGGATACAGGGGAACGGAATCAGCTGATGAAGATCTCCTTTGCGCAAACTATATCAAAGATATGCTTCAGGGAAGAGAACCTGACATTACCGGGAGTATCCGGGAGCTCCGGACAGGGTCCGGCAACCGGTTCTTCAGAACTGAAAATCTTGATTTCAGCCCTCCAACAGACTTCTTCCTGTGCACTGACATCAACCGCTTCAATTTCGTTCTGAGGGCCATAATCACAAACGCCGGTTACGCCGAGATTATCCGTCTCGACATGGATCACTGATTGGCAGGAAAATTGTAATGACAAATTCCGGAAAACGATTCACTTATGAAGATCATATATTCAGCCCTGCTGCTAACGCTACTCCTTTTATTTTCAGATGCCCCTGCTGAAGGACAACCCGGCCACTCCATCACAGTAATACCTGAAAATGCCGCGGAGATCAAATTAAGGCTTGCTTATCACGTTGGAAACCAGCAATTTATTAAAGACAGCATTACAACTGACAAAGAGGGTAAAGGCCTGTTTTACGGGAGCGACAAACTGAATCCGGGGGTATACATGATTGTTCTTCCTGACAACAGGTTTTTTGAATTCCTGCTGGGAGAGGACCAGCATTTCGATGTAAGGTTCGATATGAATGATCCTGTGGCATCGCTGTCCTTCACCGGATCTGACGAGAATAGCCGTTTTGTGGCTTATCAGAGGAGATGGAAGACATTGCAGGAGGAGGCAGCGAAGATCAGCGGCAGGCTCACTGGCCTGCAGCAGGGAAGCCCGGAAGCGACAGCCGTCAGGAAGGAACTGGCGGAACAGGAGGCAAAGATGAAACAGTACCTCAGGGAGACGGCAGATGCCAACAGGGGTGCCCTGCTCGGTGCCATAGCCAGATCAGTGATACCAGTGGAAATAATATCCCCGAGTGTGCCGCCCGGTACTCATAATCCCGATTCTGTTGGTCGCCTGCTGTCATATCTTTACTATAAGGAACATTTCTTTGACAATATTGATTTTTCAGAACCCGGACTGATAAGAAGCCCTGTCCTTGGCGGCAGGCTTGATCAATTCTTCCGGCAGGTGGTGATACAGATGCCGGATTCAATAATAAAAGAGACAGACAGGCTACTGGAGAAGTGCTCAGCCAACCCTGACGTATTTCAGTATGTCGCCGTATGGCTGATGAACAGGTATGCCTCAAGCGAGATTATGGGCCATGATGCCGTAGTGGTGCACCTGGCTGACATGGTTTACCTTGCGGGCAAGGCACCATGGGCTTCGGAAGAGTATATCTCAGATCTGAAACAAAGAATCGCCCATATCAGGCCCAACCTGATTGGCGTCAAGGCAACAGAGTTACTTATGAATTCATTCTCAGGTCATTATGTCTCATTATATGACATTGATGCCGAGTTCACCATTATCTACTTCTGGGAACCGGACTGCGGCCACTGCAAGGAGGCGACCCCGGTGCTGAAGGAATACTATGAAAAGAACAAGGCGTCCGGCATAGAGGTTTTTGCGGTTTGCACCCACCATGACAAAGAAAAATGGGAGAAGTACATAGTTGATAACGGGCTGACATGGATTAACGGCTGGGATCCTCAGAGGATGAGCAGGTTTGACTATTTCTACAATGTTGAATCCACTCCGCTGATTTATATCCTGGACAGAAACAAGAAGATTATTGCCAAGCGACTCGGAGTGGAGAATGTCGCCTCATTCATTGAAGCTTACCGAATCCTTGGGGTTCACTGATCCGCCTGTGGCAGGTGTGTTACCAGGTCGTAAAGTGAGGTATACCTTTTATCTTCACCGCTGCCTGTGACAACCCATTCCGCTGAACCTGAATTTTCCGTTATCGTTACTTTAGGCTGCGCCCGGGAATCTATGGTATAACCGCATCTGGAGAGGGCACGGACTGTCATTTTTGCCACCCTGCCTCTCCCCTCCAATGCGATGCCGGTCTGCCTGCTCCTGACGAAACTGAATGCGCCGTCAGTGATGCTGAACGAGAGCAGCGGACTTTCGAAGGCCCTGGCAAACTCACCGGTGAGCATCATATCCTCAGGCGCCCCTTCACTGACACCGTCACCGGTCATAAGCCATATCCTGTCAGCCTCATTTATCGCAGTGTCAAGGTCGTGAGTTGAATAGATGACACATTTGCCCTTCTCCCTTGTGAGCCTGCGCAGAAGGCTGACAATACCGTACCTCGATGGCAGGTCAAGAAAAGCGGTTGGTTCATCCATCACCAGCAGCCCGGTGTCCTGTGCCAGTGACCTGGCAATCAGGGTGCGCTGCCTTTCGCCGTCGGAGATACTGTCTATGCTTCTGTTTTCCAATCCCGACAGACCTGTTGCCTCCAGGGCGATAGCGACAGTCTCCTCATCCGCGTCAGTAAGGGTACCTATCCAGTTGGTGTATGGAAAGCGGCCCAGTGAGACCACATCACGAACCTTTATATTATGAATGGTAAACGGCTCCGTGGAGACGAAGCTGACAAGCTTTGGAAGCTGTGAAAGGCCGATTTCGCCAAGAGCATGACCATCAAGAGCTATGCTGCCTCCCAGTGGAGGCTGAAGCCCCACCAGTGTTCGCAGAAGAGTGCTCTTGCCTGCTCCGTTTCGGCCTATAAGAGCCACCAGCTCCCCTCGCCTTGCACTCAGGGTAAGGCCCTCCATCACCCTGAAGACCCTGTTATGGTTACGGTAACCGACAGAAAGGCGGTTGGTCTCAGCAATTATCATACCAGTTCCCATCAGAACCTCCTCCCCAATCCGGTCTTGCCCAGGATGATCCAGAGAACCACCGGGATTCCAATTAACGAAGTGACGGTATTCACGGGTATGATATGACCACCGCCGGGAAGGCCGGAGACTATATCGCTCAGAAGTAATGTCGCCGCCCCGCACAATGCCACTCCGGGCATAAGGGTACGATGGTCCATGGTGCCGAAAAGCAGTCTTGCCATATGTGGCACTGCTACGCCTATGAATGCCAGCGGGCCGCAGAATGCCGTAACGCTGCCGGCAAGGATGCTTGCCGCAGCCAGCAGAACGATTCTTGTCCTATCCATTCTCACCCCCACGGTCCTTGAGAAAGTCTCTCCCATCAGCATGGCATTGAGCGGCTTCACCATCAGGAAGGATATCATAAGGCCTGCTGCTGTGGCCAGCGCCAGAGCCCTGATCTGAGGATAGGATATATTTCCGAGGTTTCCCATGGTCCAGATGACATAGGTCCTGAGCATAGCCTCGTTGCTGAAATACTGCAGAAGGCTTACCACTGCTGATATTGCGCTGGCGAGCAGCAGCCCGACAATAAGCACAGTCATAATATCTCTCATACGGGCGGAGACAGTCATAATGATAAGCATCACGGCTGCGGCGCCTGCCCAGGCTGCAAGTATCAGACCCCATCCTGAAAAAAGAGAGCCTTCAGGAAGGGTGAAGAGCGGTGTGAGTGTCAGCAGCGTCAGGGCCACTCCCAGGCCGGCTCCGGAGCTGACACCCAGCACATCGGGGCCGGCAAGCGGATTCCTGAACAGCGTCTGCATCAGGAGGCCGCTGACTGACATGGCTACACCTGCAATTACAGCCGTGATAGCCTTTGGCAGACGAAACTGCATGATGATGATTTCGTCACCCGGATCGCCATGACCAAACAGTGACCTGAGCACTTCGGCAAAATCCATCCGCGTACTACCAAGAAACAGATCGGCCATGAAAAGAATTATCATGAGCAGAGTGAGTCCGGTCATGACTGACGTAATCCTTGTGCGTGACCTGCTCATTCCAGTCTGATGTAATAATACGGATCATAATCCGGCAACAGTTCCGGGTGTATTATTGAGATGAAATCCTTAAGCAGGAGGTCAGGCCTGACCACACCGCTCTCCCAGTAGTCATTTCCACCATCCTGGCGGATACGTCCGCGGTTATTCCATACACGTCCGCTGCTGAAGACCGGAAGTGAGGTCAGCCTGTGATCTGCAGCTTCTATATCAGAGAGTTTGCCGGCTGTGCCGGGATTAATCCATATCTCAGCACCGGATGCTCTACGGAATACTGATTCCACCGATACCGGCACTGAATTGTTTCCTGTCATATCTCTGTAGATATAGTCTCCGCCGGCATCATCAATCAAACGACCTATATATGTATTTCCCGGGGAGACATACCACACGTCCTCCCATGGTGCTCCCAGAAGCACCCCCGGCTTCTTCCCGGCGGCGTTTGCCACCATTGTCGTCAGTTCCCTGTATGAGTCAGAAACAGTGATGACAATGCTGTCTGCCATCTCCTCCTTCCCTGTAAGCAGTCCAAAGAGCCTGAGCCAGGCGCACCTGTTCAGGGGATGCTCCTCGAGGTAGTCGGCATTGTAGAAAACCTTCACACCGGCTTCAGCCAGCCTGACAGTACTCCCCGATGAAGGATCCGCGACACCGTACGCCATCACCAGGTCAGGCGCAAGGGAGATGACAAGCTCCCTGTTAAGATTCCCTTCATAGCCAACATCCTTAATTTCACCGCTTCCTGTTCTCTCAAGCAACAGGGAGTCATAAAGCAGCGATGAACCGGAAATACCAACTATCATACTATCGGCTGAGAGAGCCCTCATCATTGCAGCATGAGTTGTTGACATACAAATCATTCTCCTGACCGGAACCCGTATCACCTGTTCTTCGCCAATGTCCTGCGGCAGTGCTGAATCACGCGCCACCAGGTACCATACAAGCTCTTTTCCTCCAGAATTCTGCCACGGTTCCCTTACCGCAACCCTTGTGGCGCCGGGTACTTTTTCAATTGACAGCCTGCCTTGCGGAATGCCTGAACTGCCTGCATCCGCAATGCCTGAACGAGCGCTCTCATTACGGCAGGATAAGAATGTTAATGCCACCGCAATCACAAAAAAAGCAAGTCTCATCACCGTGAATCTGCTTTTATCAGGGTCCCTGAATAGAAAAGGCTGTCAGCCTGCAAACCGTAATGATAGATACCAGGCGCAAGGCCCGCGAGTTCGACAGGCAGCAGACCCGGAAACGCATTCCTGTATTCTCCTGCTGAAACAACCCTCCCGGCGTTGTCATAGATAGTTATGAAAGCAATCTCCACAGATCGCTCCCTGAACCTGAAATAAACACTGGTGCTGAACGGATTGGGAAAGACCTCCAGGTCTGTCCCTTCCAGTCCCGGGTCAGGCAGATTGTTCAACACGGAATTTTCTACCATTACTGCTTTGACACCCAGCGAAACGGACATGGGGAATGAGGGATGAAGTGTGAAGGGCTTCCACGTACTGCCGTCATTGAAAAAAGCTGTATTCTGGGCTGATGTTGACCACGGCGCAGAGTGCGCAACAGCAAACTGTGGCTGCTGTTGATTAAGCGGAGTTCGGTAGAAGACGCTGTAACCGGCATAGAACGGTCCCGTCACCTGGATAGTCCTGCCGAAATCCACCTCAAGAATGGTCCCTCCTTTTATTTCATTAAGCTTCATCCTTTTTGATGCCAGTACCACCCCGGGTTGTGCTCCGCCGCCCCAAATATAAAACCTGACAGAATCGGCTGTTGAGAGAAATGCCGAAGCGGAGATACTGAGTCTGAGCCACGCTATCTCACCACTGCCGGTAAAGGGTATATATTCGGCGTACCTGATGAGTCCATCTGAGTTGTTTCCGGTTGAGAGACCCCAGCCCGAAGAATATGTATCTGTGCTGCCTGGATCATCTGCCGGCATGCTTCCCAGGGTATCTGATCTTGACAGGTTGTAACTGTAAGGATCACGCCCGCTGACGACCGTTGCCCCGGTACCGGCAGGGTCCAGCCATGGCCTGAGGTGCGTGGAAGCTGCTGAGGTAATTGTAAACATCCTGGAGAGCTTGGCAAAATAGTCATTTGACGGATCAGCGCATGTAGCTCCGCCACCGGTAAGCGTACCTCGGACTCTGCCGTTCTGATCAAAGAGTGGCCCGCCAGACGAGCCGGGTTCAGTAGTTCCCCTCTCCCACCTGAGGACCCGCCAGAAACCCATCGATACAAATCCCGTAACCGGGTAAGATGTTGATATAGGCGGATTGTCGTCAATGGTGAGCTTCATCACATCTCCTTCAGGATGATGTATGGCGAAGGTGTTGGAAGGAGGTGTTGTGGTAATATCCCACCCCGCAAAATATGGCCTGTAAACCATTGAAGGAAATTGGTTCAGTTCCACGAGTGAAAAATCAATGTCCGGATTCTCCGCCCGCAGAACAGATCCTGCGAGGGCATTCATGTATGACATGTCAGGCCCATCGCACCAGGGACTCTTGTAGTTGAACACGAAAATTGTGTTCACTGCCTGATCCGGAGTCTCAATGCAGTGATTGGCCGTAAGCACATATGCCTTGTATTCGCTTCCGGTGTTATTGACCATAACACCGGTGCACAGCTCCGATCCATCCACCAGAAGCCTGACCACCGAACGGGAGGCAGACATATAGTTGGGATTTGAAGAGCAGTTAAGGTCTGCCTCGCAGTCATCAGAGCGACCGTAATACAGGTCCTTTATACCGTCAGGGCCGAAGAAACCGGCAAAGTCGTGGGCAACCTGACTGACTCCTATTGAATTTTCGGGAACTGAAGACCCCGGGAAATGACATTCGAGCACGAGCCTCTCTCCGGGCACCGGCATCACCGGCATGGATACCCTGCCTGACGTACTTTCCCGGGTGAAAGCACCTCTCACAATACGCCTCTCATCGTCATAAACATAGACATAGGCTCCGGCCGGGAGATTGAACGGTGAAAGGATAAGATTGAGTGACAGCGCACCTTTTGATGATACCGGCAGCACCCAGACAGTTTCATTGCCATATGCAACAGTATACCCGGAGTTTAACGGATTCCAGGCCACCTCTACAGGAATGGCAAACCGCCAGGGCTGACCCTTCACCTGTTCCACAGACCGCATGGCTTCTGCATGCAGGGGATCAACCGCAGCCTCGTGCCAGATGAGCATCTCCGGGAACAGAGGAGTCCCGACGGGGAACTCCGGCTGACCGCTAAGAAGCGCAGAGGCAAGCAGGCACAGGCTGGTTATGCGTATTCGTCCCTTCAATATCTTTTTGTTTCAGCTCTAAAATTAGTCAAAAAGTGGTTAATCAACTCTCTGCATCATGAAGCCCGGTATAATTCCTGCCTGTTCGCTGTCAAGCAACTCTCCCTCCCGGTTGTAGATCAGCAGATCTCCCTTCTGCTGATAGTCGATGGCATCAGTGACATATATCTTTCCGCCAGAACCTATCAGAAGCTTATAAAACAGCCTGTTACCGGCAGGTATAAATGCCACGGCGGGCATTTCATCGGCCGTAACCGGCATCCTTCTCACACCTTCGTCAAGGTAAAAGAGAGTATCCCTGGCTTCGTTGAGCGTCAGGGAGGAGGGATTGTCATCGACAGTTCTGAAGAAGAACTCGGCCTCCTTTTCAAGAGTTACCGTGTTGATTCTGACGATTCTAGGAATCTCCTCTCCCTTCCATCCGCCGGTGCAGAGCACCCAAAGCCTGCCGTTTTTGTCAAGTGCCATGCTTTCAGGCTCAAGTCCGACGGTAACTGACCGCACGACATCACCGGATCCCAGATCGGTTACAACAATGCTGTTTCCGCCGGACCAGTGCGCTGAGAAGAGCCTCCCGCCGGTGATGACCATTGCCTCCGAGGCTGACCCGATCTCCAGCTTTCCAGACTTCTCTGTCCTCTCAAGATCGATCACTGTAATCTCATCTTCCGTAAGGCTGCTGACATAACCGTTATTGCCGTCAATAACCATCTGCCTGGGCGAACTAAGCCCGGTGACAGTTCCAAGGCTCTCCATCGTTAACAGATCCACAGCCTCAACGGTTCCTGAGTTGTTTACTACGATGAATCCCCTGTTCCCGTCAACAGCCATGAAGGAGGGAATATCCCCAAGAGCCCTCTTGTTCTCTGTACTGAACAGGTCATTGTAAATTTGTCTGGTTTCAGTGCTGTAAAACGAAACCGATCCGTTTCCGGCATTGAAGTTCCCCTCATTCAGGAGGAAAATGCCCTCTCCCCGGGGGAAAAGCGACGGATTCTCAGCTGGTTCACAGGATATCTGAAGCGCAAGGGCAATAAGGACTAAGGTTTTAATCACGTGTTTCATCTTTTTTCTTTTTTTCTGACCAGGTCAGCGTTAGTTTTATTTTAAATGTTCTGAGTGGCATCGGGTAATTTCTCACGCTCTCGGTGGCCAGTCCGGGGAGGTTGTTTACTGCAATCTCCGCTCTCCATCCTGCTGCACCTGTCCTGAAATCGGCTCCGGCAAAGGCATCAGTCATGAGGAATCCTGGCAGCCACTCGCTGTTGTCCGAGGTGGTATAGCGTCTGCTCTCCCATGCTGCTGTAAGGCCTGTCCTGAACCATTTTCCCGTGGCTCCGAGATTCAGGTTGGCATGATGTAACGGCGCATAGATAAGCTGACGCCCTGGTGACCTGTCGTTGGCAACTTCAGTAGCGGCAACAACCGATCGGGCGAAGGAGTAATTGAATACTCCGCGCAGGATCCAGTTTCGGATTGAAAGATCCCTTCCAACCCTGGCTTCTGCCCCGGCGATGTTAACGTCCCTTACATTCTCCGCCTGCCATAGTCCCGATTGTCCGGGCACCCACTGTATGAGATTGTTCACATGAGAACCGTGAAGAGTCAGGTCGAAGTTGCCCCGTGATCCCGACGGCCATACCCTGAGGAAAGACCAGGAGACTTCCCCTCCTGCAGCATTCTCAGGAACGAGGTCAGGGTTTCCTCCGGGGATCCAATAGAGATCATTAAGGCACGGAAGCCGGGAATTACGGCTAAGGCTCGCCTTAAGAAGGTGCTCACCGCCGGGGGTCATGAGCCATGAAGCCCCTGCAGTAAACTCCGGGGAGACTTTCATTCCAGTCACTGCCGTCTGCCTGGCCTGCAGAAGGAGATTCAGCCTCGGCAGGGGATTTGACCTGCCTGCCACCGAGAATGAAAGCAGATTCCGGATCTCCGCTCCGTCGTAGCTCAGGGTGAGTGCTTTTTCGTAACTGTCTCCGGCACGAAATTCCAACGAGGTATTCTGAGTGACCCTCAGAGCAACCTTCGCCCTTATCATTGCAGATAACGAGCTGTTGTCACCGTTGTATGATGTTACCATGTGGTAATACCTGTTGAACTCACGCTGTCCGCCGGCTGTTACATCAGCAGTGAACCTGCCGTGCTCCACAGAATAATTCAACACACCCCTGTATGACCTGTCGGTCTGCCTCTCGTTGAAATCCTGCTGTACCGTTGTTACCGGCCCGGGAAGCTCTCGTTCCGTGTCGCTGAACCAGACATGCATGCTTATCCTGGAGTAATCAGTCCGGTAAAAAATATCACCTGTAAGACCTCCGGATGAGAAGGCTGCGTTGGTTCTTCGCATGAGTGCCTCTCCTCCCGGTGCATCACGGTTGATGAAGAGAAAATCGTTTCGTGATTTATTTGCCCATCCGCCGGCCCTGACAGATAAATTAGTCCCGCCCAGCGTAAGCACTGCCGACGAGCCATAGTCACCGTAGCTCCCTGCACTGAGGCTCATCGAGGCTTCAGTTCCTGACCCGAAGAGCGGCTTTGAGGAGAGTTCCACCTTGCCTCCAAGGTAGCCGGAAAGGTCATTCAGGTCAGAGCCGCCTGATGTGATCTGTACTGACGAAGCTGCCACAACCGGGATAACCGTGAAGTCACTGTATCCATTGCCGGGTGCGTTGACCGGCATTCCGTTCCAGGTCACAAGGGTGTGGCTGCCTGAAAGCCCCCTGACTGAAACTGATGCCAGTCCGTGATTACCGTACCGTTTTACATATAGCAGGCTTGAAGACTGAAGCAGCGTTGCCATGTCATCTCCCTTACGGCGTGAAATCAGATCAGGGTCAACCTCTACCACAGTATATGGGGTAACCCGTGCTGCCGCCCGGGCAGTGACGGTGACTGCATTTATATTTACAGTATCCTCGCTGAAAATGTCCTGCGCGCCTGCGGTAAACGGAACAAGAACAAGCAGCATTGCTGCAAACGCTGAAAGCGGCAGGCGTCTCAAAGACGCAGGGATGATATAGGCTGATGACCTCTTTATCATGACTTTTATTCCCGAAAGCTCCTTCAACAGGATACCTTCTGGCAGGTCTTCTGACTCATCCCTACTAACCGGGCCTTCCCGTCCGCCAAATGGCGAACAGTGGCGGGAATTCCGGCTGTAATGATCCGTCTTGCGACGGAACGGGCTTCACAGCAGCGGGTACTGTCCCTGATTCTCACAGGGTTCCCTTTTCACTGCCGAAATACCGGCAGCACCAGAATAAGACAAAGGTAATACTCAGGAGCGATAATTATCCCTTATAATTATCAACAATGTGATAACAGGCTGGTTATTTCATCACGAATCTGAGCTCCCCGCCGGCCATAACCTCCTCATAGGTTATATAGTTGCGCTCAAGCTTCTCTCCGTTGAAAAAAAGTGAAGAAACATTGACGGCGGACGGAGAGTTGCCCTCTGCAACAACGGTGAACTGCTTCCCTCCGGGAAGTGTCACAGAGGCCCTGTCCAGTACGGGACTCCCAATGATGAAACGGCCGTCAGCCGGGTTGACCGGGTAGAAACCCATGGCGGAGAAGACATACCAGGCTGACATCTGACCGCAGTCCTCGTTCCCGCATATACCATCCTTTGCGTCTGTGTACATCTCATTCATGATCCTGCGCACCATCGTTTCAGTCCTTTCCGGTGCACCGGCCATAGTAAAAAGGTAGGCGATATGATGCGACGGTTCGTTCCCGTGAGCATACTGACCAATCAGTCCGCTGATGTCAGGTGAGCGGTTTTCTCCCTTAACCTCTTTATTTACAGTGAAGAGCGAATCGAGCCTGTGGAGAAAGACCTCCTTCCCTCCGAAGAGTGATATCAGTCCGTCAACGTCATGAGGTGCGAGCCAGGAGTACTGCCATCCGTTGCCCTCTGTAAAGTCTGAACGGGTGTGATGAGAGTAGAGCGGATCAAAATCAGGTCTCCAGGTTCCGTCACTCATCCTGCCCCTGACAAAAAGTATAGTGGTGTCAAACAGGTTACGGTAATTTCGTGACCTCTCCTGGAACCGGGAGGCCAGATCCTGCATACCCATGTCTGATGCCATCTGCGAGATACACCAGTCATCAATGCTGTACTCCATAGTCTTGGCCACAGATTCATTCTCCAGTTCGGATGGTATATATCCAAAATTGCGGCAATGATCCAGCCCGCGAAAGTCAAGCGAGGCCGAATGGACAGATGCGTCAAGAGCTGCCCCATAATCAAAACCGGTAAATTTCTTGTGTACGGCATCTGCCAGCACCGGTACGGCATGGTAGCCGATCATGCAGTTGGTTTCATTGCCGGCCAGCGACCATACGGGCAACTTCCCCTGCTCTTCCCTGATGTTGAGCATTGTATTGATGAAGTCCGGCACCATCTCAGGAACGGTAATTGTAAAAAGCGGATGGGCGGCACGGTATGTGTCCCAGAGTGAGAAGACAGTATAATTGGTAAATCCTTCGGCATTGTGTATTCCTCCGTCAGTGCCCCTGTACCTGCCATCTGTGTCATTGTAAAGATTTGGTGCGATCATAGTATGGTACAATGAGGTGTAGAACACCCGGAGAAGTGCGGAGTCAGTTGATTCGGCCCGGATTATCTGAAGGCGCTTCTGCCATGCCTGCCGGGCTGCCGCAGCTACTCCGGCAAAATCCCAGCCGGTCATCTCAGTTGCCAGGTTATTCTTTGCACCGGACTCATCCACAGCGGAAAGACCGGTACGGATGATCAGTTCTTCCCCCTTCTTCATCCCGAAAGTAAGGATGCAGGCTATATTGCGGCCTTCTGCCTCTGTTGCACCGGTGATGGTTCCTGCATCAACCATGGTGACAGATTCAGGCTTCGCTGAAAACTCCGAGGAGAAAAAGAGATACTGTTTCTCAGCCCATCCGGCAGAGATGCGCCTGCCGGCAAGAGTCTGACCATCCCACTCAAGCCTGCAATCCACAGGCCTGTCCCAGTTAATGGCAAAGCCAAGGTCTACCAAAACGCTCATGATACCATCCATGACCGCGGTATACCTCTGAACACCACAACGGGGTGTGGCTGTCAGCTCTGCATCAACCCCACTGGAAAGGGCTACGGCATAATAACCCGGACCAGCCTGCTCCGCCTCATGTGAAAAGAGGGTCCTGTTCAGCTTCGCCAGTGAATATGTACTGTCAGGCAAAGTGAGACTGAATGTATGCATAGATGGCAAAAATAAAATGTCACACAGGTCGCCAATCCCGGTGCCGCTGAGATGGGTATGACTGAAGCCTGCAATGAGTGAGTCAGAATAGTTATACCCCGAGCACCAGTCCCATCCTGAAGTACCGTTGTCGGGACTGAGCTGCACCATGCCGAACGGAGTGGTCGCACCGGGGAAGACATGACCATGGGCAGCCGTGCCGATGAAAGGATCAACAAACTGTGTGAGATCACCCTGTGAGGGTGACGTGCATGACACCATTGCCATCATCGCGGATGCAACAACCGGAAAGAGACTTTTCATATAGATTCAGTTTCTGATTTTCCTGAGCAAGAGCTGGCCTGTACCGATCCGGTATCCCTCGGATGAGAAGAGAACTTCTCCGGGATTAAGTTCCAGGAATGTGACCGAGGTCATAACGTCGCCGGCATCATTCCTGTTTCCGATTGTAAGCATATAGGTCCCCGGGTCAAGGGGAATGCGTTCAGTCATGTCACTGATTTTCTTTCCGTATCCGTAATCAATGGTACTGAACCTGCCGTTCTCACAGAGTGCAAGCGTGAAATTGACATGATACTCCGGTTCCGCTGACCCGTCCATGCGGGATTCATTTATAAAGGTGATGAAGGCTGGTGTTTCAGATGACCCTGGCTCCCCGTCAAACCGCACGTCATGCCATTCTCCGGCCATATGGTATTGGGGCCTTCGCATTCCCGGGGAGAGCCGTGAGGGGATGCCGAGGCTGCGGCAAAGAGCCACAAAAAATATATCCCTGGAGTGACTGTCAGCTATTCTGAGCCTCAGTACCCCGGCAGGAATCAGAGGTGTGGCATAATGGTTCTCAGTATCAGTTATCACAATAGCCGTATCAATCCATGCCACTGCAGAGGAAGGATCGGTCCGGAATGACTCCGTCAGGTCTGATGGCAGATCCCGGAATGCAGTCCTGAAGGCCGACAGCAGTTCGTCAGAGATTCTGGGTGACAGTACATATCTGTCATACAGTGCGGTATCTGTTCCCGGCGCCGGTTCAGGTGCATTTGCAAGGTGATCGGCAAGCACAGCGGCAGGTGTGTCGCGAAGGTCCTTACCGGAAATGTTTTCAAGTATCCGGATAGCCAGTCCGGCCCTCTCTCCTGCTCCTTCGATAAACCCGGCCACAGCCCTGTAATTGCCCATAGATGACGTCAGCAGCCGGCTTACGGTTTCAGCCTGAAGACCTGCTTCATGTGCAATATCCTCCGCGCTGATATCCGCCATCCATGTATTTATGTATGATTGTCTGATGCTGTCGCCCCTTCTGAGTAACTTATTATTTATCCGCACTTGCTCAGGATCAATACCCGGAAATGGCTCAGGAACCGGTGGTGCCAGGAGAAATTCAGTGAAAGGCGTTGTCCGGAATTCAGAATCTATTGTAACTTCGACAATTGTATCTGAGGGAGATGCCAGCACAAAACCGGATCGTTCCCCGTCATCAGCCCAGATCAGCAGAGTACCGAATCCGGTGAGGAGGCTGCACTCGCCACTGCTGTCACATTCCAGCCTGGCAAGAGGATAAAACTCCGCATAGTTGTAAAGCAAGTATCCGGCCATGGCACCCCGGACCGGTTTGCCGGAGGTATCCTTCACTCTGACCTTCAGCTCTTTGGTCTCAGCGTAGCGCCCGAGGGTATTTATCTCGGTAAATAGCCGTTCCTTCCTGATAACCCTTTCATCTCCTCCATAATAGCCGAAGGCGTTCGTGTGAACCAGCATTGCTCTCCTGGCCGGTTCCGTGAACCATCCGCGGTCCGGCACAGGCTCTGGCTCGCATGCTCCAAGATAATGCCATGCACCGTCAATCCAGAACTCAACCCATGCGTGATTGTCATTTGTATGCGCCCAACGCGGCGTGTACACCTGTCGTGCCGGTATGCACACTGCCCGAAGGGCGGATACCGTGAATGTGGATTCCTCACCGCACCGTCCCCGGGCAGACAGCATCGTAGCCAGGGGTGATGATGTGCGTGAATCGGCAGCCTGGTAGGCAACCTTCTCATGACACCACCTGTTTATTTCAAGTGCGGCCTCCATGGCACCCAATCCCTGAACACGATCCTTCAGTTCGGTGTAACACACCGTCCTGAAGTCATCAGGGTTCTCATTGTTTACCCGCGTCGGAAGAACAAAATTCAGGAAGATATCAACCGGGACTGTCTCTCCCCATGGCATCTCGTTCCTTGAACGAATGGCAGTGGAGGCATTGGCCGCCAGGTAATCCGGTTCATATACAGCCATATCGCTCAGTGGCATGTATGCAAGCAGGAAGATTACAGCCTCACGCAGTTCACTATCCCTTATGGTGTCAGCCATGCCGAACAGATCACTGCGGACAGTTCCGTGAATCTCAGACCGCGACCTGAAGTCGTCAGTTATTGCTTTTCGCAAAGAGTTGTCATCAATAAGATGACTTCCGCTGCATGAGAGCAGCACTGCCATGATCAATAAAGCCGGCAGCCTGATGATCCATATCATTGAACATTATTTTTGATAAGAGCCGCAACTGCTCCTGATAAGAAGCTCTGGAGCCATGTTGACCTGGCGCTTATATTTGCTCTTGCCCTTATTCTTGACCTCGGACCAGATGATGTTGGCAACCTTGAGTGACATAGCTGCCAGGGGTCTGCGCAACCTGGTGACCGGAGTGGTCAGAAGGTCAAAACCAATTCCGTCTTCCATGGAGACAAGTGCCACATCCTGCGGTATCCGTATATTCTTGGCCTGCAGTGCCAGGTAAAGCGGGAATACCAGCGGGGAATTAAGCACAATGATTGCATCACTCCTGTGTGGCGGTCTCAGGAAATTCTCTATCGCTGTAAAATCAAACTTATCCCCGGCTTTCGGCAGCGCAGCAACGGTAAAGTGCACCGAATCAAAGTTTTTGGACTTCTTTGTCGAATTTCTGAGCTCCTCCAGCATCTCCTTGTCGTATGAAGCGGAATCCTCTCCTGAGATTATCAGAAGATTCTTAAGCCCGAGTGATGTGAGATGCTGTGTCATTATGGCGGCACCGGCAATCCTGTCTGAGCAGACAGTATTAAGCCTCATCCTCTTTATGCTCTTCTCAAGCAAAACAACCGGGTATGAGTCACGGTTCAGTGCTCTTACCACGTTGTCATCCGCTGCGTTACCAACCAGGATCATTCCACTGAAAAACTTTTTCAGTGAGGTTGTCAGCCTGTTGAAACGCATGTCGTCCGGATCCCTGGTAAAGACTGAAAATCCAAGGCCTATACTTGAGAAAGCCTTTTGCAGGTACGGGGTAATCTCATAGATGAACGGATCATTCATCGAGGGAACCACCATTCCGATGATCCCTGGCTTTTCCTCCGCCGGTACCGTCTCACCCTTCTCGGCAGCAGCATTGAAATAGCCCATCTGCTTCGCCACCGCAAGCACCCTCTCCTGTGTTTCTTTCTTGATTCCGTGCTGATCTGCCTTATTGTTCAGCACTAATGATACTAATGTGCCTGAAAGACCTAGTCTTGCAGCAATGTCTTTGTTTTTAACCTTTTTCCCCATTTCATTTAAAATTAAAGCACGAAATTAGCTTTATTTTTTTAGAAACATGGAACTTTAGCAGTAAAATGTTTAAAAATGCTGCAAAGCAGTTTTTGCAGACTATTTTTTAGGCAAGGGGCGTCCGCCGCGCTTCGAAGCCTCTTCAAGACGCTGCTGCCACTTTGATTTTTTCACTGGCTTTTTCCTGTTTTCTTCAATCTTCTTAAGTATCTCATTCTCATTTACGAAACGGCGTGACACCTGAGTCTGGATAATCGTAATTACGTTAGCAAGGAAGTAATAATATGTAAGACCGGCTGAGAAGTTGTTCAGTATGAGCATGAACATCACAGGCATAAGGTACATCATCGTCTTCATCCCCGGCATCTGTTCCTGGCCGCCTGACGGATTGGAGATTTTGGTTGATATGAGTGTCGATGCGGTCATTAGCAGGGTGAAGAGACTTACATGGTCACCGTACATCGGTATGGTGAAGGGAAGATCAAGTATGCTGTCGTAGGTTGACAGGTCCTTTGCCCAGAGAAATCCCTGGTGCCTCAGCTCTATGGAGGTGGGGAAGAAACGGAACATGGCAAATAGGATAGGCATCTGAAGCAACATAGGCAGACATCCTCCCATCGGGCTTACACCGGCCTTCTTGTAGAGATCCATGGTAGCCTGCTGCTTCTTCATGGCATCCTCCTGCTTCGGATACTTTTTCGCAAGCTCGTCAACCATCGGCTTCATCACCCTCATCTTGGCCTGACTGATAAACGACCTGTGCGTAAGCGGGAATAGGACAGCCTTGATTATGAGGGTCAGGATCAGGATTATCAGTCCGTAACTGACAATAAAGTTATCCAGCACATTGAAGATAGGGATAATCACAAACTGGTTGATCCAACGTATTATGTTCCGGCCAAGGAATACAAGCTCTTCAAGCTGCATATCATACTTCTTCATGAGCGTGAAGCTGTTGGGGCCGAAATAGAACTTCATGTTCACGGTACTGTTGTCACCGTGGGTGTAAGGAACACCTATCTCAGACTCGAAGAACCTCAGGTATTTCGATGTCGGGTCGGCATTGGTTGATTTGACTGCAGCATTGATGAAGAAGTCTTCCGCAATGACAACAGAGGAGAAGAACTGATCCTTGTATGCTATCCAGTCAGTCTTCATCAGGCTTTCCGATACCACATCCTTTTTCTGCCTCTGCATCCGCACACCGCCAAGGTCCTCCACACCCTCCTGATAGACCTTATACTTCAGTCCGGTGTACATATCCTCATTCTGCCTTCCCTTCTCCTGCTGCGGAATATACATCTTCCAGTCAAGAGCCATCGAAGTGGTATTTGCAGGTATCACCGGGGCAAGTCCGCTGAACCTGGACTCAAAATTGACCATGTACTCCCCGGGGAGCATTGTATAGATATAGTCAATATAGCCACCGCTGGCGGCCTCGAGCCTCATTGTCAGACTGGCCGGTCCGCTGGTAGCCGTTACTGTGCCGTTATAGTCCACCGGGACAAAATAAAGCTCATCAGTCCTGATGGGTTTATTGTCTACAGTAAAGAATTTGAATCCGAACACAGTTGAGTCACCGTCAAAGAGTACAACAGGCCGTCCGTCATGTGTTGTGTAATTCTTCAGCATCACCGAATATGGCTTACCGCCACTGGCAGAGACTTTCATTACCATCAGGTCATTTTCCAGAGTATATAACCCTTCTTCTCCGGTGACGCGGGCTGAAAAGACCCCGTAGGCATTGCTGTCTGTCACAGGGACAGGCATGGCTGAAGCAGTGGCAGCGGTGTCAGAGGTGACTGTTGCCGCCTGTATCTGAGGGGTTTCCGTTCTGAGGCCGAGCCTGGTGTTGAGCTCCTTCACCTTATTGATGGTGGGCTGATCTTTGGGCTTGAAGTTCAGCGCCCTGATGTATGACTCCCGTGCCTCGTCATAATTTCCGGCAGCGTACAGAGAGTCTGCATATTCCGTTTCAGCTTCGAAAAATTTCCCGGTCCTGTGATTGTTATACAGACTGAAGCCGAGAAAGATCAGAAAAATAAGTATGATGCCGGTAACTGTATTCCTATCCATTAGTCTTTTTTTTCCTTTTATCTATTTATCTATTGTTGTTTTTTTTTGATGCAGGCCCTGACAAATCCCACGAATAGAGGATGAGGCTTCACCACGGTGCTGCTGTATTCTGGGTGAAATTGTACTCCTACGAACCAGCTGTGAGACGGGATCTCCATGATCTCAACAAGCCCCGATTGCGGATTGGTACCGCACGGAAGCATGCCGGCACTGCGAAAGTCTGCCAGATATTTGTTATTGAATTCGTACCTGTGGCGGTGCCGTTCTGCCACCTCCTCTTTCCTGTAGCATTTCCATGATTCGGAGCCGTGCAGCAGCTCGCAACCGTAGCTGCCAAGCCTCATTGTGCCGCCCTTCTCCGTCACACTCTTCTGTTCCTCCATAAGATCAATGACGGGATGCTTTGCCTTGGGATTTATCTCAGTGGAGTGTGCACCTTCCAGACCCAGCACATTCCGTGCAAATTCTATCACGGCGCATTGCATGCCCAGGCAGATTCCCAGGAAAGGTATGTCATTCGTGCGTGCATAGTTAACTGTCAGTATCTTTCCCTCAATACCGCGTGAACCGAACCCCGGCGCAACCACAATCCCGTCAAATCCTGCCAGTCTTTCAATAAAGTTGTTTTCAGTGATCTCCTCCGAGTGGATCATTGACAGTTCAACTGCTGCCTCGTTGGCAGCGCCTGCATGTACAAATGCTTCAGTGATCGATTTGTAGGCGTCAGCCAGCTCGACATACTTGCCGACAAGTGCTACTTTCAGCCTGTGCGAAGGATTTTTAAGCTTGTGAAGGAACTCCTTCCACTCTAAAAGCGGGGGCTCTTCACCTGCAGGCAGACCCAGCTTGCGCAGAACCGTCTGGTCAAGCATCTCCTTCTGCATGCGAATGGGCACCTCGTAGATCGTTGAGACGTCTATTGACTCAACCACGGCTCCGGCTTCAACGTTGCAGAAGAGCGCAACCTTCCTTCTGAGGTCATCGGTGAGGGGATGTTCGGTTCTGAGTACCAGGATGTCAGGCTGAATTCCCTCCTCCAGCAGCATCTTGACTGAATGCTGCGTGGGCTTTGTCTTCAACTCTCCGGAAGCATGAAGGAAAGGCACAAGCGTAAGATGAATGACGATGCAGTTCTGAGGACCAAGCTCCCAGCGCAGCTGCCTTACGGCTTCTATGTAGGGCAGCGATTCAATGTCGCCAACCGTCCCGCCGATCTCCGTGATTACTATCTCGTAACTTCCTCCGGAACCGACGAGCTTAATGCTCCGCTTTATCTCATCGGTGATGTGAGGTATTACCTGAACGGTCTTGCCAAGGTAATCACCCTTCCGCTCCTTATTGATTACGGACTGGTAAATTCTGCCTGTAGTGACATTGTTGGCCTGTGTTGTATGAACGTTCAGGAAACGTTCATAATGACCAAGATCAAGATCGGTCTCCGCCCCGTCAACCGTTACGAAACACTCACCGTGCTCGTAAGGATTAAGAGTGCCGGGATCAACATTTATATAGGGATCAAGCTTCTGGATTGTGACCGAATAGCCCCGCGCCTGCAGAAGTTTCGCCAGGGAGGCAGAAATAATGCCCTTGCCCAGCGAAGAGGTGACTCCGCCGGTAACAAAAATATATTTTACGTCCCTCACTGCTGATACTGTTTTCTTCGGATTGGAGCAGCGATTGCTAATCTTCGTACATTGAGCTGTCAATAAGCTTTACCTTCTCCTCCAGCAGCTTGATGTTCCTCCTGGCTTCGGCTATCTTTTCCTCAACCTCCCTGATCATGGTGTCAGCTTTGGCCGACTTGGCGAAGAACCCGATATTGTTTTCCCAGAGAACAATATCACTCTCCAACTGTTTGATCCTGCTGTAGAACTTCTCGCGCTCGTTTCTCACCTTACTGGCGGCACGGGGATTGGATTTCGCACTGTCAACCTTACTCCTGTACCGAAGGATATTCTTGTCCTCGTCATCAAGCTTCAGTTTGTCAAACTTCTTATTGAGAGCCTCCTTGTAACGCCATGCTATCTCTTCCTTCCTGTTGAAGGGAACATAACCGATCTCAGTCCACCGTTTCTGGATATCCTTAAGCTTTTCAAAGCCTGCCTTCATGTCATCACCCGGGTCAAAGGCCTCGAGCTCTTCGATGATTGCCAGCTTGGATTTCAGGTTGTCTTCGTATGAAGTATCCCTGCCGGCAAAATATTCAGACTTCCTTGTAAAGAAGGTGTCACAAGCCTTACGGAACCGTTTCCATATTTTCTCTGAATATTTTTTCGGCACCGGTCCAGTCTCCTTCCACTCCTTCTGAAGCCGGATGAGCATTTCGGAGGTCTCTTTCCAGTCAGTGCTCTCCTGAAGGGCTTCAGCCTTGAGACATAGTTCTGTCTTGATCTGAAGGTTCTTTACCTGTATCTCTTTGCTGTCGGCAAAGAATGTGCGCTTCTTCTCAAAGAAGCTGTCGCAGGCGGTCCTGAACCGCTGGTATATCTTGTTGTTGTGCTTCTTCGGGGCGAAACCGATTGTCTTCCAGAGCTTCTGACATTCAAGAATGGCATCGGATTTTTCCTTGAAATCGGCAAAAGTGAGTATTTCGCCTGCAGCAATCTCTTCTACCTTTTCGCAGAGGGCAGTTTTTGCATCGAGGTTCTTCTTCTGGTCATCCTTCTGTTTCTCAAAGTACTCGTGATGCCTCTTGTTTACCTTGGTTGTGGCTTCGCGAAAGCGATCCCAGACATCGTTCTTGTTCTCATGCGGTACCGGACCGATCTCCCGCCATTGGTTATGGTAATCCTGGAGAAGCTTGAACGCTGTGACGGCGTTGGGCTCCATCAGGAGTTCCTCTGCCTTTTCACAGAGAACTATCTTGGACTCGAGGTTCTTCCTCAGGTCAAGGTCTCTGAGCTCACGGTTGATCTTGATGTAATCATAGAACATCTCCACGCTGTGGTGATAGTTCTCCCACAGATCCTTGACGGCTGTCTGAGGAACAATGCCCGTGTTATGCCATGCGCTCTGCAGGTTGCGAAACTCCTGAAAGGTCTTGTTTATGGCTTCCTCGCGGTTGACCAGATCCTTTATCTGTTCGATTATCTCAAGCTTCCTGCGCAGGTTATCCTGCTTTTCGCTTTCCTGTATCCTGTTGAAATCACTCCTGCGGTTGCGGTAAGTCTCCAGGATCCCCTTTATCCTGTTTTCCAGTTCATCCGGCTCGGATTTGTAATCCTCTATGTTACCTCCTTCCTTCGCAAAATTCAGCCGCTTTTCATTGAACTCTGCCTTCGTCTTCTTGTAGAAGAACTCCTTGATGCGGGCAACATCGTCAATGATCTCTGCCGGTGGTCTGTTCTCAACTATCAGGGCCAGTGTCTCCACCAGATCCTTTCTTGAGAGACCGCTGTAATCCACCGGAGGCAGTTCGATCTCGTCATAGTTAACCGATTCTTCCTCAGCCCGTTCAGCAACAACAGTCTCCTCTTTGCCCTGTTCAGCTGTTGCAGCCTGTTCTTCGGCAT
>AMWB02152814.1_pt4 | contig 62678 bp, 43 predicted proteins | sample 200311 | NCBI WGS metagenome assembly AMWB02 (sample SAMN02737377, study PRJNA173069) | bioreactor metagenome | biome: anode biofilm in microbial fuel cells | place: USA: California | collected 2010-12-16 | reverse complement strand
CAGCCGCTGCGTGCGGAGCGGCAGCCGAAGTACCGAAGAAATTCGGGAAGGCGTCGCCGTCGATATCGAAACCGCCGAGGTCGACATTGGTGTTGGCCCCGTTGGGTGCGGTAATTTCAGGCTTGTTACGGTTGATGCCATTCACCGTTGTACCTCCACGCGAAGAGAACGAAGCGACCGTTGGCGGATTGACGCCATATTCGGGCGTGTTGCTGTACAAGACAGCTCCAACTGCGATGGCACTTTCAGCATTGGCTTGGCCAACCAGGGTTGAGGCACCGGGTGTGGCATATTCATTGATCTGAATATCTCCCCTGAAAACGATATATTTCAGCAATGCAGTGCCTGTCCCGGCCGATCGGATAATCATGAAATTTGTCTGGGCGCTGTCTCCAACGACGGTGAAAGGCAACACCTCCAGGGCAGGTCCGCCGGTGTTTACACGGTTGAATCCAAAAAGTGTGGCCCCGTTTTCTTTGGTCAAATAAATATCAAAATCGGAACTGGTGAAATTGCCTGTTGTTCCGTCATCCCATTGAAGTACAACGGTATAATTTCCCGGAGCGAGGGAAATGCTCTGGTAAATATCCGTCCCACCGCTCGAAGCAGCAAAATTATGCGCCATACCTGTTATCCCGTCAGGAGGTGCTGAGGGTGAAAATATATCCTGGTATGATTTGGAACCAAAATTTCCGGCAGCAGAAAAATAGATCACTCCAAGGTCGGTCACATCTTCCACTGCATCAGCAACAATACCGTCGCGGAAGAAAGGCTCGGAAATATAAGTGATATCATCGACGATGATATCACAATCAGCTTGTTGAAGTTCGTGGATACCAAGGGCAAAATCGGCTGGCCCGAGAAAACCGGTGCGGAAGGCTAATTCGGCTCCCGGTGCAATATCATGGACAATCTGAAGCATGGCCCGGCCTTCATCAGAACGGACCCCGTAAGGGTATTCTTTTACAACATCGACAGGAACCGGGTAATCCGGATTGGTCAACCCGGGCAAATCTTTCCTCAGCACGTCATCAGAAGCCTGGTTACCCAGCTTGGTATTATAACTGTCGGAGATCACACCCACTTTGATGCCTTCGCCGGTGACGCTGAAACCGGTCCTGGCCAGGTAAGAACGCAACGATGTATCTCCCTGTGAAGTAACGATGCCTACGTTGCCCAGGGCCGAATAAATGGGCCTTGCTTGCACAAGCAGGTCAGGAAGTTCATTCAGCGAAAGAAGGTTCAGAATTGGGAACAAACCTGTAATGGTCAGTTCGGCAGGGTTACCGGTGGGTGAAGTCAGCCCGTAATCAGGCGTTGTCAGCAAATTCAAAGCGTTGTCATATTGACCGCTTTGGGTGATGATCTCAATGAATACACTGGAACCGATGACCTGGAAAATATCATCGGAAATATACGTCCCGTTGGCCAGGTAAGTATAATAAAGCGATGTCAGCTCAGCACCGATCAGGTCACTAACTTTTCCATTTTCAGGAGGATTGTAATAAGGAAAAATGTTCTGGCTCTGGCAATCAAGCACCGCCTGGAAATCTTCAGCGTATAACGTGAGCAGCAGACCATTATTTCCAGCTCTCGCCAGCACCTGCTGATCCTGCAGGCCTCCGGTCAATGTATACGTGATGGAGAACGAAGCTGCCTGCCCGTTGCCCATACCATTCGTATTATTGATTCTGAATCCCTGGAACGGATCACCGCCTAGATTCGGGCCGTAATCGATATTGGCATACGAAAACGGACCGGAAATAACCTGAACAGAAATTCCCGAGTACGTTCCAGGGTCGGCTTCGACAGAATACCGGCTGAGCTTTTTACAACCAGGTCCCGGACAGCCATCATTTTCAACGATCAGGACAATCGTATAACTGCCATTACCGTTATCGGTTACGGAAGAGATGCGGGTACTGTAACCCTGTCCCTGGTCAATACCGTATTCACAGTCCTGCTGTGCGTATAATCCATTTAGTCCGGACATGAATAGGATGCTGGTAAACACGAAGAATTTAAGTACGGGGGGATACTTAGTGAAAATTTTCATATGATTTCTTTTGATTTATTTTGGTTATTTATATTCATTCTAAACAAAGATAATGGAGTAAATGCATGAAAGAAATTAATTAACAATGGTTTAACAAATTAAACAGATCCAAGTGATCGGGAGGAAAGTAAAGTGTTCCGACGGGTAAATCCGTCGGTTCCAGAAGATTCTCTTCCGACGACTGAAGCCGTTGGAGTACTCGGATAGCCTTTAGAGATAATTTCAGCACATGGATATATCTGCGATAAATATTATTCCTTCGATCTCCAACTTGTTCTGAAAATATTTCTTCTACCTTTATCGCTTTAAATGATCTTTCTGTAACCTGAATAATGAATTCTTTATTTCACTCATTATTACTTGCTCTCCTGATGATCTGCCCCGGTATGCTTCACTCCCAGGACGCTTTCAGGGAACTGGACAAAGTTTACGGCCTTGATCCTGCTTTTTTTAACGGTAAAAAATATTCTTTTTTCATGCCGGCCGGGACCGAAGGGACACAATACCTGTTCTCGGAAACCTTCCTGAAGGGCAGTGTGGCTTTGGAGGGAATTGGAGAGGGGCAGACAAGAGGCCAAGAGGAGTATTTATTGAATTACGATGTTTATAATCAGAAATTATTGTTGAAATATTCGGATGAAACCGGTGCTGAACAAATCATTGAAGTGACCATGGATTTTCTCAATCGCTTCAACCTGGGCAATATTAATTTTGAATACCTTGGTTTTAAAGGGGAATTAAAGATCTACCAGGTACTTGGGGATGGAAAATATGAAGTTTTATATTACTGGCGGAAGAGCCTTAAGCTGAGCAATTCAGCCGCTCATGCCACTTATGCATTTTCGGAACCGGCCAAAGACCGGTATTTGCTGATCGATGGCCAGCGGGTGCCTTTCAGTTCCAATGGCAGTTTTATCAATAAATTCGATCCTGATTCCCGGGATAAGATCAGAAACTACATCCAGGAAAAGGGCATTAATGTGAAAAAGTCTTCTGACGGTGAAATGACTATGCTGATCAACTTTATCAATAATTTAAAATAAAGTGAAAAAATCAACGGTCCTCATCGTCCTCTTTTTGGTTTCCCTTGAATATTCAGCGAAGGCTTTCGTTATCGGGCCAGACTCGATTATTTCATGTCATTTTAATCAGGCCCCTTTTAAGGATTTTAGCGACCACATTTTAAAAGAAACAGGCACAAGGATTTATTACCGGGAGGACTGGGTTAAAGATCTGACGGTAACGATCAATGAAGACAGGATCAGTGTGACATCGGCCGTGGAAAGGATTTTACATAGCACCATGCTGGAAGTCTCAGAATGGAACGGTGCACTGGTCATTCTCCCCCGGGAAAAACTGCTGACTGAGCTTCCGGCTTTTGAATCCGGTGAAGGAAGGGATAAACTTATCGGGACGGGGGAAGAATCGATGACCCAGAGCGAAGCGCGCTACCTGACTGGCCGTAAAGCCGACGTCACCCAGACGATCAGGATCGGTAAAAACGGGAAACCGGGTCTCCGCGGTACAGTGACCATTCGCGGAAAAATCACCGACCAGGAAACCGGTGAACCGGTCATTGGTGCCACTATGTACATCGAAGAGCTGAAAGGCGGCACATCTACCGATCCGAACGGATATTTATCTATGGTTGTCAAACCGGGGACGTACACTGCGGTATTTGCGTATATGGGCATGGAACGGCAGAAATACCAGCTCGAAGTAGTTTCTGACGGTGATTTTAATATCGAAATGAAAAAAACGGTCATCCAGATGAAAGAAGTGGTGGTGATGGGCGACCGGCAGATGAACATACGATTTACTGATCCGGGACTGGAAAAGATCTCGGCTAAGGCGATCAAGGAAATCCCTACGCTGATGGGTGAACGCGATATTCTCAGGATCTCCGAAATGCTTCCCGGCATCGTAACGGTCGGGGAAGGTTCGTCGGGATTGAATGTCCGTGGAGGCAATTACGATCAGAATGCCTTTTTCATTAACAAAATACCGGTTTACAACACTTCACACCTTTTTGGTTTTTTCCCCGCCTTCAATGCTGATATCATCAAAGATTTCTCGATTTACAAAGGGCATATCCCGGCAGAATACGGCGGCAGGCTCAGCTCGGTCTTCAACATTATCGCCAGGCAGGGCAACCGGAAAAAGTTTTCCGTGCGTGGAGGGGTAAGCCCCTATGCCACAAACCTGCTCATCGAAGGCCCGGTAAAAAAAGACATTAGCTCATTTATGGTCAGCGGCCGTTACCTTTATTCCGACTGGATACTGAAACAAATTGACGATCCGGTTATCCGCAACAGTACCGCCGGTTTCAACGATTTTTCAGGTTCCTGGAATTATGATTTCAAAAAAAGCCAGTTATTTGTCTTCGGATATTACAGCCATGATGAATTCAAGCTTTCCGACCTGAACCGCTACAAATACGACAATTCGGGTATTTCAGCCAGCTTCAGCCACAATTTCACGGCGGCAGTCAGGGGAGAATTTGCCTTGACCGGTGCCCAGTATGCTTTCCAGACTGTCGATGAGCAGGTGGAACAGTCGGCGTACAAGCAGGACTACAGGATAGGGGATTTCAGGTTCACGGCGGCCTTCTCTCATGAACTGACCGCTAAAAATACACTGGAATATGGCGCCGGTCTTACGTTTTACAAGCTTGACCGTGGGACCATTGAACCTTACGGGATCGCATCGCTCAGGGTGCCTGTCGAACTAGGTGAAGAGCTGGGCACCGAAACATCCATTTATCTTTCCGACAATTACGATATCTTCTCCTGGCTGAACATCAATGCTGGCTTCAGGCTGACCCTCTTCAACCCGCTTGGACCTCAAACGGTTTATACATATCGCGACGGCATGCCGAAAATACCCGGCTTTATTGAGGATACACTGTATTATTCCTCCGGTGAAGCCATTAAATTTTACTGGGAACCCGATTTCAGGATCGCGCTCAATTTCAAGACCGATCTCGACGGCTCGATCAAAGTGGCATTCAACCAGACCCATCAGAACATGTTCCTGCTGAACAACACAATCGCCATATCACCCAATGCCCAGTGGATCCTGGCCGACTATCATCTGACACCGGCCCGGAGCAACCAGTTTTCAGCAGGCGTTTTCCGTACATTTCCCCAGAAAGGCTGGGAAGCCTCCCTGGAGGCATATTACAAAGAGACCATAGATTATCCCGAATTCATCGACGGGGCTGATTTCTTGAATAATCCCCAGGTGGAAATGTCGGTTCTGCCCGCACAGCAAAAGGCGTACGGTATTGAATTCCTGCTGCGGCGAAATACCGGCCGGTTGAGCGGATGGTTGGCCTATACATGGTCACGGTCGATCGTGCAGGTGAACGGTGACCAGCCATGGGAAAAGATCAACGAGGGGCTCTCCTACCCTTCCAACTATGACATCCCCCATGTGATCAATACGGTGGTCAATTACCATTTCAGCCGCCGCGTAACCGCTTCGGGTGTGATGACTTACCAGACAGGACGACCGGTCACTTACCCGGTCTCGGTGTATTACATCAACGGAGTCCCCTATCTGGATTACTCCGAACGAAATGCATACCGGATCCCCGATTATTTCCGGGTTGACCTTTCCCTGACCATCGAAGGCAACCTGAGAAAGAAAAAGCTGCTGCATCATTCACTGATATTCAGCCTTTATAATGTTACCGGGCGGGATAATCCGTATTCGGTCTATTTCATGGTAGAAGACGGCGATATCAAAAGCTACCAGTATTCGGTCATCGGCGTTCCTATATTCACAATAACCTGGCTGTTTAAACTCGGAAACTATGCGACGGATTAGGAATCTTTCAACGATTCTGGCAATTGTGCTGCTTTTCGCCTGCATCAAGCCTTTCGAACCGGCGATCGAAGGCGATGAGGCCAACAAGCTTGTGGTTTCCGGAAAAATAACCGGCACAGAAGGATGGCAAAAAGTGAATATATCACTTTCTGCCCCTGTCAACGAAGCCCGGTATATCCCGGTTTCGGATTGCGAGGTTAATTTTTTGGATGATAAAGGAAATATTTTTGCCGCTAATGAACAGGAAGACGGCAGTTATCAAGCCTGGATGACCCAGGAAAACCTGGCACCGGGAACAGCATACAAGGTTTCGATCGTAACTCCTTCCGGAGAGCGGATTGAATCGTCTTATGATACCCTGACTTCAGGCGCACCGCTGGATTCCGTGTATTATACCATTGAAGACCTCCCCACTACCGATCCGGATATCTTCATCAGGGGAATGCAATTTTATGTTGACCTGTACGGATCAGAATCCGACAGCAGATATTACAAATGGGATATTAAGGAAACCTGGGAATTTCATTCTCCGCATCCCATGGAATATTATTATAACGGGCAATTCCATACCATTATCCCGCCGGATTATTCGAAAATGTATTGTTGGGCCACAATGATGGTGAAAGATGTCTTCCTGCTTTCCACAAAGAATTATACCGCAAATAGTTCACCTGAAAATCCGCTGCATTTTATCGACGGAACCACGTCAAGGCTTGCGATCCTTTACAGCATACTGGTAACCCAGCAATCGCTCACCGAAAGCACATACAACTTTTTTGAGGTGGTGAAAGCCAACAGCGGAGGATTTGGCGGCCTGTACGAACAACAGCCGTTCAGCATCAAGGGAAACCTGGTGAACCTGAGCTATCCTGAAAAAGATGTCCTCGGCTATTTTTATGCCTGTTCAGAATCTTCGAAACGATATTTTTATCACGACGTAGAAGGCATCCAGCTGAATTTCTGGGATCAATGCACTGAAATGCCTCTCCCGCTTACCGGTTGGAAAGGATTCAAGCCTCACTCATATCCGGTCTATTATTATTACAATGAGGACGGAGCTTTGCGAATCTTAAGCAATGATTGTGTCGATTGCCGTGTAAGGGGCGGATCATTGACCAAACCTGATTTTTGGCCGAACTAACATGAAGAAAGGTTTCCTCATCACCGGTTTTTTGATAGCACTGCTTTTTATCGGAGTAACGGAGATTTCCGGCCAGGAAATGCCGATTACATATCCGTCGGAAAGCATAGTTATATGCACTGACCGCAGTCTTTACACGGCCGGAGAAAAGATTAATTTTTCCGCTCTGGTCGTCAATAACCTGGTGGAAGAAAAAGATTATTACAGCAGGATACTGTATATCGAATTAATTAAACCTGACGGCAGCCGGCTGGCCGGTGGAAAATATCTGGTCGACCGTTTTGAATCTTCCGGATACCTTCAGATTCCGGAAGAAATAATCACGGGCTATTACTACCTCAAGTCCTATACGAAATGGATGCGGAACGGTGATCCGCAGAATTATCATTTTATCCGTTTAAAGATCGTCAACCCTTACAACGCTGAAATGAACAAAGGCGATGAACGGACAGAGCCGGCACCCGGCGCAAATGCAGGCATGGCTGATCAGATCACCTTACCGCCATTCATGCCGGAGATCAGGTTTAGCAGCGGCATGCAAAAATATGCGCCCGGGGAGGACGTTGAATTGCAAATTTCGAATGCAGGTATGAGTGAACCAGGCTTGAAACTTTGCCTCTCAGTTGTACCGGTGGCTACCAGGGACTCCATCCCTTTTTCCCCGAAAAGGGACTCCATCCCTTTCAACCTACAGTTTTATCCTGAAACGCGCGGTATCTCAATTTCAGGAAGACTAGCAGAGGTTGGAACAGGTAACCCGGTCCCGAACACCCTGGTGAATTTATCCGTTGTCGGCGCACAGGTTGTGATGGCTATCCGCACGGATGAAACCGGGCATTTTAATTTTGCATTGCCGGGATACACCGGTTCAAGGGATATCTTCCTTTGCGGGGAAGATCTTCCCGGCAAACAAACGGAAATCCTGATTGATAATGATTTCTGCTCCAGGCCGGTCGTTTTGCCTTCACCTGCATTTCACCTTTCAGAAACCGAAAGATCAGCCGTGTTAAAAATAGCAGCCAATCAAAAAATCAGTTCGGCATTTTACCCGGAAGAAGTTATCGGCGACACCCTTCGGAAAAAGAATGAACTGCCGTTTTACGGTGTGCCCGATGAGATCCTCAGGCTTGAAAAGTACATTGACCTGCCTACGGTGGAAGATTATTTCAGTGAGCTCGTCGGGGCTGTTGATGTGAGAAAGTTTGAAGGCCGGAAAATATTCCGTTTCAACTCCTATCGCACCGAAATGACCATCTATGACCCATTGGTCATGATCGACTGGGTGGCTGTCAACGACATCGACAAGGTGCTGGCCATGTCGCCCAGGCTGATCGATCGCATTGAACTGGTGAATGCGCCTTACCTCAGGGGCAACATCATCTACGGTGGCATCATCAGTTTTGTTTCAAAGAATAATGATTTTGCCGGTATCGACCTTCCTTCATCGGGTACGTTTATCAATTACAGGTTCCTGGAAGATCAGCCCGATGCTCAAACGGAACCACGTGCCGGAAATTTGCCCGATGCACGGAATACTGTATATTGGGATCCTGATGTAAGGCTTACGCCTGGAGAAGATTCTGTCGTCAGGTTCATTTCACCGGCAACAACCGGAAAATATGAAATCATCCTTACGAAAATTAGTAACCGCGGAACCATGATAATCAGTATAACTGAATTTGAAGTTTTAAGATGATATGAATGACCGCCGATGTATTTACACAGGAATACTGAACGTATATTTAACCCCAAGGCCCGGGCTGGAATCGATATTCATTTCACCATTCAGGAAGTTCACCCTCGATTGCATGCTATGAAGCCCAAAGGATTCTGATTGGAGTTTACCTTTATAATCAAATCCCTTTCCGTCATCAGTGTAAACGATATCCAGTTTTCCCGGCATAATGCTGATGTAAAGTTCAATATTTTCAGCTCCGGCATGTTTCAGGGTATTATTGGTCAGTTCCTGAACGATGCGGTACAGCATGATCTCCTTGTTTTCCGGCAGCCGCGAATCCTGATCACCGGTGATGATGCAGGTGGCGTTGACGCTTGTATTTTCATCAATCTGTTCAAGAAGATCTTCCACCGCTTCATATAAGCCAAGCTTTGTCAGTAATCCCGGCATCATATTGTGAGAGATCTTTCTCACGTCGCCGCTGGCCTGCTCAAGCATCCTGGAAGCCTTTTCAATCAGTTCTTTGTTTTCAGGGCTTTTGTCGATAATGGTCGAAAACTGCATCTTGGTGGCAGATAATAAGACACCCAGCCCATCGTGCAGTTCAGTGGCAATGCGCTTTCTTTCTTCTTCCTGGCCCTCGACCAGCAATTTTGCGGCCATCAGTTTCTTTTCCTCCTCGAGCCGGCGGATCTTTTGCTCGGCCAAAATCCGGTCATGCCTTGCTTTCTGCCTGAAATAAGCGATTATGGACAAGGTAATGATCAGTATCCCGATCCCGGTAAACATATAGGCATTCCGCTGATTGGTTTTCTGCAGGTTTTCCTTTTCAAGCTTCAGAATTCGGGCCTGGTCTTTTTCTTTCTCATATTTCAGCATAGTGGCATGGATGGCCTGCGATTGTTCTATGCTGAACAAATTGTCTTTTAACCTGACAAAACTGACGAGTGAATCAAAAGCCTTCCTGTAATCACCCTCTTTTTTGTAATTATCGACGATATTTTCAAGCGCCAGTAGTACCAGCCTTTTTCCGCCGGTTTTATAAGCCAGTGCAACACAGGAATCCTGGATAGCCATGGCTTTGGTGACGTTTCCCATTTCCGAGTAGACCGCCGAAATGTTGATCATTGAATTCATCATACCCTCGGGATAAGGTATCTTTTTATAAATTTCCAGCGCTTCTGAAAATTTCTCAAGTGCTTCAGGATAATTCTTCTGTTTGAAATACACATCACCTGAATTGTTTTTTATATCGGCAACGCCCCGCTTATTATTAAACTGGTTAAACAGTTCCAGTCCCGAATTATAATAATTCAGCGCTTTAACATAATCGCCATCAATGCCGGCGATCCTGCCCAATCCGTTATAACAGGTGGCCACCAGGTTATCATACCTGTTGGTCATGCAAAGGTCAAGGCTTTTATTAAAATAATTCCTGGCCATATCATATTGCTTGTCTTCGAAATACACACTGCCGAGATTATTGATGATCGTGGCCAGGTTTCGTAGATCAGCCACTTTTTCAGCGATGGCATAAGCTTTCAGGTAGTAATATGCAGCCGAATCATATTTTGCTTTTCCCGACATAAAAATTGAACCGATACAATTATAACTGCCAAGGACAGGAGTCAAATCAGAACAATTTGTTCCATTGGCAATACTTTTCTGGCAATAAAACATGGCAAGATCATAATTGGCCAGTTCTTTATGGATCAAGCCCAGGTTATAATATCCTTTGGATAGTCGCAGGGAATCATTAAGCTCAGTATAAATATCCAGATATTTATCTGAATAATAAAGAGCTTCAATCAACTGCGACTTGCTTCTGAACAAACTACTTAACAAGAAGCTGGCATCGCCGATTCCCCGGTTATATTTCAGCCCCGAAGCCAGATCAAAAGCCTGTTCACTCCTGGCCATCGCACTATCCGGCTGGTCGCTAAGGAAATAGTTGCGGGCAAGCTGGACCAGGTTATCGACCTTAGCCGCATTTTCCGGCTGGTGAGCAACCACTTGCGCAAGGCTGTCAGCGATCTGAGAAGGAGAAGATCCTTCGCTGTTATAGCAAAGAAAAATGAACGGGATGGTTATCCTGAACAGAAATGAGCGGTAAGACATGTTTCTTCAATTTGATTTGGTTAAATCGGATCAATCGTTTTTTGCAGGCATGAATGGTAGTGCAATCCGGTATGATGTACCCTGGTCATCTAATGATTCTACAGATAGCTTACCTCCCAGAAAATCCACCCTCGATTGGATACTTTTTAATCCCAGCGATTTGGATTCTGCCATTTTCCCCGGATCAAATCCTTTTCCGTTATCTGAATAATTGATGACCAGCGTTGACTCAAGTACGCTGAATTGAAGATGAATTGTACGGGCTTCGGCATGTTTCAGTGTATTGTTCACCATTTCCTGGATGATCCTGTAAAGCATGATCTCCTGGTTTTCCGGCAATCTTGCAAATCCTTCCGGAATCGAACAAATGGCCTTTATATGGTGAGTATCATTTATGTTTTCAAACAAATCTTCTACAGCTTCATACAAACCCAGTTTCATCAACAGGCCCGGCATCATGTTATGGGAGATCTTACGTACATCGCCGGCGGCCTGTTCCAGCAATTGTGTGGCTCTTTCGATCAGCGGTTTATTTTTAACACTCGTATCGCGTATGGATGTAAACTGCATTTTTGTTGCAGATAAAAGAACACCAAGCCCGTCATGGAGTTCCAGTGCAATCCTTTTACGTTCTTCTTCCTGCCCTTCAACCAGCGATTTGGCCGCCAAAAGTTTCTTTTCTTCTTCCAGTTGCTGGATCTTTTGTTGAGCGATGATCCTGTCTTTCCTTCTTCGTTGATTGATAAAAACGAACAGGAATACGGCCACGATCAGCAATATAAGAACTGAGGATAACAAGGCATTCCGCTGGATCGTGCGTTGTTTGATGCTCAGATCTTTCTGAAGATTTTCTTTTTCAAGGGCAAGGATGCGCAGCTGGTCCTGCTCCCTGTCAAATTTCAGGGTCATTTCTTCGATGAGTTGCGCTTTATCGAGATTGAACAGGGTATCCTGTAATAATATGGCTTCGGTCTGATAATCATAAGCCTGCCTATAGTCCCCTGCGTGATAATAGAGCAGATGCAGCGAAGTATAAATATCCATTTGATGATGCTTAAATCCTTTGCTGACAGCAATGTTCAGGCTGGAATCAAGATATGCCCCGGCTAATTTATAATTATTCATTCTTTTATAAATATCACCCATGTTCTTCATGGTGACAATGGTTCCATCGGCAAGATCCTGGCTTTTGTAATAAGCCAGGGCTTTCTTGTAGTTTTTAAGGGCTAAAGTGTAATCTCCCTTCTGCTTATAAAGTAATCCGTAAGATTGATACAGGTCAATAATTTCCCTGATTTCCCCATAAATTTTAAACATTGCATAGGATTTGTCGAAGTAATTCAGCGCCTGATCAAGTTTATTTTGTTTTTGGAAAACCTCTCCCATAAATTCATAACACCAGGCCAGAGCCATAGTATCCTTGTAGCTTGTATTGTACTCATGGGCCATTTCAAGATATTTCAGGGCAACGTCATAATCCTCCAGGTTTTTATAGCTTTTCCCCAAATTAGTATAAAGTCTGCCCAGAAGATGTTTCATGTCAGCTTCCTGGGCGACTTTAATGGCCTGCATATAATAAAATACTGCAGAATCATACCTGGCAAGATCTATATTGATCATCCCCAGAATATTATAACAGCCAACATCCGTCAGGGGATTTTTTAAATTTTTATTCATCTTCAGGCATTCATGCAAATAATAGCAGACTGAATCTATTTCACCATGATGCTGCAATATACCCGCATAATTATAATATCCAATATTAAGTTTGACGGAATCATTCAGCGGTTTTACCAATTGGATAAACCGAAATATGGCTTTCTTGGCGGAGAGATAATCAGTCCTGGCTTTGAAAATCAGGTATTCTATTTTGTATGTCTCTGCCAGTCCGATCTGATCGTTGATTTTAATGGATAATTCCCTGGCTTTGTTATTATATAATAAAGCACTGTCGTATTGCCTTGAATTTGTAAAATCCTTCGCCAGCACAAGCAAGGCGCCGGCTTTTGCCTTATCGTCCTTCGAATGATTAATTACGTTAAACAGGCTGTCTGCTTTTTCATTTTCCTGTGCCTTAACAAGGCTATCGGCAAGAAATGGTAAAACCAATAAAATGCTTAATCCAACGACTCTGAGCTTCATTTCGTTCGCTAATTAGGTTAACTATATTTGAGAAAGTAGTATATCCTTGATTGCTTTACGCCATGATTATTTCAGCGCTACTCGAAGTACCGTTTATTGATTCTCCAACTAAATTACCATTTTTATAGATTGAAGTGACCACGGAAAATTGAATACCGGTCGTCCTGATCCTGTCCCTGACCTGGGCTTTCGTAAGATTGGACTCAATGGTGGTCACCGGGATATCGAAATCCAGCGGTGAAGGCAATCCTGTGCTGCCAATATTAATGGTGATCAGAATTTTATTACCGGGTACGATAGATACAAAATATGTCAGCAATTCACCTGTAAGTATATTTACATAAATGAATGCTGAAACATCCAACTGGCCGGTACTTTGATGGTACTTCCAGGTTAACGACGGTGCGGGTTGGTAGTTTATCATAACATTAAATTTTAAGGTTAATAATCAATCTTCAAACCAGACCAAAAAGGTACAAAAACCCGAACAACAAAGCAAATTATTCGTGTAATTTGTTTTCTCATGATACTGACCAGGATTTATAGCAGCTCAATATCAGAATTTTCAGCGGCATTCACCTTTACCCCTTTCACCCAATCGGGTAAATTTTTAATCCTGAAGACTACTTCGACATCGAGTTCAACATTGACAAATTCCTGGTGAGTATCGTCCAGTGCGAAGTCAAGTTCAAAAATCCCGTCAGCCGGCTCATGGTCATATTTTCTTGGGATCAGAACCGGAGCGATCAGTTTCTTGATGGAAGCGATGCCCCTGGCTTTTATAGCCATTAAGTCGGGTTCAGAACTTTCTTTAATCAGCAGAATATCTTTAACGTATGTTATCTCATTCTTCATGGGTGCAATATTAAAAATGATCAAAAAAACACCCATGGCAGAAATCCATGAAAAAAAATTTTAGTGGTTTTCTGCTATGCTTTTCAGTTTATGACAATTTATATTTGTTCCATAAAAAGAAAAAAAATCCATGTCTGGTTTACGCTATGCATCGACAGCAAAAGGCAAAAGAAATATCAATCAGATTTATATTTTGAATATAAATGAAGATGATAGGACTTCACTGCCAGGAGAAGCGGCTCTCTGGAAATGCGGATGCGATTTTTTATGAAGTGGGAAACCCCATCCCTCCATGTATATCCAAATACAGGCGTTAATTAATCCGGTTAAGCCAAATCAGCGTGGAGCCCGCCCCGTAAGGCGGGTTTTTTTATTTTAAGATTTTATTAAATGCTGATGATTTCGCCCTGGTTGGAGATTGTATTGGTCACCTGGCCTTCCAGCACTTTTTTCTCATTGTAAACATTGGTCACCACCGTAAATAGCTTGGGCTTGTTCAGCATTTTGACGATTTCCTGCCTGACCGAATCTGTCATGGTCTGTGGATCTGCTGTTGCAGGCAGCGGGATCCTCGATAAATAGATGAGTTCCGGTTTTTCCCACAGGTAATTATCTTCGGCGATATTGTCGATCAGAAGATAATAATCCATGGTCCAGTTCGGGCTTGCTCCTGAAGTATAACCCATTAAGGTAACTCCCCTGGGCAAGTAAACACTGACGGTTGCCCTGAGGTAAATCAACAGTTCGTTCGGCGTTTTCATATAGCCGAAATCAAGGCGCTGGAATGGTTCGTAGAATTTCATGGTTTTATGGGATTAAGGATTTACATTTTACAATTTACAATTTACGATCTAGGGTCTGGATCTAGGATTTACAATTTACAATTTACAATTTACAATTTAAGATCTTAGATTGTAAGTTGTAATTCCTAGATTTATCGGTGTCAATCCAATAAATCATTCTCCGTCGCCCAGCGGATCAGTCCGGCTGTATTTTTGACCCCGGCCTTGCTCATCAGGTTGGCACGATGGCTTTCAACCGTATGAAAGCTGATGAAAAGCTTGTCGGCGATCTCCTGGCTTGAAAGTTCATTGCCGATCAGCCGTAGAATCTCCAGTTCTCTTTCTGAAAGCTTTGGAAACAGGGCGTTATGTTCATCTTCGATCTTGAGTTCCTGGTTGATGAGCCTCACGGAAAGCCGGTCACAATAATATTTTTCACCGCTTTCTACGGTCCGGATCGCCTGCTCCAGGATTTCTTTTGAAGAATCCTTTAAAAGGTAACCTGATGCCCCGTTTTTAACCATTTGTTTGACAAATCTCTTCTCATCATACTGGGAAAGAGCAATGACTTTCACCCCGGGATGTTTTTTATGCACCAGCTTGGTTGCATTTAGACCATCCATTTTGGGCATGTTGATATCCATAAGGACAATATTCACAGGTAACCCGGCGTCTAACTTTTCCAGGACCTGGTAACCATTATTGGCTTCTCCGACAATGCTGATATCTTCTGAATCAGCCAGTGCAGCTTTGATGCCGTCGATGAGGAGCTGGTGATCGTCGGCAATTAAAATATTGATCATGATGGCGTTGGATTATTGGTAAGACAAATATAAGAACAATATTTTATTAATGCAAGAACCTTTTAAGTTGGCAGTTGGCAGTCAGCAGTCAGCAGTCAGCAGTTGGCAGTATAAAATGCTATTATCTGATGACTAATGACCAGTGACCAGTGACCAACAACCAACACTATCCCTGAATTCTGCTAAAAAAAAACATCCATCAAATCAGCCAGGTTTTCACTATCAACCCGCTTTAATTTTGTTTCATCAAGTTCATTGTAATTCTTGATAAAATTTAAAACATCATTAAAAAAACGGAGGTTGTTATGAAAACTGTAAAATTTGCATTGATCGCAGTGATTGTTGCCTGCACAATGGTCGGAATGGCCAACACCGATGGCATCAAGTCGAACCCGAAAAAAGCCGTCAACATGACGATTGACGAAGCGCTCAAAGTACCTGGAATGTCACAGGCTATACATCAGCAAGTGGATCCGGGATTTCTGAACAAAATCGAACAATTGTATATTATCGAAGTTACCCATAAAAACGTGGTTTACCGCATACTGGGTTCACGCCAGAGCTGGATCAAATTTTTCAGGGGCCCCATTCCCAAATTGTATGGTAAAGCTAAGGCAAAAGGGCCGGGCGACAGCATTGAATAAGAATTAGATCTTTAATTTATTGACATTAATCCATTGGGAGGCTGTCCATCATACCGGGCAGCCTCTTTTCTTTTTATTCAATTTAATTAATTCCTGAGTTTTTATTATTTTAGAGGTCTGGTTTGATGATCATGATGAATAAAGCCTTGCCCTACTTTATTCTTATTTTGTACCTGACCTTGTCGTCAGCAATACTTTTTTCCTCTCCTGTTCCTTCAGGTGAATATTCTGCCCGGTTTGAAAAAGCAGGCGAGATCATGGAAGATCAGCCGGAAGAAGCGATTGTCATTCTACGTAAAATCCTTCGCGGCATTGATCCGGCAGATAACCCGACAGAAGCCTCGAAAGCGAACTTCCTGATGGGAGAAGCTTTTTTTTACATGGATGAGCTTGATTCGACTGTTAAATATTACCTCATCGCCGTTGATATTGATGAAACATTTGAAAATGACCGTACTCCGGAACACATTAATATCCTGGGAAATCTAGGTTATATGTATGATGCCCTGGATAAAAAAATTCTCGCCCTTGATTATTACACAAAAGCACTGGATATAGCCAGGGAAACGGGCCTGAAGGATGAAATCGCGGCAAACCTGGCCAATATTGCACAGATCCGGACGATCCAGGGATTTTATAACGAAGCCCTGGTTGCTATGCAGGAAGCCTTGCAGATTGACCGTGAAATCGGCGACGAATCGGTAATTGCTGTCGATCTCAATACAATCGGACGTATTTACGAATCATGGGGAATGTTCAGGGAAGCGGCAGATTACCTGGAACAGGCGCTGGCCATTGACCGGAAACTGGGCAATAAGGATAAATTAGCCATCCGTTATAACAGCCTTGGATTGGTTTATAAAGGATGGGGAAAATTTGACATCGCCCTTGAATATTTTAACAAAGCACTGGCCATTGATCGACAAAATCAACGCCCGGAAAAAGTGGCCCTTCGGCAAGCCAATATTGGCAGCACACTGCTGGATATGGGCAATGCTGAAGAAGCCCTTATTCACCTCGAATCAAGCTTGGAGTATTTTACGGATAATGACTTTCCTTCCTACATGGCAACGACTTTAAATGATCTGGGAAGGTGTTATCTGAAACTGAAGGATTTTGATAAAGCTGAAATGGCATTTTTGCAAAGCAATGTCATTAGCCGTCAACATGGATTTGCACGATTCCGGTTGAAAAGCCTTGAATATCTTTCGCAACTTTACCGTCAATCGGGCCGGTACCAGGAAGCACTCGAAGCCAAGGATGAATTCAAGCTGTTGAACGATTCGCTTTTCAATACCGAAAGCCAGAGAAAGATTGCCGAGTTCAATGCGTTATATGAAATTGATAAAAAACAAAAGGAAAATGAATTATTGGTAAAAGACCGTGAACTGGCAAAGAAACGGCAGATCGTCATGTTGATGACATTTTCGATCCTTGCGCTGGTTCTTGTTGTGGCAATTTTGGGACTATTGGTCAGGATAAAAGGTCATCAAAACCGAAGGCTGCTGGCTGAAAAAGAAAACGAAAAGCTGAAAATGGACCTGGAACAGCGAAACAAGGAACTCACCTACAATGCCATGTGCATCATAAAAAACAATGAAACGGTGGCTAAAATTGCTGAAACCATTGAGGATGCCATTAATTCAGGAGGTCAGCAGAACGACTTGAATCAGATGGTGAGGAAATTGCAAAACATGGAACGGGAAAAAAACTGGGCTGAATTCGAAATCCGTTTCACGAAGGTCCATGAGGAGTTTTATGATAAACTGAACACAAGGTTCCCGGAACTTAGCCCAAACGAAAAGAAATTGTGTGCGTTTTTGAAGCTGAATATGTCGTCGAAAGACATTGCCGCGATCACTCACCAGAGTGTGCACAGCATTAATGTCGCCCGGACCCGGCTCCGTAAGAAACTGGGCATTGACCAAACGGATGAGAACCTGGTGAATTTCCTCACCACGCTATAATTTCCCCCGTCTGTATCAATAAAGTATCACTGGAAAATTTGCTTCCGCGAAATTTGACTCATAACTTTACAGTATGTAAGCATGAAAGATGACTCAAAGGTCAAATAACCCCGTTGGAGAATCCCTTCACCAGATGATTACGCGGATCAGGAAAGAAAACCTGGCCCTGAAGAGGTTCATTTCTGCTTTGCAGGGAGAAAGTCAAAAAAACATTAAAGAAAATTCTCAAAAGAAAAACCAATAATAAAAAACTGCATTATGAAAAGGAATGTTTTTTTATTTGTCACATTTTCGATGTTTCTGGTTACAACTGCAATATTTGGACAGCAGGGCGTAGCCATCAATACCACGGGCGCTGCACCGGATGCCTCCGCGATGCTGGATGTTAGTGGCATCGGCAAAGGAATCCTGATCCCAAGGATGGATGACGGCCAGATGACTTCCATTTCCAATCCGGCCAACGGATTGCTGGTCTTCAACACGACTTATAACTGCTTCTATTACTTTGAATCGACGGGACCCTCCTCCGGGGCATGGAGGCAACTGGTCAATTTGGAAGGCAACAGCACCTTGTATGATGCCGATGGCGACAGCTACCTGACGTTGAATTACGGGGGCAGCGACGATGACACGCTCAGGATCTTTTTTGAGGATACAGAAAAATACAAGATCACTTCCCGGGCCATCGAAGTGTTGAACAACAGCAATTCCATTATGTTCGGGCAGGGAGCAGGCCAGAATATGGACCTGGCGGGAGATAAACATAACATATACATTGGTTACCATGCGGGTCATGACAATCAGAATGGTGGCGCAAATACTGCAGTTGGATACAATGCGCTCTCAGATAATATACAAGGCAGCAATACAGCTTTTGGGAGTTCGGCGCTGAGAAATAACATTGATGGAATATTTAACGTAGCCGTGGGAGTCTCTTCTCAAATGATCGGCTCGACCGGTTCGCGGAACACTTCCGTTGGACACAGTTCACTTATGAATGCTAAAGGATCTTACAATACCGGCATCGGATTCAGCGCATTGGCATCAGATAGCACCGGGATTTATAATACGGCAGTGGGATATTATTCGATGCAGGGAAGCAGAAACAGTACTTATAATACCTCAGTTGGCAGTTATGCATTGCAATCCAATAAAATGGGGACCGGCAATGTGGCTTTGGGCTATGCGGCCATGAACAATGATACGTCAGGGATTCACAACGTGGCTGTCGGATCGAATGCCCTGGCCGCTTCAACCAATGGGCAGTTCAACACTGCGATCGGTAGCAACGCCATGGCAGCAAGGGCTGCCGGTTCATACAACACTTCAGTCGGGGCCAGTTCCCTGTTGAACAACCGGGGTGGTTCAAATACCGCGTTAGGGGCCTGGGCTTTGCTCAGTGATACCACAGGCAATTCGAACACGGCCGTGGGAATGCAGTCGCTTTACAATAATACAAACGGAAGCAATAATACAGCACTGGGCCGGTATTCACTGTTCAGCAACACCACGGGAAGTAACAATGTGGCGATCGGAAGGGCGGCACTTTACAGCAATACCGACAGGAATGAACTGGTCGCCGTTGGCGATTCCGCCCTATATTATAACGTTACCAATCAATTTGATGTTGGGGGCATGCAGAATACTGCGGTAGGCGCCAAGGCACTTTTTGCCAACACGGGCGGCGACTATAATACAGCCCTCGGGTATCATGCTTTGTACACAAATACAGGGGATGCCAATACGGCAACAGGGAACATAGCTCTTCAAAACAATACCATTGGCGATGGAAATACAGCGATGGGCCACCGGGCCCTGACGAGCAATACGATTGGCAACAGCAACACGGCCATTGGGATGCATTCTTTGCAAAACAACACAAATGGTGAAAAAAATTCAGCGTTGGGTGTGCATTCATTATCCAGTAATAAGAACGGAGGCTACAATGTTTCCATCGGATATTATTCCCTCCTTAATAATAAAAGCAAATTTTATAATACAGCTATCGGGGCCTATGCGCTGACAAACGCGGACAGCACTTCATCTGGAGGTGAGGGTAACAATACCGCAGTAGGATATAAAGCAATGAATGGAAGTTCAGTCCCCGAAAATAACACAGGCAGCGAAAATACGGCCGTTGGAGTTGAGTCCATGAGGGATTTTACTTCAGGAAATTATAATTCGGCTTTTGGTAACAGCTCACTGGCGAATATTACCACTGCTTCCTATGTAACAGCCATCGGATACGAGTCGATGTATATCACCACTACCGGGGGATCCAATGTTGCGGTCGGATATCAATCACTCTATTCCAACAAAGGAAAGAAAAGGAGCACTGCTATCGGGATAAAAGCCATGTATTATGCAGATAATACGGAAGATGGAAGCGACACGTATAATACCGCAGTTGGTTATGAGGCACTTAGGGGGAGCTCTGCGGCATCCAGCAACACTGGCATTCGGAATACGGCTGTGGGGGATAAGGCTTTGTTCTCCAATACCTCCGGTAGCGCCAATGTGGCGGTAGGCCTGTCGGCACTATACAGCAACAGTACTTCCAGCAATATCGTTGCCATCGGAGACAGCTCCCTGTATAATAATGGATTAGGTGCGACCGGAAACCAGGGTACGGGGAACACCGCAACGGGTTCAAAAACATTGTATACCAATACAACAGGTTACTACAATACGGCCATTGGATACCAGGCATTATATGCCAACGTTTCGGGCGGAGGCAACACCGCCACGGGGTATAAGGCCCTGAACCTGAATATCACGGATAATAACAGTGCGTTCGGAGCACAAGCCCTTGAATTGAACACCACCGGGACTCAAAATATTGCGGTGGGCAAGTCTGCTCTCCAGGCCAATACCGATGGAAGTTACAATTCCGCTGCCGGATTCCAGGCCTTGACCGGCAACACGACTGGAGACTTCAATACGGCATCCGGAAACCAGGCCCTCTATCAGAACCAGGAGGGGAACTATAACACAGCCATCGGAAGCAGCGCCCTTTACTTTAATAAGAATAATTCACGCAACACAGCGGTGGGGTACAATGCCCAGGGGAATGCTTCCAATGCAACTACAGGATCAGATACGTACAACAGCGCATTGGGTTATGAAGCACTCAGAGGTGGCGCAACACCCGGAGGGAATAGCGGGAAATACAACACCGCACTCGGTGGCCTTGCACTCCGATCTAACACATCCGGAGACTCTGTAACAGCTTCGGGTTACCAGGCACTTTACTCCAACACAACCGGGGATCAGAACACCGCATATGGTTCTTATTCACTCAAATCCAACACAATAGGTGATAATAACACAGCCACCGGAGCAGGTGCACTTTTCTCAAACGCTGCTAACAGCCGCAGCACGGCCATCGGTTACAATGCGATGTTCTACGCAGATAATCAGACAAACGGCGTAGAAACTTTTAACACGGCCGTGGGTGCCGAGGCCCTCATGGGAGGAGTGACGGCTTCAGGCAACACCGGAAGGTACAACACTGCTTTGGGTGACCAGGCATCACGGTCCAACCGGGCTGGAGGGAATAATTTTGCCGGGGGGTACCAGGCGCTGTACACCAACACCGCCGGTTCTTACAATACGGCCAACGGTGCTCAAGCCCTTTACCTCTCAACCGGGAACTGGAATACGGCAAGCGGTTACCAATCAATGTTCAATAACTCCTCAGGTTCTGCTAACACTGCCGTGGGTTGGCAGGCGCTGTATTCCAATACCACCGGCACATCAAATACGGCGATAGGTTACGGCGCCGATGTGGGTGCAGGGAATCTGACAAACGCCACGGCAATAGGATATCTTGCCTATGTCAACGCCAGTAACAAAATCGTTATCGGGAATTCAAGCGCCATAACTGTAGGCGGTTACGGTAACTGGAGCAATTATTCCGATGCCCGGCTTAAAGAAAATATTACTTATCAGGAAGATCTGGGCCTTGATTTTATCATGAAAATGAAAACCGCTTCTTATAATTATATTGAAGATGAAAATAAAAGAAGAAGGGATGGCCTGATCGCACAGGATGTCCAGCAAGCCATGAATGAGCTGGGAGTTGAGTTCAGCGGCCTTGTTGTGGATGATGATGCCTTGGGCACGATGAACCTGTCATACAGCGAGTTCGTCATACCGTTGATCAACGCCGTCAAGGAACAGCAGGCGGAGATCGAAGCGCTAAAGAAAGAAATTGAGGAGTTGAAAGCGAGAGAATAGGACTGTAAGACGTTAATACTATAAGACTGTAAGAAAATAGGAATCTTACAGTCCTGCAGTCCTATTCCTCCTCCTTCTCCACAAACTTCCACCCCCCGATCATCGAAGAAGTCACCCCTCTTCTTTCCACATAATCATGATAAAACACAAGATAAACGTGAATGATCGCGAAAATGATGAAGAACCACATCAGGATGTGATGGATCTGCCGGGTTGCCATATCTCCACCCAATACAGGGACGATCCAGGCAAACAGCTTCGGGAAAAAGGAATTGCTCATCGCTGCGTACATCCCAAAACCGGTCAGGCATTGCAACAGAAATGCAAGGAACGTCATGAAATAAGTCAGGCTGGCCAGGGCATTGTGACCGGACGAAACCAGCGGCTTGCACCTCAATTGCAGGATATCAACCCTGAGCACTTCACCGATTTCTTTCCATTGTGATTTTTTAAAAGGAATAAAATTTTCCCAGTGGGCGTATTTATTCCCGACAAATCCCCAATAAATCCTGAATATAAAATTGAAAAAGAATATAAAAGCGACAACAAAGTGGATAAACCTGACCGTTCCGAACCAGTAACCGAACGAAGCCTCAGCCCCGCTTGTTATCGCAATGGGCCTGCCGATCAGGTAGCCTGTGATGGCCAGCACGACAACGCAAAGAGCATTGATCCAGTGGTAAAACCTCACCGGAAGCTGCCATACGTACTCTTCCTTATGAATATGGGTATTCATGGCTTTACCGTTTAAAATGTTTGTACCTGGTGGACATATGATCCCTTTTCGTCATACACATGAACCGCGCAGGCCAGGCAGGGATCGAAAGAATGAATGGTGCGGATGATCTCCAGCGGCTGATCCGGATTTTCGACCGGTGTGCCGATCAGCGAAGCTTCGTAAGCCGAACGCTTGCCTTCAGCATCCCGTGGCGATGCATTCCAGGTGCTTGGAACGACCAACTGGTAGTTTTCGATCTTTTTATCCCGGATAACGATCCAGTGGGCCAGTGCGCCGCGCGGTGCTTCCGTCATTCCTACACCTTTGGCCAAAGCAGGCCAGGTTTCGGGATCCCATTTGTCGATGTTGGCTGTCCGCGTATCGCCATTTTTAATGTTGGCAAGAAGCTGGTCATAAAATTCTTTGGACCAGCGGGCCACCAGGCGGCTTTCCAATCCACGGGCAGCTGTCCTGCCTAGCGTCGAGAACAGCGCAGTCACCGGAACACCCAGCACACCCAGCGCTTCTTCGACAACCTGTTTATATTCCTCTTTCCCGGAAGCATAGCCAACCAGCATCCTCGACAGCGGCCCGACTTCCATCGGGTGGCCTTTCCATCGCGGTGTTTTCAGCCAGCTGTATTTGTTTTCAACATCGATATAATCATATGGCGGACGTGGCCCGGTATAATTCAGCTTCGTTTCGCCGTCCCAGGGATGGAGTCCCCTGCCTTTTCCCCCGGAATAATCATAATAGGAATGATCCACAAACTCCTGGATCTGTTGGGTATCCGCTGGATCAACGTCATGGACCTTCGACAGGTCGCGGCCGAGAATAGCGCCCCTGGGGAACTTATAACCGGAGACATCGCCATAGCCATACATGGGCAGGTCGCCATACGCCAGGTAATTCTCCAATCCACCGCCGATGGCGCCCCAATCTTTATAGAAAGAAGCCACCGCCAGCAGGTCGGGAATGTAGACTTTTTCGATGAACTCCTGTGCATCGGCCAGCAGTTTTCCAACATAGGCTAGCCTTTCGGCATTGATGGCATTGCTTTCATTCAGGTTGATCGAGCAAGGAACGCCACCGACCAAATAATTCGGGTGAGGATTTTTTCCACCGAAAATTGTGTGGACCTTAACGATCTCTTTCTGCCATTCAAGGGCTTCCAGGTAATGGGCCACACCGATCAGGTTCACTTCTGGCGGTAATTTATAAGCTTTGTGGCCCCAATAGCCATTGGCAAAAATGCCGAGCTGGCCACTTTCCACGAAACTGATCAGCCGGTTTTGTAAATCCTTAAAATAGCCCGGAGAGCTGTTCGGCCAGTTTGAAATCGACTGGGCAATCTGTGAGGCCGCTGCCGGATCGGCTTTCAGGGCCGAAACCACATCCACCCAGTCAAGGGCATGCAAATGATAAAAATGGACGACATGGTCCTGCATATACTGTGCACAGAACATCAGGTTACGGATAAGCTCCGCATTCGGCGGGATCACAATACCCAGGGCGTTTTCCACGCTTCTGACCGAAGCCAGTGCATGAACCGTTGTACAGACCCCACATACTCTTTCGGTAAAAGCCCAGGCATCCCGTGGATCCCTCCCTTTCAGGATGATTTCCAGGCCGCGGACCATTGTGCCGGAGCTGTAAGCTTCGGTGATGAATCCGTTATTGACTTCAACTTCAACCCTCAGGTGCCCTTCGATACGGGTCACCGGGTCAACTACGATTCTGTTTGCCATAGTTACCTCCTGTCTTGTTTGGTTGATTCTTCGGGTTCACAGGCGCCTTGCCGGATCAGCCGGCGTTTGCGGATATTGGTGGTGATGGCGTGGGCGGCAATGCCAACGGCAGTGCCAACGCCAAGGGCTACACCGATCTTATCGGCGGTGCTTTCGATCCCGAAGCCGGGGAAGACGGCCAGGTGCTGATAGAACGGACCGTTGTCCCAGAATTTGGCTTCACTGCAGCCGATGCACGGATGTCCCGACTGGATCGGGAAGCTGACGCCGTTGTTCCAGCGCATGACACCGCATGAATTGTATGTATTGGGCCCTTTACAGCCCATTTTATAGAGGCAGTATCCCTTTTTGGCATTTTCATCATCCCATGACTGGACGAACAGCCCTGCATCGTAATTCGGACGGCGGTAGCAGGTATCATGCACTCTCCGGGAATAGAACGCTTTGGGTCTTCCAAGGCCATCCAGTTGCGGAATGGATTCAAAGGTCAGCAGGTGAACGATCACCCCGGCCATGACTTCGGCGATCGGCGGGCAGCCCTGGACATTAATGATCGGTTTGCCCTTAATGACCTCATGGACCGGCCTGGCACCGGTTGGATTGGGATTGGCGGCCTGCACACAGCCAGCCGAAGCGCAATTGCCCCAGGCAATGATCGCTTTAGCACCCTCGGCGGCTTCTTTGACGATCGATAATGCACTTCGCCCGCCTATGCAGCAGAAGGCCTCATCTTCGGTGGGTACTGAACCTTCAACCAGCATAAGATACTGGCCGTTGTATTCTTCCATGGTCTTGTGAAGGGCCTCTTCCGCCTGGTGGCCTGAAGCAGCCATCAGTGTTTCGGTGTAATCCAGCGAAATTTTATCGAGCACAACGTCGGCTACGATAGGATGTGACGATCGGATGAATGACTCGCTGCAGCAGGTGCATTCCTGGAAATGGAACCAGACAACCGGTGGCCTGGGCTTTTTCTCAAGGGCTTTCACGATCTGCCCGAAACCCGATGCCTGAACACCCATGAAGGCGGCCATCGTAGCGCAGAATTGCAGGAATTCCCGACGGGAATACCCTTTTGCCCTGATCTCCTGGTAAAGAGTAGGTTTTTGGTTTTTCATTGGACGAGGGATATATGATTAAATTCAATTTTCCTCCCTTAAATGTCCGTCAGCTCCCTGTCAGGCTTTATCTCGCCAAGCTGGCGAAGCGCTTCCAGGGTTTCCATCGCATCCTCCTCATTTAATAATGTAAGTGCTGTTCCTACATGAGCCAGCACATAATCACCCACCTTCGCCTCGGGTAAAAATTCAAGGCAGATATCGGTGACCACCCCGTCGAAATCCACTTTTCCCATCTTCAGCGGGGCCGTTGATTCAATTGAAATAAGTTTACCGGGTACAGCCAGGCACATCGTCGATATTTAATTGTAGTTTTAATTAATAGGGTATAAAATTATGCCAAAAAAAATCAAATTTTACACATTTAGATTTCTAGATGTATAATTTGGAATGCTTCTTAATAGACAAGAAGTCAGATGTTAAAAGTTTGAGTAGATTTGAATGCGCCCTGCATATTTAATTGTAATTTTATGAATAATTAAAATGAAAATTTGTTTGAATGATTAATATTCAGACTATTCGGGTATTTTATGTGTTGCTTGCCATTACTTTACTTAGCCTGGCTGGATGTAAGAAAACATATAACCCGGTTCTGCCTGAAATCACTGGAACATTAACCAATTATACCGGTTGTAAAAACGAAAAATCAGGATCAGTCTCCATTGATTGGGATACTAATTTTTGTTTTCTATTTAGCTATGAAATAGATAGTATGTTATTGCATATGCGACACTTAAATGCTATCTTCAATTGCTGTAATTTTGGGTTATACAGTACCATTGAAGAAGTGGAGGACACCATCATAATCCGGGAATTTGAGAACGGCGATTATTGCAGTTGTGTTTGTGAATATGATCTGGATTTTGTTTGTAGCGGGGTACAAAAGAAATTGTACTGGATCAAGTTAGTTGTACCGAAAGATTATTATATCTCGAGTGAAAATCCGCTTATCTTTTCGATGGATCTTACACTTAATAATGAAGGAGAATATTGCTGGTAAGGATTAATTTGACCTGATCCAGGAAAAAATACTTTATCTAAACCACGAAGGCGAACTCTGTGTAAATCTGTGAGAAATAAATTGTTCTTATTTTTAACTCATGAAAAATGAAGAACAACTCAAAGAACTCAGAACAATCCCCGGTGTTGGAAAATCCATTGCGGTTGACCTCTGGAACCTGGGAATCAGAAAAGTAGAAGATCTTAAGGGAAAAAATCCCGAGCAGATGTATATACAATCCAATGAAATAGCGGGCATGGTCCAGGACCGATGCCTGCTATATGTTTTCCGCTGTGCGGTTTATTTTGCTGAAACTGAGGAAAAATTCCGGGAAAAAGAGAAACTGCTATGGTGGAACTGGAAATAATCGAGTCTAGAATCTTTAGTCCTTTGTCTTGAGTTAAACGTCCAATTTCTATTTTCCAATTTCTGATTGATCCCGTAGAATCTTATTAATCAACTCGATAACTTTCGGAACTGAAATGCTGACGACTTCCGACAATTCCATGTCAATCGGCTGGTTATCGCTTATAGAAACGGTGATCAAGCTGACTTCAGGCATAAAGCCTAACAAAGCTGAAGATTCGATAAGGTCTTTCAGCCCGATATCATGAGACGATAGCGTTTTTGGAAAATCTTTGGAATATTTTGGCTGAAGAAGATTTACGGTCCCGGGAGCATTTCCATCAAGCGTAGCATCAATAAGAATTATTTTTTGGTATTGCTCGAATATGGATAAAAGATGAAAACCGCCTGTACCGCCATCAAGAATATTCACATGATCCGGGTATTTTCTTTTCTCCAGTTCCTTCACCACATGCACTCCTACCCCTTCATCAGCCAGAAGGATGTTGCCGATACCGAGGATGAGGATGGGCTGATGCTCTTTGTTGTTCATGGTGTAAAATTAGGAAAAAGGTGGTCAGGTGGTCGGGTGGTCGGGTGGTCGGGTGATCCAATTTAAGTAAATTTGCCTTTTCACGACTCGTTATTCACTAATTTTGCGTCATGCACGAACTATCTATAGCCCTTAGCATCGTCGAATCTGCTATAGAGGCAGCTACAACAAACAATGCCACTGTAATTTCGAAAGTTGAAGTTGAGATCGGGACGCTGGCCGGCGTTGAAACCGAAGCGCTTCTTTTTGCGTGGGACTCGGCGGTCCAGGGGACGATGGCTCAGGGCGCATCGCTGGCTATCACTTCGGTCCAGGCTTTAGCGCAGTGCAACGATTGCGGGAAAGACTTCCCGGTGGATAACTACTTCGCTGAATGCCCGCACTGCGGCAGTTTCCGTTACCAGATCGTCAAAGGCAGAGAACTGAGGATCAGCTCGTTGATTGTGGATTGATTAGTACTTTCAATTTGTGATTTAATACTTGTAGTCCCACTATAGTGGTAGTACGACTTTTGGCACCTGGTTATAAAAATTACGAAAATGTTAAACATGTAGTCCCACTATAGTGGTAGTACGACTTCTTAATCCTTTTGTTAAAATCCACAAAAACGTCCAAAATTCCACTTGCTTTTCAATAAAATTGATTTCTATCATTTTCTTTTTCAATTCTTTATAAAATTTAAATGAAATTATTCCTGGATGACCGGGTATATTTTTTAAAAAACCGGATAAACAAGAAAAAACCATCATGAAAATACAAGAATTGAAAAAGAGGATGGTCGTTTTGCTACTGCTCATTGGAGGCGTGCAAATGACCGCGAGGCCGGAAGTCATTATTACCGGCATACTGGATGGAACACTCTCGGGTGGCTGCCCGAAGGTGATCGAATTATTTGTCACCGGCACGGTGAACCTGAATTATTACGAGGTGTGGAGATCGCTCAACGGTGCTCCATTCGGTTCAGGCAGCGGAGCTATTTCTTCCATGACCGGTGTATATACCAACACATTTGTCTACCTGGTTAAAACCGATCATGTCGATGCGTTCCACGATGTATTCGGTAACGAAGGAATTTTTGGCAATGTCGTACCTATGGGCATAGTGAGCGGTAACGGAAACGACGGCTTCCAGGTGAGGCTGAAGGTCGGGTCTGTCGTCGTAGACCAGGTGTGGATGGAAGATGCGACATATTCCTATGAGAACAGCTATTGGTATCGAAAGCACGGGACCGGGCCTGATGGCGGATGGATCCAAGCCATGTGGGAAACACCGGGGAATGATGCGTTGGAAGGACTGGATCAGGACGGACTCCAGGCTGCGGTCCCTTTCGGTACTTACGCCATGGCCTGGAAAGGACTGACCAGCGACTGGAACAGCACATCTAACTGGTCCCTGGGGATCATTCCCTCCTACCAGACCAACGTGTTTGTTCCGGATACAAGTTATCCGTTTCCGCTCATTACCAATCTGCCGGAAAATCCGGCCATCTGCATGAACCTCATGCTGGATGATACAGCCTCGATGACGGTGCAAGCCGGCAAAGCCCTGACCGTAAAAGGTGATCTGATCCTCGATACCATGGAACCCGGAGAGATTGAAAATGGATTGTTTCTTGCCTGCAATATGGACCAGGGACCTTCCGGATCTTTGATTTGTGAAGGCTCGGCGACAGGCACCGTTCTGATTAAAAGATACATTGATAAAAATAACAAATGGCATTTCATCTCAGCACCGGTGACCAACCAAACATTCTGGCCCTCGTTTGTACCAATTCCGATTAATAACAGCTTCGATCTTTATTACTGGGATGAAGCCGTCGCAACAGATTCAGCATGGATCAACTGCAGAAAGGATGATGGTCAGTGGAATCCGGCCTTTGGAAACTTTTTTATCCCAGGTAAAGGCTATCTGATTTCTTATGCACCTGAAAATACGGGAAACCTGGTCAGGACTTTCAAAGGCACCCCGACTTGCGGAGATTTCAGCTTTTCGCTGGATCATATCATGAATCACTGGAGCTTGCTGGGCAATCCGTATACGTGTGCCATGGATTGGTCCTCAGACGGAATTGACAAATCGAATATTGCCGGTAACGCTATGTATATCTGGGACCCTGCATTGAATAACAACGAGGGCGGGTACCGCACCCACAACGGGACAACTGGTGTCCCGTCGGGTACGGTGTCCACCATCCCCGCCCTGCAGGGTTTCTTCGTGCAGTCGACAGGCGCAGGACTTCTGCCTGTCGACGTATCGCTGAATGATCCTTTAATTCATGGGGGCCAGGCTTTTTATAAAAATGAAGATGAACTGACCGGGAACCGGATCAGGATGAAAATCATGAAAGGCCCGTTCTCCGACGAAATGTTGATCGTTTTCAATGAAAATGCAACAAACGGGTATGATGTGAGGCAAGACGCATTGAAACTCTTCCATGGAAACAATCATTGTCCGGAAATCTATTCTGAAGCCGGACCGGATAAAATGCTTTGCATCAATATGCTGGCGGAAATCCCGTCTTCTGTTCCGATTGATATCTTCTATCCGGCTGAGGATTCCCTGACAATATTGGCTTTTGATCACTCTGAATTCAAACCGGAGACCGGTATATTCCTGGAAGACAAATTACTTGGCCAGTGGATCGATTTCAGGACAGTCAATGAATACAGGTTCAGGCATGATCCATCGATGGAACAGCGCTTCGAGCTTCACTTTATGAATGTCGCCGGTGAGGAAAATCCCGCATCACTCTCAGAATTGGAGATTTGGTCGTCCGGAAAAAGGATTTTCATAATTAATTCCTCTGGATATCAGGGGAACCTTCACCTGAATTCACTGGATGGAAAACTGGTACAAAATTTAAAGGTGCCCCTCGGTGAAAGCTGTTTCCAGGTTGATATTCCCAGCGGATTATATATTGCCCGGCTGATCACCAGAAAAGGATATGTAATTGAAAAGATCATGATTAATTAATCTCAAAACGAAGAAATATGAAAAACAAAAATATTTTCTGCCCGATTATAATTTTTTTGATCCTAACGTTTTCGGTCTGCTCAACAGCTTATAGCCAGCCTCCGTCACCTCCCGGACACGGCATGAACGGCAATCAAAGTGGAGGTGGAGGATCGGCGGCAATTGACGGGGGAAGCCTGGTACTATTGCTAAGTGGTGCAGGATATGGATTATTTAAGCTCGCCAGAGCAGGCCGTCCAAAAGGGGCTGAGGACGAAGAGGGAAAATGAGGGTGGTCAGGTGGTCAGGTGGTCGGGTGGTCGGGTGGTCAGGTGATATTATAGTATGGAAAAAATAAAGAGTTTTAAAGATTTACAAGTTTGGAAGGTGTCGATGGAATTGGTTATTGACGTGTATAGGTTAACCGAAAAGTTTCCAAGAACTGAAGTTTACGGATTGATAAATCAGATTAGACGCAGCTCTGTTTCAATTCCTTCTAATATTGCTGAAGGATCTGCCAGAAAAAATACGAAAGAATACATCTGCTTTCTGTATATATCAAAAGGATCGTTATTAGAATTGGAAACACAACTTGAAATCAGTAAAAGACTTGGGTATTTGAGTGAAAGTGAAAGTGAATTAATTCATCAAACGCTTATTTACCTTTACGCAATGCTGGTAAAGTTGATTCATTCATTACAAGTAATCCAGAAAAAAGTATTCTGATGCACCCATCCCCTGACCACCCGACCACCTGACCACCCGACCACCTGACCACCTGACCACCTGACCACCTGACCACCTAATCCGTGAACATCCGCCAAATCCGCGGTATCCGCGTGCTATCTTACAATCACGGGAGTAATGTAGCTGGTCTTTGCAGAAACAGCTTTGATGAAATACATACTTGAATTAACCCCGGAATCATTTGCTGACCAGGTAAATTGGTGATTGCCAGCAGGAAGATTTCCAAGAAATACAGAAGAAACCGTTCTTCCCATTAAATCATAAACCTCCATCCTCACCATACCAGGTTCATCAATTTCAATCTCAATTTTGAAATCTCTTGAAGGATTAGGAAAAACCCTCATGAAGCCATTGTCTGCTTTGATATCAATCATCCCTGTTCCAATCTGCGGGGTTTCGAGCTGAACATCGGTGAAAAGCCTGTATTCTCCAGCTTGCAGGGTTATGTTTTCGGCAAGATCAGTTACTTCATAAGGCAAACCGGTGAAGTAATCGTACCAGGTGCCCATATGGGAAAAACCCGGGGTGAACGTACTTTCCTTCACATCAAAATTCCCCAGTACCAAAACATTCATGCTGCTGTGATCGATGGTGATCTTTTTAAGCGCACCGCTGACTGAAAGGGTAAAAGTCTCCGATTCAAAGGCAGGTTCCTGCGTACGCAATTTGATCAGCGCCCCATAAAAATCGGCCAGGTACTTACGCCGGTAATCGTTCAGATAATCCCATCTGACCGGCTTTTCACCCAACCTGCCATTATAATCAATGGAGTAATCATAACCCAGTTCACCAAACTGCCAAATCATTTTTGGACCGGGGACCGTGAAGAAGAACAGCGCATTCATTGCCAGTCGCTTAAATGCTGTAGTAGTATCTTTGATTGAATAATCATCAAACGAATTACCATAAGTATAACATTTATAAGCCAGACGTTCTTCATCATGACTTTCCATATAACCAACCACATGAGGCTCATTCCAGCTTCTTTTTTGATAATTGATCCACGAAAAATCGGATTTTCCCCCATCATGATACGACATCGCCGCTTCGCCATAATTGTAATTCAGGTTACCCCACAGCAGGATACCATAATCCGCAAGGACTTTTTCTTCGCTATTCTCAGAAAGATGTTCAAAGATCACAAATGCATCCGGATTTCTCTCCCATATTTCATCAGCCATTCTTTTTAAAATACTTATCCTTGCCGCATCATAATTGCTTCCCCATGGATCGTTATTATTATGATACGTATTGCTGAAACCTTTTGTAAAATCAAACCTGAAGCCATCAATCTTATATTCTGACATCCAGTAACTATTCACACTATCGACAAATGCCTGGGTGTAGATGCTTGTATGATTGAAATCATTTCCCCACTGGGCATCGGCATTGGCGAAGTTGTGGTTTACGTTATACCAGGGATTATCGGCTGTTGGATTATTACCGTCGAAATACATCCGGACCATCGGGCTCTGATCATAAGAATGGTTGAGCACAAGGTCGATGAATACGGCAATTTCCCGTTTATGACATTCATCCACGAGTCTTTTCAGCTCATTTTTCGGACCATAATATTTATCCGGTGCAAAATAAAATGAGGGATTATAACCCCAGCTCAGGTTTCCTTCGAATTCATTGACGGGCATAAGTTCAATGGCATTGATGCCCAGGCTCTGCAAATAATCCAGCTTATCGATCACCGCTGAATAGCTGTGCTGTGTAGTAAAATCCCTGACCAGCAATTCATAGACCACCAGGTCAGTAACAGCCGGCGGGGTAAAATCATTTACTTGCCATGCATACGCCTGCTGGTTGGTCTGCAAAACAGTTGCAATTTGAGTGGTTTTACCCGCAGGGTAATCGATCAGGCCGGGATAAGTAGTTTCGGAAATGTATGAATCGTTCCAGGGATCACTTACCTTATCAGCATAAGGATCACCAACTTTAATTTCACCATCGATAAAATACTGAAAGATGTATTCCTTTCCCGGAATCAATCCATCCATTTCAAGCCAGAACCTGAGGCCATCGGGAGTTTTTTTCATATAATGGTCCTGGCTGATTTCCCAGTCATTAAAGTCACCGATCACATAAATAAACTGCTTTCCAGGGGCTAAAAGGCACAAGGTAACCGATGTTGACGAGGTATAATTGATCCCGTCACGGATGCCTGCCGGTAAAGCTTCGACGGTGACTTCGGGCCTGACATGATAATAAAATGAATCGGCCACTGCGCCGGTCTGGTTTTCCGCCATGCATTTTACGTTGAACTTACCAAATTCCGCAGCTTCAATGGTGTCGATCAGATAATTACCGGCCACTTTTTTCCGGAGGTTTCCATCAATAAATAATGAAACCGAATCAGCTTCATTGGCGTTGATTTCTGTGATAAACGATTCATTGAGCTGAACGATCACTGGGAACTGCTGCGGCTGGCTAATGGAAACCGATAGTCCCGCCTCAAAAACATCGATGAAAATATCGCCTCCCGATTCTGTTTTTCCTTCCAGCCATGAACCACCTACCTGCACCCCGCTCCTGAACACGAAGGCCATCTGGTAAATCGTTTCATTGGCAGGAACTCCATAATAATCGCGGATATTAGGTGTGATTGTGAGCGTATACAAGTCCTGCCCAACCCGGGTAAGCTTTGTTTCAGGCGTATTTTCACCCCAGTCGGTCATCACATATTTCCAGTCGGAGCCACTTGTGCTATTTTGCGTGATCACTCCTGTATGGGCATAAACATCGCCCGTATAGCCTGCGAGGCCCCCTGAGCCAAGCGCCGCATTAAAAGTCACCGTCACCGGGCCCGTGACAACAGGCAAAGGAGGATCAGTCGAAACAAGCTGTGCATTGGCAATTATACTGATCAGGACACCCAACAAAGTCAATATGAGATTTTTCATAGGCGGAAAGATAAATAAACTACAAATTTAGTCAAATAATCTAACAGAACCGACGGATTTACCCGTCGGAGCACGATCCTTTCAACCGACGGATTTACCCGTCGGAGCGCTGACCTTTCAACCGACGGGTTTACCCGTCGGAGCACGATCCTTTCAACCGACGGATTTACCCGTCGGAGCACGATCCTTTCAACCGACGGATTTACCCGTCGGAGCGCTGACCTTTCAACCGACGGATTTACCCGTCGGAGTACCACCCTTTCAACCGACGGATTTACCTGTCTAAAACTTCCATAAAAAAAGGTGCCCCGGCAATTGGAGCACCTTCGGCAAATATTATAATCTCAAGGTTTTACTGAATAATCAGCTTTTTCACGGCTTTCACGCCATTATCGCCCAGGATGGTCACGAAATACAAGCCCGAGGTGAAGTTGCTGGCATCAAGGGTGATCATGCTGTTTGATTCAACACGATAAGTATCGTTAACAACAGTACGTCCGGCGATATCCACAATATGCAGTGTAACATCACCTTTGAAGGTATTGGTCATCATTCTCAGGTAAACATTTTGGCTTGACGGGTTGGGGAACAGAACGATTTCATTGCTGTAATCCACCACATCACCAATTCCAAAGGTATAAGGACCGCCGCTGAGCTGCAGGTCACCGAGGTCACCGGTATTGCTCCAGTTGGCGCCGGTACCGTACCAAACGCTTTGTCCGGTGCGTCCTGTTCCGGCATCATTGTCATCATTGCCCAGGCTGAATCCAATCGATCTGCCTTTTCCGGGCAGGAATCCGAATGCTTCCCATCCAATTCTCAATTCAACGTTATAACCTTCACCGGTGGTCACGATCTTCGATTCCCAGTTGGTGAACTGAACGCCGTCGGCTTTGAGCCAGAGAACAGTATCCACAAACGGATCGGTGATCATCTGGATAAGCTGTGTGTCGAAGTTGCCATCATACGTACCGTCACGGTCATGATTACCATCAACATAGTATTCAATGGCATCGCTGTTCCACGGGTCAGAATTTGCAAACACGTTGGCATCGACGACTTTTACGCCGAGGTACCAGTTATCTTTATCCCACAAGGAACTCCATGTCACGGTATTGTCTGTTGTTCCTTCCACCACGATATCCGAACCGTAATTTAAAGCGAATTCGGAAAGATCACCGTCGATTGTAGGTGCTGTGGTGGTGTATTCGGAGTAGGCCACAAAATCGCCGGCCGGTTCGCTGGCAAAGGTATAAGTGCCGCTAAGGCAGTCGAAAGACACCCTGTAGCGTCCGGTAAGAGCCGGGATAGCTGGTCCTGCAAGCGTTGCAGTTCCGCCCGGGAAGTCAGCAGCGCCCCAGGTTACAGCACTGCTCATATCTTTTCTGAAAACAAGACTCTGGTCTTCAAACATTTCAAAGTTTCCAACATAAGATGTTGGTGCGTCAGTTGGATTCTGCAGGACGACATCTCCTACCGTTTCATTGAACAAGCTGATACATCCGCATGATAGTGTCCCGAAGAGCAGGTCGCCGAAGGAAGATGTTCCCAGATAATTCTGCAGTCCGCCATTCCAGGCCAGCTGATATTTGTGAGAAGTCCCGTTATCGCTGTCGCTAAGGATGAGGTCAAAACCAACCTGTGAGCCTTCTTCGGCAGTAACACCCAGTTCCGACCACGGAATCGCAAGTTCTGCAGTAAATCCGTCACCGAGTGGTTTAAGGGCAAATCCAAGTTCATAGCCCTCAATCGTATCCGGGTAGACCACAACGACGTAGGTGCCGATAAAGCGGAGGTGCAGGTCATTTGCATCGTATGCACCACCCGACTTGTTACCATCGATAAATACTTCACCCATTTCCATCGGTGAAAGCGTATCATCAGTAACATCAAGTCCGATATACAGGAAATCTTCATTATAGGTAACACCGAAATAGACATCACTCATATTTCCGGCCGGATCGCCGCTGATCACCTGGCTGACATTCTGGTCGATATTCCAGTCGGCTTCATTAAGCTGACCATCCACTTCAATGGCAAATACTTTAGGTGCAATGACGGCATTGCCCAGGCGGAAGAATTTGAAATCACCTGATTTGCAATTGAAGGTGATCTGGTATTTTCCGCCAGGTACATCGATAAGAGCGGTCGGGTCCTGCACGCCGGTTCCTTCCGGGAAGGTACCACCCCAAACATTGGTAAAGGTCTGGTCGGCATCCAGGCGGAAGAGCAACTGTGTGCTGGAGGTAAAGTTATACTCCAGTGTGAACTGGCTTGGGTAAACCGGATCACGCACCATCCATACATCTGAAGGAGGTTCGCCGGCGCCCCATTCGTTGAAATCGCCCACCAGGCCGATTTCACCGCAGATATTGGAGTTGGCGACAAAGCTGTACTCGTAAGTGGTGCTGTTGAAAGTCACATCATATTTACCGGCAGTCAGTGGGATGTTAGGTCCGTTGGCTGTTCCGGTACCGGTCGGGAATGTGCTGTTTCCCCAGTTGGCGGACCAGTCCTTATTTTCACGGAATTTAACATCCGAATTGGCATACCATGATCGGGAAAGTTTCCACAGGTTTGGATCTGCAGCGTCCCTGTTCATCATCACGTCGCCATTCCAGTTGTTAAATGCGCCGATCATACTGATGGCGCCGCTGGCGGCGGTAAAGTTGTATGCGCCTGTGGAGCAGTTGAACGTAACCAGGTAGTCTGTAGTCAGGCCGGTTCCGTCAACAGGTACAAGAATATTCGGACCACCGGGTGTACCGATCCCGGAAGGGAAATCGGCAGCGCCCCAGTTTACACCCCAGTCGGAATTCTGGCGAAACTTCATGTCTACAATACCATCTGCATTACCATCAGCAGCCGCATCCAGGGTAAGCACAACGGACCAGTCGTTCGGGCTGGCCATATTGCGGGTCATCCAGTAATCAGCCGCCCATCCGTTGAATTCGCCGATCAGGGCAATTTCTCCGCAGGTGGATGTAAAATTATATGCGCCGGTAGCACAATTGAAAGTGACAATATATCCGCCGAACGGAACAGGGATATTGGGTCCATTAGCGACACCAATTCCTGACGGGAATTCAGCTGCACCCCAGTTAACACCCCAATCGGAGTTCTGGCGGAATTTCATTTCTACAGTGCCATTCAGGTCTGCATCATCAGCTTCAGTAAAGAACACAATACCTGTCCAGTTATCCGGACTGGACATATCGCGGGTCATCCACTTATCGGCAGCCCAACCGTTAAATTCACCGATCATACCAATTTCGCCGCATGTAGCCTGGAAATTGTAAGCGCCGGTAGTGCAGTTAAAAGAAACCAGGTAGCTTCCAAAGACAACGGGGATATTGGGCCCATTGGCAACACCGATTCCAGACGGGAATTCAGCTGCGCCCCAGTTGGTGCCCCAATCCGAATTGGCCCTGAATTTCATTTCTACTGTACCATTCAGGTCTGCATCATCCGTAGCATCAACAGTGAGGACAGTGGTAAAAAGTTCCGGTTGTTCCGGGTTTCGGGTCATAAAATGATCCCCGGCCCAGCCGTTAAATTCGCCAATGAGACTGACGCGTCCGCATTGGCCCATGACTTCGACTGAAATAAACGAAGCCATCATCATTAAAAAAAGTAAAGTTTTTTTCATAGAACAGGTTATTAATTAATTAATTGATGTTAAAGACTCTTTCGTAGGTGCTAAAATACGATATAATTTTAATTCAAGGTCATTAATTTTCATAAAATTTCATAAGAAAGAGTGTATGTCAAACAATCAAAAAAGTGTTAATTTAGACACGAGTTTAGTCAATCAGTTAATCATTTAATTAAACCTCTTATGAATAAACATTTACGTAGTTCATTAAAAGTTGGTTTCATCGGATTGTTCATGGTCATGGGTATAATGTTGACGTTTGCCCAGGAGAAAAAAGTTACGGGTATTGTTACAGATGCCGAAACCGGTGAAACGCTGATCGGGGTTAATGTCACGGCAGCAACCAATAAATCGTTGGGGACCGTGACGGATATCGATGGAAAATACAGTTTTACTTTGCCTGATACGGTGAAAGCACTGAGCTTTTCTTTTGTCGGTTACGCTACCCAGGTCATCGAGATCACATCGGGTGTGATCAATGTCAAACTTTCTCCGGGCCAGGAGCTCAGTGAAGTGGTTGTTGTAGGTTACGGGACCCAGAAAACCAGGGAAGTGACCAGTGCTGTTGCTTCAGTTAAAGCGGAAGATTTTAACAGGGGCAACATCAGTGATCCTATCCAGCTCGTCCAGGGTAAAGTTGCCGGTCTCGCCATAGCCAAACCAGGAAATGACCCGAATGCCGACTTCACGATCCGCTTAAGGGGGCTTTCCACCTTCGGTTCCAATACTGAACCACTGATTGTTATCGATGGCATACCGGGTGCCAACATGAAATCCATCGACCCGACGGATATTGTTTCCATCGACGTTCTGAAAGATGCCTCGGCAGCGGCTATCTACGGTACCCGTGGTGCATCCGGCGTAATCCTCATCACGACCAAGCGGGGAGAATATACTCCCGGTGGCAAAACATTTAATGTTGAGTTCGGATCATCGCTGACTTACGAAACTGTCGCCAGGACCGTCAGCAATCTTTCCACTGACGATTACCTGTCGTTGACCGAAGGGGATTCGACCAATCATTTTGGTTACAATACAAACTGGTTCGATGAGATCACCAATCCAAGCCTCTCTCAAACTTATAATCTGGCTATTAACGGAGCGGATGAAAACACAAGCTACCGGGCGGCTGTGAATTACAGGGATGTGGATGGCGTGGTCATGGGAACAGGATTCAACCAGCTAAACGGGCGGTTCAGTTTGTCGCAAAAAGCCTTGAAAGACAAGCTGACGTTCGATATCAACCTGTCTTCGACCCTTAGAAATGAAAAATATGCACCATCGGAGGCTATGCAGTATGCGACAATTTTTAATCCAACTGCTCCCCTCAAAGCCGATGATGACTATTCGACGGAATGGGGAGGATACTTCCAGCGTCCGGCGTTTTATTTTTACAATCCTGTTGCTATTATTGAGCAAAGCAACCTTGACGGGAAAAAATACAATATCCAGGGTGGTTTCAAAGGCACATACGAGATTATCAAAGGCCTCAAAGCATCGGCATTTTACTCCCTGACTTCCAATAATGACCTTTATGGCACGTACTGGAGCAAATACGCCCTGTTCACGCCATATGCCACAGGAAGCCATGAAGGTTTTGCCAGAAGGGAAACCAATGATTATTTCAATCATATGATGGAATTAACCGGATCCTATGAAAAAACGATCGAGAAAGTGACCTTTTCCGTTTTAGGAGGTTATTCCTGGCAACAGGCTACCACACAGGGCTTCTGGGCCTTCGGAAAAGGATTTCTCTCGGATGACTTTTCCTACAATGACCTTGGATCGGCATCCGGTGAACTGGCGAATTCTGCAATGATGGACAGCTGGAAACGTCAAACCACCCTGATCGGTTTTTATGCCCGCGCCACAGCAAATTATGATAATGGCGTGTTCCTGACATTAAACTTCAGGCGTGACGGATCCTCGATGTTCGGTGAAAACAAAAAATGGGGTAATTTCCCGGGAATTAGCGCAGGTGTGGATATTGCCAAGTATGTTTCTATTCCATATGTCGACCGTCTGAAAATCAGAGGCGGGTACGGGGTTACCGGAAACCTGCCCCCCGATCCATATCTCTCAAAACTGCTTTATAACGCAACCAATGATTATTTCTTCTATAACGGAGATTATATCCAGGCATTCGGACCAACACGGAACGACAATCCGAACCTTCAATGGGAAACTAAGAAAGACCTGGGTTTTGGTCTTGATTATGCTTTGCTTGATTACAGGATCACCGGTTCTATTGACTATTACCAGAGCAATAGCGAAGATTTGCTGATGTATTATAAAATTCCTGTGCCACCAAACCTGGCTGAATACATGTGGGTGAACCTGGGAGAGTTAAAGAACTCCGGCCTTGAATTCACGATTCAGTACCAGACCCTGGCCAGCAGACAATTTATTTGGAATACCGAACTTAACTTTGCGAAATTTTTCGAAACTACACTCGTAAAGATCACCGATACCCTTATCGGCCCGCAGGCTGAACTTAAACTGGGCCAGCTCGGTGATCCTGGCCTTATCGGTGTAAATTCGATCCGGGTTGAGCAAGGCGGACCGGTAGGACAGATCGTTGCACCGATCTATTTGTACACCGATACAACGGGGGCGATGTGGTACAGAGGTAAAGAAGGTGATACGTTAAGGACACCCACATGGGATGATTACCAGGTTGTGGGAAACGGTTTGCCTGATTTCCAGATTGGCTGGGGCAATACATTTACTTACAAGGGAGTTTACCTGAACTTCTTCCTCAGGGGTGTCTTCGGCCATTCACTGGTCAATGTGAACAATGCTAAGTTCGGTGTGCCTGAAGCACTAGGAATCCAAAGTGGCATGGAAATCATCAACGATTTCGCCGATGTAACGGATGGCCCTTCATATTCAAACGTTCATGTCGAAAAGGCAAACTTCCTGAGGTTGGACAACTGGTCTGTGGGTTATAATTTCAAGCTGAAAAAGAATGACTATGTGGAAAGCCTTAAAGTTTACCTGTCCGGCCAGAACCTCTTCACGATCACGAATTATTCGGGCGTCGATCCTGAAGTTCGTTATGAAGACTCCGCCGATAACAACAATGCACTGGCCCCGGGTATGGACCGCCAGAACACTTATTTCAGTACACGCACCTTTACCCTGGGTGTAAACGTTGTTTTTTAATCGTTAACCCGTTAATTCAATACATCTATGAAAAAGTTCTTAACGACATTGAAAATATCCCTGGTGGCCATGATCCTGGTCATGATCCAGCCAGCCTGCACCAATCTGGATGAAGAGGTTTTCTCCGATATGACGGCTGAAATATTTTTCTCCGATCCGGATAATATGATTTACGCCTTCGGAAAAGCTTATACATCGCTTTATGACATAACAGGCCACAAATACGGTATGCAGGGCAGCGAATGCGGCACCGACATGACGGTCGTCCCTCAGCGAGGTGGCGACTGGTTGGATGGAGGCGAATGGCACCGATTGCATCGTCACACGTGGACGCCTGATGACAACATGTTTAACCACTGGTGGACAAATATTTATGTAAATGGCATAAGCACCGTAAACAGCCTGATCTATCAATTTGAAAGCCTTGAAGATGTTGATGTTACAGCTGCAGTTTCTGAACTTCGCGCACTCAGGGCCCTGTATTATTACTGGCTGATCGATAAATTCGGCAATGTGCCGCTTGTAACGGAATTCGACGGTCCTGAGAAACCGTTTACATCTTCCCGGCAGGAAGTTTATGATTACATTGAGAATGAACTTCTTGAATCCATGCCTAATCTTTCAAAGGAAACCGGGCTGCTGGTATACGGCCGGATCAACTATTATACGGCACAAATGATCCTGGCGAAGCTTTACCTGAATGCAGAAATTTATACGGGCACGCCACAATGGGTAAAAGCATCGGCGGCGTGCGATACGATTATCAGCTCAGGCCTGTACGATTTGTCGGGAAACTATTTTGACAATTTCATTGCCGATGCTTCAAGCTCCCGGGAAGTCATTATGGGAGTTCCTTTTGACGAAATCAAAGCTGACGGATTCGAGATCCATCTCTTCTCCCTTCATTATGGGCTCCAGCAGAAGTATGGTTTCACGGCTGCTACGTGGAACGGCCTTTGTTTCCAGGAAGGTTTCTTTAACCTGTTTGAAGAAACAGATGCCCGCAGGAATGGTATGCTGTTCGGACCCCAGTTCTTTGATGATGGCACACCGGTCACTGACCCGAGCTGGGAGCGTTTCAGCCCTTCTAAACCGTTTGATCCGGATGGCGAAAACCTCAACCTGACGCCTTTTGTCAACCAGCTTGAGCCTAACTGCCTGAGGCAGTGTGGGGCCCGCGTGGCTAAGTTTCCCTTTATCGCGGCAAGTCCCAGGTATATCAGCAACGATCTGCCGATCTTCCGCTATGCCGATGTTCTGCTCATGAAAGCCGAGTGTTTGCTGCGCCAGGGTAATGCCGGGGAAGCCTTAACCTATGTGAACCAAGTGAGGGCACGTGCCGGTGTGACTGATTTCACGGAAGTCACTTTTGAAAACCTGCTGGCAGAGCGTGGCCGGGAACTTTTCTGCGAAGGCCACCGCCGTTCCGACATGATCCGTTTCGCCGACCAGATCCCTGCTGACAACCCGATGAATTACTATGCAATCCGCTGGGAAAAAACAGAGGTAACGCCAGCCTACAGAAGCTTATGGCCAATCCCGCAGAGCAAACTGGATGTGAACGAGAACCTGGATCAGAATCCGGGGTACTAATTTTACCAAATTAGTAAAAAAAGAGGGCGTCTTAAAAGTGAGCGCCCTCTTTTTTTTTCTTATTGAGATGGCATCTCAAATTATTAAATATTAGCACGTATTTATTTACTATTCTGCTTGTTATATTGATTTTTTAAACGTTTTGAGATGGCATCTCAAAATACCACCCTTTTCCTTCTAAAACCTTAGATAAATAAAGCGTTGGAGATGTTAAAACCATAGAAATGAGATGGCATCTCATTTCATCACATAAACCTTGTACTCCCAGGGCTTCAATCGTACCACGGCCCCTTTTTTCAATGCGATCTCCTCCTCGGTAAACCATTCTTTGTAGTTACCTTTAAAAGCTGCTCCCTGCAGGGCGCATTCCTTGACGTCGCCAGTGAGGTTAGCCATCACAAAAATCCGGTCGCCTTCCTTTTCACGGATAAAGGCGAAGACTGATGTATCGGCGGAGGTGTTGATCCTTTGGAGCGGCCCGCCCCAGGAACCGTTCCACAAAGGCTGGTAGGCGTGTTTAAGCGCAAAAAGCTTCTGGTAGAACGGCTCCAGGCGGTAATCGTTCCAGATAATGGTATCTTTATCGAAAAACCTCAGCCGTTCGTTGAAAGCAGATTCTTGTCCACTGTATATGAGCGGCATTCCGGGCAGGGTGGCTGTCAACACGGCCATGCAAACCGAACCGGCTCCCATCCTTTCAAATTCAGTGCCCTGGTGCGAATTCTCATCATGGTTTGAAGTAAAAAGCATCCGGTAGGCATCGGCAGGATAAAGCGTATCCTGTTTCAACATGAGAGAATCCAAAGCTCTTACGTTCTTTTTTGCTTTTGCTATGGCATTCATCAGATGATGCAACTCCCATGCATAGCTCATATCAAACGCTTTGGTATGATATTGCGGGCCTTCGGCTTCTGCCAGCATAAAAACAGGCTTGATCCGGTCCAGTTCGGTTCTTACGGTATCCCAGAAGTCAACCGGCATCATCCAGGCCACATCGCACCGGAAACCGTCAATATCAGCCTCATTGATCCAGAATTTTAACGTCTCGGTCATGGCATCCCGGACTTCCTTTTTATCATAATCAAGCTGGGCGACATCTGACCAATCGAATGGTGATACCATGTTACCCAACGTATCTTTCTTATAATATTCCGGATGTTGCGTAATCCACACATGATCCCATGAAGTATGGCTGGCTACCCAGTCGAGAATTACCTTCATCCCTGCCTGGTGAGCTTCGTTCACAAGTCTTTTCAAATCATCCATATTACCGAACTCAGGATTAATGGCTTCGTAATCGCTGATGGAATAATAACTTCCCAGCTTTCCTTTGCGGAATTTCTCCCCGATTGGGTTGACCGGCATCAACCATAGAATATCCACCCCCATTTTCTTTAAGCGCGGAATATGTTCACGGAAAGCATTAAATGTTCCTTCCGGGGTGAATTGCCTGATATTGACTTCGTAAATGGTGGCGTTGCGGCTCCATTCAGGGTGTACGACAAAACTCTGCGGAGGCTCATTCTTCACCGGGGCTTCTTTCTTTGGTGCCGCACAGGCGAAAATGACCATCAATATTATCACGGGAAGGATGACCCATATTTTCTCCAGGAACATGGTTAAAATTTTAGTTTTCATCGGTAGTTCATTTTTAAAATATCACTCATTTCTTACAAAAACACATTTATCATGATCGGCCATGATGACCCGGTCCATGAAATCAATCAGTTCGGTATAGGAAGAAACCGGAAAATCACCTCTGTTGAATTGCAGGGTACGAATATAGATCAATTTATTTTCATCCGGAATGACACTTGACCGGTAGGTCCCGAATTGCGAAGAAACCTCTGCATTTTCAGGAATGCTTCCGATTTTTAAAGATTCAGGTATGAAAAATACAAGTGAATCCACCTCAAGGAATTCATGCCGGAGGATCACATCGGTTTTCCTGTTCCTTACGGCAGCCGGGGAACCGGTTGCGTGGCCCGTACAATTCAGTGGCATGATGTACCGTGAATTAATGACCGTCAGAAAATTTTCGAAGTTCACCTGAATTTCTTCTGTTATAACTGGATTCCGACTCCCGGTTTCTTCATAATTAAAATCAACCAACTGAAATAAAGGAAAAGTCATCCGGTCAGAAATCATTTTAACCTGATCCTGATCATCAGCCAGGAAAATTGACTGGATATCGTCGTAATCCAAACCGGAATACGTCGTCCGTATATTCATACTGCCCATGCCCGTTTCGTCAAACCTGATCTCAGCCATGCTTTTTTTAACGTTTTCATCAAGTCCTAAAGCCCTGGTCCGGATGAGGCGGCTGTTTCCCTGATCGATCATTAAAACGTCCCGGCCCTCCGTAAATCCGCCAAGGTAACCGCATGGCGAATGCTGGCTGGTACATTCCAGCCATACCGTATCCTGGTTGACCGGTACACATAAAATGACATGGTTGAACTGCATGGATGGAAATGAAGTGATCAGTCCGGGTGCTGAAAGGCCGGCGCTTACAATGCAATAGTAAGAATGGATACCGACCGCTTTCAGCATGGCTTTCATGTAATTGGTCAGGGCCTTGCAATCGCCGTACGACAACCGGTGCACTGTCGCCGCATCAATCGGTTGCCAGCCGCCCATGCCAATATCCAGATTCACATACCTTACCCTGCCCTGCATATATTGATAAATCCGGCAAATCTTTTCCTGTTCTGTCTTACAATCTTTGACGAGATCATATAATTCACTTACAGTTTCCGGGAGAAGTATATCGCGTCCTGTATTTAATGAATTGATCCAATCACCCAATTTTAACCAGGTTGATGAATTCCCTTTATAACCACCGATTTCAAAATCGGTCGGAGCTACCATGACCAGAGGAAAAATATCCTGTTTGTCAGGGCATAACGGTTCTTCTTTAATGGCCCGCTGATTGAGGATTTCCCACTGGTAGATATTGTTTGCTTCGTCGGAAGTTAGTCGTGCTTTTCCCGGAAAATGAAGTTCAAGATACCTGAGTTCAAGGTTTTTGGGGATGATGACTTTGTAGGTGCCTTTTTCTATGGAGATATTGAAATCGCCCTGGGGAAACCAATCGGGGTAATCCAGTATTCCATGTAAAGTGATCTCACAGGAATATTCGACTGTAAAAGGGACCTGGCGAATTTCCGGATCGACAAACTTCATCCTGTTATCTTCATATAAAGAATACCCGGTAATACTGCTTAAGTCCTCTATATCCTCATAGGCAATCTTTTTGATCATTTCCCCGTTTTCATCATAAACACGGCCTTTAATGGCAGAAACCGAAAGATATTTATCATAATGCATCACAAGGTTTGCATCTTCAATCCCGGCTTTGTTTAAAACCGTTGTTGCTTCCGAAATTTTTAAAGTTGCTTTATTAATATCGGAGACGATCAATTCCCAGGAAGAGGACCTGATGACCGACCTCGCATTTTCTCTCAGCTCCGCCGGAATATCGGATACACGGTACAGTATATCACCAGCTTTGCCGAAGTGATTTGTGAAAATTATCACCAGGATGATCAATAATTTCTTTTTCATTTTTATAAAGATTCCAAAATGACCGGTTCAGCATGTTTTTTAATCAGTTCCGAAAAAAACGCCCTGATGTCGGCATATTCATCAATGGAAAAATGAGTAGCTGTCTGACTGTATTTATACGTAAAATTGATTGTATTTCCAATCTGGGTAACCTGGTACTGCATAGAAAGGTTTTTCTCAGGGTTTTTCAGGATTTGTGACTGCGGTAATTCAACAATTTTATATCCTTCGGGGATAGCATATTTACAGAGCACTGTTAGCTCAGAAGGATAAACGAAATCGACCGGACATTTCCGTTCTTCCGTTTTGAAGGGATTTTCCGTCATTTGTTCAAACAGAAGCGGATATAAATACAATTGCTGACCGGCTTTTGCAATCCTGTTTTTCACCTTCACATCGAATGACTCTCCGACTGGTTTATAAATGGAATCCAGGCAGGTCAGCTGAAAATTAGTGATACTTAACCCCGGATTGTCAGATTCTTCATCGGTGATATATTCGTCCTGTGAATTATATTCTTCATAGTGATTCCTGAAATTAAGCGCGGCATAATCATAACTATTGCGCAGTATGGTCCCGGACATTGAAAGGTCAGGATTTATGGCAAGATCGACCTGAACCGTTTGTTTATTCTTTTTTACCGGGATCAGGTCCACCCAATCAGCTTCGCTGTTATGGGTAATCAGTCTTCCTTTAAGATTGAGGCATCTTACCGGAAGCATTCCCACCGGAAGAAATTTTTCCGTGGCATCAGCAAAATAAGGAACACCATCGATCCAAACATAAGCCACTACATAGTTCAGCCGGTCGAGTGATGGATAGATCGGTGAAAGGAATCCATTGCTCCGGGTACTTAATGCAAGAGGGATTACATTAAAATCAAGCTTTTTCAGCATCTGGACCAAAATCAGGTTTACATCGGCTGAATTGCCGATCTTTTCATTGAACGGTGTTGACAGGTTCTGTGCAGACACATACAACGCCTCATTTTCATTCCATCTTACGGACTGCTTCACAAAATCATGAGCTGCTAATACTTTTTCCATTGGCGACAAAGCGCCAGCCTGGATTTCTTTCACTTTATCATTTAAAAAAGCGCATCCCTGTATAACCATCCCGAAACGGCTGTCCTCCAGCAGTTGGTTGTTGACTGCTTCCCAGGTTGTGCTGTATTCCCTGTAATACCCCTTGTACGTATCACTTGGCGGAATTGAAATAGAAAGGACTTCGATGGTGAATTTGGTCAGATAATTTGAAATATTGGCAATATAAGGTTCTTCCTTAAATGCGGGTACATCCTTTGCAATCCATCGGTTTGATGAATTTTCATATAAAGGGACAAATCCGAAAAAATTCTTTCTCCAGTGGATATACGTTGATTCTTCGATGATCAGTTCACTCCATTTGACCGGGATCACTTCCTGGAACCTCCATTCGGTCGGGAGCCATGAAAAAGAGTATTGAATATCGATGATGGAGCCAACCGAAACATTAGGCATAGCAACCCTTGTCCGGTAATAATCTTCCCAGATCCTTTCTTCAAAAACCGATTCGGATTTGAGTTTAGTCTCCAGAATTTCACCATCGACCAGATTGTATGTAATCCCTTTAACAGTGGTACTTTCATCTGACGGAAAACTCCAGTTTGCCCATTTGGTGCCTTCTTTTTTCAATATTTTCACCCGGAGCGTCCTGGTAAAATGATAGGTTTTGACACTAAAATAGCCATAATCACACAGAATAACTGCCGCTGCGCTGGTGTCCGGATCATATACTTTCATTTCAAGATCCGCCAGGTCCACCGATCCGTATTTGAGCGGAGCCTTCTGAGCCCATCCGGGAAATGAAAAAATCAATAAAAAAGTCAGTAAGGAGATCATCGTCTCCATTGGTTTGGTTTTCATAATCAGCACTATTTAAGAATAGTTAAAAATGTATATTCTTAATCAGAAAAAAAAATCATGATTGGCCGGTCAAAATCTCAAACGACCATGGCTCCAATTTTATAGTCAGTTTTTTATCTTTCAGGCTAAAATCATTGCCGAATGAAGCTTTCAGTTTTTCAGAATTGATCCAGCCAGGAACTGTCACGCTGAACTCCTTGGATTCATTGCTTTTATTGAATAAGACGATGACGGAATTGTCGAAATAATCCCTGGCAAACACGTAAGTTTTATCCGTCACCTGCAATGTTACAAAATTCCCGTACATCAACGCCATGTTATCTTTGCGGATATTCAACAGTTTTGTCGCATTTTCCTTTGTTGCAAGCTCCAGCGGAGTAAGGCCGGTGAATTTCATCAGCCGCCTTGAATCAGGATCATTACCGCCCGGCATTCCGATCTCATCGCCGTAATAGATGACCGGCAAACCGGGAATGGTCATATTGAAGGCCGTAAGCATCTGCAATTTACGGTATCCTGACTCATCGCCCACACCGATGTCGCGCTGCCAGCCGGCTGCTTTTGCATTTTCACTGAACTTCAGGTCGCCACCGGCATATGAAATGAAACGGGCACGGTCCTGGTTTCCGGTAATGTAACCCATCTGGTTCAGGTTTCCATAAAAATCAAAGCTTGTCTGCAGGGTATTGTCAAGGTTGGTGAACGGATCATTTTCACGGGCAAAAACACCGATGGCGGCATCATAAACATTGAAATCGAACTGCCCGTCGAGCATACCGGCGCTCACATAGCTGGAGATCAGTTCCGGGCCTCCGTATGTTTCCCCGATCTGGTAAATCCCTCTCCCTTCCGGCTGGACTACCTGTTGTTTGATCTTACTAGTCAGTGTCCGCCAGAAAATTTCAGGGATGTGCTTGGTCGCATCATGGCGAAATCCGTCGAGGTTGTACTCCTTAATCCACCAAACGGCAGAATCTGCCAGCATCTCAGTCACCTCAGGCTGCTGAAGGTCAAGCGTGGGAAGGAAAACGTCGAACCATGTCGTTAGCCTGTATTCATCCCATTTTTCGGTATTCAGGGTACCGTCAGGCAGGTAAAGGCTGGTGGTCAGGTTTGGATGCTGAATGTAGTAAGGATGGAGCTCATGCACATGATGGGCCACAAAATCCAGCAAAACATTCAGCCCGTGCGCATGGGCTTCCCTGACCAGTTCTTTCATTTCCTCAGGTGTTCCGAAACGAGGGTCTATTTTGGTAAAAGAAACCGGCCAGTAGCCATGATAAGCTGAAAATTTGGTTTTGGGCTCATTCCACTGGCCATAAGCCCCTTCGGGATTCTGCACAACAGGAGATATCCAGAGCGTATTCACACCCAGGTTATTGAAAAAGCCTTCCTTGATTTTGGCCGTGATCCCGGCAATGTCGCCTCCGAAAAAATCAGCTTTCGGCAGAACCAGCGCCGGATTGCCGATGGGTTTATCATTGGCCGGATTAGCATTGTTAAACCGATCAACAAAGACATTATAAATGATCCGGGTTTCAGGATCGGACCTGTCCAAGTGTTCGGATTTCATCACAACTTTGCCTTTTTCCAGGGGAATTCGCAATTCATTGGACAAACCGGCATCATTAAAGGCAAAGATTCGGAGGAATGACCGCTCAGTTGAAAAAGCTTCCTGGGGAATTGTAATACCAAGCTCATCGTTTTCCATCTCCAGATAAGATTCATCCAGCCTTATATTTTCCCATAAAACAAAAATTTCATCGGGTTTTTGGGTCCACCCAACATCAATTTCATTTTCCTCTTCTTCGTATTCGATGGCGAATAAAAAAGGAAAAACGGATTTATCCGCCAGGCCTGCTTTTAAAACCGAATTAAATCCGCCCAGGTTATTATCCACCGAATCGGGATTGGCCGGATCCAGTGAAAAAACGCCATCCCTGACAAGCTGGTACTGATATCGGCCCGGGTTTAGAGGAATACTGCCCACCCATTTTCCATTTTCAAGTTTCAGTTCCGTCCTTGAAGGGGTCCACCCGTTAAATTCACCTGATAGCCTTACATTTTCATAGACCTGGTCCCCGGGATTGAACGAATATTTGAAATCAATTTTGCGGCTTTTCATGACAAGTACCGATTGGTAACTGCCTTCACTCCAGATTACAATTTCATTGATGGGCATTAAATCATCCGGCCGGGAAATGAACAGGATATTCTTATCCAGTGCTATTTTCTGCAGCTTCCCATTCAATGTTACCGAATCAATGATGGTTACATCCGGAACGAAATCCGTCAGTATGATCATATCCTGTCCTTTATCCAGTTTTAATGGTAGCGTGATTCCGGGAAGAAAATGATCTGAAGGAAGTGGTGTGGGCTTTTTTATGCACCCGGCCACGAGCAATATAAGAAAACAGAAAATCAGACGTTTCATAAGAATGGAGTTTGGTTGTACAAATATCGACATTTAGGGGACTCCATCCTCATTGAAAATATTTGTTGTACTTTTGCACAGTCTTACTACCAATTTATAATTAAAGAAAACAGGATCAATCAGATATTAGGATGAAAAGTGAGAATGTGAACCCGGTAACCGAAACGGGAGGATTGCTGATTTATGAAATTAATACCTGGGTTTGGCTCGGTGAATTAAGCCTGAAGCACAGGAAAAAGATCAGCCTGGCCAATATTCCGGGGAAGGAACTAGATGAGCTGGCCAGCCTTGGTTTTAACGCGGTCTGGTTGATGGGTGTATGGAAAAGAAGCCATGCGGGATTGGAGATCGCGAAAAAACACCAGGGAATTATGCATGACCTGAGCACAGCTTTGCCCGATCTGCAGGAAGAAGATATTGCCGGTTCACCATATTGCATTAAAGATTATCAAGTTGACAGCCGCGTCGGGGGTGAAAAAGGACTGGCAAAGGCCAGGAAAGAGCTGAGAAGCCGGGGAATGAGACTGATCCTTGATTTCGTGCCGAATCATGTTGCACCGGATCATCCCTGGACCAAGAGCCATGCTGATTTTTTCATCCATGGAAGAGAGGACGAGCTACTTTCATTACCTGATGATTTCTATCGCAACGGAAAGAATATTTTTGCCCGGGCACGTGATCCGTTTTATCCTCCATGGCCGGATGTTCTCCAGCTCAACCTTTTTAGTCCGGGATTGCGCGAAGCCCTGCTGGACACCGTCAAATCCATTGCCGCGCAGTGCGATGGGATCAGGTGTGATATGGCCATGCTGGTCATGAACGATATATTTAAAAAGACCTGGGGTGAAAAAGTTGGAGAATTGCCCGGTACAGATTTCTGGAATTTCATCATCCCTGCTGTAAAGGAGCAGTTCCCCGCTTTTAATTTCATGGCAGAATCTTACTGGGATACCGAACAGGCCCTGATCAGCCAGGGTTTTGATTATTGTTACGACAAGCGATATTATGATGACCTGAAAGAAGGTGCTGAAAAATCGTGGCATCACATTGCAGAAACTGCACCTTACCAGGAAAAGCTCCTGCGGTTCCTTGAAAATCATGATGAGCCCAGGGCAGCCGGTCTTTATGAAGCTGACCGGCATAAAGCGCTCGCCGTAGCTTCGCTCACCCTGCCTGGAGCAAAGCTGGTACACGATGGCCAATTGACTGGAAGGAAAGTCAAAGTCCCCGTTTTTCTTTCCCGGAGAATTCATGAACTCGAAAATAACGATATCAGGAAATTCTACGTGCAGTTGCTGAAAATGCTGCGTTTTGAAGCCGTTCGCGAAGGTAAATGGTCGGCTTGCGGGATATCGGGATGGCCCGATAACCAATCCTGCAGGAACCTGTTGGCCTGGGAATGGGTGAGTGAGCATGAAAGCCTTATCATTGTAGTCAATTTGAGTGATCAACCTGCGCAGGCCCTGATCAGATCAGGTTATTCCTGGCTTCCCGGAAGAACTTATCAACTTTTTGATATTACATCCGGCGAATTATACCGCCGCGACGGTGATGAAATGACCGAGCCCGGACTCTATGTTGTGCTGCAGAAATGGGGAGTGCATACGTTGAGCATTGAACATTGACCGCCGACCGTCAATCCAGCTCAAGGATCAACGCCGTTTCAGGCTCCACATTGATCGATCCTTCTAAAACAAACTTAACACCGGAAACGACATCCTTTCCAGCTTTATAACGTTTTAAAACTTCCTGGAACCGCTTTAAATCCAACTGTTTAGCTTCTTTATTCTTATTGACGACCACCATTACAGATTCATTTTCAAGGTAACGGAAGTAAACATAGATTCCATCCTGAGGCACAAATTGCTTGAGCTTCCCATGGTGAATGACCTCCGATCCCTTTCTCCAGTTCAGCAACTTTTGCATAAATTCCATCGCTGACGACTGCTGACCGCCGACCGCTGACTGCTGACCGCCGACCGGAGACTGCTGACTGCCAACTGCCAACTGCCATTCCCCTCCCGGAAAATCCTGGCGTATATACCCGTGGCCTTTATGCTCTTCTCCCGTCATCAGGTATTCTGTACCGTAATAAATCATCGGGATACCGCGCGTAGTCAGCAATACGGCCATAGCCATCCTGAATTTATTGAAATCCTCCCCGATACTGGTGTAAAACCTGGTCAGGTCATGGTTATCGGCAAAAATAACATTCATGAAAGGATCTGAAAAAGCAAAATCCTGAGAAAGCACATAATATATTTTTGCTAAGCCTGTCGTCCATCCTTCCTGTTCATTAAATGCATCTTTTAAAGCATACTGCATCGGGAAATCGGTAATGGAAGGAAGGTTGGACTGATATTCACCGCTGACCGGCGATCCATCCTGCCAGAAGGCTGTATGCGTCTCTTTCTGCAGCCAGGTCTCCCCGACCACGCTAAAATGAGGATATTCAGCCAGCAGGCGCTTCATCCATTTTACCATGAAATCCTTGTATGAATAGGGATATGTATCCATCCTGATTCCATCGAGCCCGGCAAACTCAACCCACCAGATGCTGTTCTGGATCAGGTATTCGGCCAGGAATTCATTATGCTGGTTCAGATCGGGCATCGGTTTATCAAACCATCCGGTCTGCATCCGTTCACGATCAAAATCAGAAGCATACGGATCCATAGCTGTTTCAGCCCTGAAATTCGACCTGGTGAATTCCGGGAATTGGTGCACCCAGTCGGATGCCGGCAGGTTTTTGATCCAGAAATGATTGCCGCCGCAGTGATTGAAAACCATATCCATGATCACCTTGAGGCCTTTTTCATGGCAGGCATTAACAAGCGCCCTGTATTCGTCATTTGTGCCGAACCTGGGATCGGTCCGGTAAAAATCAGTGATGGCATAGCCATGATAGGAGTATGCGGGCATATTATTTTCAAGCACCGGGTTCAGCCAGATGGCCGTAACGCCAAGATCGGCAATAAAATCAAGCTGATTGCGAATGCCTTTCAGATCGCCTCCATGGCGACCGTTAAGGTTTGCAGGATGAGCGCCTTCCAGCATCCCTGTAACGGAATCATTACTTTTATCACCGTTGGAAAACCGGTCGGGCATGATCAGGTAGATCACATCTTCTTTCCCGAATCCTTTCCTCCCGTCAGATCCGCTTTCCCTGCTTTTCAGTTCGTAATCTACTGCAAAAACGATTTCCCGCTGGTATTCGAAAATGATGGGAATTTTTCCGGGTTTAGCCGTATTGGCAATTTCCAGGACAAGGACCAGATAATCCGGATTTTCAAGCCGGACGGTCCGTTGGAGAGAAACTCCGGGATAGTTAACCACCGGGTTTGATTCAGCGACCTTTTCGCCATAAAACATCAGTTGTAACGTGGCCTGTTTCATCCCCACCCACCAGGATGGCGGATCGACACGAATTTCATTTTTCTGCGAAAAAATGCCCGGCGAAAGAAACAATAACAGCAGTAATAAAAATCCTTGGATATACCTGGCCATAACAAATCCGTTTAAAATCAACGAGGGTAAAAGTAATGAAAATTGGAGTTTGATAAAGCCTCATTTAATATCATACATTTTCCATCAGAGTCCTGTAAGGACGCCCGACAGTAGCCAGGGACGTCAGGAACGAAATTAGCCCGGGACGTCAGGAACGAAATTAGCCCGGGACGTCAGTCCCGGGATCTGAAATAATCGGTTCATTTAGAGTCCCGTATGGGACGAAACAACAAAATATTTCTAATCGACCGGGTATAATTTCAAATATTCCGGATTAATATCAAAACATCATTTATTAACCATCTAATCATTATCATCATGGCAAATTCTTTTACCTCAGTAAACATTCATTTTGTGTTCAGCACAAAAAACAGGGAAAAACTCATTCAGGACCATTTTAAATCACGTCTGTGGGCCTATATGGGTGGGGTAGCAAAAAACAATAAGATGGTGCCGTTAGCAATAGGAGGCACCAAAGACCATATCCACATGCTGATTTCTCTTTGTCCGGTAATAAGTCCTTCAAAAGCAATGCAGCTGATTAAAGCAAACTCATCCAGATGGATCAATGAAGAGTTTCCGACTAAGGCCCGTTTCACCTGGCAGGAAGGATATTATGGATTCAGTGTCAGTCCCAGGCACATTCAAAATGTGATCAATTATATTAACGGGCAAGAAGAGCATCACAGGATAAGGTCGTTCGAAGCTGAATATCTCGAGTTTTTGAAGGTCAGCGGGATTGAATTCGATGAGAAAAATTTATAGGTTGATAATTTGTTTCATCCCTACGGGATTCTATTGGAAATGATCCCATTTGTCCCGGGACTGACGTCCCGGGCTATTTTCGGGCGTCCCTACAGGACTCTATGGGTATTTCCTTTTTCTGTCCCGGGACTGCCGTCCCGGGCTACTATCTGTCGTCCCTGCGGGACTCTGGGGGAAATGATCTTTTAATTCCATTAATCGTTGATCGGAGAATAAATTTTTCAACATATGGCATTTAATAAATAGATCTGATTTTTCTTCAAAACCATATTTTTTTGAATTAAACTTACATCGGAATTTGAATTGGCCAAAATCGTTCCAAGCCCGGGTTGCTGTTAGAGTCAGATCATAATAGCCGAGAAACTCCCCGGTCTGAAAAAAGCCCCGCCCGAAAGTGCAGGGCTTTTTTGTCTGAACAGCTTATCAACAATTTCTCGTATAAGCGATAATTTAATAAATTTGCCCCAGGAAATAAACCATAAGTTTTTCGTTTATTCTTTTTCATTTTCAATTATTTAAGAATTATTATTATGAAAGTTAAGCTTTCTGTTTTATTGGAAATATGGAATGAACTTTACCCTGATCAGCCCGCTGATCTTTTGTATGAATTTTATGCCGAACTTGAAAACTTCGCGGTGGAATCCAATTTGCCCCCACTGACCCCGGAATGGTATAAAAACGCTGTGGTTTATTCAATTTATGTCGATCTGTTCAATAAAAATTTCGGGGGACTGATTGAGAAACTGGACTATGTGCAAAACCTTGGCGTTAACTGCCTTTGGTTGCTGCCCATCCTCGATTCTCCCATGCGTGATGCGGGTTTTGACATTTCCGACTACCGTAAAATCAGGAAAGACCTGGCAGGACTCGGGGAACAAGCAACTGACCGGCAAGTGGATGAACTGTTTTTGAAATTTCTGGAAGAAGCGCATAAAAGAGGCCTGCACGTTATCTTCGATATAGCGACCAACCATATCTCAGATCAGCATTTCTGGTTCAGGGAAGCAAAAAAATCAAAAGAAAATCCTTACCGCGATTATTTCATCTGGAGCAAAGACGCAAAAGAATATTCCGACGCCCGTATCATCTTTTACGGAATTGAAGAAAGCAACTGGAAAAAAGAAGGTGATGAATACTATTTCCACCGTTTCTTTGATTTCCAGCCCGACCTGAACTACAGGAACCCGAAAGTCCTGGTCGAAATGTCCCGAAATCTGCTGTTCTGGATGAAACGAGGCGTCGATGGTTTCAGGGCCGATGCGATACCTTATATCTGGAAAGAAGAAGGCACACCCTGCGAAAATCACCCTAAAACGCATAGCGTCGTGAAGTTCTTCAGAGCAGTGATCGACCTGGTCAGACCGAACACGCTGCTGCTCGCCGAGGCCTGCCAGAAACCCCATGAAGTGGTCAAATACTTCGGCAATGGCGATGAATGCAACGCAGGCTACCACTTCCCGCTGATGCCCCAGATCTTTAAATCAGTCGCACTGGCCAACCGGAAACCTGTGGCTGACACACTGAGCCTGGAGGTTACCCCTGAAATCCCTTCCGGTGCACAATGGTTTACTTTCCTGCGTTGTCACGATGAACTAAGCCTCGAACTGGTCTATGTCACTGAAGATGACCGGAAGCTTATCCACGAACATTACTGCCGAAAACCTCAATGGGACTTCCGGTTGGGACAGGGAATCTCAGCCCGCCTTTCGGAACTGATGGAACTCAATCCTGACCGGATCGGGCTGATCTATTCCATTATGCTCACCCTGCCCGGCACCCCGGTCATCTATTATGGCGATGAATTCGGCAAACTGAATGATGAAGACTATTACCATGAAATGAAAGTTACCGTCGGAAAGGACGATACCCGCTTCCTGGTCAGGGGAAAGATCGACTGGGACCAGGTGGAATCAGCCCTGGCCAAACCTGACTCCTACGAAAGCAAGGTGTTTAACCGGGTGAAAAAAATGCTCGAAGCGCGCAACAACTATCCCGTTTTCGGAAAAGGAAAACTGGATTGGATCAGCCTCTCCAAAACCGACGGATCACCCGCCGATGAAATCATGGCTTATTACAGAACACTGAATGACATGAAGATACTTGTCATTCAAAACCTATCAGCCAATGAGGTCAGGCTCAAAAGTGAAATCGCCTTCAGTAAAAGCTTGCTCGGGAATGAACCACAATCAGATGATGGTCATCTGACACTAAAACCTTTTGAGTATCTATGGCTTTTTATTTAATAGACATTGGAACCGACGGCTTTAGTCGTCGGAGTGTAGCCCCTATCCCGGCCTTCCCCCAGACGGGGGAAGGAGAATATGGAATCGACTGTTTCAGTCGTCGGAGTATAACTTTAATCATCGTAAATTATGGATTTGCAAGCATTTGATGCAGTCATTTTCGACCTCGATGGTGTGATCACCAAAACAGCCCTGGTTCATGGCACCGCTTGGAAAAAAATGTTCGACGGTTATCTCCGCGAAAGGGAAGCCAAATATGGTGAACCCTTCAGGGAATTTACCCACAGGGACGACTACCTCCCTTATGTCGATGGGAAACCACGCTATAAAGGCGTCGAATCATTCCTGGCCTCCAGGGGGATCAATATCCCCTACGGCGATCCCGGAGATGATCCTACCGTCGAAACGATCTGCGGTATCGGGAACAGGAAGAATATAGCCTTCAATGAAGCTCTGAAGTCTGATGGCGTCGAAGTTTATGAATCCACAGTGGAATTAATTCACCAACTCAGGGAAGAAGGCATTAAAGTTGGAGTAGCCTCATCCAGCAAGAATTGCCGCCAGGTGTTGGAAACCGCCGGCTTGCTCGGTCTTTTTGAAACCCGTGTCGATGGTGAAGTCAGTGCCGAACTTGGCCTGAAAGGAAAGCCTGAACCGGATATTTTTATCGTAGCTGCTGATAACCTTGGCGTTGCATACGACCGCGCTGTCGTGGTTGAAGATGCAGTTTCAGGAGTGCAGGCTGGACGGCAGGGAAATTTCGGGCTGGTGCTCGGCCTGGCCAGGGAAGAAAATGAAAAGGAACTCTATGCCCACGGGGCTGATATCGTTGTGAAAGATATCGCAGATATCGGTTTTAACGGAATCGTCCACTGGTTTAAACAGAGTTATTTTAAAGATAACTGGTCCATTACTTATCATGATTATGTCCCTGAAAAGGAAAAGACCCGGGAAACACTGCTGGCCGTGGGCAATGGCTACTTTGGCACCCGTGGCGCCATGCCTGAAACGGAAGCCGGTAAATTCAATTACCCCGGAACTTATATGTCAGGTGTATATAACCGCCTGGTCTCAAAAGTTGGCGACCGTGATGTCGAGAATGAAGATTTTGTCAATGTGGTCAACTGGTTGCCGGTATCATTCAAAATCAATGATGATGAGTGGTTCGATGTGAATAAAACTGAGATTCTCGAAGTTAAACGGGTTTTGCGCTTAAATGACGGCGTATTGTACCGCCGCCTGGTCGTCAGGGATGAAAAAGGAAGGGAAACCCATATCGGTACGCGCCGGATGGCCAGCATGGACAATCCAAACCTGGCCGCCCAGGAATATACGATCACACCGCTGAATTATTCCGGCAACATATCGATTCGCTCAGGATTGCATGGAGATCATATCAATGCCGGAGTAGAGCGGTATGCGCAACTCAACCAAAAACATATCGAACCCATTCTCCTTGGATCTGAAGAAAATATCCAGTACATCGTGGTCAAAACCACTCAGTCACATACCGTTATTGCCGTTACGGCCCAGGTAACGGTGTTTGAAGGTAACGACCGGATCTATGTTCATTTTCATAAAAACCATACCGCCGGCCGGTCAAGGATCGAATTCAGTAAAAACGTGAAGCAGGGTGAATTTCTCAGGGTTCAGAAAATCGTTTCCATTTACCATAACCTGGGGGAAAAAGAAATGGATCCGCTGGATGCTGCACTGGAAACCTGTAAAAAATATAAATCCTTCGATGAGGTACTCGAAAGATCCACCCTGAAATGGGAAGAGATCTGGGACCGGATCGATATCCGCCTTACCGGTGACCGCCTCGCTCAAAAATTACTCCGCCTCCATCTTTACCACCTGATGATCACCACTTCTCCGCACAACGCTTCAATCGATGCCGGGATACCCGCCAGGGGCCTGCATGGCGAAGCTTACCGTGGTCATATTTTCTGGGACGAACTTTTCATCCTGCCAATATACAATCTTCACCTTCAAGACATTACGCGGTCCATCCTGCTTTACCGTTACAACCGGCTGGATGAAGCCAGGAAATATGCACACGAATATGGCTACCAGGGCGCGATGTTCCCCTGGCAGAGCGGTAGCAGCGGCCGCGAAGAAACACAGGTAATCCACCTCAATCCGGTCTCCGGTGAGTGGGGCGCCGATCACAGTTCTCTCCAGCGCCATGTTTCACTGGCCATCGCCTATAATGTATGGCAGTATTTTCATACAACCGGTGATATGAAATTCATGGAAGAATACGGAGCGGAGCTTTTATTTGAAATTTGCCGTTTCTGGGCAAGCAAAAGCAAGCTGAACAGGGTGACGGGCCGCTATGAGATCATGAAAGTGATGGGTCCCGATGAGTTTCATGAAAAATACCAGGATGCCGATGAAGGCGGGTTGAAAGATAACGCCTACACAAACCTGATGGCCGCCTGGATGTTCACCAAAGCCAATGAATTGCTGGATAAAATGGAAGCCGGGAAAAAAAATGCCCTGCTGGCTAAATTAAGGATCGCCGAAGGTGAAACTGAACGGTGGAACGATATCGCTTCACGGCTTAACCTGGTGATCTCCCCTGATGGGATCATTGCCCAGTACGACGGTTATTTCGACCTGAAAGAACTTGATTTTGAGGAATACCGGAAGAAATATCAGAATATATACCGGATGGACCGCCTGCTGAAAGCTGAAGGCAAATCACCTGATGAATATAAGGTAGCCAAACAGGCCGATACATTAATGACCTTTTATAACCTGAGTAAGGATGAGGTTGATAAAATACTTGACCGGCTCAATTATAAACTCCCTGACGATTATCTGCTCAACAACCTCAGGTATTACCTGGCCCGGACATCCCACGGTTCGACACTCAGCCGCGTGGTGCATGCCCAACTGGCCAACCTTACCGGCGATCAGGGCCTGAGCTGGGAACTTTATTATGATGCACTGACCAGCGATTATAGCGATATCCAGGGAGGCACCACCTCTGAAGGCATTCATGCCGGCGTTATGGCAGGAACCGTCTGGGTTGCACTGGTCTCGTTCGCCGGCCTGAACCTCCACGGGGAATTTCCGCGCTTCGATCCCAATTTGCCTCCGCATTGGAGAAAGATCAGTTTCTTCTTTAATTTCCGAGGTAATGGGTATGAATGTGAAATTACCCAATGCTGCGTAAGGATTAAGGTAGAAGGAAAAATGGCCGGGAAAGTTAAAATCGGGATCAGAAATATTGACTTTGAGATCGATCCCGGCGAATGGATAGAATTTGAAATTAAAAATTAAAAATTAAAAATTGAACCAGGAACTTTGGAACTTTGGAACCTTGGAACTCACATTAAATCATTTACATTATGTTAGGCGATATTTTACTTATTGAAGATAAACACCGCATTGCCGGTGAAGCCATCATTCAGAAAATTCTTGAAAGAAAAAAAGATAAATTCATTATTGGTATTTCGGGTGAATCCGGATCAGGAAAATCGGAACTGGCTCATGTCATTGCAAAAGGCCTCCGTAAGCACGGCATCATGGCAAAACCAATTCATATCGATAATTATTACCGGATCCATCCGCTCGAACGTACCGAATGGCGCAAGAATAACGGGATCGAAAATGTGGTGGGCTATGGCGAATATGACTGGGATACGATTTACAGGAACATCGACGATTTCCGGCATAACCGGAAATCGACAATGCCCTGTGTCGATTTGGTCACCGAGCAGGTTGATCAGCTCACGACAGATTTTAATGGGATCGATATGCTGGTCGTTGACGGGCTATATGCCATTAAAACGGAAGGCGTTGATCTGCATGTTTTCCTGGAACTGACCTATCACGAAACCAAGAAAGCCCAGGTAGTCAGGGGTAAAGAACCCCAGAATGAATACCGGATTGCTGTTTTGGAACAGGAACACCGGATGGTTCAGGCCCTGAAACCTAAAGCGGATATCCTGATCAATAAAGAATATGAGGTATTATCCTGATTTACGAATAAAAACCTGTTGTATTCATTTTCGAAAAAAGAGCGCTGGGCACTGGCCGGACTGCTTGTTTTGCTGATCCCGGCCTTGCTGGTTAACCTGGGTATCGTTCCACTTTACGTGGAGGAGCCGCGGCGTGCTACTGTTGCATTGGAGATGATGCTGCGTGGCAACTGGCTGGTGCCCACCATCAATGGGGAATATTATTTCCTGAAACCTCCCCTGTTCAACTGGATACTGGCCGGCATCTATAAACTGTCGGGGTCAACTTCAGAATTTTTAACACGCGTACCAACTGTTGCATCGCTCCTGGTATTCGGGCTGGTTATTTTCCTTAGCGGGAAAAAATATGTCAGCTTTAGCTTTGGGGCACTGTCGGCCTTTCTTTTCGTGACAGCTTCCGGAAATCTTTTCTTTAATTCACTGCTGGCTGAAATTGATATCTTTTACAGCCTGGTTACGTTTACAAGCCTGATTTGCCTTTTTCATTTTTACCAGAAAAAAAATTACACATTACTTTACCTGACGGTTTATTTCCTCGGAGCTATCGGGTTACTCACCAAAGGGCTTCCTTCCCTGGTCTTTACCGGCTGGTCGCTTTTTGTTTTTTTCCTGGTCAACAAAGACTTTAAAAAACTGTTTTCATGGGCCCATCTGGCCGGGATAATCCTGTTCCTGGTCATCTCTGGCGGATATTTTATCTTATACAATCGAGATGGGGATGCACAGCGATATTTGCAGTACCTGTCGGTTGAATCCGGGAAAAGATTATCCGGGGATACGTTCTGGGATTATATCAAACATATGGTTCTTTATCCCCTGGACACCCTGATGAACCTTCTCCCCGCCTCACTCCTGATCATTTTCACGTTCAGGAATTCATTTTTAAAGGACATCCGGAAAAACACATACATGAAATTCGCCCTGCTGATGCTGGTGGCACATTTCCCCGTATACTGGCTTCCTCCGGGAGGAAGGCAGCGCTATATCATCATGCTGTATCCCTTCATCATTCAAATATTTTCATATTTCTTTCTAAAATATTTTAAAGAAGAAGAAGGAAAATTCAACCTGTTTTCTAAAACGATAACCGTCGCAGCAGGACTAGCCGCCCTGGGGAGTCTTATCCCTTTGTTCATCAAAGAAATGAATTTCATTAACGGATTATGGGCGATTTGCCTGGCATCATTTATAATCCTGGGCGCCGTGTTCTTCTTCCAGCTTAAAAAACCGCAGTATTCCATCCTCCATCTTTTAGCCTTGTTATTGATCATGAGAATTGTCTTTGCCCTGGTGATTCTGCCGGTCAGGGCAACTCAAGGCAATGCCCCGAATAACAAGATGGCTGCCGCACGAATATCGGAAATTGTTCAAAACCAAGATATTTGCATACTTCATCCGACGTATGTGCCCATGCAGACAATATTTTATTTTGAAAACGAAAGAAAAGAAATACTGTCGGTTTGCAAACAGGTTGAGCCGGGAAAGCACTTGATTGCGGAAAAATTTTTCT
>AMWB02043481.1_pt2 | contig 62716 bp, 67 predicted proteins | sample 200311 | NCBI WGS metagenome assembly AMWB02 (sample SAMN02737377, study PRJNA173069) | bioreactor metagenome | biome: anode biofilm in microbial fuel cells | place: USA: California | collected 2010-12-16 | reverse complement strand
ACTGTTGGTGCCGGTGTTATCAGTGAAATTATCGCTTAATACACTTGTTTAATGATATGGCCCTTATCCTTTTTGAAAAGGGGTAAGGGCGATTTTTCATATGGGAAGATTCAATGAGAGATACCGTAACTCTTGCATGTGGTACATGCAAACGTCGTAATTATACGACCACGAAAAATAAAAAAAATACCCCAAACAAATTGGAATTCAGTAAATTTTGTCCATTTTGCCGGGTTCATACACCGCATAAAGAAACCAAATAGGTTTTTTGCAGGCCAGTAGCTCTAATGGTAGAGCGCCGGACTCCAAATCCGGATGTTGGGGGTTCGAGTCCCTCCTGGCCTGCCATCTTTATTTGTTGGTGCTGGTTTATTTCATAAAACAACTCGGATCTTTCTCTAGAGTGAGTGTTGTGACGGTATGGAGGTTAAGTTGCTATGGCAACGAGTGCAAAAATAAAAAAAAATAATCCTGTGAAGTCCGAAAAACCCTCATCGTTCTCACCTGCTCAAATTAAGAAATTTATCGAAGAGGTAAAAGTAGAGTTTTTAAAGATTGTCTGGCCGGATAAGAAAATGACTCTTGGGCTAACGGGTGTGGTCGTTGTTTTGACGATTGTTATTTCAATTTACCTCGGCTCTGTGGACCTGCTTCTCGGTAAGCTTGTCGCTTCGTTTTTGCGATAAATTGGAAGAGAAAGTTATTATCATTTTCCTAACGGAATGCGCCACTGGTGCAATTCGGTATCCCCTTCATATTTAATTACTGGATCACATGGCAAGACAATGGTACATACTCCAGGTCCATTCGGGATTTGAAGACAAGGTTAAGGCAACCCTCGAGGAAAGAATTCGGAAAGATGGCTTAGAAGAATATTTCGGCGAGATACTTGTCCCTACAGAACAGGTCGTTGAGATGATCAAAGGCTCAAGAAAGACCTCTTCGCGTCGTTTTTTCCCCGGATATATGTTGGTCAGCATGGATCTCAATGACGAAACGTGGCACACAATTCATGATAATATGCCGCGTGTGGTTGGATTTGTCGGGGATGACCGGGATCCGATTCCGCTCTCCGACGTAGACGCCGCGAAAATTATCGGTAGAATTCAGGATGGATCTGAACGCCCCCGTCCGAAGGTCGTCTTTGATATTGGCGAGGTAGTGCGGGTTATAGATGGTCCGTTTGCCAATTTCCAGGGAGTGGTTGATGAAGTTTTCCCGGAAAAGGGCCGTGTACGCGTTATGGTATCGATTTTTGGAAGAGAAACACCGGTTGAGCTGGAATTCGTTCAGGTTACCAATACATAATAGTTTATGCATGATTGTTGTAACTTCCCGGTGTGGTAATCGATTTTCAATTTACCTGGAAGTAACTGAAAAATAGTGAGTGGAGTGAAATAATGGCCAAAAAAGAAACGGCATATATCAAGCTGCAAATACCAGCTGGTAAAGCCAACCCGTCACCACCTGTCGGTCCCGCATTAGGACAGCACGGGGTTAATATTATGGAGTTTTGCAAGAACTTCAATGCAAAGACTCAGTCAATGGGCGACACCATTGTTCCTGTTGTTATCACAGTGTACCAGGATCGATCGTTCAGCTATATTACCAAGACTCCTCCTGCATCGGTACTCCTTTTGAAGGCAGCTGGGTTGAAGAAGGGATCCGGTAATCCGAAGGCAGATCGTGTGGCTGAAATAGGCCGTGATAAAATCCGGGAGATAGCCGAGCTGAAGATGCCGGATTTGAATGCATATGACGTGGAAAGCGCCATGCGCATTATCGAAGGTACAGCACGAAGTGCAGGCATTACTGTAGTAGATTAATATTTATTAAATTTAAATTACTGCTGGTAGGACGAGTTTGTTCCTATGCAAGTAGGAGGCTGATATGCCGAAACACGGAAAAAGTTACCGAAAAATTGCCGAAGGAATTGATCGATCAACCCTGAAGGATGTGGATGAAGGAATTGCATTGGTCTTAAAGTCGAGTTATGCCAAGTTTGATGAGACTTTTGATGTTGCGATGAAACTTGGCGTTGATCCACGACATGCCGACCAGATGATTCGATCATCTGTCTCGTTGCCGCACGGTACCGGTAAAGTAACGAGGGTTTTGGTTTTTGCCAAAGGCCCGAAGGAAGCTGAAGCATTGGAAGCTGGCGCCGACTATGTTGGTGGCGATGATCTAGTCGAGAAAATTAAAGAAGGCTGGCTCGAGTTTGACAAGACTGTCGCTACTCCCGATATGATGGGTGTTGTTGGTAAAATCGGGAGAATTCTTGGACCACGCAATCTTATGCCCAACGCTAAACTTGGTACCGTAACAATGGATGTCGGCAATATAGTCCGTGACATCAAGGGCGGTAAGGTCGATTTCAGAGTAGACAAAGCTGGAATAGTTCACGCGGGTATTGGCAAAATCTCTTTTGGTAAAGAAAAACTCGCTGAAAACCTGATTGCATTTGTCACGAGGCTTATTCAACTCAAGCCATCTACCAGTAAGGGTGTGTATCTTCGCTCCATTACCATCTCTTCTACTATGGGACCAGGGGTAAAACTCGATCCAATAGCGGTAAGGGCAGTGGCCAAATAAATTATTTTTTTGTCAATTGCCGGACCTCTTATCTTAACAGGCCGGCAGTTTATATAGTCGAAGACAGCGGGCACTGAATGTTTAATCGTGTCGATCACGACCTGCCGAGACGAAAAAGGCGAATATAAAAGTATTCTGATCAAGAAATTTATTCCCCGCCGGTCTTGTAAAGAGCGTATCTGCTGTTTCGAACATTGTTCACATTAACCAAGGAGGAGTACTTTGAATCGTGATGATAAGTTAGCAATTGTCTCGGAATTGAACGACTCGTTCAGCCGAGCCAGTTTTGCGGTTGTCGCTGACTATTGTGGTTTGAAGGTTTCTGAATTGCAGAAAATTCGTGTTGAATTGAAAAACTGCAATTCTGAAATCCGTGTAGCCAAAAATACTCTCCTGAAAAGAGCAGTTACGGATACCGGCAACAGTGCACTCAGTGATAGTTTCACTGGTACCACTGCGGTTGTTATGGGATATGCAGATCCAGTTGCCCCTGCCAAGGTGGTGGCGAAATTTGCCGATGACCATAAAAAATTCATAATTCGTTGTGCAGCTCTTGATGGAGAAAAAATCGGAGTGGAAGAGCTTATTGCTCTCTCCAAACTTCCTACGAAGGAAGTATTGCTGGGACAGTTATTGTCTACCTGGAAAAACGTGCCGACCGGCCTTGTTCAGGTGTTGACTGGCGTTCCACGTTCCTTTGTCTACACTCTGCAGGCCATCAAAGATCAGAAAGAAGGCGCAAACAATTAATATTCTTGTTTAGAAAACTATTATTCAATACAAAAAGAGGTAACACATCATGGCTGTAACTAAAGAAGAAGTAATCGATTTTATCGCTAATATGTCCGTTCTCGAGCTCTCTGAACTCATCAAAGAATTCGAGGAAAAATTTGGTGTCTCTGCAGCTGCTCCGGTAGCTGTTGCTGCAGCTGGAGCAGGAGCTGCTGCTGCCGCACCGGTAGAAGAGAAAACCGAATTCGATGTTATCCTGGCCAGTGTAGGTAGTGAGAAAATAAAAGTCATTAAAGAGGTTCGTGCCGTGACAGGTCTGGGCCTGAAAGAAGCGAAAACTCTGGTAGAGTCTGCACCAGCTCCTTTGAAAGAAGCCACCACCAAAGAAGATGCTGCGGACATTAAAGCCAAAATCGAAGCGGTTGGAGCAACTGTTGAGATTAAGTAATTGATTTTGCAAGTAGTTGTTCGTTGTACGAACAATCCACCTTGATATCGACACGCTACGAGCTTGGCATCGTGGCGTGTTGTGTTTTGTAGAGAATACTATTTTTTGATAACAGGTGAGATATCAGGTGGTTGTGCATTAGGCGTATTGCTGATTTGATGTTTAAATGAAAATTGCACAAAAGGAATGATACTATGCTTGAAAACAATGCTTATGTTTTTCCTGGCGATACTCAGAACATCGGCGTTCAAACTTTTCCCGTGATTTTTGACTACAGTGACCAACCAGACCCCACCTAACCGAATTAATAGTCTGTAGAACGGCATTTCTGAGCAGTAAATTCAAATCATCTAGTTAGATTCATAGGCAATTTCGAGGAAAAAATATGGAAAGAGTGAGAAAGAACTTTGCCACGGCTGCCGCTATTCTTGAGCCGCCCCATTTGATATCAATGCAACGCCTCTCATATGAGAAATTCCTTCAGATGGATTGCGATCCTGATGAAAGGGAAGATTATGGTTTGCAAGGTATACTGCAAAACGTTTTTCCAATCAACGACTTTAACGGCATTTGTTCACTTGAATTCGTACGATATAAATTCGGCGAACCCAAATATACCATTCATGAATGCCTGCAACGCGGCATGACGTATGAGATTCCTCTGAAAATTGTCGTTCGATTGATCACTTTTGATGTGGACGAAGAAACGGGTGTGCAGTCAATTCGTGACATCAAGGAACAGGAGGTCTTTCTTGGTTCTTTACCGCTGATGACCGGGGATGGTGTTTTTGTCATCAACGGAACGGAAAGGGTTATCGTTTCCCAGCTCCAGCGGTCGCCAGGTTTGTTCTATACGCATGACAACGGCAAGAGTCACTCCAGTGGTAAATTGTTGTACTCGGCACGAATCATTCCAGTGCGGGGTTCATGGATCGATCTGGAATTCGATATTAAAGACATCCTCCATGTCCGTATTGACCGCAGGCGAAAATTCCCGGTCACGACTTTATTAAAGGCCTTGGGGCTGACGAGTGAAGAACTGCTCAAAGAATTTTATCCCACCGCTGATGTTATAAAAGACGGAGAGTTCTACAAAGTCAGTTTTGATTCGGACCTGATAAAGGGACAACGACTCGAGTTTGACATCGTGAGTCCTGTGGATGGCGAGATTCTTGGCCGGAAAGGGAAAAAAGTTTCCAAAGTACTCTGTAAAAAACTCGATGCCGCTGGAATTACTCATCTACCCGCATCTAGAGAGTCATTGTTTGGCGAAGTTTTGGCAGAGACCATTGTCAATAAAGAGACCGGTGAAATAATTGCTCTTTGTAATACCGAGTTGACGGAAACGCTTCTGGAAACCCTCGAAGCACAAGGTGTAAATGCGTTTAAGGTTCTGCATATTGACGGCGTTAAATATTCGCCATCATTCAGTAAAACCTTGGCGCTCGACAAAGCCAAGACGACCGAAGAAGCCCTTATAGAAATATATCGACGTCTCAGACCGTCCAGCCCTCCGACTCGTGAGATAGCCGAGTCGTTTTTTCATAACCTGTTTTTTAATCAGGACCTTTATGATCTGTCAGAGGTTGGCCGTTATAAGATCAATGCCAAGCTGCACTTAGACATTGATATCACGAACCGGGCGCTGACGAAGGAAGATATTATCTGTTCCGTTCGGCATCTTGTCCGATTGAAAGATACCCAGGGCGGGGTTGATGATATCGATCATCTTGGCAACAGGCGTGTGCGGACGGTTGGAGAACTCGTCGAAAACCAATATCGGATGGGTCTTGTCCGGATGGAAAGAGCCATTAAAGAACGGATGACCCTGCAGGATGTTGAAACTTTGATGCCGCATGACCTGGTCAATCCGAAGCCAATCTCCGCTGCTATTAAAGAGTTTTTTGGCACCAGCCAGTTGTCGCAGTTTATGGATCAGACGAATCCACTGTCGGAGGTGACCCATAAACGGCGTTTGAGTGCTCTTGGACCCGGTGGACTGTCCCGGGAAAGAGCCGGTTTTGAGGTTCGCGATGTTCATCCGACCCATTATGGCCGTATTTGCCCGGTCGAGACTCCTGAGGGACCGAATATTGGTCTGATTGTCTCCCTTGCGACCTTTGCGCGAATCAATCCGTATGGTTTTATTGAAACCCCATACAGAAAAGTTGAGAATCGGATTGTCGCCGATGATGTCAAATATCTGAGTGCCCTGCAGGAACAGAACCAGTTTATAGCCCCTGCGCTTATTGAGTCGGACCAAGATCATCGAATTGTTCCTGATAATCTTATTGTCCGTGAGGCTGGCGAGGTTATTACAACGGTGGCGGAAAATGTCACCTACATGGATATTGCGCCGAATCAGATGATCAGTGTTGCCGCATCCTTAGTGCCGTTTCTTGAAAACGATGATGCGAACCGTGCTCTGATGGGCTCCAACATGCAGCGCCAGGCGGTACCGCTCCTGATAACAGCAGCACCGCTGGTCGGTACGGGCATGGAGAGATATGTCGCCAGGGATTCCGGCGCCTGTCTGCTCAGTGCCGGCGATGGGGTTGTCGAAGAGGCCGATTCAAATCGTATCGTGGTCAGATACGATGTGCCCGGCACTGATGGCTTTGATACCGGGGTTGGCGTGTATCGTTTGGAGAAAAATAAAAAATCAAATCAGAACACCTGTTTTAATCAGCGACCGATTGCCCTGCCGGGCACCAGAGTTACCAAGGGAGTGGTGCTGGCCGACGGGCCCTCATGCGAAGCGGGCGAACTGGCTATCGGTAAAAATGTCACCATTGCCTTTATGCCGTGGCGCGGTTTTAACTTTGAAGACTCCATCCTTATCAATGAGAGGCTGCTTAAGCAGGACACCTTCACCTCCGTGCATATTGAGGTGTTCGAGACCATGGCTCGGGATACGAAACTCGGTAAGGAAGAAATCACTCGAGACATTCCCAACGTGAGTGAAGAGACGCTGAGAAATCTCGACGATTCAGGTATTGTCAGAATAGGCGCCGAGCTGAAAGCGGGCGATACTCTCGTTGGCAAGGTCACCCCGAAAGGGGAAACGGTCCTGTCTCCGGAAGAGAAACTGTTACGGGCTATATTTGGTGAAAAAGCCCAGGACGTTAAAGATTCTTCGCTCCGTGTGCCGCCTGGTGTCAGCGGTGTTGTCATCGATGCCAAGGTTTTCTCCCGTAAGGGTGTGGATAAGGATGAACGATCTTTATTAATCGAGGATCTTGAGATCGAAAAGCTCAACCAGGATAAGATAGATGAGCTGCGCAGTCTGAAGCGTGGAACCTGTCGAGAAATTGGCAAAGTCCTGGAGGGACGGACGGCTAAGACCGATATTGCCAACAAACACGGCGAGATCATCGTCAAACTCGGCAAAAAAATTGCTGCCGAGCAGGCTGAGCTTATTGGTTTTTCCCGATTGCGTGATATTGATTTCAGCGAAAAGGCAAAATACATTGAGCAGATTGACGCAGTGTATGCACGGTATGACAAACAGGCAAAGCTGATCACCGATCGATACGATGGCATTATTGAGAGATTGAAGAAAGGGGATGATCTGCCTCCCGGTGTTGTCAAGATGGTCAAAGTCTATGTCGCTACCAAAAGGAAACTTTCGGTCGGCGATAAGATGGCGGGAAGACATGGTAACAAGGGCGTCGTTTCCCGGTTGCTGCCGGAAGAAGATATGCCGTTTTTCGATGACGGGACCACGGTCGACATCGTTCTCAATCCTCTGGGTGTTCCTTCCCGTATGAATGTTGGCCAGGTTCTTGAAGTGCATCTGGGCTTTGCCGCCAAAAAACTTGGCGAACAGCTCGAGAAACTCGCTCGTCAGGAGGCGGTGTCCGAGATTAAGGCGAAGATGAAGGCTGTCTACTCGGCCTCCGAATTCAAGACCCTTACTGAAGGACAGACGGATGCGGAAATAATCGAGTGGGCCAGAAGACATCAGGCCGGACTGCATATGGCAACGCCTGTTTTTAACGGTGCTCCAGAGGCTGCGATCAGAAGGCTGCTCGTCGAAGCCGGAATCGATGAGGTCGGCCAGGTGCAACTGTATGATGGTCTTACCGGAGAACCTTTTGCCAATAAAGTTACCGTCGGCGTCATGTATATGTTGAAGCTGCATCATCTGGTCGACAATAAGATTCACGCCCGGTCAACGGGTCCATACTCCCTTGTTACCCAGCAGCCCCTTGGCGGTAAAGCCCAGTTTGGTGGACAGCGACTTGGTGAGATGGAGGTCTGGGCTATGGAAGCCTATGGTGCTGCATATACACTCAAGGAATTTTTAACGGCTAAATCCGACGATGTGGAAGGCCGAACCTTGATGTATGAGCGTATAGTCAAAGGAAATAACTTTCTGACAACAGGATTACCTGAGTCTTTTAACGTTCTGGTCAAAGAACTGCAGGCCCTTTGTTTAAATATGGAACTTATTGAAGGATAAAGGAAGAGAGAACATGCAACGGCTGGCGCTTCTGACCGCTGGGCATCCCGATGCCGGATGTATTCCGGAATATGCCCGGAACGGTAGCCTGCCCCATATTTCCTTTAACAAATCCTTTAATATAAGGGAGAGGTGATTTCGTGGAAGAGTTATTCAATTTTTTTCAAAAACCGAAAGCTCCAGTAAAATTTGAAAGCGTTCAGATCTCTCTGGCTTCACCGGAGAAGATCATGGACTGGTCGCATGGTGAGGTCAAAAAGCCGGAGACCATCAATTATCGAACCTTCAAGCCGGAAAGAGATGGTTTATTCTGTGCTAAAATATTTGGCCCGGTAAAAGATTTCGAATGTAACTGCGGCAAGTATAAGCGGATGAAACACCGTGGTGTTGTCTGCGAGAAATGCGGTGTAGAGGTTATCCAGTCGAAGGTCAGACGTGAGCGATTGGGGCATATTAAACTCGCGGCACCGGTGGCCCATATCTGGTTTCTCAAGAGTCTGCCCAGTAAAATTGGTGCGGTCCTTGACATGACCCTCAAACAGCTGGAGAAAATTCTCTATTTTGAACAGTATGCTGTCGTCAGGTCGGAGGTTGATGCACTTCCCGTCGGCACCCTGCTGACTGAGGAGAAATACCGCTCGGCCCGCGAAGAATATGCAGCTCAGTTTGAGGTAGGCATCGGTGCCGAGGCTATTCGCGAACTCCTTGCTGCCCAGGATCTTGTGTCGCTGTCGAAACAGCTGCGTGAGGAAATGCTGTCGACTAATTCCCAGACCAAAAGGCTGAAGCTGGGCAAGAGGCTTTTTGTCATTGAGGCCTTCCGCGATTCCGGCAACAAACCCGAATGGATGATTCTTGAGGTCATTCCGGTGCTGCCACCCGATCTGCGACCTCTGGTGCCCCTTGAAGGCGGCCGGTTTGCGACTTCTGATCTGAATGATCTCTATCGAAGAGTTATTAACAGGAATAATCGCCTGAAGCGGCTTCTGGAACTTGATGCACCTGATATCATTATCCGTAATGAAAAGCGAATGCTCCAGGAAGCGGTCGATGTCCTTTTTGATAATGGTCGACGGGGCAGGGTTATTACTGGCGGCAACAAGCGCCCGCTGAAGTCGCTGTCCGATATGCTGAAAGGCAAGCAGGGGCGTTTTCGGCAGAACCTGCTGGGTAAGCGGGTTGATTACTCCGGCCGTTCAGTTATCGTGGTCGGACCGCACCTTCGTCTGCATCAGTGCGGTATCCCCAAAAAAATGGCGCTTGAGCTGTTCAAGCCCTTCATCTATAACAAGCTCGAAAGAAAAGGGTTTGTCACCACCATCAAGAGTGCCCGAAAAATGGTGGAAAAAGAGGTGAAAGAGGTCTGGGACGTACTTGACGAAGTGGTTACCGAATATCCGGTCATTCTCAACCGTGCACCCACCCTGCATAGACTTGGCATGCAGGCATTTGAAGCGGTCCTGATTGAAGGCAAGGCGATTCAGCTGCATCCGCTCGTCTGTATGGCATTCAACGCGGATTTTGACGGTGACCAGATGGCGGTCCACGTTCCGCTTTCTGTTGAGGCCCAGGTGGAAGCCAGGGTTCTCATGATGTCCACCAACAATATTTTATCGCCGGCAAACGGTGAGCCGGTAATCATCCCGTCTCAGGATATTGTGCTGGGGCTCTATTACATGAGCCGGGAACGGCTCAATGTCATCGGTGAAGGCAAGGTTTTCAGCGGTGTGGAAGAAGCCATCATCGCCTATGATTACGGCCAGGTTCATCTGCAGGCCAAGGTAAAAGTGCGGAAGAATGGTGAGCTGGTTGATACCACGATGGGGCGTATCCTGTTGGGAGAACTGCTGCCGCCATCCGTTAAATTTGAAGAGGTCAATAAAGTACTGACCAAGAAAGCCCTGGCGACCCTTATCGATCATACCTATCGCCATGCCGGGACGAAGGACACGGTTATTCTTGCCGACAGATTAAAAGATACCGGCTATGAATATGCGACAAGGGCGGGGATTTCTATCTGCATCAACGATATGAAAATTCCGCTTGAGAAAGAGAATTTTGTCGAAAAAGCCGAAAATGATGTTCTCGACGTTGATCAGCAGTATACCGATGGTCTCATCACCGCCGGTGAAAAATACAACAAGGTCGTTGATATCTGGTCGAAGGTGACGGAAGATGTCGCCAACGCGATGATGGATGAGATCAAGGTCGATTATGTCCGCGATAAAGACGGAAAACTGATTGAGTCACCCAGTTTTAACTCAATTTTCATCATGGCCGATTCCGGGGCGCGTGGTTCAAGAGACCAGATTCGCCAGTTGGCCGGAATGCGGGGCCTGATGGCGAAACCGAGTGGAGCGATTATTGAGACGCCGATCAAAGCCAACTTTCGTGAAGGCCTTGGGGTGCTGGAATACTTTATTTCCACCCACGGTGCCCGTAAGGGACTGGCGGATACTGCGCTCAAGACCGCCAACTCCGGTTATCTTACCCGGCGACTGGTTGATGTCGCGCAGGAGGCAACCATTGTAGAAGCCGATTGCTTAACACTCGATGGGATCATTGCCGAACCATTGATGGACGGCGGTGAAATTATCGTGCCATTGAGCGACAGGATACTTGGCCGGGTTGCTCTGGATGATCTGGAGGACCCCTTCAATGAAACAGTTATTGTTGAAGCCGGCAAGGAGATAACGGAAGATATCGTCGAAAAAATTACCGCTGCAGGTATTGACAGAGTTCCTATCCGGTCGGTTCTGAGTTGCCGGTCCAAGAGAGGGGTCTGTGCTGCATGTTACGGGCGTGATCTTGGTCGTGGTCATATGGTCAATAAAGGGGAGGCTATTGGTGTTATTGCGGCGCAGTCAATTGGCGAGCCCGGTACCCAGCTGACCATGCGTACCTTCCATGTCGGTGGTACGGCAAGCAGATCTGTTGAGCAGGCCGAACTGAAAACCAACATCGGCGGCACCGTCTCTTTCAAAAACCTCCATTCGGTCACCAATGCCGAAGGAACTGAGATCGTCATGAATCGTAATGCGGTGATCTCGATCAAAGATGAATTAGGCCGCGAGCGTGAAAAATTCAAAGTCAACTATGGCGCCCAGCTCCTGGTCAAAGAAGGTCAGGCAGTAGCAAGGGATACCATCCTTGCCGACTGGGATGCGTATACGATACCGATCGTTGCTGAGGTGGGAGGTACCATCAAATACGGCGACGTTATCGAGGGTATCACCATGCAGGAAAAGGTGGATGCGGTTACCGGTAGATCCTCACTGGTCATCATTCATACCGCGGGTGGAGCACAGATGAGTCCGCGCATTACCGTGAAGAACGACCGTGGCAAAACCGTGAAACTGGCCGATTCGGAGACCTATGCAAGGTACAGTCTGCCCGTCGGATCGATTATTTCCGTCAGTGAGGGAGATGTTATCCAGCCCGGAACGATTGTCGGCAAGATCCCTCGTGAGACCACGAAAACAAAAGATATCACCGGTGGTCTGCCAAGGGTTGCTGAATTGTTTGAAGTCCGTAAACCAAAAGATCCGGCGATCATCGCCAAAATCGATGGGAAAATCAGTTTCGGCAAAGAACTCAAAGGCAAACGGCGGGTGATTGTTACCCCTGAGTATGGTGAGCCACAGGAGTATTTAGTACCAAAGGCCAAGCATATTATTGTCCATGAAGGCGATTATGTTCAGGCCGGTGAGCCGATCATGGAAGGAACCATCGTTCCCAACGATATCCTGGCCGTTCTGGGCGTCAAGGAGCTGGCTAAATTCCTGGTCAATGAGATCCAGGAGGTGTATCGCCTCCAGGGTGTCAAGATCAATGACAAACATATCGAAGTCATTGTTCGCCAGATGCTCAAACGCGTTATGATCACCTCTTCCGGCGATTCCCGCTTTATGATCGGCGAACAGGTCGAATGGTGGAAATTTGAAGAAGAAAGAGACAAGCTCGTGGCTGAAGGAAAAACACCTGCTGTTGCTGAGCCGTTACTGCTAGGCGTAACCAAGGCCTCACTGTCGACGGAAAGCTTTATTTCAGCGGCCTCCTTCCAGGAGACCACCAAGGTACTCACCAATGCAGCTGTTGCAGGAAAGATTGATGAGCTGGCGGGCTTGAAGGAAAATGTTATTATGGGCCGGTTGATTTCAGCGGGTACTGGGTTGTCAAATAAGCACTAAGTCAATAAGATATGGGAATTGCCAGGCTTAGTACCTTTATTAGAAGTTATTATTCGGCCCAAATGCCAGAAAATAATTTATAAGGTACTACCCCCGCCAGAAGGCTTTGCGGGATAAGTTCCTTAACGAAATAATGCGCTTGTAAAAAACACAAGCGCATTATTTCTAAGTCACGAAGTAGGCAAAGCATTGTGTAGTGGATTTTTTCCTTGACACTGCTGAGCTATTAGGGTAATTATCACCACTTTCGTGTTTAGAAATGAGTGTCCAGGTCGGCAGTCGATCGCCTGGTATTCTAAAATAGGGTATGTAAACAGGAGCAGTTAACGTAATGCCAACTATTAATCAACTGGTAAGATTGGGCCGTAAGAAGTCTGTTAAAAAGACCAATACCCCTGCTTTGAAAGGGTCACCCCAGAAGCGTGGTGTGTGTGTGAGGGTCTATACAACGACACCCAAGAAACCGAACTCAGCTCTTAGGAAAGTTGCCAGGGTGCGGCTGACAAATGGTATTGAAGTTACATCGTATATCCCCGGTATCGGTCATAATCTTCAAGAGCACTCAGTTGTTATGATTCGTGGCGGCAGGGTGAAGGATCTTCCCGGTGTCCGGTATCATATCATTCGTGGTACCCTTGATACTCTGGGTGTGTCCAATCGGCGTAAAGGTCGTTCAAAATATGGTGCAAAAAAACCAGCTTGATGAGCTGCTGCTTGATGCGAGGTTAAAAGATGTCACGAAGAAGAACAATTGAAAGACGGCCGATAGATCCGGATGCACGATTTAACAGCGTGCTGGTGTCTAAATTTACCAACGGGTTGATGGAGCGAGGGAAGAAAAGTCTTGCTCAGAGAATTTTTTACGGCGCGATGGATATAGTCGAAGAGCGTATCAAGGATACGGATCCCTTGACTGTTTTTGAAGAGGCAATGGAGAAGGTCCGTCCACGGGTCGAGGTTAAGTCTCGTCGTGTTGGTGGCGCTACATATCAGGTGCCGATGGAGGTTCGCCAGACAAGGCGGAACGCCCTGGCTATTCGCTGGCTTATCAGCTTTTCTAAATCCAGATCGGGTAAGTCTATGTCCGAGAAGCTTGCCGCTGAGCTCATGGATGCTTATAACAATCGCGGTGCTGCGGTCAAGAAAAGAGATGATACCCATCGGATGGCTGAAGCCAACAAAGCTTTTGCTCATTACCGCTGGTAACGGAGAGGTTTGGTCTTGTGACAGATTGCTGCAACAAGAGGTTGGCGAACGTATAATTATAAGAGCTAAGCAATTGTTATGGCAGCCTTGAAAGATTTGCATGACGTGCGCAATATTGGCATTATGGCCCATATTGACGCCGGTAAAACAACAACGACCGAACGGATACTCTTTTACACCGGGAGATCATATAAACTGGGTGAAGTCCATGAAGGCACGGCCGTCATGGACTGGATGGAGCAGGAGCAGGAGAGGGGAATTACTATCACCTCTGCAGCGACGACATGCTTCTGGAAAGATAAAAAAATCAACATCATTGATACTCCGGGGCACGTCGATTTCACAGTTGAGGTTGAGAGGTCGCTGAGGGTATTAGACGGAGCAGTAGCTGTTTTCTGTTCCGTTGGCGGGGTGGAGCCGCAGTCTGAAACCGTTTGGCGGCAGGCTGATAAGTATCGCATTCCACGCATAGCATTTGTTAATAAAATGGATAGGATCGGAGCGAACTTTGAACGGTGCGTTTCGATGATATCTGACAGGCTCGGTGCAAATCCTCTGCCCATTCAGCTTCCGGTAGGAAAAGAAGCGGAGTTCGAGGGGATCATCGACCTTATAGAAGAGAGGATGCTTGTCTTTGACGAGCAGTCTCTTGGACAGGAAGTAACGGTTCAAGAAGTTCCTGCCGAATATAAAGAAAAATTCGCGGCCGCACGTTTGGTGCTCCTCGAGAAGTTGGCCGACTTCGATGAGGACATCATGGAAAAATACTTAAATGATGCAACAGTAGCTACTCCTGAGATATATAAAGCTCTCAGAAAAGCGACCCTGTCGCTGGACATAGTTCCGGTTCTTTGCGGGAGTGCTTTTAAAAACAAGGGTGTTCAGCCGCTGCTCGATAGTGTAGTTAATTTTCTTCCTTCCCCGCTTGATGTCAAAGATGTCGAGGGAGAAGGACCTAATGGCGAGATAATTAGCCGGAAAACCGATCCGAAGGAAAAATTAGCCGGATTGGTCTTTAAACTGATGAGTGATGCTTTTGTAGAGAATCTGGCATTCATCAGGGTATATTCCGGAACCATTGCCGTTGGCGACAAGGTGTACAATCCTGTTAAGAAAAAACAGGAGAAGATATCCAAGTTGATGAAATTACATGCTAATAAGCGCGAAGAAGTGCAGGAAATATCTGCCGGGGACATTGGCGCAGTTGTTGGGCTCAAGTTTACAACTACCGGCGATACCCTGTGCGCAAAAGGCGATACCATAATCCTTGAGAGTATGGACTTTCCTGATCCGGTGATCGGGGTGGCTATTGAACCCAAAAGCAAGGCTGAAGAAAAAAAACTGGCCGACACTCTTGCGAAGATAGCCTTGGAAGATCCATCTTTCACGGTTTCGACAGATGCGGATTCCGGGCAGACGATCATCTCTGGAATGGGGGAGCTGCACCTGGAGATAATTGTCGACCGGTTGCTTAATGAATTTAAAGTCTCGGCAAAGGTGGGCAAACCCCAGGTTGCCTATAAAGAGACAATCGATATGAGTCATAAGGCAGAAGCAAAATTCGATCAGTTGACCGGGGCCAAGGGCCAGTACGGGCATGTCGTTATTCAGATCGAACCTCTGCCCCGTGGTGGTGGAATAGAGTTTGTAAGTTCTGTGGACCAGGAGTTGATCCCCGATCAGTTCTTAGGGGCAATCAAAAAGGGGATTGTTGATAGTCTCGACTCTGGTCCTCTGATTGGTTATCCGCTCACGGATATTAAAGTGAGTCTTATCGGTGGCTCTTATCACGAGGAAGAGTCAACTGAGATGGCTTTTGGGGTAGCAGCAGCAATGGCAATCAGAAGGGCAACTTCAGAAGCGAAACCGAAGCTGCTTGAACCGATAATGAAGCTTGAAGTTATTACTCCTGAAGAATATATCGGCGATGTAATTGCCGATCTAAATAGTAAAAGAGGTAAGATTGTTGGGGTATCTGCAGAATCTAACTTGCAGATCCTGAACGGGCATGTGCCACTGGCCGAAATGTTTGGCTATTCGACGTCACTCAGGTCGGCGACTCAGGGCAGGGCCAATTTTACCATGCAATTTTTGGAATATGATGTGGTACCTGCTCAGAAAGCAGAGGTAATTATTAAAAAAATTAGAGGGATCTAAGTCCAAGCATATTGAGGAACCATTATGTCGAAGAAAAAATTTGAAAGGACTAAACCGCACGTCAATGTAGGTACCGTAGGACATATTGACCATGGTAAAACCACACTGACCGCTGCAATTACTCGTGTTTTATCTCTTAAAGGTCAGGCTGCATTCACTGACTTCAGCGAGATCGATAAAGCACCTGAGGAAAAAGAGCGTGGTATCACCATTGCTACCGCCCACGTCGAGTACGAGACAACGAAACGGCACTATGCACACGTTGACTGCCCAGGTCATGCTGACTACATCAAGAACATGATTACCGGAGCAGCCCAGATGGACGGCGCTATTCTGGTTGTTGCTGCCACCGATGGTGCCATGCCGCAGACCAGAGAACATATCCTTCTTGCCCGTCAGGTTGGAGTTCCTTCGATTGTTGTTTTTCTTAATAAATGCGACATGGTCGATGACGAAGAACTCATCGAGTTGGTTGAGATGGAGCTTCGCGAGCTGCTTGACAAGTATGATTTCCCTGGCGATGATGTGCCTTTTGTAAAGGGATCAGCCCTGCAGGCTCTTGAAAATCCGGAAGACGAAGCCAAAGCCAAATGTATCTGGGACCTGATGGATGCAATCGATTCCTATATTCCTGAGCCAAAGCGCGATGTCGATCAGCCATTTTTGATGCCGGTAGAGGACGTCTTCTCTATCTCCGGTCGTGGAACTGTGGCGACCGGTCGTATTGAGAGAGGGGTTGTTCATGTCGGCGACGAGCTGGAAATTGTCGGTATCCGTGATACCCAGAAGACCACCTGCACCGGCGTTGAGATGTTTCGCAAACTGCTCGATGAAGGCCAGGCCGGCGACAATATTGGTGCGTTGCTGCGCGGCGTGAAGCGTGAGGAGATTGAGCGCGGACAGGTACTTGCTGCCCCGAAATCCATTACCCCGCATACCAAGTTCAATGCAGAGTGCTATATCCTCGGCAAAGACGAGGGTGGTCGTCATACTCCGTTCTTTAACGGCTATCGTCCCCAGTTTTATTTCAGAACAACCGACGTTACCGGTGTCGTCACGCTCGCTGAGGGTGTGGAAATGGTAATGCCCGGGGACAACATCAGCGCAGCGGTTGAGTTGATTACGCCGATTGCTATGGATGTCGGTCTGCGATTTGCCATCCGTGAAGGCGGGCGAACTGTTGGTGCCGGTGTTATCAGTGAAATTATTGCTTAAAGGTGTGTCATGATACCAACAGAAAAAATTCGTATCCGGCTGAAGGCCTATGATCATAAATTACTTGATCAATCTACGACCGAGATCGTTGAAACAGCGAGAAGAACTGGATCTGCAGTGGCTGGGCCAATTCCATTGCCAACCACTATCAACAAGTTCTGTGTTCTTCGTTCGCCGCACGTAGATAAAAAGTCTCGAGAGCACTTTGAAATGAGAACCCATCGCCGTTTATTGGATATTCTGGAGCCAACCCAGCAGACGATTGATCTGCTTATGAAGTTGGAACTGTCCGCAGGCGTCGATGTAGAAATCAAGTTGCCGTAACAGGCGCGACGTAAAGGTAAATCGAAGTATCGGGTAATATTATGCCAAAGTCGATGGGTATATTAGGAAAGAAAGTCGGGATGACTCGTGTGTACGATGAAGTGGGTCAATCAGTGCCAGTGACGGTTATAGAAGCTGGCCCGTGCAAAATACTGCAGGTAAAAAACGAAACTACTGACGGCTATAGTGCCATTCAGGTTGGTTTTGGCAATAAAAAACCTCGCAGAATCAACAAGGCCTTGAGTGGACACTTCAAAAAGTCAAATTCTGAAGGGTATTACTTTGTTCGTGAATTCAGGGTGGATGCCGGATCTTCTTATGAAGTAGGTCAGGAAGTCTCTCTTGATTCCGTCATGAAGGTTGGCGACAAGGTAGATGTTCAGGGTACCAGCAAAGGACGTGGATTCCAGGGTGTTATCAAGCGTCACGGTTTCAGTGGTGGTGCGTCCGGTCATGGTTCCATGTTCCACAGGGCCCCAGGTTCGATTGGGTGCAGCGCGTATCCGGCCAGGGTTGTCAAAGGGAAGAAAATGCCTGGGCGTATGGGCAATGACACCGTATTGCGCAAAAACGTGATCGTGGTCGATGTTCGCGCCGAGGAAAATGTTGTACTCTTGAAAGGACCGCTTCCTGGAGCAAAAAACGGCCTGTTGAAGATTTTCAAGAAATAATAGCAATTGGATCTGACAGGTTCGAGGAGATAATTATGTCTACTGTAAATATAGTTAACACAAAGAATGAAAGTGTTGGCCAGATCGAACTGAACGATGCTGTGTTCAACCGTGAAGTGAAAGAATATATCCTTCACGAGGTTGTCCGCATGCAGCGCGCAGGAAGGCGTGCCGGTAATGCCTGTACGAAAACGAGAGTTGAAGTGAGTGGTGGTGGTAGAAAACCATGGAAGCAAAAAGGTACCGGCCGAGCAAGAGCAGGCACTAACAGGTCACCTTTGTGGCGAGGCGGCGGTGTCGCTTTTGGACCAAAACCAAGAGATTACAATTTTAAGGTGAACCGCAAGGTGAGACAACAGGCGGTTGCAATGGCGCTCAGCGCTCGGTTCCAGGAAGGCAACCTCGTTGTTCTCGACGATTTCTCCATGGAACAGATTAAGACACAAGAATTTGTCAAGATCATGAATATCCTTGACGTGGACAACGGAATCATAGTAACTGACAACGCTCCAGAAACTTTGACGAAATCTTCACGTAATGTAAACGGCTACAAAGTGATGTCTTCCGAAGGCCTCAACGTATATGACCTGCTGTTACATAAAAAGGTGATCCTGCTGCAACCGGTAATCGAAAGCCTTGAAAAGAGGTTAATGGCATGAAAAACATCTATAGCGTACTACAGGGGCCTTGCCTCACCGAGAAGGCTGCCTTGATGCAGGAAGAAAACGGTAAGATTGTTTTCAAGGTACATCGCAAGGCGAACAAGATAGAAGTTAAAAATGCGGTTGAACTGATGTTCAATGTGAAAGTAAAAGATGTGAAAACCGTTACGCTTCGCGGTAAGAAGAAAAGGGTCGGGAAGACGGTCGGCTTTACCAATGATTGGAAAAAGGCCTATGTAACCTTGTCGGAAGGAACTATTAACTTTGCGGATGAATTGTAGATCATACGTTTCAATTCATACGATCATCTACCTTCTACATTGCAAGATTTTATTTAATCTAATAATGATGGAGCGATTGGGAAATCATGGCTATTAAAGTATACAAACCAACATCACCTGGGAAGCGACAGCACGTGTCGTCGAAAAATCCGGATGTGTCAAATAAGCGACCGGAAAAAAGCCTCGTCTGCAGTCTGAGTAAATCAGGTGGCCGAAACAACTATGGTCGTATCACATCGCGGCATATTGGTGGCGGTCATAAAAGAAAATACCGTATCATCGATTTCAAACGAAATAAGATTGATATTGATGCAGAAGTGATCGCAATCGAGTATGATCCGAACCGCTCGGCGAATATCGCTTTGCTGAACTATAAAGATGGTGAAAAAAGATATATTCTGTCACCTGATGGTATCACCGTTGGCGATACGATTGTCGCCGGCGATTCAGTAGACATTCAACCGGGCAATTGTCTGCCTCTCGTCAATATTCCCCTTGGTACTATTATTCATAATATAGAGATGAAAATAGGCAAGGGTGCTCAGATGGTCCGGAGTGCAGGAACCGCTGCACAGTTGATGGCCAAGGAAGGAGCATATGTCCTGGTTCGTCTGCCATCCGGTGAGGTAAGAAAGTTCAACAATAATTGTCGCGCCTGCATCGGTCAGGTCGGTAATCGTGAGCACGAAAGCAACAAACTCGGGAAGGCCGGTCGTACCAGATGGATGGGAATACGTCCTTCCGTTCGCGGCGTGGCTATGAACCCGGTAGATCACCCGATGGGTGGTGGCGAAGGAAAGAGTTCGGGTGGAAGGCATCCATGTAGTCCTTGGGGCATTCCGTCTAAAGGGTTCAAGACCAGGAAAAAGAAGGCTTCTGACAGAATGATTGTCAAGAAGAGATCTTAAGTTACGAGGAGTTTAAGTATGTCACGCTCAATCAAAAAGGGTCCTTTCATTGATGATCATCTGCAAAAGAAAGTGACCGATGCATTTGAAAGCGGGTCCAGGAAGGTCATTAAGACATGGTCGAGGAGATCCGATATCAGTCCTGAAATGGTTGGACTCACCTTCGCTGTGCACAATGGAAAGAAGTTCATTCCAGTGTTTGTTACAGAGAACATGGTCGGTCATAAACTCGGAGAATTTTCTCCGACCAGGACCTATTATGGACATGCGTCGGACAAAAAAGGTAAACGATAGTTAGAAAAATAGAGTTTCCGGCAGGAATCATCAGGAGCATTAACTATGGAAGCAAAAGCCGTAGGAAAATATATTAGGATCTCTCCGCAGAAGGCACGCTTAGTTGCCGATGTGGTACGGGGTATGGGAGTTGATCAGGCGATCACCACCCTTCGTTTCATGCCCAAAAAAGGTGCCGGTATAATCCAGAAAGTCATTGAGTCGGCTGTCGCCAATGCGACTCAGGACGATCAGGCAGATGTAGACAATCTGTATGTAAAATCAATAGTGATTGATGGTGGGCCGTCCCTTAAGAGGATTCGTCCCCGGGCTCAAGGTAGAGCGACGGGCATCATCAAGAGATCGAGTCACATCACTGTTGTACTGGATGAGAATTAGTCTGTTAATCACAGTATAGGGTACTGTGATAATTATATACCCGATATACGGGATAAGTACTGAAAAGGATGTGTACGAGGTGAACTCGGGGCATTGTTAAAGTACTAAACTTTTAATTGAACAATGGATTTGTTGGAGGACTGTTTTGGGGCAGAAGGTTAATCCACTCGGACTTAGACTGAATATTACCCGGACATGGGATTCGATCTGGTATGCTGATAAGGAATATTCCACGTATCTGATTGAAGACCAAAAAATTAAAAAGTTTCTCAAAAAGCGTCTCCAGCATGCTGGACTGTCTAGCGTCAAGATTGAAAGGACAGGAGAGCAGGTTCGGATCAAGCTTTTCACTGCCAGGCCTGGGATAGTTATAGGTAAAAAAGGTGCTGAAATTGAGATACTTAAAAAAGAGCTTGAAAAACTCATAACCCGCAAAGTAACACTCGATATTCAGGAAGTTCGACGACCTGAAGCGGATGCTCAACTTGTGGCAGAAAATATTGCCCAGCAGCTTATTCGACGAATTGCTTTTCGTCGGGCAATGAAAAAAGCGGTCAGCTCTGCACTTCGTTTTGGCGTCAAAGGCATTAAAATCTCCTGTTCCGGCAGATTGGGCGGAGCGGAAATGTCACGATGCGAATGGGTTCGTGAGGGAAGAGTACCCCTACACACCCTGCGTGCCGATGTTGACTATGCCTTAGCAGAAGCCAATACCACCTATGGAATCATTGGGGTAAAGGTGTGGATATTCAATGGCGAGGTCCTCAGCGACACTGATACAGGGACTGTGCAGTAAGCATGCTGTTCAAGGGATTCCATAAATTATTTGGAGTAAAAGATGTTAAGTCCTAAAAAGGTTAAACATAGAAAAGTTTTCAAAGGAAGGTCAAGAGGGGTTGCTCTTCGTGGTTCTTCAATTTCCTTTGGTGATTATGCCCTCAAGGCAACGATATGCGGTTTCATGTCGGCACAGCAGATAGAAGCTGCTCGTATCACTATCAATAGAACGATGAAACGTGGGGGAAAGGTGTGGATACGTGTTTTCCCTGATAAACCATTAACTTCAAAGCCTGCTGAAACCCGTATGGGAAAAGGTAAGGGCGCACCTGATTCATGGGTTGCAAAAGTAAAGCCGGGGACGATTCTTTATGAAATCACCGGTGTGAGCGAGGAAGTGGCTATCAAGGCTTTGACGCTCGCCGGCAATAAATTGCCCTTTTCGACCAAGGTTGTGACTAAGAGAGGTACCCTATGAAATTGGAAGAAATCCGTAAGATGACCGCAGAGGAACTTGAAAAAAATTTAAAAGATCTGCGCGAGGAATTGGGAAATCTCTCTTTTCAGCATCGTATTAGACCTCTGGAAGATACATCTCGACTAAAGAAAATTAGAAAAGACATTGCTAGAATCGAAACCATCAAAATGCAAGCGGTTAATTGACGTATTGATAGGAAATTTAGTGCGTATGGTCGAGTTCTAAAAAACATCACTAATTGACTAAATTATGAGTGAAATAAATAAATCTAGAAAGACAAGAACTGGCTCTGTTGTAAGTAACAGAATGGAAAAGAGTGTTGTCGTTCGAGTAGAGCGCAAGGTTCGCCATAAACTTTATGGTAAATTCATGAAAACAAGCGTCAAGTATTTGGCCGATGATCCTGAGAACCGCTGCAACATCGGAGATACCGTTCTTATAGAAGAATGTCGACCGCTGAGCAAACGAAAAAGATGGCGGGTAATGACGATACTGGAACAGGCGGTTTGAAACTGGCCTTATGTGCCAAGTCGATAATAACGACTTGTTTCGGATGAGAAATCAGGTGAAATTATGATACAGACAGAAACAGTACTGAATGTTGCTGATAATTCCGGTGCTAAAAAAGTACTCTGCATCAGAGTCCTTGGCGGTTCCGGCAAGCGCTACGCCACGATTGGCGATGTAATCGTCGTAGCTGTAAAAGAAGCTATCCCAAACGCCAAAGTAAAAAAAGGCGATGTCATGAAAGCTGTTATTGTTCGTACAGCGAAAGAAATGAAGCGCATGGACGATACTTGGGTCAAGTTTGACGATAACGCAGCAGTTATGCTGGCGACTTCGGGCGAACCAGTTGGTACTCGTATTTTTGGACCAGTCGCTCGGGAATTACGTAACCAAGGGTTCATGAAAATTATATCTTTAGCCCCAGAAGCACTGTAAGAATCAGTTCGGTGCGCGGTGCAAAGATACATTGATTGGATAAAGGTAGAGCAATGAGACAGGGTATGACATACCTGAAGAAAAACGATCAGGTTGAAGTAATTGCCGGTAAAGATAAGGGCAGGGTAGGAAAAGTTCTTCGGGTCCTTCGTGAAGACGACAAGGCCGTGGTTGAGCGTATTAATTTAATTAAACGACATACCAAGCCGCAAGAGATGAATCAGCAGGGCCAGATTGTGGAAAAGGAAGCACCTATCCACGTTTCCAATCTTCAGCTTATTTGTCCTGAGTGCACCAAGACTGGTCGCATAGGAAAGAAGGTCCTCGATGATGGGAGCAAGGTACGCTATTGCAAGAGTTGTGGCGAATCCATCGAGAGTAAATCATAGATTATCAAATACTGGTACGCTAGGAGTTATACATGGGTACGCTAAAAGATATGTATTTTAATGAGTGTGTTCCTGCACTCAAAGAGGAATTTGGTTATAAAAATGCCATGCAGATTCCTCAGATTAAAAAAATAGTTATTAACATGGGTCTTGGTGAAGCTGTACAAAATCCCAAGATTGTTGAAGGTGCTGCGGAAGAACTGGGTTTGATTGCGGGTCAGAAAGCGATCATTACCAAGGCCAAAAAATCCATCGCCACGTTTAAATTGCGCGAAGGAATGCCGATTGGTTGCTGTGTCACACTCCGGGGTGACAAAATGTATGATTTTCTCAGCAAACTGGTAAATATTGCTCTGCCTCGAGTACGTGACTTCAGAGGTTTATCTCCCAAAGGGTTCGACCGGAGAGGCAATTATTCCATGGGTGTTCAGGAGCAAATTATTTTCCCGGAAATTGATTACGATAAAATTGATAAGATTAAGGGGCTGAATATTACCATTGTGACCTCTGCAAAAACTGATAAAGAGGGATACTCTCTTCTGAAGATGCTGGGCATGCCTTTTAAAAAATAACCATTTTCGTTTTAACAAAATCATTTTAATAGAGATAATCTGGAGGTCGGTTTGGCTAAGAAATCCATAATCGCAAAATCGCAACGCAAAGCTAAGTTTAGTGTGCGAAAGTATAATAGATGTCCACTTTGTGGTCGTCCTAGAGCGTTCATTAGAAAATTTGGTGTGTGTCGAATTTGCTTCCGTAAACTGGCTCTCGGCGGTGAAATAACTGGTGTCACCAAGTCCAGTTGGTAGATTTTTTCTCTATCACTGTATGACCCGTTTACAATTTTGAAATAAGGAGTGTTCGCTATGTCAATGAGCGATCCCCTGGCAGATATGCTGACCAGGATACGAAATGCAGTAATGGCGAAGTTTGAATCTGTTGAGATGCCAACCTCCACTGTCAAAGTTGATGTTGCGAAGGTTCTCAAGGCCGAAGGCTTCATCGGAAATTATATGATCATTCCTGGAGAAATTCAGAATACCCTGAAAATTGATCTGAAATACGGTCCGGACAGGGAATCTGTTATCACAGGAATAAAAAGAGTGAGTAAACCTGGGCTGCGGAAATATGCCAAGGTGGATGCTGTTCCGAAGGTGTTGAACGGTCTCGGGATCGCCATTATATCCACTTCCAAAGGTGTTGTGACTGATAAAACAGCCAGAGCACTGAATGCGGGTGGGGAGATAATTTGTGAGGTCTGGTAGACCCGCGGATAACGGAGGAAATTATGTCTCGTATTGGTAAACAACCAATTCCGGTACCCGCAGGGGTTAAGATTGATCTACAGGGTCAACAACTGACGGTTACTGGAGCAAAAGGTACACTGAAACGTGAAATTAACCAGGATATTGAGATAGATATCCAGGATGATGTCATTCAAGTCAACAATCGTGTTGAAAGCACTAAGGTAAATGCCTTTCGAGGCCTGACCCGTAGTCTGATCAACAATATGGTGATCGGTGTTGTCGACGGATTCAAAAAAGTTTTGATTATTGAAGGTGTTGGCTACAAAGCTAATGTCAGTGGTGCCACTCTGACGCTGAATGTCGGATATTCGAATCCGGTAAATTTTCAGCTGCCCAAAGAAGTCACGGCTTCAGTCGAGGGAAATACCAAGATCATTGTGGAATGCATTGATAAAGAACTGCTTGGACTTGTTGCTTCAAGAATACGCCAGATAAGGAAACCTGAGCCCTATAAGGGCAAGGGCATTCGTTATGAAGGCGAACATATCGTCAGAAAAGTTGGCAAAGCTGGCGCCAAGTAAAATGTACGGTCGAACAGGTCAATATTAAACTGAATGGTAAATTGCAATGGCTAAGACAAACCCCAAGACCACAGCTAGGGCCAAACGTATCCGCCGGATCAGGAAAAAAATTTCCGGTACCAGCGAACGCCCAAGGCTGAGAGTTTTTAAGAGTAATAAACATATGTATGCTCAAATTATTGATGACGTGGCCGGACATACGCTGGTTTCCATGTCCACCATCGATAAGGAATTTGAGGCGGGCGACGAAAAAGGAAAGGTCGGAGCAGCGAAAAAAATCGGCGTAATGCTCGCGACTCGCGCCAAGGCTGCCGGAATTAACAAGGTGATCTTCGATCGCGGAGGATCAGTTTATCACGGCCGGGTAAAATCTCTTTCCGAGGGTGCTCGGGAAGGTGGTCTTGAATTTTAATGATTTTTATTATAACGGGGGTGTCCCTTGTCTGATTTCAAACGTTCCAAAAGTGCTCCTACTGAGGAACTGATCGAAAAAATAGTATTCATCAACCGCGTTGCAAAAGTTGTTAAGGGTGGCCGGAGATTCAGCTTCAGTGCTATCATTGTGGTTGGCGATGGAAAAGGCAAAGTTGGTTACGGCCTTGGTAAAGCGAATCAGGTTCCAGATGCGATCCGGAAAGGTATTGAGAAGGCACGCAAGAATATGTTTGCTGTCTCGCTTACGGAAAATTCAATTCCCCATCAGGTTGTTGGAAAATTCGGTGCCGGGAAAGTGTTGTTGAAACCTGCATCAGCGGGTACCGGTCTGATCGCCGGCGGCCCTGTGCGCGCGGTACTCGAGGCTGCTGGTGTTTCTAATATACTCACTAAATGTCTGGGATCGCATAATCCACATAACATGGTTAAGGCTACCCTGGATGGATTGGGCGCACTGCGAACAGCACAGAGTATTGCTTCGCTGCGTGGTAAAACCATAGAAGAAATAACTGCATAATTACAACAGAAATGGTGTCGGACAGGTTCCCGAAGGTTTCTGTTGTCTAATATTTGAATAAAGAAGGTAGTTAAATGGCCGAGACAATTACTTTTACTCTTGTGAAGAGTGGTATTGGCAGTACCAAAAAAATTAATGCGACATTAATCGGGCTTGGGCTCACCAAAATGAATAAAACTGTAACAAGAAAAGATACCCCCGAAATGCGGGGAATGCTGAGAAAGGTATCGCATCTTGTACGTATGGAGGAGGTATAGCATGTTATCCTTAGCGAATCTTTCTCCCAAAGCCGGCTCAACGAAACAAAAAAAACGTTTAGGCAGGGGACCCGGCAGTGGGCATGGTAAAACCGCAGGGCGAGGCCACAAAGGTTTCAAGTCGCGTTCAGGTTCTGGTGTAAAACCAGGTTTTGAGGGTGGACAGATGCCGTTGCAGCGCCGGTTGCCGAAACGTGGTTTTACCAACACTTTTAAGAAACAGTTTGCACTAGTGTCTCTCAGTCAGCTCAATGGCCTGGGAAGTGATGAAGTAATTACCGTTGACACTCTCGTTGCGGCAGGGGTGGTTAAGAAAGGCATGTTTGTCAAAGTACTCGCCAATGGTGAAGTGACAAACCCGCTGAAAGTCCAGGTCGATAAAGTTAGCGGAGCTGCGCAAAAACTCATTGAAGCTGCAGGCGGTACAGTGATTTCAGGGGAGTCAAAAGAAGCCTGAGAAGCTGTCAGCTCTTTTTCTCCCCGATTAACTTTTTTAGAGATGCATTGCAAATAGGTACGGATAATGAGTGGATTGCAGAGTGCTGCAAATATACCTGAGTTACGTAGGCGTGTATTATTTACGCTTATCATGCTTGCTGTTTACCGGATGGGGGTCCAAATCCCCACTCCTGGAATAAACGGAGAAGCGTTAGCGGCATTTTTTAACCAGAATGCGAGTACTCTTTTCGGCATGTTTAATATGTTCTCTGGAGGCGCATTATCTAATTTCTCCATTTTCGCCCTGGGGATCATGCCCTATATCAGCGCTTCCATTATTATTCAGCTTTTAACTGTGGTTATCCCGCAGCTTGAGGCGCTGAAAAAGGAAGGTCAGTCGGGCACTAGAAAGATAACGCAGTACACCCGGTACGGGACGGTATTCCTGAGTGTAATTCAGGGGACGTTTATTGCTGTAGGACTTGAAGGAATGACCGGACCTGGGGGCCAGGCAATTGTTCTTTTACCGGGTATTCAGTTTAAGCTGATGACTATGCTGACTCTTACTTCGGGAACGGCCTTCATAATGTGGCTTGGCGAGCAGATGACCGAAAGGGGGATCGGCAACGGCATTTCGCTGATAATTTTCGCCGGAATTGTTGCCCGTGGACCTGCGGCTATTGTGAACTCTATTCAATTGGTAAAAGCAGGCGAAATTTCTATGTTTTTTGTGCCATTTCTCATCCTGTTCATGCTGGCTGTAGTCGCTACCATCGTCTTCTTTGAGACTTCACAGAGGAGGATTCCGATACAATATGCCAAAAGGGTTGTTGGCAGGAAAGTATATGGTGGACAAAGTTCACATCTGCCCCTGAAAATAAATATTTCAGGTGTTATTCCGCCTATCTTTGCTTCGTCAATTATGATGTTTCCTGCTACTATAGGCAGTTTTATTCATATTGACTGGGTGCAGCGAGTATCGGCTGCGATGCATCCGGGAACTATATATTACTATATTTGTTACATTGGAATGATAGTGTTTTTCTGCTTTTTCTATACTGCAGTAACCTTTAAGCCTGATGATGTAGCAGAAAATCTTAAGAAAAATGGTGGTTTCATACCGGGCATACGTCCTGGTAAAAAGACCGCTGAATTTATTGACAAAGTATTGACTCGCCTTACCGTGGTAGGAGCGATTTATCTCAGTACAGTCTGTGTTTTGCCAACCGTGCTGATATCTCAATTTAATATCCCCTTCTTTTTCGGCGGCACTGCATTGTTAATTGTAGTGGGTGTAGGGATCGATACGATCTCTCAAATCGAATCGCACCTGCATATGCGCAACTACGAAGGTTTTATGAAACAGGGTCGGATTAAGGGACGCAGGTAGCAGGTGTCGGCAGCTGATAGTATAAAAAGTGGCAGAAATATCGTTTTAAAGAATAATGACGAGATTCTGCTCATGCAGGAGGCTAACCAAATAGTCGCTGAAACCCTGCAGATGCTGCAAAAGATAATTTCGGCCGGGATAACAACCTGGGAGCTTGATAAACTTGCCGAGGAATTGTGTGTAGCAAGAAATGCTCAACCCGCTTTTAAAGGATATCATGGTTTCCCTGGCTCTTTGTGTGTTTCTGTAAATGAAGAAGTTGTGCACGGGATCCCGTCGAAAAAGAAAAGACTCAAAAAGGGCGATATAGTATCAATAGATTTTGGCGTTCGTTATAAAGGCTTTTATGGTGATTCGGCGATCACGCTCCCAGTTGGAAGTGTTACTGAGCAGGTGGATCGTTTATTAACTATTACCAGGGAAAGTTTGGAAAAAGGAATTGAACAGGCAGTAGTTGGCAACAGGGTGGGCGATATATCGAAGGCGGTACAAACCCACGTTGAAACCAATGGATTTTCTGTAGTGCGTCAATTTGTCGGTCATGGAATCGGAACCGAGTTGCATGAAGCCCCTGAAATACCGAATTTTTACCAGGGAGGCCATACGGCAAGGTTACTCCCGGGTATGGTGCTGGCAATTGAACCAATGGTTAACATGGGGACGCATAAGGTGAAAGTACTGCGGGACGGGTGGACAGTCATAACCGGTGATAAGAAACCTTCTGCCCACTTTGAACACTCGATAGCCGTTACTGAAAATGGACCGCTCGTTCTGAGTTCCATGAAATAGTTGAGGCTCGGGGAAATATTTCTTCTCTTTTACGGGAAGTTGTATTATACTGTTCCGTTTTTAACTGAACATCGAATTTTCAGGATACTACATGTCTAAAGAAGAAGCAATTGAGGTAGAAGGCACTATTATTGAACCGTTACCAAACGCGATGTTTCGAGTCGAACTGGATAACGGTCACAAGGTTCTTGCTCATATCTCGGGAAAAATGCGTATGCATTTTATCAAAATTTTGCCCGGCGATCGGGTAACTATTGAACTCTCTCCTTACGATTTGAGTCGGGGCAGGGTTACGTTTCGGGCAAAAAATGCCAAAAAGAATAAATAGAGAGTTTGTTTATCATGAAAGTACGCGCGTCTGTAAAAAAAATGTGCAGTGATTGTAAGATCTTCAAGCGACACGGTATTGTTCGCGTTTCCTGTAAGATAAAAAAACATAAACAGAGGCAGGGATAAACAAGTGTTGCCGCTTTTAATTACCTACTTCTTTTAAGGAGATGTACCTTGGCACGTATAGCAGGAATTGACCTTCCCAAAAATAAGCATATGGATCGAGCGTTAACTTACATACATGGTATTGGGTTAACTTCCGCTCGTAAGATTCTTGAAAAAGTCGATCTGCCGTTCACCATGAATAGCGATGATCTGGACGGTGACGATGTGAACCGGATTCGGAAGGTACTCGAAGATGAGTACGTCGTTGAAGGTGATCGCCGGCGAGAAGTGTCCATGGACATTAAAAGGTTGACTGATCTTGGATGTTATAGAGGCCGTCGTCATCGCATGGGTTTACCAGTGCGCGGCCAAAAAACCAAGACCAATGCTCGGACCCGAAAAGGACCTCGCCGCAATGCGGGTCGCCGCAAATAATAGAACTTAATACAGGTGTAAGTTATGGCTGTAGCAAAAAAAAGAAAGGTAAAAAAGAACATACCTGAGGGTATCGTTTTTATTTATTCTACTTTCAACAATACGATCGTTACCATCTCTGATAAACAGGGTAACGTAGTTTCCTGGTGCAGTGCCGGCGTCCTCGGGTTTAAAGGTTCGCGTAAAAGCACTCCTTTTGCGGCTCAGAATGCACTGACGGATGCTGCTAAAAAGGCAGCTGATGTGGGAATGCGGAAGGTTGAAGTCAAGGTGAAAGGTCCAGGTCCTGGGAGGGAAGCAGCTTTACGTGCTCTCATCACTACCGGATTTGAAGTAAGTCGTATTTACGATGTTACTCCGATCCCCCATAATGGATGTAAACCTCCAAAACGCCGTCGAGTTTAACGGCTCACAATACTGTTATAGAATCTAACCCTGCTGAGTAAAGCAGGAAAAGAACCTTCATGAATTTTCTTTTAAATGAAAAGGAATTCTGAGGTACTAAAGATAATGGAGGCCTAAGTTGGCTAGAAATATAGGTGCTGCATGCCGTCGATGCAGAAGAGAAAATTTAAAATTGTACCTCAAGGGCGATCGCTGTTATTCTGACAAATGTTCATTTGAAAGAAGAGCATTTGGACCGGGTCAGCATGGACAAGCAAGATTTAAGAAATTGTCCGATTACGCCATCCAGCTTCGAGAAAAACAGAAAGTAAAGAGCATGTACGGTATGCTCGAAGGTCAGTTTCGTCTGTCCTTCCATAAGGCTGATGCGCAGAAAGGTGTCACGGGTGAAAACCTGCTGATTATGATCGAACGCCGCTTGGATAATACCATATTTCGTGCAGGCTTTGCGTCGTCAAGGAAGCAGGCTCGACAGTTTGTTCGACATAATCATATTCAGATCAACGGAAAAAAGGTTAACATCCCCTCTTTTCTCGTGTCGCCTGGTGATGTGATTACTGTAAAAGAAAAAAGCCGTGCCAATGCGACGATTAACGAAAATTTAGAAGCTGTTGTGCGACGTGGAATACCCAGCTGGCTTGAGTTGGAGAAAGACAATTACAAAGCTACGGTTAAAGCATTACCTAATAGAGAAGAACTCACCTTACCAATTCAGGAAAGGCTGATCGTCGAGCTTTATTCTAAATAATTGATTTGAATGACTGGATTGCGCATTTCCTTTGCGCAGAGCTTGCACGCAATAAACATATATTGATACCGAAAAAGAGAGTCAACGTATTTAACATTGACTCTCTTTGGCACCCCTTAGAGGGGCATAAGTATTCTGCAGATTTTTTATAAAAAAAGAATCAGAAAGATACTTATAAGGCATACACTACTAAGTTAGTAGAAACGCAGAGAAGGAAACTATGACTCAAGTTGCCGACGAAAAAATACCGTTTCACAGAAACTGGCACGAGCTGATAAAACCTGAGAAACTCGAGGTTGATAGAGAAAAATATACTGATATATATGGCAAATTCATATGTCAGCCCCTGGAAAGAGGATTCGCAACCACCATTGGTAATTCCCTGCGGCGTATCCTCTTATCATCTATTCAGGGTGCTGCGATTACCTCGGTGAAAATCGAAGGTGCGTTGCATGAATTTACCTCCATGAAAGATATCATGGAGGATGTCAGCGAAATTATTCTGAATCTCAAACAGGTCAGAATTAAGCTGCATTCAGCCGATTCGCAAAAGATTACGGTTGAGAAAAATGGACCTGGTGTTGTAACGGCCGGTGATATTATCGAATCAGGTTCTGTCGAAGTAATGAACAAAGATCAGGTTATCTGTACTCTCACCGGACCGACCACGTTTCATGCCGAAATGACGGTTGAGTGGGGCAAAGGTTATCAACCTGCCGAGAAAATGGATAAAGAAAATCTCTCAATTGGCCAAATTCCAATCGATGCTATTTTCACGCCGGTCAAAAAAATTCAATTCAGTACTTCTCAGGCTCGTGTTGGACAGCAGACAGATTATGATAAGTTGATTATTGAGATTGAGACTGATGGAAGTTTGCGGCCGGAAAATGCATTGGCTTATGCCGCCAAGATCCTCAAGGAACAATTGACTATTTTCATCAATTTTGATGAAGAAGATGCCGAACCTGAGGTAGTTGAAGATAGCAACAGGGACAGCGAGCCATTGAATCCTTTCCTCGATAAACCAGTGGAAGATCTCGAGTTGTCTGTTCGCTCAGCTAATTGTTTGAAAAACGCCGATATCAATTATATTGGGGATCTTGCACAGAAAACCGATCAAGAGATGTTGAAAACCAAAAACTTTGGGCGTAAGTCACTCAATGAAATTAAAGCTCTTCTCGCTGAAATGGATCTGACGCTTGGCATGAAGTTTGAGAATTGGATTCCGCCGCATAACCGCGCAGAGAGAGAAGAAGGGTAGTGAAAAACTAGCCGCAATTATTTATAATTTACTGATAGGATTCCTGTCAGGTTTTAGGCTGTAGCTGAGGATATAGAGATGAGACATAAATTAGCAGGTAGAAGATTAGGACGGACCACATCACACAGGATGGCAATGTTCAGAAATATGGTCACCTCTCTGTTTGAGCATGAACGTATTGTCACCACTGCTGAGAAGGCAAAAGAACTCCGTCCGATAGCTGAGAAGATGATTACTCTTGCCAAGAAGAATGACCTGCATGCTCGAAGGCAGGCACTTTCATTTATCCGGAGTAAAGATGTTGTCGAGAAACTCTTTACCGATATTAAGGACAAATTTTCTGATCGGAAAGGTGGATATACCCGCATTCTTAAAACCGGCATCCGAAAAGGTGATGCTGCAGGGATGGCGATCATTGAACTGGTAGGGTATGAAGAAGTCATTGAGGCACCGAAGGCCGAAAGCTAAAATGGCTCTTATTGCAGGTTAAAGCTGGCTGGGGCGTTCGTTCCTGCCAGCTTTTTTTTTGTCGGTTGATAATCGGATTAGGGGAGGTACTTGTTGGATATTTCAGAAAAAAAATTCCCTGAAGGGATGGTTCCGCTCGGGGAGTCAGAATTCCAGTTTGCGTGTCATCCCGGGGTTGCATGTTTTACCTTTTGTTGTCGGAATGTAGACATGATTCTCTACCCTTACGATATCATTCGCTTGAAAAGTGCCCTCGGCATTGATTCAGAGACATGTCTGCGCATGTATACAGATCTTGAAAAAGGCGATAACCCCTACTTTCCGACTGTTAAACTCAAATTAACTGCCGATGAACAGAAGGCGTGCCCTTTTTTAACCAGTTCCGGTTGCATGGTTTATAATGATCGTCCTTCTGCATGTAGGACATACCCCCTGGAAAGAGCGGTCGACCGTTCGAATATTGCTGGCGTTGCTGATGAATATTATTTTCTGACCCACCATCCATACTGCCTCGGGCATAATGAAAATAAAAAGTGGAAAGTAAACACCTGGGTTAGAAATCAGAAGCTTGTCGATTATAACGTAATGAATGAACTATGGGCTGAAATCGATACTGTATTTCGCCAGAACCCATGGCGTGGCGAAGGGGCGGCCGGTGAAAAGCAGCAACTCGCTTTCATGGTTTGTTACAATATAGATGGTTTTCGCCGCTTTGCTGCGGAAAATATGCTTCTTAAACAGTTTCAGATCGACAAAGATTTTAAAAAACGAATCAGCCGGGAAGACAGTGAATTGCTCAAATTCGGTTGGCAGTGGCTCAAACTCATTCTGACCGGTAAATCTTCTCTCCTACGAAAATAGAACTTCCGGGAAAATTCCGCGAAGGCATAAGCTGCCCTGTGCGCTGCGGACAGGCAGGTAAAATTCCGGAGTATCATACGGAACAAAATCTGCATCAGTTTGCGCCGTGAGAACAGATTTTCCTTTGGCGAAGCTATGCCGCTTAAAATCGAAGGTTTTGTTGGACAGCTCAGCAGATAACAATATTTCTTCGCCAGCATCATGCAGAATTACATTGCAATATTTGCAACCAGGAGTTGCAAAAGAGCTCAACTAGTGGTAGACAGTAACGTTGTCTTTTTTATTGGGCGGATGAAAATGTCTTTCAATAAAATCCCGACAAAACGTTATTTTTTAATCCCCGCAGTATGGGGGCAATAGGGCCTGTAGAAGTTTATTATGGCATTCTGCAAGTGCTGAAACCTTTTACCGGTCTACAACACACATCTTCGCTCACAGCTGGTGTCGTGCAACATGCAGATGCTGTTCACGATTACAGAAGGTGGAGGAAAAACCAGAAACGGAGAAAATTATGGCAAGTGCAACAGTAAAAGACATGCTGAAAGCCGGTGTCCATTTCGGACATCAAACACGGCGTTGGAATCCCAAAATGAAGCCCTATATTTATGGGCCCCGTAACGGGATATATATCATCAATCTCGATGTTACTAAACGACTTTTTGATAAAGCATGTGATTTTATTATCGAAGAAGTGAAAAAGGGCGGATCGGTTCTTTTTGTCGGAACCAAACGCCAGGCTCAGGCGATTATCAGTGACGAAGCAAAACGTGCAGGTATGTTCTACGTTGATCATCGCTGGCTCGGTGGGATGCTGACCAATTTTCAGACCATCAAAAACAGCATTGATCGTTTGAAATCTATAGAATCCATGCAGGCCGACGGTTCCATCAATCGATTTCCGAAGAAAGAAATACTTCTCATGGAAAAAGAGCGAATCAAGCTTGAACGAAACGTTGGCGGTATCAAAAATATGCGCTCTTTGCCTTCAGTTATGTTTGTTGTCGATCCGCGTAAAGAAACAATTGCGGTAAGCGAGGCAAATAAGCTTGGTATTCCAGTCGTGGCCATGGCTGACACCAACTGTGACCCCGATAACATCGATTTCGTGATTCCTGGCAATGACGATGCTATCAGATCAATTCGTCTCATCAGTCTGCATGTGGCCGAAGCGATACTGACCGGCCAGGCTCTCCGCGATGGTGAAAATGCCTCAGAGGAAGCTATTGCCGCTTCAATGGGGGAAATGGACAGGGAAGAAGCTGGCGCTGCCGATGGTGACATCGCAGGTGATGCAGTTGAAAGCGAAGCATAATCTTTACCCGAGCCTGTCAGGTTGGGTTTCAGAGACTGAGGATTAATTTTCTTGTGTTTTTTACAAGAGCATTATTTCGTACAGGAACGTATCCCCGCTAAAGCACGGGGACTGAAAAGAGCGCCCCGCAGGGGCGAACTGAACCGGGTCCCGAAATGCTTTGTAATGGGACTCGGTGAAAGCAAGAGTCGTTGATGAAAAGGGGCTGTCTTGTGACTGCCCCTTTTTCGTATGTAATGTCTAGAATCATTTTTCAATACAAGCCCTCCGGGATGCACTGAAAAAAATATTACTCTCATATAAGTCAAAGGAGATTTACCATGGCGATTACAAGTAAGATGGTAAAGGACCTGCGTGATAAAACACAAGCGGGCATGATGGATTGTAAGAAAGCCCTTGAAAAGACTGATGGCGATATGGAAAAAGCAGTTGATTTGCTTCGTCAGAAAGGATTGGCCGTAGCAGCAAAAAGGGCAGGGCGGGCGACAAGTGAAGGGGTTATCGAAACGTATATTCATGCCGGGGGCAAGCTCGGGGTGATGGTGGAATTGGGCTGTGAAACAGATTTCGTCGCCAAAAACGACGATTTCCGTGAATTTGCCCGGGATTTGGCAATGCATATCGCTGCAACCAATCCAGTTGCTGTCAGCAGGGACGAGGTTCCGGCTGAAGTGATCGCCCGGGAAAAAGAAATCTATGTTCAGCAGGCCCTTGATTCTGGCAAACCTGAAGCAATTGTCGAGAAGATGGTTGCCGGCAAGGTAGAAAAATTTCTCGCCGACATTGTTTTGCTGGAGCAGAAGTTTGTCAAAAACCAGGATTTATCCATCCAGGATATATTGAACGAGCTTGTTGGCCGGATCGGGGAAAATATCTCGATCAAAAGATTTGCCCGTTTCCAGGTAGGCGTAGAATAACATCCTGATAGTATTTCTCCGGCAGGTAGTCTGCAGTTGACTACCTGCTCGTAAAACCAGTCTTCGTCTCGATAAATATCTTTCAAGGAAAATACTATGACCAACAAGTTACAGTACCAGCGAATACTGCTGAAACTCAGTGGTGAGGCGCTCATGGGAAATGATGCCTATGGTATCAACACTAAAGTACTTGAGTTTGTTGCGGATGAAGTCAAAGAAGTAGTAAAGACCGGCGTGGAGCTGGGTCTGGTGATTGGCGCGGGGAATATTTTCAGGGGAGTTGCCGGGGCAAGCAAGGGGATGGACCGGACTACCGCTGATAATATGGGCATGCTGGCCACGGTCATGAACAGCTTGGCCATGCAGGACGCCCTGGAAAGAGCTGGTGTCATCACCCGGGTCATGTCGGCTATTCCCATGCAGTCAGTTTCCGAACCGTATATCCGGCGCAGGGCCACCAGACATCTTGAAAAAGGCAGAGTCGTCATTTTTGCGGCGGGAACCGGAAATCCCTATTTTACCACTGATTCGGCAGGTGTCTTGCGGGCTCTGGAAATTGATGCCGATCTCGTTATAAAAGCAACCAAAGTTGATGGCGTGTACGACAAGGACCCTGTACTATATCCTGAAGCCATAAAATTCGATCGGCTTACCTACGATGATGTCCTGCAGAAAGGCCTGAGAGTTATGGATGCCGCAGGTATCTCCCTGGCCAAAGAAGACAAGCTGCCCATCATGGTTCTGGATATGTCGGTTGCCGGCAATATAAAACGTGCCGCAATGGGTGAAAATGTCGGTACGCTTATAACAGCATAAATCCTGATCGAACAACTGATCTACAGCAGAGGTGAAATCATGAATGAAGTGATCCTGGAAGCGTCCGACAAGATGGAAAAAAGTGTCGAGGCTTTTAAAAGTGAGTTGGCAAAGATCCGTACCGGAAGGGCGTCTTTATCAATTCTGGATGGTATAATGGTTGATGCCTATGGCAGTTCCATGCCTCTTAATCAAGTGGGAACGATCACCATCCCGGAAAGCAGACTGATTGTCGTTCAACCTTGGGACCCGCAAATGCTGCCGGCCATCGAGAGAGCCATTCAGAAATCCGGCATAGGACTGAATCCTATGGGCGATGGGAAAGTTATTCGTCTGAATATCCCTCAACTCACCGAAGAACGCCGTAAAGAATTGGTGAAATCGGTCAGAAAGATTGCTGAAGAATTTCGTGTGGCCATCCGCAACATTCGTCGCGATGCCATTGAGACGCTGAAGAATCAGAAAAAAGATAAGGAAATTTCCGAGGACGAACTCTTCAAATTCCAGGATGAAGCTCAAAGCGAAACGGACATGTATGTTAAAGAAATTGATGAAGTGACCGCTCGCAAAGAAAAAGAAGTCATGGAGGTATGATATCCTCCTGCTGTTATCATTAATTTTTCGCAACATTTCATCATAGGCCTGGTATGTCCACCACTCTCCCACTTGATTTGCACCGACTTCCGCGCCACGTTGCCATTATTATGGACGGCAACGGGCGATGGGCGCAGAGGAAAAGACAACCCAGGCTGTTTGGCCATAAAGCCGGCGCAGAATCGGTTCGGGAGATTGTTGAAACGTGTCGCCAAATCGGCGTCGAGTATCTCACCCTGTATGCATTCTCATCGGAGAATTGGCGCCGACCTGCTCAGGAAGTTACCGGTTTAATGAGTATCCTGAAGAAATACCTTGAGGCTGAGCTCCCCCGGATGTTGAAAAATGATATCCGCCTCATGTCAATAGGTGACAGGCAGCGCCTGCCTGAAGCGGTTCGGGCGGCACTGGAACAGAGCATTAAAGAGACGGCCGGTAATAGTAAACTCACCCTGAATCTTGCTCTCAGCTACGGCAGTCGCGACGAGATCGTTCGGGCGTTAAGAACGATAAGTTCCCGTTGTGTACAGGGTGACATGAGCCTGGAGCAGATTACCGATCAGTCTATTAGTGAAAATCTTGATACTCGTCTGCTTCCGGATCCGGACCTGATGATCCGTACCGGCGGCGAGGCAAGGTTGTCTAATTTTCTGCTGTGGCAATTATCCTACGCTGAAATATATTTTACTGAAATCATGTGGCCGGATTTCCGAAAAGAGGCGTTCCTGCAGGCACTTTCAGAATATCAGTCTCGGGAGAGGCGGTTCGGGCGCACAGGGGAACAGCTGAATTCTGTATAGACTATGAAACGTATTGTCCCCGGGTTGTTCATTGCTGGTTTCTGGCTTCTCCTGCTGCTGAAGGGGTCGATACTCCTTTTTTGTCTGGCGATTATCCTTATCGCACTGGTAGCGGCCGCTGAGTATGTCAAAATGGTTGATGCGCGGCCGACATCTCTGCTGGAGCGTTGGCTACTGCACGTCGCTGTAGCCGCACCAGTGATTGTCACCTGCCTTTATCCATATGCCGACGCCCTCCTGGGCGCCACTCTTGCTTCTTTTTTGCTCCTGACCGGTTATTTCCTGTATCGCTACAAAAACATCGACCAGAGTTATGACCTCTTCTGCCGTCTGGTTTTCGGTATACTCTACGTTGGCGTACTTGGTGCACACCTCGTCCTGCTTCGCTTTATGCCGGAAGGCGGGAGTTGGTTGGTCATAGCTTCTGCGATAACTGCGTGTTCCGACACCGGTGCTTATTTTGTCGGCAGGTCTCTCGGCAAGAGGAAACTTTGCCCAAGCATAAGCCCTAATAAAACGGTGGAGGGGGCAGTGGGCGGTGTCTTGTGCGGCCTTTTAGGGGCACTCTTTTTTGCCGCTCTGCTGCTGCCGGCATGTAACTGGTTCTTTCTTACAGGCGCCGCTGTTTTCCTGGCCGGCGCCGGAATAGTCGGAGATCTCACCGAATCGATAATAAAAAGGGGTACGGACACCAAGGATTCCGGCAGTTGTCTGGCCGGGCATGGCGGGGTGCTGGATCGTGTTGATTCTCTGCTGTTCGTTTGTCCGATACTCTATTACCTTCTGGCTTTCCCGGTGTTATAATGCGGTGTATTTCTTTATTGGGTGCGACGGGGTCTATCGGCGTAAATGTGCTCGATGTTATCCGCCAGTTTCCTGATCTGTACAAGGTGGTTGCCATGGCCGCCGGGACGAATGTTGCACGACTTGCCGAACAGGTGAAGGAATTCAAGCCTGAATTAATCTCCGTAGGCGATGAACAGCTGGCACGTGGTCTGCGGTTGCTGTTGCCTTCTGCGTATCACGATAGAATCGTCCATGGTACTGAGGGAAATATTCAGGTGGCGGCTTTTCCATCAGCTGATCTTACCGTTTCGGCTATTGTCGGGGCAGCGGGGCTGCTGCCAACCCTGGCTGCTATTGAGGCCGGCAAGGACATTGGACTTGCCAATAAAGAGACACTCGTCATGGCGGGCAGGATAGTCATGACTGCAGTTGCCCAAAAAGGAATCAGGCTGTTGCCCGTCGATTCTGAACATTCCGCTATTTTTCAGGCCCTGGAAGCGGGGCGCAGAAAAGATCTGCGGAAAATTATTCTCACAGCCTCCGGCGGACCTTTTCGCGGCATGAGCCTCGATCAGTTACAACATGTTTCCAGGGAGCAGGCGCTGAATCATCCCAACTGGAGTATGGGACGCAAAATTTCTATTGATTCCGCGACGCTTATGAACAAGGGGTTGGAGGTTATTGAGGCAAGATGGCTTTTTGAAGTGGCCGGCGATGCAATTGAGGTAGTCGTTCATCCCCAGTCCATTGTCCATTCACTGGTCGAATACAATGATGGTTCTGTTCTGGCGCAGCTTGGTATTCCCGATATGCGCATTCCAATATCCTACGCCCTTTCCTATCCCGCCAGGCTGCCTCTGGCGCTGCAGCCGCTGAATCTCGCCCGGTGCGGCAACCTGGAGTTTCTCGAACCCGACTACGACAGTTTTCCCGCATTGAAACTGGCTTTTTCAGCACTCGAGAGTGGTGGTGTGCTCCCGGCTGTCCTGAATAGTGCCAACGAGGTAGCGGTTTCCGCATTTCTCGATGGGAAGATAACTTTTCCACAAATTGCGGAGACAGTTGCCCGAACAATGGATATTGTACATCAGGGAAGTGAGAATATTCTTGAAGATATCCTTGGAGCGGATGGTGCAGCCAGACGGGAAGCCCATTGTCTTATTGAGAATATTCATTGAGCTTCATTCAACGACGTTGCTGAGTACCTGCGACGTTTAATCTATATCTGTTTTACATTATGACTACATTATTTTCATTTATTCTGGTTCTCGGCCTGCTGATCTTTGTTCATGAGCTGGGTCATTTTCTTTTTGCTAAATTATTTGGCGTTCGGGTGTTGAAATTTTCTCTGGGCTTTGGACCGAAAATCGCCGGAAAGGTAATCGGCGAAACCGAATACGTCATTTCTGCCTTTCCGTTGGGCGGCTTTGTCAAGATGTTCGGTGAAAATCCGGACGAACAGCAGATTGCCGATGCAGACAAAAAAGGTTCCTTTGCGCATAAGGCCGTTTGGCAGCGATTCATGGTTGTTTTGGCCGGCCCGCTTTTTAATCTTCTTTTTGCGCTGCTGCTCTTTTTTCTGGTGTTTACTTTCGTCGGTATTCCGACATCCGTCGATACCACGCGAATCGGCAAAGTGAACGATGACTCACCTGCGGCCATGGCCGGAGTGCAGAAAGACGATGTGATAGTCTCCATTGATCAGAAAGAGACGCATGGCTGGATGGATGTGCTGGAAGCAGTGAAAAATAGTCAGGGTAAGCCCATCCATATGGTTGTGGATCGGGCCGGTGCCAGAGTCAATTTGGAGATGGCCCCGGCGATCGATGCGGTTAAAAATATTTTCGGCGAAGAAGTCGAACAGCGCTATATGATCGGCATCATGAAAGCGGATGAACTCACCTACGAAAAAAGCAATATTATAGGTGCAATACAGAGTGCGTGTCGTCAGACCTGGATGTATATGTCTCTGACAGTTATGGGCTTTGTGAAAATTATCCAGCGCGTTGTCCCTGCCTCGGAGATAGGCGGTCCTATTCTCATCGCCCAGATTGCCGGGGAACAGATGAAGGCCGGATGGATGAATCTCATATATTTTATGAGTCTGCTCAGTGTCAACCTTGGCATTCTCAACCTTCTGCCAATTCCGGTTCTGGATGGCGGTCATCTGGTCTTCCTGACGATCGAAGGCCTGCGGCGAAAACCGATGAACGAGCGGGCGCAGATTGTGGCGCAGCAGATAGGTATCGGTCTTCTCGGGTCGCTGATGATCTTTGTATTCTACAACGATATCGTCAGGCTCTTTCATTGATGGAATTCGACCATCCGCTGATACTGTCGATGGACACGGCGACTGCGTGCAGTGCAGTCGCCCTGACTTCCGGGACGAGAAAAGACGGGAAAGTGCTGGCCTCGCTCAGCCTCACCGGTAATGTGACGCATTCCCGGCGACTGCTGAAGGCAATCGACTACCTGCTGCAGGAAGCCAGGATCGGCTGGTCGGAGATTGCCGGGATTGGCGTGAGTCTCGGTCCAGGCAGCTTTACCGGCATCAGAATCGGCATGGCCACCGCCAAGGGGCTGGCCGCTGCCGCCGGAAAATCTTTATACGGCATCTCCAGTCTTGATTCGCTTGCTGCAAAATGTTCTACTTCGCAACTCATTTGTGCGGTTGTCGATGCGCGAAAAAAAGAGGTATATTCAGCCTTCTATCGTTGCAATAACGATGGGCTGGCCGTACGAATCAGCGATATGTGCGTTGTGGCACCGGAAAAACTCGCTGCCGGGATAACCGAACCGGTTGTCATGATCGGTGACGGAGTTATGGAATATGGTGCGCTGTTTGAAAAACTGCTCGGGGAAAGGGTTGTGTTTGCGCCAGCCATGCTGCATGAACTTTCCGCTGCATCACTTGGTATGCTCGCCGGGGAAAAACTTCTGGCCGGAGACGCCCTCGATGTGGCTGAAGCGGTGCCCCTCTATATCCGCAGCTCTGATGCCGAACTTAACCTGATGCAGAAAAAAATCGCCGTACCGGAATTACATCTCGATACCAAATGATTATCAGAAACAAAACACGGCAGATAAAAGTCGGCGGTGTCGCCGTAGGCGGTGACAGTGTCATCAGTGTGCAGTCGATGACCAACACCGATACCAAAAATGTCCCCCTGACCGTTGACCAGATTCACCGGCTGCAGGCCGCCGGCTGTGATATTGTCCGGGTGGCAGTTCTAGACCCTCAGGCGGCTGCGGCAATTCGGTCTATCCAAGATGAAATTACTATTCCCTTGATTGCCGATATTCATTTTGACTATCGACTGGCCATCGCCGCCATGGAAAATGGGGCTGATGGAATCAGGATTAATCCCGGCAATCTGGGTGGTGAAGAGAAAATTGCCCTGGTTGTCGACGCGGCCAAACAGCATGGGGTGCCCATCCGCGTCGGGGTAAACAGCGGGTCCATCGAAAAAGATCTGCTGCAAAAGCATGGCTATCCGACTCCGGATAATACTGCAGCTCTGATCGAAAGTGCCATGCGCAATGTCCGGCTGGTGGAAAAACATGGCTATAATGCGATAAAAATATCCATCAAATCGGCGGATGTACTGACAACGATCAACGGTTACCAGCAGCTGGCAAAGATAACCGACTACCCGCTGCACCTAGGGGTTACCGAAGCTGGCGGACTGATTGCCGGAACGGTCAAATCGAGTGTTGCCCTGGGCATTCTTCTGAGTCAGGGCATTGGGGATACGTTTCGCATCTCTCTCACCCGTGATCCGGTGGAAGAGGTGCGGGTCGGCTTTGAGCTCCTGCGAGCGCTGAAGATCCGTGAGCGCGGACCGGAACTGATCTCCTGTCCCACCTGTGGGCGCACCCAGATCGACCTGTTCGGGCTGGCGGAAGAAGTTGAACGATATGTCCAGACCATGGAGAGTCCACTGAAAATAGCAGTGATGGGGTGTGTCGTCAATGGTCCCGGGGAAGCGAAGCAGGCAGATATTGGTGTTGCCGGCGGTAATGGTGTCGGTATAATTTTCAAGAAAGGCGAAATCTGGCAAAAGGTTCATGAGGATAAATTGTTGGAAGTCTTTATGGCCGAGTTGAAAAAGATGGAAGAAGAGGGGCAAAAAAAATAATATGCGCTATTCACAGACACTGTTACCAACTTTAAAAGAAACACCTGCCGAAGCGGAAGTCATCAGTCACAGACTGATGCTGCGGGCAGGTTTTATTCGTAAGCTCACCGCCGGTGTTTACACCTACATGCCCATCGGTCTTGCGGCTATCCGCAAGGTTGAAAATATTGTCCGCGAGGAGATGAACCGTGCCGGTGCCCAGGAACTGCTCATGCCGATGGTCCAGCCAGCCGATCTATGGGTAGAGACCGGACGGTATGAAAAATACGGGCCGGAATTGCTGCGTTTTCGGGATCGTCATGACCGGGAATCATGCCTTGGACCGACCCATGAAGAGGTGATCACCGATATCGCCCGAAAGGAATTGCACTCCTACCGGAATCTGCCGATTAATCTGTACCAGATTCAGACCAAGTTCCGCGACGAGATTCGGCCGCGCTTTGGCCTTATGCGGGGCCGCGAATTTATTATGAAAGATGCCTATTCCTTCGATGTAAGCGATGAGGCTGCCGGACTCTCCTATCAGAAGATGTTTGACGCCTACAAACGAATCTTTACCCGCTGCGGTCTTTCCTTTCGAGCCGTACAGGCCGATTCGGGCGCAATCGGCGGCAGTTTCTCCCATGAGTTTATGGTGTTGGCCGATACCGGAGAAGATACTATTGTTGTCTGTAAGAATTGCGAATACGCCGCCAATATGGAAAAAGCGGTTGTCAAACTGGTGCCGGTCAACCATGAGTCAGCTCCCGGCCAGATGGAAAAAATCGAGACTCCCGGCAAGCGAAAGGTGGATGCCGTCTGTGACTTTTTAGGTATCGAACCTCGCCAGCTGGTAAAAACAATGGTGTTCAAGGCAGACGGCAAGCCGGTTGGCGTGCTGGTTCGCGGGGATCGTGAAGTCGAGGAGGTGAAGCTGAAAAACCTGCTTGGCGTAGCCGATATTGAGCTGGCTGACGATAAAGAGGTTTTCGATGCCACCGGAGTACCGACAGGTTATCTGGGTCCGGTCGGTGTTGATTTACGTATCGTCGCCGATCAGGAAGTTGCCGCCATGCAGAATTTTTATGTCGGCGGCAACGAGAAGAATTATCATCTCAAAAACGTTAATCTGGGGCGGGATTTTCAGGTGGAGGCGGTGGCCGACCTGCGTCAGATCACCACCGATGATCCCTGCCCGGAATGCGGCGGTAAACTTGAAACAACGGAAGGGATCGAAGTCGGCCATGTATTTAAACTGGGCACTGGCTACTCCGAGTCGATGAATGCTACCTTCCAGGATAAAGATGGCCAGTCCAAACACTTTGTTATGGGCTGCTATGGCATCGGTGTCAGTCGAATTGTCGCCGCCGCAATTGAACAGAACCATGACGACAAGGGTATCATCTTTCCCGTGCCTCTCGCACCCTATACCGTCATTATCGTCAATCTGGGCGGCAGTGATGAGACGATCAACTCTGCGGCTGAAAAACTCTACCAGGATCTTATGGCGGCTGGTCTGGAAGTGCTGTTGGATGACCGGGATGAGCGACCGGGCTTCAAATTTAAAGACGCCGACTTGCTGGGCATTCCGTATCGGGTGACCGTCGGAAAAAGTTTTAAGGAAAACGGTATGATGGAAATAAAGCATCGCAGAGATGGTGTTGTCGAAGAGCTGACACCGGAGGAAACCATCGGGCGTTTAAAGACAGCAATATTTGCCCAACTGACTAACTAACCGACCAGTTGTCCATGACCAATCCATCCACAGTAAACCCGAACGGGCTGAAAATTCTTGCGGGAAACTATCTGCACGGCGTCGATCTGTCACCGATAGATGAGGCGTGGGAAATCGTTTGCCGGGTCCACCAGGGACAACGGCATTTTTCCGGGGAACTGTATACTATTCATTTGCTGGAAGTCGCCTCCATGCTGGCTTCCATGCACCTTGATTTCGATACTGTTCTGGCCGGTCTGTTGCACGGGGTTTTGAAAGAAGGGGTGACCGTCAAGGAGCTTACCGATAAATTCGGCAAGGATGTGGCGGGCATTGTTGAAGGGTCGACGAAGATAACCAAAGTCACCTACAACAGTAAGCTGGCCAGTCAGGCGGACAACTTGCGGAAAATGCTGCTGGCTATCGCCACCGATATCCGGGTGTTGCTGGTGAAGCTGGTCGACAGATTACTCGATATGTTCCTGCTCGATATGGTCGACCGGGAGCAGCAGCTGGACATGGCCAGGGAGACCATGGATGTCTATGCTCCTTTGGCCAGCCGACTCGGTATCGACTGGCTCAAGCGTGAACTCGAGGACCATGCCTTTAAATTTTTATATCCGGAAGAACACTACAATCTCTCGCATACAATGGAGAGTTCTCTTGATGAGCGGCAGCGATATGTCGATGAAGTCATCGCCATCCTCCATGAAAAGCTGGCAGAAAGCAATATCAGGCCCATCCGGATCATTGGTCGTCCTAAACACCTTTATTCCATCTACAAGAAACTCATCGCCCAGAATATTTCCCTTGACCGGGTCTATGATAAGGTTGCCTTCCGGATCATCGTCGAAACGGTGAACGAATGCTATGAGGCGCTTGGCACTATCCACGCCAACTGGTCGCCGGTACCCGGACGAATTAAGGATTTTATATCTGTCCCCAAGGCCAATAATTACCAGTCGATGCATACCACGGTTGTTGGCCCCCGTGATCACTTTATCGAGATCCAGATTCGTACCGACCAGATGGACCGGGTTGCCCAGGAAGGGGTTGCCGCCCACTGGGCCTATAAAGAGGGACAGAAGGTCAATAAGAACGACGCCAAGCTTTTTCGGGAGCTGAAAAAACTTGTCACCTCTCTGCAGGATGTTGAAGATCCACGAGAATTTCTCGACAGCCTGATCGGTGAACTGTATGATCCCGAGGTGTATGCCCTGACCCCGACAGGCGAGGTCAAGGAATTTCCTCTTGGCAGCTGCCCCATTGATTTTGCCTATGCTATCCATACCGAGGTTGGTGACCACTGTGTTTCAGCGAAGGTCAACGGTCGGCAGGTACCGCTCAAATATCAATTGCAGACCGGTGATATCGTTGAGATCGTCACCTCGCCCACGCAGGTTCCCAGGCGGGGTTGGCTGGATCTGGTCAAGACCAGCCGGGCGAGGACCAGGATTCGCTCCTGGCTGCGGCGTGAAGAAAAAGAAAAGGCCCTCAAGCTTGGTCGGGAAATCTGTGAAAAAGAGATCAAGAAATATGACACTTCGCTCAAAAAAATTATTAAAAGTGGTCATATTCGCCTCATACTCAAGCAGTTGCATTGCAACTCGCTGGATGATCTGCTGGTCAAGGTCGGTAGCGGGGCAATCACCGTCCAGAATCTGATCAAAGGGCTTCAGCCAGCCGAACTCCGTAAAGAGAACGAGCCCGCTGCAATCGACCTGCCGCCGGAAGAACTGGCCAGCCGTATGGTGAGTCAGCATGTCAGTGAAGATGGTAAAGATATATCCGGTGTAACCATTGATGGCATCGACGGTATGCTCGTTAAAGTGAGTCAGTGCTGCCGTCCGCTGCCTGGGGATCCGATCGTCGGCTTTATCACGATGGGGCGTGGAGTCTCGGTGCATAAGTCAAATTGTCACAATCTGCTCAGTTCCGATCCCAAGCGATGGATCGATGTGTCCTGGTCCGGTATTGCCGAGAAAAATTTCAAGGTCGGCATCCATGTCAGTGCGGAAAACAAACGGGGCATCTTTTCTGAAATCAGCAGTTCCATCAATCTTGATAACGCCAATATCGTTGATATTTCCGCACACACCACCCCGATGGATCAGGCGGATATGACAATTTCACTGGAGGTGGAAAACCTCGATCATCTCAATGTCCTTATGCAGCACCTCCGGCAATTGCCGGCGGTCATCAATGTGCGCAGACTGTAGTGGCTGAAAAAGGGTCGTGGTGGCGGAATGAAGATCGTCTGTGATGTTTGTGGCAATTCCAGAGAGGATACGGGTCTGGTCTGCCTCTTTTGCGGCAGTAAAGATGATGCCGCCGGGCTTAAAAAAAAAGCCGTTTATGTGCATAAAACAGTCAATCTCGAGGCGGGTCGCCCGCTGGCGGATGCTGCCCTGCAGCGATTGCATGAAGTACTTGATGATTCGGCCAGAAATAATATCAACGTACTGACCTTGATCCATGGTTACGGCTCGAGTGGTAAGGGTGGGGTGATCCGAACGGAATGCAGAAAAACCCTTGATTTCTTTAAGACGAAAGGGTTGATCAGCGATTTTATCGTCGGGGAGGAATTCAACAAACGTTCGGGAGCGGTCAAGTCTTTACTTCGGCGTTACCCTCAACTTGGAACCGATAAACACCTGAACAAGGGCAACCGGGGTATTACCCTGGTGATATTCACTTTTGCTTTGCTGGCGCTGCCCAGGCTGCTTCTAACAACAATCTGTAACGCGACTCTGTGGTCGTAAATGTGGTAAAATATAAAACTTCTTAGGAGGAGTTTCTGATGAAAAAATATTTGGTGTCGGCAGTTCTTGGACTATGTATTGCAATACCTGCCGTGTCACAATCTGCACCACCTGCGAGTTTTGAAGAAAAGATCAGCTATAGTATGGGATTTGAAGTCGGTAATTATTTTAAGGGAGCTGGTGGAGATATTCAGCAGAAATTTCTGGTCCAGGGTATTGAAGATGCCTACAAGGGAGAGAAACCAGCATTGACTCCTGAAGAGATGCAGACTATCCAGAAAGAATTTGCCCAGAAGATGCAGGCCAAGCAGAAAGTCAAGATGGAAGAAATGAAAGCTGCAAACCATGCTGCCGGGGTAAAATTTCTCGAAGAAAATAAAAAGAAAAAGGGAGTGACGGTCACGACCAGTGGCTTGCAGTATGAGGTCCTGAAACAGGGAAAGGGAGACAAAGCCAAGCCGACCGACAAGGTAAAGGTTGAATATACCGGGACGCTGATCGATGGGACTGAATTCGATAGTACCAAGGCGCATGGGGAACCTGCTCAATTTCAGGTTGACCAGGTTATAAAAGGGTGGTCAGAAGCGCTCCAGTTAATGAATGTGGGCACTAAATTACATCTGGTCATCCCGGCAGAACTGGCCTACGGGGAAAATGGTGCTGCTCCGAAAATTCAGCCGAACTCTGTTCTTGTTTTTGATGTCGAGCTGCTTGGCATCGAGAAGTAAACGCCCTTAACAGTAGCTGCAACATAAAAAGGCCGTTCGGGGTATTCCGGGCGGCCTTTTTTATTTCATTGCCGGGCTATCGATCATTTTTTATAAGCAGGAAAATACCGGTGCACGAAAAAATAAGGTGTATGCTGAGCGCGGCGATGACCGGGGAGAGATATCCGGCAATCGCCAGAGACTGCAGGGCCCCCCAAATACCCCAGGCGACAAAAGCAAGACCGCAACTTACCGGAATTGCCACCGAGAGATCACGTCCCCATTTTCGATAGGAATAGAGCAGGATGGGCAAACCGAGTAAGAGCAATGGTATGCCAAGGAGAATATAGGAGATGCGGCCAAGAAAATTTGTTAAGGCTGCACTTTTTTCATAATCGGTCGTAGCTCGAGAGACTTCTTTATAAAGCTTGGTAAGCGACAGCTCTGCCGCTTTATCGGCCGGGACAAGAAAGTCTTCAGGTTGCTCGGGTAATTTCAACTTGGTGGTTATAAAGTTGTTGATGCGGTAGTTATCATTACCCTCCTGCTGTTGAATCTGACCGTCGTTAAAAATCCAGCTGCTGTCTTCAGTGTGCCATATAGCGTCTGCAGCCGTAGTCAGTGTTTTTATATTATATTTTTCATCCCAACAGGAATAGGAGAAATTCTTGAATATGTATTCTTTAGGGTTGGGCCAGTCGAAGGAATAAAAACCCTCTTTTCCTTTATAATAATAGCGGTTATTGCGCATAATCCCCAAAGGTACTTTGCCCTTGACCTCCTCGTACCAGATCCTGTTGGTCCTGGCAATGGTCGCAGGCAAGAGCCACTGGGCCGCTGCAAGAAAAAGCATGGTAAAAAGTACGGACCCGAAAATCAGCGGTCTGATGATCAGCCGAAGAGGAATTCCACCTGCCTTCAGGGCAGTCAGTTCATTGGTATGATTAAGAATACCAAGAGAAATGACCCCGGAGAGCAGAATAAATACAGGGCCAAGCTGATCGACGACAAAGGGAATTTTCAGGATAAAAAATTCAATAGCCAGGATGAGTGGTTTACCGGCTGCGTTGAAATCATCGATTTTTTCAAAAAAATCAACGAGTAGATAGATTGCCGAAAATCCGGCGTTGACAGTAAAGAAATATTTAACAAACTGACTCAGCAGATAGCGGTTAAGCAAATTCACGTAGGTGGCTCCAACTATCGAATAATGCGCTGACTGAGGAGAAATCCCAGGGCAACCATAGATATGCCAAGGAGATTACTTATCAACAAATAAGAAATGGCATGCAACGGTTCGCCTGCCTTCAAAAATTCCTCAGTCTCGAGAGCAAAGGTGGAAAAGGTCGTAAATCCACCGAGAAAACCGGTGAAAAGAAACAGTCTGAACTCACGACTTATATGATACCTGTCAAAAGTACTCCATAAAAAGCCGATCAACAGGCAGCCAAGGAGGTTGGCTGCCAGGGTTCCGAGCGGAAAGTTTACCGGAGTCAATTTTTCAGCACAGATTGCTACTGCATATCTGGCTATAGCGCCAATGCCGCCGCCAAGACCAATGGCGAGTATTCCCTTCATAATTGATGCTCTACGCTTGACATTATTTTAAAGAGTATGATCGTTCAGATGTAGGTAACATTATCGTTTCCGTGCGTCAAGAACCGCCTTTACCGGAGGTGATGGAAAATACCCTGCCCTTGCAATTCCCTTGATCAGTGTGGTATGATCGAAAATTGTCGTGGTGTTACTATTACCCGGAAGTTTTAGCTATATTAGCGCAGCAGGAATTAGTGGTAAGTCTTTTCCAGAAGAAAAATTTCTGAGAAGAAAGATGGGGCAATGAAAAAATATCGTTTATCGGGGGCGCTGTTTCATGGCGTTCAACTGTTCTGTTCCTGCGGCTTTTCGTGAAGCTGAACAGATCTTTTTCAACAGGAGGTGGCAGGTTTTTAGATGCAATTCCCGATTTTTCTCATCCTTCGATCAAGATAAGCGAACAAGGTGAGGCGGGGCGGTTGCAGTATAAATGAACTCCTGGTAACTGTAGCTGCAGTTACCCGTCCGGGGAACCGACGACCGGGGTTTGTCTCTCAAACATGCCACTGTTATACCGTATATGGCTCGAAAACAAAAAAAAAATGATCCCCTCCTTTTGTGCAAACAGACGTACAAGAACACGGCTAAGGATCGTTTGCTCGCCTTTTGGAGCGTTTTTAGCAAGGACGATGAAGTCCTTGTCATCATTAACGCCGATCCGGATGCTCTCGCTTCTGCCTTAGCTGTTAAAAGGCTGCTGCGTTATAAAGTCAAAAGTGTGACTATAGCGCACCCCAATGAGATCCGCCGCCTCAACAATCAGGCGATGGTCAAGCGATTGAGGATCCCCATCGAACGGCTCAAGGATGTCAAGATCGATCATTACAGCAAAAGGGTAATGGTCGATTCCCAGCCCAATCATTTACCATGTTTTGAAAAAATTAAAATTCATGCGATTATCGACCATCATCCCGTGGCCGCAAAGTTCGACAGTGAATTTATTGATATTCGTCCGGAATACGGCGCCACTTCGACGATGGCCGTTGAGTATCTGCGGGCAGCCGGTATGACACCTTCGGTGGCCCTGGCTACTGCACTGTTTTACGGCATAAAAGTCGATACGCAGGATTTTGAGCAGAAATCGGTCCTGGCTGATGGCATTTCCTTTCGCTATCTCTTTAACATCGCCAACCGGGATCTGGTCCGCAAGTTCGAGCTCACCGATCTGCGTCAGTCCGAGCTAAAATATTTTTCTATTGCTCTGGCCGAGCTGAAATATTCCAAAGGGCGCTATTACACGCACCTGGGGCGGGTCCGAAGTCCGGACGTTCTCGTCATTGTGGCTGATTTTCTTAATCACGTTGGAGAAATAGATTGGGTTTTTGTCTCCGGGGTGCATGGTGAAAAGCTCGTCGTTATCTTCCGGTGCGATGGATATAGGAAAAGTGCCGGAAAGTTGGCGGACAAAATTTTCGGGGCTCTTGGGTCGGCAGGCGGGCACAAGGGAGCGGCAAGAGCGGAGGTGCCTCTGAAAAATCTTCAGTTGGGCGATAAAGAGTTTACTTCCGATACGTTAAAACGTTTTATTATGCGGCATATTTGAGAGAATCTGGGCGTTTTTCGCGTGTACCGGGGTGGCATTTTTGACACGGTTCAGCAATGCAGACGTGCGCGGAGGGCCGCTTTTTTTTACCATAAGGCGAAGTTATTAGGTGAGGATGCGTTTGAGGCTCTTTGGAGTTGTTAGCATCCTCGTGTAGGTTTTTTCTGCTTAAGGTGCTCTCATGCTGAGACCTTCCACGCTGGCAATGATCCTGGCCGGTAGTAGAGTCGATGAGTTGAACGTCCTGACGTATTACCGTCCCAAATCGGCCGTTCCGTTTGGCGGAGTCGGGCGGGTTATTGATTTTTCACTCAGCAATCTGGTTAATTCCGGGATTGAACAGGTTGCTCTCCTCAGTCAGTATCACAGCTATTCATTGATCAATCATATCGGTACCGGATCCGCCTGGGATATGATCGGACGTTTTCGTCATGTGTCCATACTCCCGCCTTTTCTCGGCTCGGAAGCCACCGACTGGTACAGGGGGCCGGCTGACGCCATCTACAAGAACCTGGAATTTGTCAAATATCACTGTCCTGAAGAGGTATTGATCCTGTCTGGAGACCATATCTATAAAATGGATTACCAGGACCTGATTGATTATCACACGGCAAAAGATGCCGATCTGACCGTGGCATTTACCAGAGTTCGCCAAGATGAAGCAAACAGGTTTGGCATCGCGCGACTGGATAATGAGGATGATACACGGGGCGGCAGGGTCGTCCAGTATTGGGAAAAACCGGCAGAACCTGAATCGGACTGGGCCTCCATGACCGTACTGTGTTTTAAACCGGAGGTGCTCTATAGTGCCCTGGAAAAAAACCAGGAGAGCGACTCGTATCATTTCGGCAAAGACATCATCCCGACATTGCTGGAGCAAAACCGAAAAGTTTACGGCTATAAATTCTGCGGCTACTGGGGGTATACCCGGACAATCGATGAATACTGGCAGTCGAATATGGATCTGCTCGGGGACAAACCTCTCATCGACCTGGAGAAGTGGGAATTTCGCACCAACCTTGAGCATCGGCATATTCGCGATAATGAGCCCGCCTTGCTCGGCGAGAAGGCAATTGTGCACAACAGCATGGTCTACAATGGCTGCAAGATTGACGGGACGGTCATTAACTCGATTCTTTTCCCGGGTGTTCATGTCAAAAAAGGCGCGGTGGTCGAAAATTCGGTGATTTTTTTCAGTAATGTGATCAATGATAACGCCCGGCTGAACAAGGTCGTCGCCGATGTGAACAGTAACTTCGGCAGGAATGTGATCGTGGGGCCTGATGCATGCGTGGCCGGAACGCCGGTGACGATGATCGGCTGGAACAACAAGATTCCAGACCATACCGTAATTGGCGAAGGAGCCACGGTCTATCCCCGCATTCCCAGCACCAACTGGCCTGTCAGCTTAAAGCCGGGGGAGGTATTGCGATGAAAAGAGCAAAAGAGGCATTGGTGCTAATTCTCGCGGGTGGCGTCGGCAGCCGTCTCAATATCCTGGTGCAGAAACGGGCCAAGCCTGCGGTACCTTTCGGCGGAATTTATCGGATCATCGACTTCAGCCTCAGCAACGTTATGAACTCCGGTCTGAAAAGGGTAGGGGTGCTGACTCAGTATAAGCCCCTGTCCCTGATGAATCACCTCGGCATGGGTGAGGCCTGGGATTTTACCGGGAGAAGCAGAGGGGTGACGATTCTGCCTCCGCGTACCGGGGAGAAGGAGTATGATTGGTACCAGGGCACAGCCGATGCGGTGCGGCGGAACCTTGATTTTTTGGAATCTCATCCGGCCGAAGAGGTGGTGATCCTTTCCGGCGACCATATCTATCATATGGATTTTGATGCGATGATCGAATATCACCGCTCCAAAAAGGCGGATGTGACGATCGGCATGATGGTCGTGCCGAAAAGCGAGATGCATCAGTTCGGTTCCGGTATTGTTGATAAAAATGACAGGATCATTGAATGGGAAGAAAAGCCCAAGGAACCACGGACCAATCTGGCCTCCATGGGGATTTATGTTTTTGACTATCAATACCTTCGCAACACCCTGATGCGTGATAAGGATGAAATTGATTTCGGCATGCATATTCTGCCTCGGGCAATTGCCGAGGATAACGTCTTTGCCTATCCTTTTTATGGTTACTGGCGGGATGTCGGCACGATTCAGGCCTATTGGGAAGCCAATATGGATGTCTTAAAGAAAGAGAGCGGTCTCTCCCCGCAGATGTGGCAGATCCGGACCAATATCGAAACCGAGGGGCGGACGGCTGATCGTGCGCCGGCGCGTTTCGGCGCATCCTGTCATCTTGAAAGCTGCATGGTCTCCGCCGGCAGTATTATCCAGGGCTCGGTTATAAACTCGGTGCTGGCCCCGGGAGTGATTGTTGAGAAAGGAGCTGTTGTAAAAAATTCTATTCTTTTCGAAGACTGTATCATCAGAAAAAATGCGGTTGTCGATCTCGCCATTCTCGATAAAAGAGTTGAGGTGGGAGCTGGCGCAATAGTTGGTTTCGGGGAAAATTACACCATCGCCAACCGGCTCAAGCCAAGCCACCTGTACACCGGTATCACTCTGATCGGTAAAGGGGCAGTAGTACCTGCCAAGCAGAAGATCGGCAGAAACTGCGTTGTCAACAGCAATATTACCGAAGACGCCTACAATGGACAAACAATAGAGGATGGCGAATCGCTCTTTGCCGACAGTGAAATTTCATAACCGGGCGACAATTTTCATCGGCAGTGCTGATTATAATTGTCGATCGCAAGGTTGAAAAAAGATTGCGCTTTGACAAATCTTGAGTATTATTCCGCCTGATTTTAACCACCAAAAAGTAGCAAGCCCTCGTAGCTCAGGGGATAGAGCACAGGATTCCTAATCCTGGTGTCGCGCGTTCGATTCGCGCCGAGGGTACCAATAAAAACAAGGGGTTATCCAGAATTATTAACTGGTTAGCCCCTTTTTTTATGCGATTTGTTCCATTGGATATTGCTTTTTTCTGCTTTCTTATTGTATTGTTTGATATAAAAGTGGAACAAAAATGGAACAAAAAAATTGAGAGATCTACGCTATGGCACGCATTCAAACTCGCAAAGGAAAAAGTAGAACCACGTTTACGGCTTCTGTACGAATTAAAGGTTTTCCTCTAGTGGCCAGGACTTTCGACACGAAGGGCGAAGCGAAAAATTGGGCTGCTACAATAGAAAGAGAAATGCGGATGGGGAGATATCAGGATGTCCGTCCAGTAGAAAGGTTAGCATTTTCTGAAGTGATAGAGAGATATCTGGAACAAGTATCAACAAAGAAGCGACCGAATTCGGAGATTCGGGATAGAATATCGGCAAAGGCAATTCTTGACGGTTTTGGTAGAGATCTCTCTCTGGTCGATATCAATGCGCAACGATTAGTGGTCTACCGTGATGCTCGTTTGAAAAGTGTCTCACCTTCTACTATTCAAAAAGAATTTGCCCTGCTCTCCCATCTATTCAATATTGCCCGACGCGAATGGGGTTTATCGGTTAATAATCCGGTATCGGAAGTAACTCGGCCAAAGGTTAGCAATAACCGGACTCGTTTTCTTACCAAGGAAGAGGCTCAAAAATTACTTGATGTTGCCCAAACAAGTCAGAACAAAAAACTTTATCCTTATTTATTGCTCATGATGCACAGTGGGATGCGTCCAAGTGAGGCAGCTGGTTTAAAATGGGACGATGTAGATTTAGATGCAAGACTTGTTAAGCTCAAAATAACCAAAACTGTCATGCGGTATGTCCCGCTCACCGAAGTGGCTGAAAAAGTTCTCCGTTCTATCCGCCCTACAGATGCTGGAAATGAAACTTTCGTGTTTCTACCGCAGAGTAGCCCTCTCTTAGCTAAAGCTCTTACTCGTCCGAATCTTTATTTCCGACGGTCATTTAATACAGTCAGAACCAAAGCCGGCCTTGAAGATGTGCACCTCCACGACCTACGTCATACAGCAGCCAGTCATCTTCTTATGGCTGGAGTAGATCTCAGAACTTTAGCGGAAATATTAGGACATAAAACCTTGCAGATGGTTCTTCGCTACACTCATCTTCTCAACGACCACAAGTTGAAAGCCGTTGATCGGATCAATTCTTTAGGATTGGAATAATCGCATTATCTGTAGCGACCCCCATGGTAAACACCCTGACCCGTAATAATGATTAATCTGAGCCCACAATAAATGAGAATAAGAAACAGACCGGACCCACATTAATCGAGAATAAGGTTCAAAGCTCCATCTGGAAGAAGGTAGACAGCTTCATTTCTAAATCATCGAGAATTTGATGATATACAATTTGGCAATCTCAAATGGGGGGCATGAATTGTCATTCATCGAGAAATTAAATTTCTCTATTTTCGTATTAGAAAGATATATTAAGCAGTACACCGAATGCCGGACATGGAATTTTAAATAATATACTGCAATTACAGCTAGATGTGTATCCGATACTGAAGCGTTTATGTACGGCAATCAGTAACCGCCTTAATACACCCTTCTTGAGAAATGCCTCAGGAAATAGCTTTTCTACTCAAATCTTGCGTACAATCCAGCCCGCAGCCTCGAGTTCAGCCTCATGACCTACTGCATGCTCGTTGCAGCATGCGAAGGCTAACAGGTGGGTGGGACGACTAAATGCAACGTGCGCAATCTTGAGATTAGCACGATGTCTGGCCTTCTTACTGTCCGCACTGGGATAATGCCCCGAACAGAAAGGCAGAAGGCGTTTCAAATCCAATGCGTAGTAGAAAGTTTCAAGGTAAAGCGTTGCTGTGTAAGTCTCGCCCTTGACTGAGTGGACTGTGCCGACTTCTATCATGTCGCCTGCATCGGAAATAAAGGTGTTGGCACATGCAAATTCATTCTCTGGCGGTGTGAAATTAACGACGTCGGATTCTAGGAAACCTGTAAGTTCTGCTGACTCGCCATTGACAAAGTGTCTTCGGGTAAATGCTGAAATAGCATCACGTAGTTGCAATACGGTCATCTCGCCTTGACGAAAGAGAAGAACCCATTCAGAGAGATTCAGACAAAGAGCAGCGAACAGTTTGTCATTGTTCTGCTTGAGGTGGCTTTTGAGCGTTACGACCGTGAAAGGCCGTTGGGTCTTGGGATGGCTGAGACCACCCAGGCGAAGTGCGCGTACGACAGCGGCAAGCGCGATATCGGTGAGCGCCCCAGCGTTCTGAGGACTGTCTCTCAAAGACAGGTCCATTGCATGTGCATATGACAGCAGTGTCCCGAACCATCGCGAGTTACTCTTGAGCATCTTCTGGTATTCATGATGATAGTAACGAAGACACACTTTTCCTTCTTCTGTCTTGTCTTTGCCAACCCAACCAACCGCGCAGAATCTAGGGGATTCCAGCTCATGGAGGCCCTGCTCGCGGATAAGAGCACTGAAAGTCGGAAGGACAGTTTCTTCAGCCCCCGAGTCAAACAACAACATGTGGGGGGGCAACGAATGCTGGTTTGGATTGGGCTCAAGGGTGAGGGTGCGATCAACGCGCACTGTATCCAACACTTTCGCGATACTTGCGCCGTAACGCAGGCTGTCGGAGAACGGCAAGGCTGGATCAGTAGGTGACCAAAGCATTTTTTGCTCCACGTCGGACTGATATATTGCCTGATTAGGATCTCCCAGTCGTTGCAGGATCACCGTATTGCAGCCAGCAAAAAGGCCATCTATGACACGAAATTGGTGTGCGTCGGTGTCCTGCATTTCGTCGATGAAGACAAACTTGAAACGATGCCGAATCGCCTCGGCGACACCGGGGAAACGAACCAGGTAATTCAGCCCTAGCGAGTACGCATCATTGTAACTTAGGATGCCTTGTCTGAGCACCGCGCGTCGAAGATCTTCTATCTTTTTGTAAGTTGAGGTATCCCTTGATAATTTGGGTATGTCGTTTTCCATGTCGCTGCCGATAGACAGGTCAATAGGCTTAAACCAGTATCCCCCGAGAGTCCCAATACCGCCTCGTGGCTCAAGCCATCGCTGAAGACCGACATCACGCTGATAGCGGGACCTGAGCGCAGCAAAGAAAGGGTCATTGTCAATGTCCTGAATCGGCTGTTTGTACATGGTGCGATAGGCGGGAATTGCCAAGAATCGGTTCACAAACCCTTGGATGGTACCGAAGTAGTTGGGATGCAGAAAAAGAGCATCAGCGGCCCCTCCAGCGCGTCTTTTGATTTCGTCGATCGCAACATTGGTGTGGGTTAGCACGCAAACTCCGCGGCCGGTCGAGAAAGGCATATACGATGCGATTATCAGAAGTTTTGCGAGCAGTGCAGTCGTCTTACCGCTGCCCGGGCAGGCAACAACATCACGTGACTCCATGCATCTGATGAATTTCCGCCTCTCTTCATTGAAAACGCATCCTGTCGGAAGCAATAGGCCCTCAGCTCGTGCGATATCCCCATCAGAGACCCGAAGCATCAATTACCTCCGAATCGTGTGGCTTGGCGACATGACAAATGGCATCTACCAAATAGCGGAACTGTTCTGACTCCAGGATAGCTTTTTTCAACGTTTCTTTCTCCTTGCACTCTGCCATCCTTCGAGCAAATTCCTGGGCTGTAATAGCTTTCGAAACCTCCTTGTCCAGCATCCCTCTTTTGTAGATTTCAAAGGCGATCTTCTCTCGCGTCCTTGGGTCATCGGCAAGATCAGCTTGCCATTTCTTGATATCTTGTTTGGACTTGGCTCTTACTTCAGCTGCTTTACCTTTCTGCGGTTCACCAGTCTTCGCATTAGCCAATTTCTCAGCCCACAGAACACATTCGTAGAAAGGCTTCGTAAAGACCGAATCCAGTGCAATGTCATACTCAAGAGTCCAGTTCCTGGACACGAACGCCTTCACCTCTCCCGCCTCAAAAGTATCAGATGCCCATTTCTGCCTCTTCGTCTTAGCTTCGAACACCTCTTCGGCTGTCGGAGATTTGCCGTCTTTGTCCTGCCATTCCTGAGGCTTGACATCCATATCTGTCACGACAGCTACAGGAATACCCATCGCTTGACCATCTTTGCGCGCGAAGATACGCGCGAAGTGTAGAAATGCTGTGCTGCCGACGTTCACAACGGAGACACCATAACGATACAAGGGCCGACCGATGATCTCGGCAATCGTTGGCAGCAGCAGATTTTCGGCGTCCCCTTCAACGAGAATGACTCCACGCGCGAAGAACAAGTTTGCCTTTGTCGCATCAAGGAATCTGTGCAGAAAATTATAGTTCTTCCGATAGAGCTCCGTGAACTCTGGAGCCATCGGGAAGACTCGGCCTCCCTTGCAGATCAGAAGGTTCTTCAGATCGATGCTTGCACCAAGAGTGGTACTGTGAGTGGTCAAGATGAACTGCCCCCTGCCTCCATCGGCGGAGTGTTTTTCCAGGAAACCGATTAGCCTAAGTTGTGCCTGCGGATGCAGGTGAGCTTCCAACTCCTCGACTATTGCTAATCGCAAGCCCTGAAACTCAGAAGACTGGAGCAGGAGCAGCTCTACGGCTATGTAGAGTAGATTCTGAGAACCCAGCCCTGCCGGGTTTTCTTCCAGGACTAAGGCAAGACGTCTCAGAATCTCACCTAGATCACCGCCAGAGATATTGATTTCTGCGGCAGGAGAATCACCTTCCGGGAAGAACTCGGCGAGAAAGCCATTAATCGTCCGCATGACTTCGTTGCCCTGAGCCTTATCATCAGTTGGGGAAAAGTATTGTTCGATTGCGGTGTTCGCGTTTCCAACGATCTCCTCAAGCTTGTGCTTCTGGTCCGGAAAGTCTGCAGACGTTTCCTGAAAAAGCTTATGAACAGCCAGTATCTGGGCCAGTCGTGATCGCCGTCCCGGAGTCAACTCACTCTCAGCATCACGTAGGGGTTTCAGGTAGGTGATGCGTAGAAGTTCTCTGGCTTCACCGTCCATTTGTGATCCGACCGGATCTGGGCCTGCTCGGAGATCGGCGGCTATTCTATTGGACTTACGCTCCGCTGTGAGTCTAACAGTGAGGACATACTGTTGCTCACCTTCGAGATCCTCAAACCCCATCCATTCCAGAAACGGTGCTGCTTCCTGATTAGTAAAGTCCCGAAAGACAGCCTCAATCTTCAGCTTCTTAGCGCGATTATCGCCGACACCATAGAAGTCGGAATTGTCAAGTCGATACCATTCGCGGCTCTGCGTACCCAATAGATGCCGAATCGCATCCACCAGAGCGGTTTTTCCCGAGTCATTTTCGCCTATCAGGACGTTGATGCCCTGATTTAATATGACTACAACTCCCGGTTCGACTTTATCAAAATCATCCGTGTTGACACCATACTTGCGGAAGTTCCATAATCTTAGCTCTGATAGAAACATCACGTTGCCTCCGTTTGATAACGTCTGTTCATCAAATACTTTTTATTAAAGTACCTCCGCTCTTCCAATAGCTTTAGCCATTTTTGGACGAATACATCTAGTTGACATCCTTGCGGGAGGTATAGAGTGGATGATGCAAGTCGGCGATTAACAGTAGAAAGGTTATTTAAGAATAACAAAATATTAAGAGCTTGGAATGGCAATATGAACGTCGAGAGCACATCAAGCGGGTTCACTGCTGTTGCGCTTTGTTGGAACCTTCCATCCATACAATATGTTGCACACTTACCAGACCGACCAGCCCTCTAATTCACTTTGACAACAGATCGGAGAGGTACCTCGTTTCAAACCGAAGCTCATCGCCTAGCTTGTTACCTGTTGCATGCGTGAAACGTTTGCTTCCTTTCCATATGTCAAGGTCAGGAAACACAACTTGGGCTTCTGAAATATTGCTAAATCGTTGTGACCCCAAGCCATTCTCAGTAACGCGTCCGTCGTGAACACCGCAAACGATTACCGGCCGTGTGGCAATCCATTCATTTGCGTTGACTGCGACGGCATAAGACAAATCAATGTCGAGCACCGAAGGCAGGATGAAATCGAAAGTAGCACCGCCATGAACTCCATCAGGAAAGTGGAAGTGCACGTCTACAAAAACACTCGTTCGGTATTTAAGGAGAGTTTCAGTCAGAGCTGGCGGCTCTTGCCATCGTTGCCAGGGATCATCGGTGACTCGAAGCATCATGTCCGCTTCGATAGAAACGGAATAGACAGCACTATCTTGAGTCACATTTACGAGTTCAGTGGGACCGAGTGCAAGATCCAACACCCCTGACATTACGGTTGGTTGATCAGAGTCATCACCAGCAACGATGACTTTGCATTTTCGTATATCGTTGAGCGCACGATCATGAAGTTCCTCCCTTAACGAATCGAAGATTGAGTCCGCAAACTTGGTTTGATCGTGTCCTTTCGGTAAACCTGCCATGAATCGATAAGCCGTCTCTGTTACAATCGGTCCCTCATCTCAACTCACGGAGGATCACCGATGCAGAACATCCCTGTACTTTCGCAGTCAACCATAGCCGAGGTTCAATCAAGGTTCACCCTCTGGCGCAGGGCCAGGAAACCGCGCGAGCGGATACCTGAAGATCTCTGGGCGGCAGCAGTCATGCTGTGTGACAGCTATTCCGTTCATAAAGTCTCAAGGATGCTGAGACTGAACCACAGCTCTCTGAGGGATCGGGTCCTTTCCCGCCAATCGAGGCAATCCGATCCTACTTCTCCTCATAGCTTCATCACCATTGATATGGTACAAAACCCTGCCGCGGAATGCCTCATCGAGATGGAACACCGGAACGGCAACAGGATGCGGATGCATTTCAAGGGCCAGGCTAATCTTGATTTCCAGGCGTTTGCGCAAGCCTTCTGGGGATGAAACAGTATGCTGCAGATCACACCCCATATGCGGATCATGCTCGCGGTGGAGCCGGTCGATTTCCGCAAAGGCATCGATGGCCTGACCGGGATTTGCCGGCGGGTGCTGCAGGCCGACCCTTTCGCCGGCACGCTGTTTGTTTTCCGCAACAGAAATGGGACTTCCCTCAAACTGTTGGGGTATGACGGACAGGGGTTCTGGCTCTGCCAGAAACGATTATCACAGGGCCGCTTTCGTTGGTGGCCCGACAGCGGTGAGCCGCGGAGCCGGCAGCTGGCGGCCCATGAGCTACAGCTGCTACTCTGGAACGGCAACCCGTCCGCTGCTCCGGTCGCAGAGATGTGGCGAAAAATCGAAGTGTAGGCGTTTTTTACGGGACACACCGAACGTAATAGTGTACATAGCTCTTGAACATAGAACATCAAGGAGAGCGGCATGCGCTATTGTGGGCGAGAATTTACCGAGGAAGAACTGGCCTGGCTGAGGCAGCAGATCGCTAATAAGCCGGAACTTACCCGCAAGGACCTGTCGGTCCTCTTTTGCCGGGAAGTCAATTGGCTGAAGCCGGACGGCGGCGCGAAAGACATGAGCTGCCGAGTAGCCATGCTCCGACTGGAGCGGGACGGCCACCTAGTTCTGCCGCCGCCGAGAAGCAAACACACCAAACCCTACAAGAAGATCCGCACCCTGTGGGCCGTGGAGCAGGCCGAGATCAGCAAGAATACGGGCGAATTGGACCTGGAGTTTGAGGTGGTGACCAGCCGTTCCAGCGCTCTCTGGAACGAGTTCATCGATCGCTACCATTACCTGGGCTACAAGACCCTGCCCGGGGCCCAACTGCGCTATTTCGTCAAAGCGAAGGGCAGGGTCCTCGCTCTTTTGGGTTTCGGGGCGGCGGCCTGGAAGACAGCGCCCCGCGATACCTATATCGGTTGGGACAAGCCGACCCGGAGAAAGAATCTGCACCTGGTGGTCAACAACGCCCGATTCCTCATTCTACCCTGGGTCCGCTCGAAAAACTTGGGTTCGAGGATCCTGTCGCTTGCCGCCAAACGCCTCAGCGCGGACTGGCAGGAGCGGTATCAGTATCGCCCTGTCCTGCTGGAGACCTTCGTTGAGACCCAGCGTTTCCGCGGGACCTGCTACAAGGCTGCCAACTGGATCGAAGTCGGCGAGACCTGCGGCAAGGGCAAACTGGGGAACCGGGAGGGTGATGTCCCGACCAAGAGTGTCTGGCTCTACCCCCTCTGCAGGGACTTCCGCGGCCAGCTGATCGGGGCCGGACAATGACAGCCGAGCTGATCGAAATCAGCGCCGAGGAGGCGGACGCGCTGCTAGCCCGGGTGAAAGACGGCCTGACCAAGGAGGACTACCGGATCATCAAGGGACTGGTCGATACCCATCTGCTTCTCAACCAGGCAGTGACCGAGAAAAGCATCTCCATCAAGCGTTTGCTGAAGATGATCTTCGGGCAGAAGACGGAAAAAAGCAAGAGCGGCAAAGCCGGGACTGGCCGCACGAAGACCGGCAAGAAAGAAAAACCCAAAGGCCATGGCAGAAACGGAGCCGACGGCTACAGCGGCGCCCGGACGGTGGCGGTCAGCCATCAGGGCTTGCGTCACCGCGCCCCCTGTCCCGCCTGCGAAGACGGCCGGATCTACCGGCAGCAGAGCCCCGGAGTAGTGGTGCGCATCACAGGATGCGCACCGCTACGGGGCACGATCTATGAGCTGGAAAAGCTGCGGTGCAACATCTGCGGCAAAATCTTCACGGCCGACCTGCCGCCTGAAGCCGGGGAGCACAAATATGACGAATCGGCCTCCGCTATGCTGGCGGTGTTGCGATATGGCGGCGG